>Ga0256774_1000102_pt1 | contig 13025 bp, 1 predicted proteins | sample MC6MC0925MT_FD_186061 | JGI IMG/M metagenome (GOLD analysis project Ga0256774, IMG submission 186061) | Metatranscriptome of enriched soil aggregate microbial communities from Iowa State University, Ames, United States - MC6-MC0925-MT... | ecosystem: Environmental > Terrestrial > Soil >... | reverse complement strand
CTGGACTAGATCAAAATGGACTACACACATTGCTCAAGTGCTGTTGCGCGTGCTTCGCCTTCGGTGCGCACGACTGGCCTCCTTGCCATCGCCTGTTGGCGGTGGCTGTGGCGAGCGCTCTTGTGCCGCGGCGGCGGCGGCGGCGGCGGCGGCGGCGGCCTTGCTTGGCGTAAGCATTGGTCCAAGCACGCTCTCGCCGGAATTGAGCAGGAACGTGCTGTTGCTTCCGATGCGGCGATGCGTCGTGCTCCCATCGCCGATCCCGCCGTTCGTGCCGCTAGCACCGACAGAAAATTGCCCGGCCTCGCGCGGCGTCAGAGTGGCGAAGCGCTTTACAGTACCGGCGCTGGCCACGGCAGGGGAGGCGGCCGCAGTCAATGCGGCCACACCTGTCGGCGCAGATGCGACGGCATTGATGCGCAGGGAGGCCATTTCGAGGGCATTCGCCGTACCACGACGGCTGCTGCTGCCGCTGGCCAATCCACTGCCCGCTGATGCCGAGCCGGTGAAGCCGGCGTCAACGGGCACGCTCTCCAAAAGCGCTACGCTCTTGACGCACACAAATCCGCTTGGAGGAGGCAATGTCTTCGGTGCATTGGCTGATGCAAGCACTTCCGACGAGGTGGCGTTCTTGCTCGGCGGAGCCACCTTGTAGAGCGGAATGTCCGGATGCGGCTGCGGTCGCCGTGAGCTCGAGCGCTTCCCCTCCTTGATGGCCGCGGCTGCCGTTGCTGTCAGTGTCAACTTGCTTGTAGACGTGTGCGTCATTCGCGACATGGTGCGATTGCGTTCCAGGGCGGCCTGGTTCGCGTTGGCCGTGAGCGCGCCGTTTTCGTCTGGCATCGTAAGGGTATCGAGCCGGTCGCCCGCGGCGCTGCCCATGCTGCCCCAGCTGTTTTTGCGACTGTGTCCATGACTCGGCATCGGCAGCGGAATGTCCTTCGCGCTGCCCGTGATGAATTCGCGCAGGGTGAGCACAGTGGCCCCGACGAGCGCCGGCTTGGCGATCTTGAGCGCATTCTCCGAGTAGCTGACCGCCAGCTGGATCGGCGTGTCCCACTCGCCACCGTTGCTCAGAGCGGACAGATCGAGCACGAACGGATCGAAGGACGGAGACAGAGAATCGTGCTTGATCTCGGACGTGAACAGCGGAAGCCAGCTGTCGCTCTCCTTGTCAGGTGACACGGCGGCTGCAGGACAGGTGCCCGTGGAGCGGCTCAACGACGGCAGACCAGCTGTCCCCATGCCAGTTCCCATGCTTGAGCCACTAGCCAGACCCGCCGCGTTGGAACTACAGCTTGTCTGCACCAATGCATCCTCTCCCCGCAGTCGTGCTTGCCACGCGCGCAGCACGGAGGATTTAGCGTAGATCACGAGGAAAGGGTTCGGCGACTGGAGCAGCGCCCACCACACGAGCTTGGGCAAACCACGCAGCGATAGGGACACCACAGCAAGGTGGTGCGTGGGGAGCGATGAGGAAGTTGTACCAGATCCAGCTCCGACTGCAGCGCTCGGTGGAGTGGCGGAGTTGGGTCTGGGCGAGAGCAGCTGCAGCGAGGGTGGGGGCAGCGGGTGACGATCGGACGAAGAAGCCGATACCGATGTCCGCTCAGGCGACAAGACCGTTGCGCTGTGCGGCGGAGCCTCTTTGTGCTCTTCCTCGCCATCGTCACCTGGGTTGGTAGGCGTGCGCAACAGCGAATTAGTCGTCGACCTCCTGAGCGCACGAGCGGCGCGACGCTCCTCTTGTTCACGGAGCTTCTCGCGCATGATGCGGTCGCGACGAAGGGAAGGATTTGTTTCCACGCCAACAAGACTGACGGGTGGGCGGATTGACAGGCTGCGCTGCAGTGAATCGAGCCCATCACGTGAGTCGGGCCCAGCGGACAAGGGAGTGGCAAGCGCAGAAGGGAGGTCTCCTGGAGTGGAGGTGGCAGTAGCGTTCGGGGACTCCGCGTCGACCGGCTGCTCTTTAAGCACAGCGAGCTCTTCGCGCTGCCATCCGAGCATGGTGGCCCGTCCCGCCTTCCTGCGCGCGCTGCCAGCACGGCTGGTGGTGCCGACGTTCGCTGTTGCGACTGCCGCTGCTTCAATAATGGCCTTGACATTCATCTGCCTGGGCAGTTGCTCGATGCGCCTGTACAGCGCAACAGTTGTGAACACCAGGTGTCCCGAGTTCGTGTAGTTCTTCTTGGACGCCTTCAGCTCGGGTCGAACCAGTGGAAGCTTGACCGCGTCGATGTCCACTGCATCGTCAGCCAAACTGCTCCCGCTTGCAGCGGCACCTGCGCCACCGTTGCCTCCCCGTCCCAGCGCCTCCACGATGTCACGGAGCGTGGCCTGCGCCTCGCCCATGAGTAGGTTCGTATCAGTGTTCTCGTCCCACACGCGGAACATGATGACGCGGTCCCACTCGCACAGGCACAGCGCGCGGGCCGAGATAACGATGCGACGGAAGGAAGGGCTCAGATTCGTCTTCACAGTCTCTGTTTTGTAAACGGACTCGAAGAACATGCCGCGATTGACGGAAGATGGACCTGCGGCGGCACCTGCCACCCCACCTGATCGTCGGCGCGCCCCGCCGGTCAGGTCGACATTGGCACGGCAGCACTGATAGAGCTCGAGGTACGGCGACGCCTGCTTCAGCATGTGCATCTTGTCCAGCCCTTCGCAGCGCACGTCGATCACCAGCTCCATGTCGGGCGATAGCATCGCCAAAGCGGGAGGAGGAGGAGGAGATGGAGACAGCACCGATGACGAGGGCTGCGGGGATGGCAACGGTGGCAGTGGCGACGCGGTAGAGATCGACAAATTACTGTCGCTAGCGCTGCTTGCAGGACCGCCGGAACTAGGGCTGAGCAGCAGCTGTGAAAGGGAGCTCCTGCGTCTTCGCGCAGACAGAGCGCGTTGCTGGGCGCGGGTGGCTTCACGGGAGGGAGGTTGCGGTTGCAGCACTGCTGCCCCATCTCCACTCGCTGAAGCAGCTGCCTCGGCACTGCTGGGAGCACTTGTGGCCTCTGCATTGCTGCTGCGCTTGTTGCGGTGAGCGTTTGCACGGTGGATCAGCGCGTTGATGTCCAACGCAGGAATGGATGCCGCTGTCGCAGCAGTGGCCTCGCTCTCGTTGCGAGAAGTCGGAGCAGCGGCCGTTTCAGGAGCATCATCGGAGACAGTGCTACTGGGCGACTCAGCTACCGGTGACAGCATTGCTGTGGCATCTTCCTCGGCCACCGGTGACACGACGTTGTGCAAGTGCTCCGCAGCAGAGCGCTCCTGCAGCGGTATCTTAACTGCAGCGGGAGTGGCAGGCGTCACAATGACTCGAGGCAACGCATCCTCGTCGGACTCGACAGCAGCCGCAGCCGCAGTATCGGCAGCCGCAGAATCAGTGACAGCGACAGCAGTACTCGCGGATGCAATCATTGCCGCAGCGTCACTCACGGCCACAGCAGAGGCGTCCGGTTGCTCGACAGCAGCAGAAGCCGTTGTCTGGTGTTCTTCTTGGTCCGCCATTGTCGAAACAGTAGCAACTGTGTCAGCACTCATCTCTGGTGGCACGACCGAAGCCTCTGCCTTCGTTTCTGCAGGTGGCTCAACAGTCGTGCTTGCTTCGGTCAGCGGCAGAGCAGTCTCCTTCTTCAGTTCTTCTTCCTTGGCCTCCTCCTCTGCTTCCTCGTTTGCCGCCGTGTGCAGCGCGCGCTTCTCGATCACATACACCGTTTGATGCGGGCGACGAGGGCTGGTCAGCGGCATGATGCGAATGGTCGTATTTGCACCGCTGGCACCGCTGCTGAGAGCCGACGGTACGCCCCGCACGGCGGATGGACTCGCTGCACCACCAGCAACTGACGATGATCCGACATCGCCATCCATACCAACACCTGCAGCTGCGGCGGCCTGTGCGAGCGGATGCGCCTCCTTTGCGAGACAAGCGAGCGCTTGTGCCTCCTCAGCCGCCTCAAGCCGCGCGCGCTCGTCGGCATGGCCGCGCCCAGTGAATGCGAACATTTCCACTGCGTCAGGCCGCAGTACGCTACTCGAAGCAGCATGCGACGGTGTCTTCGTTGCAGACGGAACGGTCACTCCTATGTCTTCAAGGCCGTTCTCCGACAGGATGGAACCGGAGCCCTGCGCCAAATCCAGCCGCGCCATGTCCGGGACAGCGACACGGGCTCCTTGCTGTTGCTCTGACAGCGATCGAGCCAGATCAGCAGGTGTGCGTGGAACGAAAGCACCCACGTTGCTCACTATGCTGATCGTACGCGAGCTGGGCCGCATTGGCCCGCTTGGTGGGTTGCTACTGCCCTCCACACCAGCACGCGGCGTTTTGAGAATCTGGAGTGCTCGTCGGGAAATGTCGGGCGTCGGATGCGCCGTCAACGCCAGCGCCTCGCTCAGCCGCGTGTCGAGTGACAGTTGCACACCAGCATAGGCGCTCGTGGGGCTCGCAGGAAGCGTCTGCTCCTCGTGCTCGTGCACGGCGTCCACGTCAACCTCGAGCAGCTTGGTGCCGGAGGACTGCAAAGCAGACAGCAGGTGGCCATTTTGCACACCCGCGTTGTACGCTGCAAGCTCGGCAGACCACAGTGCTTCGTCCACATCAGCGGCAGCGACAGAGGAGTTGGCAGCGGCGAGCTCCGACGAGCGCATCAGTGCGCGACGGTGCATCCATCGCTGCTTGGCCGCACCACTCGGGTCTGCGGATCTCGCGTGCATCACCATGAGCGCCAATTGCGGCTGCTGCAGCTGCAGCGACGCCGGTGCCCACGCACCCTCCAGTGTCTCGCTCGTCGGTGGTGCCACTGCTTCCTGCCACTTGGTCCACTCCTCTGCCGATGCCGGGAAACCCTCGACAAGGAAGTGTGCCTTGATGCTGGGCATGGAGCCCGCCGCGAGCACCGCGGGAGACAAAGCGGCGCGGAGCAACGCAGCGCGCTGCGAGGCGGTCAAAGGAGATCGCAAGGGATCGGCATGCGCTTGAATGCATGCGTGCAATAGCTCGGTGCCGATGCGGGAGGGTTGCAGCGCCTGTGCGAGCGCGAATTGCACCCCGCGCTCTTTGGTTGGCCCATGTCGTGGCGTGTGTAGATGCATCGCCATCGCCATCCCTCCTCCATCGGCAACAGCGGCGCTGTTGCCTCCGGCAGCAGCCGTGCGCACCAATCGTGCGAAGTCGATGTGCACGAACGCATAGTCGCGCTGCAGGGACGCGATCAAGTTGTTGGGGTCAGCAGCAGCGGCAATGGACGCCTCTGGGGATAACGAAGAACCACCCACGGCGGCGGCGACGCCAGCAGCACCCGGTGCACCGACGATGAACAGTGTCGATGCGGCCGCACAAGGTCCCAGCGATACAGCAAGGCCATTCTCGCCCCTGGCCCATGGTGATCCTCTCGGAGAGGTCAGAACATCACCCCAGGGATTTAAGCGCCCGGTACCGCGCGCACTGAGCTGACGGAGACGCATCGTCGTGCTCAACTTGCCGCTTGGGCCAGCAACGGCACGCGAAGTCATCGCGGACTGCGGACGCATTCGCGAGCGATTGCCACTGTCAATGGACTGGCTTGTCGCACGGCCACCTTCCTCCGTCGGCAGTTGCACGCTTTCCTTTTCATCCGCTACTTCAGTTTCGTTATCGTCCTCCTCGACCGTGACAACGAGGGACGACAGCGGCTTGCGCACCACAGGAGGAGGAGGAGGAGGAGAGTTTGGCGTGGCGAGAGAATCTGCCGCAGCTGCGGCGGCGGCGGTGACGGGTGCATCAGAGGCTGCTGCCAGTGCGATGAGGCCCGATGCCACCCGCGCGACTTGTGCCTCCTGCTTCGATCGAGATGTGCTGCTGCGTCGCGGCTCATGCAGTTGCTCCAACTCCTGGTGCGTGTGCTGCAAATGCGCCTTGAGCGCGTGCATGGAAGCGAACGTCACACCCGCCTCAAGAAGCGCCTGCAGGCGTTCCATCAGCTCGTCAGCCTCGAGGGACACGGCGTCGGACTCACTCGCTTTGGATGCTGCGCTAGTTGCCTCCTTCGAATTCGCTGCAGACGAGTCAGCTAACACGAGCGCTGCGTACAGATCATCCACTTCCCGCGCTGTGACGCGAGCTCCTTCGTCCAACAGCTCGTGCTGCACAGCGCCATCCGCCGCTTTGTCCGTACCGAAGAATGCATGCAGGGTCTGTTTGTCCTCCCGAACAACGGCGACAAACTCTGCCGCGAGCTTGTGCAGCTCGTCGAACGAAGCGACTGTCACGTGCAGACGATCGTTCAGCAACTGCAGCACTTGCAGCACGCTGGGATCGCTCGACGAAGGCAAATGCAGACCGGAATCAAAACTGCCAGCGGAGTCTGGAGAAAACGCTCGTTGTCCCCTTGACACTCCAAGGTCGCCCAGGTTGCGTGTGTCCATCTGCGCCAACGCGTCCAGCTGTTCCTTGCTGACAGCGACTCGCGCACTGACTCCCGCTGCTGCCGCAGCTGTGGTGTCCACCATGTGGCCGCCGCTGAGCAACATCACGTCATCGCGCGTCAAGTAGCTCAGCAGGTCCAAGCGCGTGCGCTTGCGTTGTTGCTCCTCGGAAGCCAAATGGGCTTGCAGACCGCGCGCCAAGGATGCCAGCGAAGAGAAGGGCGCGTGATCGGCATCGTCGGATCCGGTAACTTGTGCTGCGCGCATTGACGCGTGTAGACGCTCCAAATGCGCGACAAGATGAGGCCCGCACTGGCTGTGTTCGATGAAGCGCAGCAGCTCCGCCTCAGTGAACGCTCGTGGCGGATCCGCTGCTCCTATGGCGGCTCCAGCTCCTTCGCCGAGCAGCACCCCAAATACATCCGGTCGCGCAAGGAACGAGCGCAAGGACCGCAGTTGCTCCAGCTTAGCCATCTCTGCGCGGGTAATGGCGCGACAAAGCTCGGCAAAACTGTGCAGCTCACCGACGAGCGAACGGGTCACTCCCACTGCACCACCCATCGGCGGCGGATGCACCGTGTCCGGATGCGCAAGTGTGTCCAATACATGCAACACGCTGCGCATACCCACCGCATCGTGTTGCTGCTCAGCCAGATCATCTTGCGAACTCGCGTCTTCGACGCTGCTGAGCTCAGATACGTCTGCTGCCGTCGCGTCGTCACCTCCTTCTTGTTCGTCCCGCTGCGGAGCAAAGATGCTCTGCGACAGCAAGTGCTCAATGTCGTGGGGGAAAATCTCCACAGGAGACGAAAACAGCAGCGCAGCAGCCTGCACCACACGATCATGGAGCTCAGCACGACGCGAGGACGACACCGCGCACACATGCGCCGCTAGTGCCGGCAAGTCGCCAAAAGGGGACGGGGGCAAATCTCCATCCGGAGCCACAGCTTCCGCAACCGCCTGTGCCGCAGCGAGCTCGCGCACCAGAGGTGCCACAAACCCTGCAGGGACTCCTTGGCTGCACAACAAGTAGAACGTATCGAGCTGGCTATCGGAAAGAGACGTTGCTCCGTGTCCGGCAATGAGTGAGGGGCAGGTGGCGAGCGTTCGTTTGATGCGCGCTTTGTCCCGCGCAACCTCTTTAAGTGCATGGCGCACCGCAGAGCGTAGTTGCGCGTGCGTAGAAAAGCTGCGTCCCTGCCAGGCAAAGCGTCGCAGTAGCATCAGGGTGTTCTCCACTCCGCCACACAGCTGCAGCAGTGCCGACAGATCAGCAGCGCCAAAGGTCAACCCCGACGAGGAAACGCTGTCTTCGGATTCCCCGACCACGAACAAACCCGAATCTGCAGCAAGGAACTGCAACAACAACTTGCGCTGATCGCTCGTCATCAGCGTCACCTTTTGGTCAGCAGGGACAGCAGCAACGGGCGCTGGAGCAGAGGACGTGGACGACGTAGGAAGCACTGCATTGGCAGACAGGAGTGATCCACTTCCCAGCAGCGGTGACGCGTGCGACGATACCACTCTTGATGACGGGCCACGCTTGAATGCTGCCAGACGTCTGTACGCTTCGGTTGGAGAAAGGAGTGGCAATGCGTTCGCTTCCTCCTCGACGGATAAGTGTCTGCGCAGTGGAATCCCCGAGGGAGGGATCATGGAAGCGACGCCGGGCATGCGCATCATCGCCGGAGGAAGGAGAGGCGACGTTGAAGCCGGCCCAAGCCGAACTTCCATGCTGCGACGCTTGGACTGGCGCACCTTGCGCTCCTCCTCGGCGTCCGCGGCAGCCGGCGAGAGTTCGGGCTCGTGGCATGCAGCACCGCACTCATCCCGGTGGCGCTGCGCGTGTGTGCGACGCAGCTCGCTGATCAGCGCATCGATGGAAGGCAATATCGCGTCACGTGCCGCCAATGCGTGCAGCAACGATGGTGTCACCTGTGCTGCTCCGCTGTGCAGGAACAGGTTCCGCACAAAGGACAGCGCGCCCTCCTTCTCCTGGACGGGGAAGCGTGCTGTTGGCAGCAAGCGCCGAAGCGTGTCGGGTTTGACCAGCTCATCTCCCGCTTGTGATGGGCCATCAGCAGCTGCTGCTTTCGCGGTCGCAGAGGGACAGCACACGGACGCCACGAACGAAGTGCTCGCCTCCACCGCCGCACTGAGCTGCGCCAAATCATAGGCCAGTGAGTCAGTGGGCAAATCAGCGCTTGCAGTAGAGGGTGTCACTCCTTCTTCATCCGCTGCGCCCGCAATGGATGAGTATGTGAATCCCGTGGCTCGTGCGCGTGCGTACAGTTGCTCCGTCAGCACGAGTGTTTGAAGCGCGCGGAGCGCGGCGGAAGAGGAAGCGTGCTGCGAGTCATTCGACAGCTGTGGCGCAACAGATTCCAGCAAGATGCGCACGGATGCTGGCAAACCGTTGGCGACGGCAGCAGCGAAGCGCGCCTGCGCCGCCGGAGCGAGGGTGCCGATTCCGCCCGCCAGCAAGAAAGCAGTAAGAAATTCGGGCGCACTCACACCCGTTGACTCCGACGAAGGGTCATCATCAGTCGGTGGCAGCGGTGTTGATGGCAATGACGGAACTCGTGCTCCCTTCAGCACGCCATCCACCTCCGCTTCGCTGCTGGCACCGGAGTGCGCCACAGACCACAGTGCCTCGACATCGCCTTCTGCCACCGAGTTAAGCGCATAGCGCAGCGCAGACCAACTGCGAAACTGCGCACCACGCGCGGACAGGGAGGCCAAGGGAAGCAACAGGCCGTGGTATAACTCCGTCGGTGTGGTGAAGAAGGAGTAACCCCGCGATCCCGAGCTCGATCGGGCCGGATTAAGACAGGACAGTTCCTCCAAATCGCGCAGAGACAGGGCGGCACGCTCTTCAGCAGGTGCGACTGCGAGCAACGGGCACGCTGGATGTTGAAGCTGCTGCAACAGGCTCCGTTTAAGTGACTGGATCCTGACGAAATCGTTCCTGACCGCCAGGAGCAGCCCCGCCCATGACGGCAACGGCTCAGCCAACTGGAGCGCCACCAACCGCGACAGACGCGCCACCAATGCCGGCGCGTGTTCGCGCGCCCCGCTCGCCAGGATTAAATGATCGACATCTGCGGGCGTGACGACCAGGATGCTTACCGTCGGCAGCGTCGGCGGTGTGTGAGGGGCGGTGGTGGCGGCCAGACCGCGGCGGGAGGAGAGCATCGGCGAAAAGCCCTGCACGAGGTTGCGCGTGGCCAGATCGGGAGATGCTGCCGGAGATGAATGCGCTGAAGAAGAAGCGGAGCTTGCAGCGGATGCGAACAAGCCCCCCATACCGGAGACGAGCGAGAGGATTTCGTTCCGCAAACGCTCGAGATCAAGCTCCGGCACCGCGCCCGTGCTGGAAGTGGAGGCAGCTGTCTGTGCCTCAGGAGACACGCCCTGAGGTGCAGCAGCTGACCCTGTCGGCACTGCAGCTGACTCATTCTTCACCGATTTGGCCAGAGCCTGGCCAGCGCGGGAGGCCAGGCGATCCATCACAGGCAGGGATGCTTTCGCACGCAGACGCTCCTCGCTGTCAAGGCGCGCCGCTTCGAGCGCAGCAAGGGCATCCAACAGGACGGCCTCCACGCGAGCGGAAGCGGATGAGGCCGCGAACTCGTTAACAATGTTTGCGCCATCATCATCTGCATCGCCGGGCAGCGGTCGCGCAGCCTGAACCAGATCCAGCCGCAACGAGTTCCATTGCTCGGGTTCGCGCTGCAAACGCCACAGCAGCCCCTCCGTGTTCCTAGTGCTGGCATCGCACGTCGCCAGCAGGCGGTCCACGAACAGCTGTGACGATGACAGAACGATGGAGAGCTCTTGGAGCTTCTGGGCGACCAAGGGACCACCGTGCTCCACGTCGACGACCAGTGAGGCAGAGGCGGATGCGGAGAGCAACGAGGCGAGCGCACGCCCGACAGGACGGTCAGTGGGGTTGAGGGCAGCGATACCAGAACTGAGGTTGGCGGATACTGAGATTGACGTGTTTCCATCAGCCGAAGCCGCTGCCGCTTCAGTGGCTGGCTGATTCGGCCCCACCGCTGACTCGCCGATCGAAGCTGGCACCATCGGCGTTGACACTGTTGCATCTTGATACTGTTTCTCCTCCCTGGCCAGGCGAACGACCTTCTCTGTCAATTCCGCCATGTTGTTCGACTGCCAGCGCGACGTGGATCCCGGTGGCAGCGTCGCGAGGTCCGCATCGATCCTGTCTGCGATATCGCGCAGGAAGCGGAGAGTGTCTCCGCGCGTCTGCGCCGAATTGTCCCAGAGTGCGCGCAGCTCTTCCATGCTCACCACCAGCTTGCGCGGGAACAGACGGCTGCCCGGAAGGAAAGACACCACGGCCTCGATGCCCGGGCATCGCTTGGACAGCGAGCGCAGCACGCGCGACGCGTGAAACGAACGGGAGGAACGGGTCACAAGGCGCATGAGATCGACGAGACTCGTGATGACGTGCTTGCGGCGACTTGCGCTGCTGTTGCTGCTGCTCTCGCCGTCTCCCACCGCCGCAGCGTGCGATGCGCGCACGTTGTGTGCATGCAGCTCCGCCACGATGTCCACCGTGTGCTCGTCCAACGAGGCACCCGTTTCTCGGGCAGCAGAAATCACATCGTCGGCCCTCAGCGCAGACACATCTACTGGGGAACTCAGCACTGCAGCTCCCGCATCCTCAGGCGCAGAGAAGATGGCGGCACTTACACCAGGTGAACGCAGGAACTGCAGCAGTGCTTCGGCACGCACTAAACCATGATCACTCGCCTTGGACGGCGTAGGTTGTTGTTGTTGCAGCACCTGTGCCTGTATCCCGGGAATCGTTGGCTGAGCCGCGATAGATGCGATCAGTTGCGGCTGTGTGTGCATGTGCGGACTCGTCGTTGTCGCGGAGTACGCCAGGACGAGTCGCGCGGCTTCACGTCGCAGAAACGCCACCAGCATGTCCCAGGAGGCGAAATGTGGAACAGCGGACATGGAAGCAGCTGCGGCGCCTGCAGCAGCGGTGGCACCTGCACCAGCTGCAGACGAGCTGATGCTCGTGCACCAACCGCTGAGGATCTGCGCGATGGCATCCGCATGTGCCTCCCGCTGGAGCACGGATTGCTCTGTTGCACCATCGCTAACGGCAGTGCTGTCGCTGAAGCTGAAGCTGTTTCGTCGAACCCGTGTGCTGCTGTTTCCAGCAGCCATCATCTCTTCGCCAACGGGGGTGAGGAGTGCATCAGCATTGGGGCCATCGATTGGAAGCGCGCGTGCAGTGGGGGACGAAGAGCCCAACAGTGCTCCCAGCAGTGCATGATTGTGCGTCAGCTGATGCAAAATAAACTGCGTGGCAGCCGCTAGACGGCTCGGTGCAGGCGACGAAGCATTCGTTGGAGTGACGACAGAAGCGCCCAGCGACGGCGACGGCGACGGCGAGCGATCCGAACGCGGAGGAAGGGGCGACACGCTGCCAGAGCGACTGTGGCGACCGCCGCTGCTCAGTGCGTGGAAGGACGGGTGAGGCATGGGGCGCAGCTTCGGCGGCGACAGCAGCACACCGGCATTCATCGACGCAGCAGCACCAGCGGCAGAATTTCCGCTCGAAGGCGAGAACAAATGATGCTGCGAGTACGACGAGGGTGGGTGAGGCGGTGGAGACGCGATCTGCAACAATCCACCGCTGTTGAAGGGGAACGCAGCAAATGCACGCGGTACAGCGGAGGCCGATGTGGGCGACACGAGCGGTGATTCGAACGGGGAGGCAGCAGCAGTGATGCTCGGCGCACTCCCTCTGCGCGTCGTGAACGAAACTCGCCCACGTCCGGTCTTACCACCGTTCCCGCCTGAAGTGGGCGACATCTGCTGCGCCATTTGCAAGTAGGGAGAGAAGCGCTGCGTCAAAGCTGCGACCGCGGCAGAGGAGGACACTGACGAGGAAGGGACAGGCATGGCTGAGGGTACGAACAAGCCGCCGACGGAAGGAGCCGCACCTACCGGCGCCGCAGCGAGCGAGGATGTGGAGGCGGAGACCAGCGGCGATAGGCTCTGGTGGCGCTGTGGCAGCGGCGGCGCGAGAGAGCCCGGCGGCCCCATATTTGCCACTGGAACCGTCCTGCTTCGTCGTGCCCGTGGAGGAGTCAAATCCGCCTGACCCTGCAAGTCGGCGCCGACGCTCGGCCCCAGTCCAAGCTCTGCGAAAAACTCCTCCACGAGCGGTGAGGGGGTTGCACGCAGCGCGGGGGACAGATGGCTGACGGTCTCCCGCTGCTGCATTTTCAGAGCGGCAGCTGCATCAGCTTGCTGCTGTTGTTGCATCTGCGGTAGCATCTGTGACGACGGCGGCGGGTACAACGCTGCCGCCAGAGCTGCGGCGGCGGCTTGGGACGTCGATGAGGGCGGTGTGGGCTCCGCGGCGACAGCAGCCGAGGATGCTGAACCAGAGCGCGAGCGCAGCACCCGCCCTGGCAGTGGCGGAGAAGGAGCCGATCGTCGCGTCAGATCGCCTACGGTGTTCGCACCAGTGCCGCGCATCCCTACCGCCAGTCACCAGGCAGACAGCCCAGGCGCGCAGGGACGTGTATGAGGCGCGACGAGGGAAGGTCACCTACACCAGGACAAAAGCT
>Ga0256774_1000100_pt1 | contig 13098 bp, 3 predicted proteins | sample MC6MC0925MT_FD_186061 | JGI IMG/M metagenome (GOLD analysis project Ga0256774, IMG submission 186061) | Metatranscriptome of enriched soil aggregate microbial communities from Iowa State University, Ames, United States - MC6-MC0925-MT... | ecosystem: Environmental > Terrestrial > Soil >... | reverse complement strand
TCCGGATGGTTTGAAAACAAGCGAGAACAGCGAGCGAAAGACCAGCCACAAAACGGCGGCAGAAGCTGAGAGAGGGAAGATAGAGGCAAGCAGCGAGCGAGCAAGAAAAGGAGAAATACAAAGGGAAACTTGCGAGTAATGCGGTGCAAGAAGGCTATTCTTCTTCTTCCTAACGACGATCGTCCAGCTTACTCGTCGTCGGAATCGCGTCCTCCGCGCGCCTGGAACTCGCTGGACGCCGACGCGCGGCGGCTGGCAGGCTTGCTGCCGCCGCCCAGACGGCGGGTGGCCGCGGCGAATAGCGCAGCATCGTCGTCGCTGTCCGAGTCGGGCTTGGAGCGCGGGGGGATAGCCACGGGCACGGCGGCCGGAGGCGAGTCACGACCCGACGCCGCCGCCGCCGACACTGAGCCAGCCTTGCTGTGGCGCACCGGCGTCGGCAGCACGGCCGGACGGCCCTCGCCCTCGTCCTCCTCGTCGTCGGCAGCGAAGGGGTTCGAAGACGGAGCATCGGGGACGGGAACGGCAGCGGAAGCGGGAACATCCTTCGCGTCCTCCTCGTCGCTGTCATCCATCGGGTGGCGCGCGGCGGGAGCCGTCGCCGCAGCAACGGCAGCAGCCGTCGGGCGCGGAGGCGCCGCAGCCGGAGGAGCAGGGCGCGCCGAGCGCGAGCTGGCACCGGCGCTGATCTGCGCAAACTCATTGAGCGTCGCGAACGACAAAATCTTCTGCAGCTGCGGCAGGTTGCGTGCGGGCTGCGGCGGCGTGGTCGCCGGCGAGCTCGCCGTGCGCACGTGCGACTGGCGCGCCAGACGCGCCGCCTCCGCGTTCATCGGGCGGCTGATCTCGCGCGGGTTGCCCAGCATCTGCTTGAGGATGGGGAAGGTGTGCACCTCGATGCGCGTCAGTGCCTCGCTCAGCTCCGCAGCGGGATCATAGCGACCGTTCTCGGTCACCAGCACCTCGCCCAGCGAGGCCGAGCCGCTGGAAGCGGCGGCAGGGCTCTGCTGCGGCTTGCGCGCCGAGGCACGCGTGCGGACGAAGTTGAACAGATCGGTGTGGCGCTGCAGCGCGTCACCAGGGGGCTGCTTGTCCAGCAGCAGGTACGCCGTCTGCTCGGCGAGCTTCGCCTCGCGTGCCAGCACGCCCGCGCCTGCGCCGCCTCCTCCTGCGAAGAACGCCTGCGTGGTGAGCTCGGCCAGCGCGTGGAACTGCTTGGCGTCGGGGTAGTGGCGGCTCTCCAGCAGGAAGTGTCCCAGCATGAGCAGCAGCGTCGGGCGCCACTCGCTGGGTGCGTGCTGCAGCATGCGCGTGAAGAACGACAGACCGAAGGAAAAATCCTCCGCGGAGCTGAAGAACGCCGCAAACAGCTGCATGAACTGGGACGTCAGCGTGGCGGGTGTCGGCAGGTGCACGCCGTCCAGCGACTCAGCAGCCGCGCGGGGGCTCAGCGCGTTGCTGAGCGGGTTCTCGCGCGCAATCTCCGCGGCCGCCTCGCGCGCCGCCGCATCGTCCTCAGCCGAAGGAGCAGACTCGGACGTGCTCTGCACAAGGCCAATCATCTTCTTGAACAGGTTGACGCGGTTAGCGTTGCTGCTGCTGACAGCGCCCTTGGCACCAGCATCCTCGCCCGCCGCCGCCGCCTCGACGTTGCTGGCGTCGGGCAGCACGCGCGCCATCGACAGAGCCAGATTCTTCAGCAGCGTGGTCAAGCGGTACAGCTGCGCCTGTCCCGCGCCGCCAGCCTCCGACTGCGTGTAGTTGTGCACCAGCTGGCTGAGGTTGACGCAATCGTCCACCCCGCGCACGGTGGCGCGCTCCACGGCGGGGTCCATGCTCGGTAGGGGCTTCGGCACCGGAGCGCCCTTGCCCGCCGCCTCGAACGAGAAGTGCTTGGTGGAGATGGAGGAGACCGAGCTGGGCACCACGGGCGCCTCGACCGCCGCGTCCGCGTTCGTCTTGTCCAGCAGCTCCTGCAGGCGCTCCACGTCCATGCAGCGGTGCAGCACGTTGACGAGCAGCAGCAGAATCAGGAGCTTGTTGTCCGCAGGCAGCGTCGCGCCCGAATAAATCTCGCTCATGCTCTGCAGCAGGAGCAGCGTCGGCTGGAACGTGCGCGCAGAGACCAGTCCCTTGAACAACACGTCCACGATGGCGGTGTCCACTTCCTGCGCGGAGTCGCGGCACAGGAAGCGGCCCATCGACAGGATCCAACGGCGCTGCTCGGCCTGCGCAACGTCGGGCAAGGTGAACATGCACTGCAGCAGCGACAGACCCAGCGAGAACACCGGCACGCTGGACGGCACCAGCAACGCCCATCCGGCCGCCACCAGACTGGTCCATCCCTGCTTGTCGTAGGGGTAGGCCGTCGGAGTGATGAGCGTTCCAACGATGGACTTGAGGTTGGGCAGATCCGTCCGCTTGAGCGCGAGCCACAACTGCAGCTCCGACTGCACGAGGATCTCCTGATGCTTCTCCCCGAAGAAGAACGAATTCGCCTCCAGCTGAGACCACAGCGTGAAGCTGATGGACGACACGCTGGTGTCCAACGAGTGCACCGCCCACTGGAGCGCCAGTGCGCTCCACTGGTGACGCAGCGACGGGTAGGCGCGCACCAGCAGGGGAATGAAGCGATCGCTGGCGATCAGACGGTCGCGCGCGCTGCTCGTTGCGGTCGACACGCTGCGATCCGACGGGGCCTGTTCGTACAGGCCGAGCGCCAGGGCCAGGTGCACGAGCATCTCGTGGCCCTCGGGCGACGCGTGGAACAGCACGTACGCGTTCTGCAGCAGCAGCGGGTAGTACGGCGTGAGAACGTCCTCCTCGCTCGCCGGCGCGATCGGGCTGCGCGCCAGCTCCGACGCCAGCGCCGGATTCGAATGGCGGTTCTCGAACACAGCATTCGACAGCAGCTCAAATGCGGCACGCTCAGCCAGCGTGAGCGGCTCGCCCGACGCCTCCTGGCCCTTGCCGCCAGCCATCTCCGGCCGACCATCCACCCAGCGCACGAAGGCATCGGGATCGAGCGGCGCGGAGTCCGCGTCAGACTTGGGCTCGTAGCGGCGCAGGCAGGCGATCAACTGGGTGAGAATCTCGGGCGCAGCGGGAGAGCGCAGCAGGTTCGTCACGATCAGCTTGCGCAGAGCCTTCTCCTTCGACACACTGCGGTAGGTCAGAGGAGCCTGCTGATGCGGCTGGGCCTGATGGTACTGGTGCTGGGCAACCTGCGCACCAGCATTGGAAACGGGCGAGAACACCGGGATGGACGCATTGAGGCGCGCCTGGCCACCAGCATCGATGGCCGAGCGCACCGAACTCGGGTGACCGGCAGCGGGCGGGTGCACGGCGCTTGCACCCTCCGCATCAGGGCTGATCGGCGTGTCCGCCGGCGCCAGCTCCGCGTCCACTTGCAGCGACTTGTGCGCCTCGTCAGATCCGTCCCGCACAGGCGAGGGACACGATGCTGCATCAGCAACGGCATCATCGACCGCCAGCGAAATGGGCTGCACACCCACCAGCGCAGCAGCGGCGGCCGCGTCATGTCCTTCCTTCTCCTCCGCGCCGGGACCCTCCTCATCCGCGTCGACTTCGGCAGCACCGGGCGCGCCCGTCACGTCGCGCGACAGGTTGGCCAGGTTCGTCGGGCTGGTGCCGCCCTGGACGGAGGGCTTGCGGAGAACCGTGGGAGTCTGCGTCGGTCCGCTCGGCGCACGAATCGCTGCCGGGCGCGCTGCACTGGCCGCTGGTCGCACCATGGCCGCCTCGATCTCCGCCTGACGCTGCACGTCCGCCGCCTCCACGAGCCCGTGGTACTCATCGAGCACATGCTGCGTCACGGTGCGCACGATGGTCTCCGTCAGATCGGCGTTGCTGAGCAGCGTCACCCACAGGGACTGGATGGGCTCGTTCAGCAGACTCGATTTGTACGCCAGACGCGTCAGGTCGGTCAGCGCCGTCAGCACGTCGGACGCCGCCTCCTTCAGCGCCACCACGCCGAGACCGTCGCCCGACGCAGCATGGCCCTCCTCGCGCGCCAGCAGCAGCGAGGTGACCTCGTGCACCCAGGGGCGCAGCAGGCGCATGATGATTTCCTTCTTCGCAGGCGACAGGAAGCCGAACAGCACCACGGCCTGGCGCAGGATCGGCAGGATCGAGTCCATGTAGTCAGGGCGGACCGCCAGGCTGTGCGAGTAGGACAGCGTCGCCTCGATGTACATGAACGGCGACTCGTGGCTGTACAGACGGAGCGCCGACGCAGCGCGCTTCCCGTTCTGGCCGTGCGCCTTGTCGTGCGCCTTCTCCAGCTCAGCCGCAAGCAGCAGGCCGACGGCGCGGCTCTCAGGGTCGCTGCTGGTCTGGGCCAGCATGGCCACCAGCAGCATAGACGCAAGGGACAGGCCGTGGTTGCTGCTCCAGTACGCCAGGTTGGTCGTCCAGTTCGTGGCCAGCGCGCGCAGGTAGTAGCGCGCAACGCTGACGCTGACGGGGCGGTGCGAAGGGTGAGCCTCGCGGTGGATCAGGTGGCGCTCGTCCTTGGATAGCGTGAGGCTGCCGCGCTTCTTCTTGCCCGCGCGAGCATTGGCAGCAGCAGCACTGGCCGCCGCCGCCGCCTCCCGTGCTGCGGTCTCCGCCGGCTCCAGGTGCGCGTGCGTCTCGCTGACGCTCATGCGCACGAACTCGTTCACGTACTTGGCGTTGAGGCGGAGGAAGGTGTTCAGCGCCTGGCTGACGCCGTTGTGCAGGTGCGTGGGCAGCGGGCTGGCGACGGAACCGCCCTGCGCAGCCGCGGCCGCACCGTGCTGCACAAGGATGCGCTCAATGAAGTACAGGATCTGTCCTTCCAGCTGCTGGTCCTGCATGGCGTCCAGGGAGAGCAGCTGCGTCAGCGCGCCCAGCACCGCGCTCTGCAGCGCGCGCAGGTTAGCCAGCGACGACTGGTCGACGAGCGGGTTTGAGGACACGGCCGCCTGCGCGACCTCCTGTCCCGACGGCATGAGGTGCGTCAGCAGCTGGAAGAAGAACACCTTGCGGCGCAGGCAGTCGAACTTGCTCATCAGGGCGGCGTGCTGCTTGCCTTCGTCGATGCTCGTGCGGAAGAAGAGGAAACGGCTGAGCAGCGTGGCCCAGTGCAGGCGCGTGCGGAGCGGCAGTGCGCGCACGGAGTCCAGCTGCTGTCCCTCGTACAGCTGCGCCCAGAACGCGATGAAGTCATCAATCGTCTGCGTGAGACTGTTAGGCTCCGTGTGATAGTCCTCCGCGCCGACCTGCGACGCCAGAGCCGCGAGGACGTGGCAGCTGAACTCGTTGGCGTAGAACATGCCTCGCACGTCGAGACCCTTCACCTTCTTCTTGCCGGCGGGGTTGGCGGCGGCGGCAGCGAGCAGCGCCTCATTGTCGTATACGGGCTTGCGCAGGTGGCGCGCGAGCTCGACATAGTTGGCAATGCCCTGGGCACCAGCAGTCGGAGCCGCTGCGATGGGCGACGCCTCCACCGGTTCCTCTGGGGACGAAGCAGAGGCATCCGCTCCAGCCGCGCTGCTCAGCGCGACGGCGGTCGCCTTGTTCTTGGCAGCCACACCACCCGGGCGCACCTGGCTCAAATCCTTCGCGACGTTGAGCTTGACGAGGTAGAGTCCCGAGGACGCCGGCGCCGTGTTGTGCGCCTGCAGCTGCGCGGCGCTCATGCTCGCCTGGGCGGAAGGTACGGTCTGGATGAACGACACGGCGTTCTCGTAGAACAAATAGACCTCGTGCATCTTGCACGCGTAGCCGAAGAGACGCGGGCGGGACGAGGTGAAGCGCAGGGCCAGGTCTTGCGCGCTCATGGCCGCGGGTCCCGTCGATGCCACACCCTCGACGCTGTCGCCCATAGCGGTCGTCGGGCGCACCGACAATGCGCAGAAAAGGAACTTGTTGCGCAGGAACAAGTACCACTCCTCGTTGACGAGCTCGGCCGTGTAGGTTCTGTTCTGGTCCAGCTGCGAGTGCAGCCCCTCCAGCTGCTTGTGCAGGAACGAAAACGCATAGGACACGACGCCGGCGAACTTGTCGTAGTGCTGCACGAGCAGGTCGTGCATCGGGCGGTAAAACAGCTCAGGTGTCGGCAGGATCGTCGCGCTGCTAGACGACAGCGGAAGTCCGTCGGGGGACAGGTCCGGCAGCAGGTAGTCGATCAGGAAGGGGATGTCAGCGAGCTCCTTGCGCGACGGCGACTGCGAGGGGCTCGCGGCAGGGCCCTGGGACTCGAACGCGCGGAAGCAGGGACGGGAAAAAGTGCGCAGCATGCGCAGCAGCTCAGCGCGCACCCAGCCCTCGTAGTGGCACAGGCGCATCAGCACCACGGATTCTACGTGCTCGCGCAGAGACAGCCACGCATTGGGAGTCACCTGGAACAGCTGCAGGGGCTGCTCCGCAGCCGCCGCCCCTCCTGCTGCGGCCGCAGCGCCGGCCAGCACGGCCGCATCCTGCGCATCGGGGTCGGCCTGCTGGTTCTGGCGAGCGATGTGCTCCGCCAGCGTGTTGCACAGCAGGTTGATCGTGTTGCAAATCTTGAGCGTCTGGTCCGGTCGCTCATCGATGCTTTTGTCCAGCTTGAGCAGGTCGATCAGCGTGTGCAGCGTGGGCAAGAAGAACTGGTTGAGGTCCAGCGAGATGAAGCTCGCGAGCGACGCGGACACCTGGCCGCTGATCTCGCGATCCTCGTGCTTGCACAGCATGATCACCGCGGAGGCAGTGATCTGCGCGTGCTCCATCTTGGGGTGACGGATAGCAGGGAAGCAGTGCAGGGCGGCGCGCAGCAGCAGCAAACCCTTGTCCTCCTCCCCTTCGTCGCCCTTCTTGGCCGACGCGGCCGCAGAGTCCGCCGCCGAGAACTGCGTGGCGCTGTCCTCGATGTAGGGCGCGACAAGCGGTCCGAGCTGCGCGTTGTAGGTAGACATCTCCTTCGCGCGCGCAGGCGACTCGGTCGCGATGGTGCTCAGCACCGCCAGCACGATGGCACGCTGGCGGCTGTAGTAGTTGCTCTTGGGCTGCAGGATCTCCATCACGTGCTCGTTGATGAACACGCTGAGGTTCTTCTTGCCCGCCTCCACCAGCAGCTCCTGCAGCAGCGGAATCTCGTCCGGAACGGGGCGCGTCTTCTTCGGCAGCAGCACCGGCAGCAGCACGCGCAGCTGGTTGGCGAACTCGGCCGACTCGGCCTGCAGGAACTGCTGCGGAAGGTGGTGCAGGTAGAATCGTGCCAGGATGCGCATGCACGCCTTCTTCGTGTCCCCGCTCTCCTTCTTGATCGCCTTGACCAGCTCGCCGAAGATGTCCAGGCGCTTCTTGTTCTGGAAGAAGCTGAGCTGCCGCGAGAAGACCACCATGTGCGCCAGTACCTCGTAGCAGAACAGCATGTGCTTCGACTTGGAGGACCATTTTGCAATCTGGGTGTACATGCGCTCATACAGGACGCTCCAGTCCTCCACGCCTTTGTCCTGCTTCTGGAACGCGGCCCACTCGGCCTCGCGACGGGGGTCCACGGGGTTGGGAGCCAAGATCTTGGTGTAGATCGAGTCGACGCTGGAGCATATCTCCTGGCGCAGCACGCCGCGGTCGACGTTCTTCATCAGCTCGAGCAGATGCGTCAGGTAGTCGAGCGTCACGCGCTGGCTGGTCGGCGACAGGCGGAAATCGAGGAAAGCCACGCAGTGCTGGTAGGACGCAAACTCACGCTGTCCTTGGTCCTTCTTAGCGCTGCCGTGCTTCTCAACCAGCAGCGCGGTGATCGGGCCCAGGAACGTGACGGACAGCGCGCCGAGCATGCGGCAGGCGGCATGGCGCACGGCCGACGAGTAAATGTGGCTCAGGTAGTTGAAGGCAAAGGGAACCAGGTTGCCGCATTGGGCAATGGCGTTCGGATTGACATCTGCTGACACCACAGGTCCCTGCGTGCTGGTCGTGATGCTGTTCTGCACGGGCGTGTGCGCCGGCAACTGCGTGGCGCGCTGATCGATACGGAACAACTCGCTGCGCTTGGCGTGCAAGTTGCCCGCACCGTCCACCTGCAGCACCGCGCTCAGCAGCGACACCATGGTGTCCAGAATGAGGAACGTGACGCTGTTATCACGCTTGTCGTCAACAGTTTGCTTCTTATCCGTGGTGGAGGGCGCGACCTGCTTGCCATCCACGGGTGCCTGAATCTTGTTGTGGTCGATGCTCTCGTACTGCTTGGCAAGCGTCACCAGGTGGTTGCACGCTTCGCCGATCTCATTTGCCACGATCGACGTCTGCATGAACTGCTGCAGCAAGCGCAAGGCCGACTTGACGTCCGCATCGCTCAGTTTGTCGGGCAGACCCAGGTCGGCAGGTGCCAGGGGCGACACGTTGCAGGAACGCGCGATCGGACGGATGTTCGCACCCTGGATCTCCGAGCTGCCCTTCTTTGCCACGAGCACGTTGAACTGGCCGAGCGCATCGCGCATCACCCAGGAGAGCGGCATGACGGGCACACGCGCTGGCTCCGAGTGGACGACAGGCAAGACAGGCGAGCGACTGGAGAGCACAGTGGGGCCAGTCCGAGTCCAGGGGGTTGTCAGTGAGTCTGCCTCTTCCTGACTGTTCTCCCTTTCCTCTGCCCCGTTGATTCTGTTCGTGTCCCCTGTTGTGTGTTGTGTGTCATCCGTTGTTCCCTGTGTCTGTGTTGTTTCTATTCCGTCGCGCGGCACAAAGGCGGACAGAGACAGGGAGAGGGAGGGAAGGCCGCGGCTGCCCCTGCAGATTCCGGACCCACGCACACCCCGCCACCCATGAGCGACGGAGGAGGAAAGGAAACACCGCCGGGAGGACACGTGCCGGAGGAGAAGGCAGCGGAGGAAGGAGCGCAGGCAGCTGCCGCGGGCACAGCAACCGAAGCTGCCCCTGCTGCGTCCGAGCCCGCCGCGGCATCTGCTGCGGCCGGGTCCGCTGCCCCCGCCCCACCGCTTCCTCCTCGCGTCGTGTACGGTGCTGGCCCCGATGCCTCCGTCCCTGATGTCAAGGCGCGCGCTGCCTCCGTGTCTGGCCCGCTGCCTGAGCGTCCCCTGTCGCCGCACGGGCGCTCGGCCTCCGTGGCCTCCAGTCCCCGCGGCTCCCTCCGCCAGGCGTTGCAGACCATCCGTGCGCAAGACCTGCAGCAAGAAGCCGCACTGCTGGCACACGCATCAGCCGCTGAGGACGCATACTGGATCAAGCAGGAGGAGCGCTACCAGCAGTGCCTGAGGCGCGCGCAGGTGGGCGCGACCAGCGCGCGGGATCTGCACCATTACCTGAAGAAGACCAGCAAGCTGCTGTCCGGCGTGGCCGACGCGCTGACGGGCCTGGGCTCCTTCGGTGTGTCGGGTGAGACCGGCACGATGCGTGTCGCCTGCATGAGCAATGACATCGTGCGCAAGAGCACGGCCTCCTACCTCGGGGAGCTCAACGCGCGAGTCTTCGCGGAGTCGCTGCAGAGGGCGCATGACGTGGCCGAAGCCGCGGACACGCTGCTCAGCAACATTGAATCCGCGGGGAACGACGCGCTCAAGCATCTCAAGACGCAGCGAAAGGCCGCGCAGGATGCATGGCAGAACTACATCGTTCAAGCGCAGGAACGTCATGCGTTGGAGCGTCGCGGTCAACCGCTCAAGCAGGATCCCTACCTGCTGTGCCGCGCCTACGAGCTGGAGGTTTTCAGCCTGCGCACGAGCGAGGTCAAGTTCCAGCAGCTGATGGCGAGCCTGCTGCGCGACCTTGAGGCACAAGAGGCGAAGCGCCTGGCCAACATGAAGGCGACGCTGCTCGACAACCTGCAGGCACAGAAGGCTGTGCTGGAGCACTCGGTCAAGTTCACGGACAACGCGCTGGTCACCGTTCAGGCCATCGACCCACCGAAGGATGTGCAAGACTTCACCACGCAAGCGGACTTGTATCTGCCGCCGCAGGCATCGCCCAGAGCGTCCGACGCGGCGGCCGCGGCGGCAGCGAGCGTCGCTGCGGCTGGTGTCCAGTCCGCCGCTGACTCTACGGCTCTGTCCGCGCATGCGCAGACCGGCAAGGCGGCCGATGCCCTGGCGAGTGCGACGCCCGTGGTGGCCTTCCTGGCACCGCCTCCTGCGCGCGATCCCAACGCATTGGCGCGGGTCTACGCGCATGAGATCGAGAAGGAGGTCCGTGCAGCAACACAAACAAACAAACTCGTACTTTTCTTTTTCTCTGTTCTCCTTTTCTCCTGCGTGTGTGTCTCACTGACGACAACTTGTTCACTCGAGCGGAACATCCTGCCCTTTAAACTCCCCGTCGTTTCTCGTGCTCCCGTGCCTTCCCCCGCCCTTCACCGGTCGGGGTTGAGGGTGCGGGGGTGCTTGAGAGGCGGCGGGTCGCAGCTGGGTGGGATTTGATCATTCTCTAGACCTCTCACCGAGGGACACACTCGCCGGATACTCTTCCTTGACTTCATTGCTTCTCTCTCTGACTTGTCGCTGACGCCGTTCTCTGTGTTTCTGTGTGGCTTCGCTTTCGTGCAGGGCTCCCTGTTCCGTCAGGGCAGCGTGTTCAAGAGCAACTGGAAGCCCTGCCACGCCGTGGTGACCGCGTCTGGTTTCCTGCATCTCTTCTCGGACAAGTCCAAGAATCGCGTGCACTCGTCGCTGTCGCTGGCCGACTGCGTCATCAGCAATGCCGAGGCGCAGCACGGACCCCTCGCGCTGCAAGTGACGCAGCAGGCGAAGGGCGGACTCTTCTCGTCGCCGAACACGCTGTACTTCAAGGCCGATAACGCGGACGAGCTGGCGGAGTGGGTGGTCATCATGCAGCGCCACGGCAGCCAGGAGGCGGAGCCCGCGGCGGCGGCGGCACCGGAGGGCAACAATCAGCAGGCGTAACAGAACAGGAGCAACAAGGTGTGGCTGCGCTCAGCATGCCGGCGCACCAGCAGCTTCTCTTCCAACCGCGGGCTGCTTGTCCTTCGTGTTTTTCTTCTCCTTTTTTTTCCCCTTTGCGCGCACCTGCGTCTTTGTCGCATCGTCGTCCTTTTTCTGTCAAGTCTTTTTTGCATTGAGTTTTTTTGGAAATGAAAACCAGGAATTACTGAAGTATTCAAGTATTAATCGAGAAGTCAAAAGTGTAGGCTCGCTTGCTACAGCTCGGCACGGCCGAGCCTCAGCGGCGGCAACGGACGAAGGCCCGTTGCAGATTCGCGCGCGCTGGAGGGGAAAGAAAAGAAAGTCCGGGCAAGGCGACAATCACGGAGCGCAGCTCAATCCCGAGCGGGAGAGCAGACGACAGCGGTGATCGCAGAAAGAGCGAAGAAGTCGGGCCGGAGAGATAGGGAGAGAGGCGTAGAGGGTTAGAAGCAGAAAGAGCTAGAAGCGTAGAGAGCTAAGAGCAGAGGCATCAAGGCCCCTTTGTTTACTTGGGTCGCGTGGCGATCCAATAGAGCATGTTCGTGCGCGAGTTTCCGTTGTCGAAGTGCTTGAGTCCTTCGGTGCGGCGCCACGCCTCCTCCGGGTCGAGCACCGCCAGGTCCGCGTGCGCGAATCCCATCCATGGGTCGTCCATGCGCGGGCTGGATTGCGGCAGCGCCTTCTCCAGCACGGGGTACTGCTCGGCCACCCATGCCGGCGTGAGAATCGCCTCGCTCAGCGGCGTGATCGGGATGAGGTTGATCGCGTGCACGTAGGCGAGGCCGACGGCGAACCAGGTCTCCACCACCACCTTGTCACTCCACAGCATGCCTACGCACTTGTTCGCGCTGAACACAGGAGGGAATGCGCTCTTATCGGTGCGCATGTGCCAGTAGCGCTTCACGCCCTGCAGTTCGATGCTGGTCAGCACCTCGCCCAGGTACTCCACCGACGAGTCTCCCAGCGCGCGGCCCAGCAGCGCGATGGCGTGGTAGGCGTTGAGCGCCTCGGACGAACTCTCGCTGTTGCGACCGTTGGGTCCGGAGAACAGCCCGTTCGCCCAGCTGTGGCCGTCGAACACGTCGGTGTGGCGGAACGTGGGGAAGAACGGATCGGCAGCACTGCCGGCCGAATGAGGGAATGGCGCCTCGAGTCCTTCACCGTGGTCAGGACCGGCGGCGCTGGTGCCTGGATTCGCGATGTCGCGCACGAAGGACAGCATAGCCTCACGGTGCTCCTGCGCGAATGAACGGTCCTCCTTCGCCACAACGGCCATGCCGTAGATGAAGTAGCCGAAGTGGAAGTGGTGGTCATTGTACGCTCCCGCTCCGAAGTCCGCGTTGAAATCCTTGATGCCCTGCGCGGGCACCATTCCGCCCCAGACCGTATCGAACTGGAGCGGGTCCGCGTTGCTTCCGGCGAACCAGGGCTTGAGGAAGCCCTTCATCTTCGTGCGCAGGGACTTCGCAAGCGCGGTGAACTCGGACCCGCCCAGTTCGTCGGCGACGAGAACCAGACGAGCCATGCGCGAAATCTCCTTGCCGAAACCGTAAGGATCCTTCACCTCGTCCGTGATGTTGCCCGCCGGTCCGGCCGCGTCGGCACGCAGTGCCTTGGCGATCGCCTCGCGCCACTCGGGCTTCGCCTGCTCCAGCGTGCGCGTCTGGGCGAACCACGAGATGGGCGCGTGGCGCAGGTGCATCTTCCACTCGGTGCCGACGGTTGCACTGAGTGTCCCCTTGATCGAGTCGTACTCCAGACCGACGGGGTGGCTATTCTTCAGGGTGGCCGTCTGATGCGGCAGGGACAACATCAGCAGATCGGAGGAATCGAGGCCCTGACCATCAAGCTGCTTGGCAACGGGGGCGACCTCGAGCTCAGAGCCGGAGCCAGGGGCCAGGCGAAGGCCTTGCTTGCTCAGGTCGACGGCGCGCCAGGCAAAGCGCATCGTGGACGCGCCGCCTGCATTGTCGTTTCCATCACGTGCGAAGTTGACGGATCCAGCTAGGGGGACCGACGCGCGGAACGCGTCCAAAATGGCCACGCGGTTGCGCTGCACCTCAGCCGGCAGGTTCGCGGGCAACATCGCCACGCGCATCACATACTCGCTCGCGGCACAGCTCTTGCCCTCGGTGTCTTGGAACACGACACGGTTGCGGTCCCACGACACGCAGGCAGGACGGTCGAGGTACACCAG
>Ga0256774_1000099_pt1 | contig 13109 bp, 1 predicted proteins | sample MC6MC0925MT_FD_186061 | JGI IMG/M metagenome (GOLD analysis project Ga0256774, IMG submission 186061) | Metatranscriptome of enriched soil aggregate microbial communities from Iowa State University, Ames, United States - MC6-MC0925-MT... | ecosystem: Environmental > Terrestrial > Soil >... | reverse complement strand
ATCTTGGGCTCCCGAAAGAGACAGCAACTACAACGAAAGAAGCAAACAAGGGGATGCGAGGGCAGAAAAAGGCAACTGCAAAGCGGGCAAGCAGCGGGAAGCGGAGGCGCGACAGCGGCGCTCAGTTGTCGAGCTGCAGCAACAGCGCCGTACCTCTCCTCGTCCAGTGGTCCGGGTTCGACACGGTGGGCAGCTGCATGAACAGGACAAAGTTCGTGGAGTGTCCTGTCGTCGACAGTGTGCCCGCCCTGCGCGAGGTCTTGTAGACGGGGCACTCGTAGTGCGTGAGAGGTCCGCTGGGCTCGTCCGTGGTGACCGGCTCGATGTGCACCAGCGGCATGGCAGAGAACAGCTCGCCAGGCGGGCTCTCAGTCAGGAAGCCCGCAGCGCGATCGAACGCAGCGCCCTGCAGGTGCAGACCGTAGACCAGCGCGCCCTTGGCCGGTGGCGCCGCCACCTCGGCCGGGCTGCTGAGCTTCGTCACGTGAGTCGCGAAGCGCAGAGTGTCGATGGGAATCTGAGTCTGGCGTGCGTAGCGTTGCAGAACGGCGGTGAGGAAGCCCTGGGGGAAGAAAAAGCCGCTCAGCCAGAAAGCTGCCGGTGCCTGCTGCTCGATCCACTGGCGAATCGCCGCGACGCGCAGCAGCAGATCGTCGACCCACGCACCCAGCGGCTTGAGCGACGGGTAAGCGGCTGCGGCCCACTTCGCTGGCACCTGGTTGTACAGCAGCGCCGTGTGCATGGCTTCGAGGTCGGACGACATCACCACCACACCCTTGATGGCGCGCTGCAGATCAGCCAGGCTGCCCTTCAGCACGCCGAGCAGCGCATTGAAGCGGTCCAGCTCCTGGCCCAGGAACACGCCCAGCGTGTTCGTGCCGGTCAGGTCGGCGAAAGTAGACGCGTGCGCGGAGCGGCGGTCCAGCAGCGCGGGCAAGCGCTGCTCGATGGACTGCGCGATGGCCACGACGAGGTCGTCCGGCGACTTCTCCTTAACCGCGCCGTCATCCTTGGCCCCACCGGCCCCGCCCGTCGCCTTGGGCTGAATAGCCACGAGCGTGTCCAGCAGCGCGCTGGTCTCCTGCAGCTGGAAGGAGATATCTGCATTGTCGTGCAGTCCGAACGCCTCGGGGGTGTCGTCCGGCAGCGAGGCGACGTAGTCCCGCACGGCCGACAGCGGACCGACCGCCGGTGCGAAGTACACACCGCTGTCGCTGAGCGTGTAGCTATCGTTAAGAATCTGCGGCGAGAAGCACTTCGCGAGCAGGCTGCGCACGCACCGCTGGTCCTTGTCGTCGGTGACACGTCCCGCGTAGTTGACCTCTCCAACAATCTCCGTCAGCGTGGTCCAGGGGATGTCCTGCTCGGGGGCATCCAGGTACAACTTCAGCTGACGCTTGCTGATGTCAAGGTCGGACGCCATGAACTCGTAGGGGATGTTGAAGCCGATGGCACCGAAGCGACGGCGCTCCTGCATCACGGCGTGGAAGAACGCGAGGCCGAACAGCAGCTTCTTGAAAGCGGCCGGCTTGGCGCAGCTCTCGTACTCCTCCTCGTTAATATCCAGGAACGTGCGCATCATGTTTGCCGCCAGTCCCTTCGGTGGCTCATTGGTGACCTTGACGCTGTTCTGCAGGATGGGCACGGGGAACACGTCCGTGGGCATGGAGGTCAGGATGAGGCGGTAGTCCTCGTGGATGTCCGTGGAGGAGGACTGCTCTAGCACGCGGTCTAGCGTGGGGAGGAACGATGCCGACAGGTGGCAGTTCTGCAGCACCACCCAGTCGCCGTCGCGGCGGCCAGCGCTCATCAGCTCCTCCGCGATCGGTCCTTGCCCCTGACCCAACGAGAGGATCTTGAAGCGCGACTCCTCCATCCCCTTCTCGCGCGCGAGCTTCGTGATGTACGTCATGGGGTTCGCTCCGGGCGACAGGATGAAGATCAGCGGCGTGCGCGGCGACGATGCGGCGAAGGCCGCCTTGAGGTCGAACGGTGGCGGCTTGGTGAAGCGCGCGCCCAGCGCAGCCGTGACGAACTCCTTGATGCCGGCCACCACGCGGTCGCGGCGGAACATCTTGATCACCAGCAGGCGCTGGAACAGAGTGCACTGGTCCGCGTAGGGCGCCGGCAGCACACCGCCCGCAGGCGTCTCCGCCGTGAAGCTCGCGCACCATTCGGACCACACTGCAGCCGTGCGCGGGTCGGCGAGCTCCTTGGCTACTGGAGCCAGGCGCGGAATGAAAGAGCCGACATTGAACAAATTCTCCCACGCCTCCTGTCGCAGCCACGCCGCTGCGGGGTTGGGCGGGGTGAGCTTGATCGTGGCTGCGTCCGGTCCGCGCAGGAAGAAGTTCCAGTCCGCGTCGCTGATGTTCCCCGCGCCGCGTCCGATATTGGCCGCAAGACAGAACGCAAAAGTGAGCTTATCCTTCTCGAACAGTCCGCGGCACAGGTTGGTGTACACGTTCTCCGTGATGTCCGCGATGAGCGCCTGCAGCCTCTGCGCGACGGGCTCTCCCTCGGTCTTGGGCGTCTCCTGTATCCTCGTGCGGTACAGCTGCACGAAGTAGAGCAGCGAGTAGGAGTACATGATGTCCACGCGCGCCATGTCTGCGATGGTGAAGAACAACAGCGAGGCTCTCGCGGCCACGCAGCGGTACTCCTCGCGCACGGCGGCGATCACCTTGACCGTTTGCTCCGCGTCCACCATGCGCTCGCTGACGTTGAGCGAGGTGACCTTGGAGGCGGCCAGCGTGTCGATCAGCACGGAGTCATCGAGGATGTTGCCCTGCGAGTTGCTGAGCATTTCAAGGATCTTGCTCTCAATGGCCGCCAGCTCGTTCTGGTCGTCGCTGATCTGCACGACGAGGCGATCATTCTTCTGCTCCAAATCGGCGCGCTCGATGCCCGCCACGACGGACAGCAGCTGGTCCTCGAGTCCCAGGGGCGTCACGCCGAAGTTGACGATGCCGACACGCACGAACAGCTCGGGGAGGTAGTGGGGGTTGGGTAGCTTCGACGTGATGTAGAAGCGGAACGAGTCCGAGTAGGGCACGTCGGCGTCTTGCAGCTTGATCAGCCACTGACCGCCCTTCTTGAAGATCTGCTTGTTGAGCAGCGGCTCGAGCGCGGGGTCGAGACCCGGCGCGCCGCTCGCCGTCTTCTCCTCCACGTTCTCCAGCAACACCGGCTGGCCGAAACGGATCGCGTTCTCGAGCACCTTGAGGTAGGTGGGCTCGGTGAGTTTGATCACCTGCAGGTTGTCGCGTTTGCCAAGCGCCTTGATCCAGCGGTTGGCCTGCGCCTGCGGGTCGATCATCAGGGGCCAGCGGCGACCGCGCGTGCAGATCAAGCCGTTCTGCGTGCTGTACTCGTCCTGCGGCAGGCCCATGATCTGCCATCTGCGCACCACCAGCGGATCCGCCAGTGTCTTCACCAGCGAGAAGCTTGCGTCGACCGGGATGCCCAGCGACGCGCAATATGCGTTCCAGCTCTTGCCCAGCTCCGCGCGGTAGCTGGCCGTGAAGGGTCCGAGGTAGGCGATCGAGCCCGCGCTGAGGGCAATGTTGCCGACCAGGTTGGTCAAGTCGCCGTTGAGGCGCTCCGCCGTGGCGCTCCAGCGAGCCTCCTCGCTGGCCAGTCCGCTCACCAGCTGCTCGGCACGCACCAGCCGCACCTTCGTGCGCTCGATGTTCTGCGCGAGCTCGTCCTTCTCGCTCTGCTTCATGCGGTACTTGGCTTGCAGCCCGGCCACGCGTGCCTCGACCACCTTGAGCGACAGCTGCTTGGCGGCGAGCGTTTCCTGCGCGGCGCGGAGCGAGGCCTCAGCCGCAGCCAGCGCCTCGCGCTTCGGCTGCACGGCCTTCATCACGCGGGAGTAAGTGTCCATCGCGCGCACCCACATGCACAGCGACACGGCCGCTTCGCTGACGGATGCCAGCGCCTGCGCGGTGAACTCAGGGTCCTGCAGGTACTTCTGCAGCGCACTCAGCACCTTGCGCGGAATGGCGTCCTTGTCCAGGTTCTTGCACTCCTTCAGGAAGTCCACGCGGCCCAGCAGACGCTTCGCAGTGTCCCAGTCGGGCTTCTGCTGCATTAACAAACAAACGGCCTCCATGGTCTTTTTGACGGGCTGTGGCGGGTGCTGGAAGCTCTTGAGGATCGTGATGTGGTTGCGGTCCAGCGTGTCGAGCTGGCGCGTGGCCGCCTCGTACGCGGGCATGGCCTCGTCCAAGTCCTGCTGGCTCTCGTCCTTGATCAGCTGCACCTGTCGCATCGTCTCCGCGCACTGCTCCGCATCCTTCGCGCAGATGGCCGCGGTCTCATTGGCCTCCTTCTGGTCCTTCTCCAGCTCGACCAGCAGCACGGCCACCTCCTCGCTGCTCTTGCTCAGGATGGGCTGCAGCTTCACCAGGTCGACCTTGAGCTCCTCCACCATGCGATTGGTCTGTTGCAACTTGGACAAACCGGAGCGGTATTTGACGATCCGCTTGGTCACCGCGTCGCGCTGCTCCAGCAGCATGCTAGCGTACAGCTTCAGCAGCTCAAGGTAGGAAGTGGGCGTCACGTAGTTGTAGCGACGCAGCTCCTTGAAGTACCGCGCGCTGATGTCGTTGACGGACGAGTGCATGCGCACGCACAGGCGGCCCAGCTCGGAGCGCACGGCGTCCAGTCCCAGCTCCTTCGCGGACAGGAAACGCTCGGCCACCGAGTACAGTGCATCCTCGCTCCAGGCGCTGAAGTAGTCGATGGTGCACGTGTTGACCAGGGCGGGGTAGCGGCGGCAGCGCGTGCGCAGCGTGTCGCCAATGGGGGAGAAGCAGAGCACGATGTGCAGGTTCTCGCGCACCAGCTGCACGAAGTAAGCGAGGATCGCGTCGCGCCCCTCTCCCTTGCCCGCGCTCTTGGCCAGCGGACGCACACGCAGCGCGATCTGCTCCAACTCCTCCTGCTCGAACAGGTTGGGCACCTCTCCTGCATTGAGCAGCGAGTTGACGTCCTCGAGGAAGGACTCCTTGACGATGCTGCTATCGCTCAGCAGGAACACCACGGGCTTGTTCTCGCAACCCGCGGTCTCCAACAGGCGCTTCAGCTGATCCTTCCAGTCCGCCTCGCCGAAGCCACGCGTCATCTCCACGGAGACACACTTGTAGCCGGCGATGAACGCGGCCAGACGCGTCAGGGACTGGCGGCCCGAGCCGCCCACTCCGATGAGCAGCGCGTTTCCACGCGGCTGTCTGAGGATGCGCGCGATGCGGGTGAGGTGCTGGATGGCCGAGGAGAAGAAGACCAGCTGCATCTGGTTGCTGACCATCAGGTTATACTCCGTGAGCTGATCCTCCAGAATCTTCGCCAATCGGTCCTGGTGGGGGTGCTCGCGGTAGTCGCGATCCTCGGCGTTGCTCTCCACCAGGTCGGCGAAGCAAAGATCCTTGAAGTCGTCAACGGCCCATTGGGCCTCGAACGTTGCGGCGATGCGCGAGGCGCACAGACGGTTGAACCAGCCGCGGTCGGCGTCGTCCACCAGGCGGTCGCGGAACACGCGCGCAGCCTCGTGCAGCCACAGCCGCAGCAGCGCCGTGAGGTCCGGCAGGTGCTTCCTGCTGATCTGGCACACACCCTGGATGACCTTGCTCAGGTCGCGGAGATTATAGGTGTAGTGCGACTTCGCCGGCGTGGGCAGCATGAACTTGCGCAGTTGGTTGTACACGTCGACGGACATGTCGACCAGCGAGGCGCCGATGGCCTCCACGTTGATGTTCACCCAGTGCGTGGCAGCGGTGGTGGACAGGAAGCCGCCGAGGATCGACGTGAAGATCTTGCGGAGAGAATTGTCGGACAGCAGCGGCTGCCAGATGTGGTGGAAGTGGCGCGTCAGACGCTGCGTCACGGGGTTGCGGCCTCCGCCCGGCGGAGCGCACGCACCGACAAACAGCGTGTCGGTGACCTTCGTGAAGAACAACTTCCCGCGGTTGTAGAATCCCCCTCCCATCGCCGCGTCCATCGTCTGGCGCAGCAGCTCGATCGGCGGCGACGCTCCGTACACCTCGCGCTGCGGCATGTTGAGGTCGTCGACGAACACCACGACGCGCTTGCCCACCGGCGCACCGAGGAGATTCTTGCGCTTCTTCTCCAGCTTGGACTCGAACACGTCCTGCAGGTTGTTGGCGGAGGTCTGTGCGGACAACATCACGCCCACGGGAACCACGGCGCTGAAGCCGCCGCCAGGAGCAGCGTGACCACCGCCGAACGTGTGCACCAAACCCTTGCGCTCAACGCTGGCGGCCTTCAAGAAGTCCTGAGCGATCACGGATTTACCAACTCCCGTCTCTCCCATCATGAGCACATTCCTCTCCGCTCCAATGAGCGTGTCGAGGAAGTACGTGAACTTGACCGTTTCCGCCGTGGGGACCAAGATGTTAAAGTATGCCTCCGCCGGGTCGTACTTGAAGGCGGGCACGCGCGACGCCCAGCTCACCCAGCGCAGGGAGGACACATCGTAGAAGTAGTCGAACACGTCGCCGTCGAGCGAGAGGGAGGGCGCCAGGCTCGTCTGGACTTGCGCGCGCAAAAAGTTGCTGAACGCCGCGCGGGACGAGTCGTGCACATTGGCGCCAAACGACCAGACCATGGCCGTGAACAGCTGGCAGCTCATCACGGTGTTGAGGTCCTCATCCGCGATGCCACCCGTCTCGCTGTCAGCCTCGCTCGCTTGCTTCACGTTGCGCACGAGCGCCTGCAGCAGCGTGCAGCAGCTGCGCACAAGGTTGTTGTCGACGGCCGGGATGGTCTGCTTGCACTCGCTGCGCAGGAACGCGAGGATGGCCGGCGTGTGGTGCTTCATCACCCCGACGAGGAAATCCGCGCGCTCGGGCAACAGGTGCTCCAACTGCGGCTTCCACGTGTCAATGAGCGCCTCCCACCCGAGGACCGCCGGCTCGAGGTACACCATTCCGCACCGGCTGACCGTCGCGGGCGAGGCCACGGCGAGGTCCTCGACCTCGAAGACCATGGTGATGGTGTCGCGCAGCTTGATGCGCTCACCGTTGTTCAAGCAGAGCATCTTGTTGTCGTCCAAGACGGTGTTCATGTTCTCGATCCAGATCGCGTCCACGGGACCGTCGAACTGGATCCAGCGGCGAGCCGAGGAGGTGTCCGCGGCGCTTCGAGCCTGACGGACCAGGTACGGCACGAGTCCATCTTGCCATTCGCCCACGGAATTCGCCGCGCCATACAGCGCATCCATGCTGACGCTCTTGGGGTTGAGGATGGATTGCACCACCTCGCGGAAGTAGGGGTTGCTCGGGTCGGCGTCCTTCAGCGAGCCCAGCGCCTCGGCCAAGACGGACGCGCAGGTGGACTTGCCCGTCATGCTGCTGCCGACGAGCATCACTCCGTGGCGCACGAGCATCGTCTCGTGCAGCTGCAGAATCTTCGTCACGTAGCTCGGCACGTTCTGCAGCTTCTGGTTGCTGAGCGCCTGCTCGATCGCCGACTGCAACAGGCCGTAATCGATGAAGGGCACCTCGACCCCGGGGAACAAGTCCTGGATGATGCTGCGGAACAAGGGAAGGTCCTGCTCGAGGAACTTGGGGATGTTCGCGTCGCGCATCGAGCGGATGAGCAGCAGCGTTTCCTCCTCCTCGGTCTGCACGGTGGATGCGCGCTTGAGCTGTCCGGCCATCACCAGCACGGATTTCACCGCGCGCATGCCGAAGTCGTAGTGCTGCTGCTGCGACAGCTGCTCGCTAGCCAGCTTGTACAGCTGCACCATCTTCTTGCTGAGCGCCGTGGCCGAGCCGAATCCCTCGCCGAACAGGAAAATCTGCGCGATCAGCGCGTAGTCCGGCACCATCATGGCCACAGGGCGGAACAGAGCCTTCAGGTTGTCGGGAAGCTCCGTGCGGCCTGCGTACCCAGGGTTCATCGTGATGAACACGCCGAAATGCGTGTCGAGCGGCAGCAGCCTGCCCTCGAAGTCGAACTGCGTCTTGCCCGCCGTGACGGCCGTTTGGATCGTGAGAATCTGCTGCGCGATCACGGACAGCACCTCGATGTCAATGCGGTTGAACTCGTCGAAGCACGCCCACGCACCCGCCTGAGCCAATCCGCTGAAGTACTGAGCCATCATGCGCGCGGTCAAACCGTCAGAGCAGTTGAAGACGATGTTCTGCACGGCGAGCACCTTGGCCAGATCCTTGACCGTCTCGGTCTTGCCCGTGCCGGCAGGTCCCGCAGGCGCGCCACCATAATTGAGGTGGAGCGCGCCGGTCATGGTCAAATAAGCGCGATCGGTCAGCGGAGTGATGACCAGACGTGTGCAGTTGCCAATGTACTCGCATCGGTAATCGAAGCGCGCGTTGGTCTGGCGCACCACGCACTCCTCGCCCTCGATCAGCGCAGCGGGGTCGCGGGCCGACGCATCGCCACTGGCCGCCAGCATGCGCTCGTTCTCTGCCGCGAGCGAGGGGTCAAGCGTCTGCTCGAAGTAGTGTCGGATCTGCTTCTGCCACTCGAAGTCATGCGTGTTGGCCGTGTGGTCCTGCACCATCTTGTCGACGACGTCGCGCGCGTGCACGTCGAGGATGACCAGGGAGGACATCATCTGGCGCACCTGCTTGTCCAGAGGACCACGCACCAGGCTCACCATCGCAGCGATCTGCTGCTTGGAGTGCGCAAGGAAGCTCTTCAGAGCGTGGTGGTCAGCGCCGCTCTCCATTTGGCGCAGCGCAGCGGCCACGCCCGCCGTCCACATGATCTGGTCAACGACGAGGATCGGCTGGCTGGGCCATGAATGCAACCACGCCGAGCGGTCAATGGTATCCGCCTCCGTGGTCGGGTACGCCACGAGGCACTGCTTGATCAGCGTCTTGACCGTGAGGCGCATCATGGTCTCGACCTCCTGCAGCCACGTCTCGGTGTTGCCGCGCGTGAAGACCGGCCGAACGAAACCCACGCGCTCGCCTTCGCCGCTCACCATGCCCGTCACCTCGATGGAGTTGGGAACGTCGGTGAACTGCAAAGACGCGATGGCGTCGAAGCACTTGACCAGGTGCGGCTGGACCATCTGCGGGTTGCGCGCCTGCGACAGGATGGCCAGCAGCTCGTCGTTGGACAGGAAGTAGAAGCGCGGGAATGCCGCGCGCTTCGTCTCCAGGTACTCCTCCAGGTGCTTCTGGATGCGATCGAGCTCGGCATTTGCCTTGAGCATCTGCGCGAGAATCTGCGGCTGGGCCGTCGAGGCCATCACATTGAGGTTCTGCGAGGTGCGGCGCATGAGTTCGCGCCAGAAGCGGTCGACATCCGCGAACATCTTGCTCTCCAAAGGAAGCTGGCGCTGGATGTCGGAGGAAGAGAAGATCGGCGAGAGGTACTGCCAGTTGCGCTGACACAGCAGCCACTCGTCCAGGACCTCCCCGAGGAACGACAGCTTGCGGTCCCACAGCTCGACCTCCTGTTGCACCGCGGCAATGTAGGGCGAGGCCAGCATGGTCTGCAGGGTGGCCTGGTTGTCCTCGAGGTTGTGCTGCACTTCCTCCACGTCGCCCAGGATGCTGATGTCCTTGTTCTGCGCGTAAGGCGTCAGAACAAACTCCTGCGTGGCCCAGATCGCCTGGATCTTGCTGAGGGACGTCTGGAGCGCGTACTCGCCCACGGCCTGCTCGCACACGTCGCTGATCAGCTGACGGTGCGCGAAAATGTTCATCTTGCGCAGGTTCTTCAGGCGAATCTTGTCGCTGGCGGGGAAGTATCCCGCGCCGAGGTTGCTGAAGATCTGGCGCCAATGCGTCTGCTTGATCGCCTTGTTGCCCAGCTCCAACAGGCAGGGCATGAGGGACTTGAACTCCTGCACCATGTTCTTGAGCTTGAGCGTGACGGGCGAGTCCTTCTGTTCCTTGTTGATGCGCACGGCCGTTTGGTACGTTTCGGTCACCTCGCGATCCATGGCCTCCACGTCCAACGTGAAGAAATCATCGTTGTGCCACCGCTTCGACTTGTCGAGCCAGTTCTGGTACAGCTCCCAGAACAAGCGCTTCTTCTCGTACAGGGCCTGCGTCACGGGGAGCGACAGGAACGGGTAGGGGTCGCTCTTCTCGAACAGCACTTGGTAGCCCTGCAGCGTGACGGTCTGCGCCTTGATGTCGTTGAGCGTGTTGCGCACGCGGTCCAGCTCGCGCACGACGTCGCGCGGGTTGGCCATTGCATCTACGAAGATACCCTCCTCGATGAGCGCCTTCTGCGCCTCCAGCTCGTTGTTGAGCCTGGCGATGTTCTTGTAGACCGTCTGCTTCATCAAGGGCATCTTGTCTTCAATGCGCGCCTCCGTGACGTTCAACTGGACATCGAACGCCTTGACCGAGGACAACAGATCGTCGAACGCAACCTCGTCTTGAGGGGGGATCATCGTCTGCATGTCGTACTGGAGCATCAGGCGGTGCATGGACTCGATCTTGCGCGAGCGGGCCAGGAGGTCCTTGCCCTCGGCGCGCAGAGCGGTGAAGGTCTCCACGTGCGCGGCGAAGAGCGGCAGCGGCGTCGGATCCTCGTCGAGCAGCTTGATCTTCGCTTGGTACTCGTCGTGCAGTTCGCCGCACTTGGTGTGGAAAATCTTCAGCAGCAGCTCCTTCATGCCCGCCAGTGCCGTATCGGTGATGGGCGTGAGCTTGCTCTTCAGGTCCTTGGTGTTCGCCTCGAAAATACCGGCGTCGTACAGGTCCCTCACCTTGCGAATGTTGATGTTCCACTCGGTCTGCTGCAGCATGTCGCGCTGGATGCTCTCGACGGTGTGCTCGCGCGCGGCATACTCGTCGTAGTTCCAGCGCTCGCCAAACTCGTACACGGGGCGGTGTCGCTCGAGGAAGGCGATGGTCAGCTCCACTTGCGCAAAGTCCGCGTCAATCTTGTCGGCGATGGACGCGCGACTCAGGTTGTACGTGCGGGATCCGTGGATGAGCCGCCCGATCTTCGGCGAGTCCGTCAGCAGCGGCGACACGAACGGCTTGAACTTGGGATGGTGCAAGATACGGTCGACCGTGTCCACGGTGCTGATGGCGTGCTCGCACATGCTGGACACGATGGCATGGATCTCGCGCGCAGTGGGGGAGAAGGTCAGACCGTTCGGGTTGCGACCCTGCAGCGAGTAGCCGTGGCCGTGCTGAGGGCCAGACGGCAGCGCCAGCGGCGCCTCCCTGGCAAAGGCCACCGTGGTCTGGAACAACGCCTTGGTGGAAGTGAGGAGCAGGTGGAGAAACTGCACCGTCGTCGAAGTGGCGCGCAGGACCAAGTGTTCCACCTCGATGTAGTCAACCAGGCGAATGAAGTCGCCCAGCATGTCCGCCTCGAGGTTGGCATGCTTCAGCTGGCGTAGCCGGTCGGCGCGCTCTTTTTTCACGGCGACCATCGACTTGATCCGCCCGTTGCCACCGAGCAAGTGCTGTGCGAAACGAGAGTTGGACAGATCGTCGTTCGCGATGCGGTGGTCGTACTGCCGTGCGCGGTCCTTGACGCCCTTGCAGACGCGCTCGATCTGCTCGGCCAGCCGCTCGAACTTCTCCTCGAAGCGCTTCGACGCAGCCGTGCGAGCATCGACCTGCTCCTTCACGAACTGCTCCGCCAGATACACTCCGCTGCCTCCTGCGGCCGTGAGGCTCCCCGCTCCCGCGCCGCTGGCCCCGGCGTTGCCACTGCTGGCGTTGGGCGAGCGCACCGAGGCCAGGGCGATGCCGTCGAACTCGTACATCAGCCGGTTGACCTCGAGCAGCGGTTGCGCGAAGCTCTCCCGTGCCAAGAACAGTTTCTTCGACAGCGATGCGCGCTGCTTCATGAAGATGCGGTACCGTACATTGCTGCGCCACAAGCGAAACATCTTCGCGTGGAGGTAGTGCTTGAAGAAGCGGATGGACCGCAGCACGTTGTACATGGCGGCCTCGTGCATCCACTGCGCGAGCGAGATAAACTCGCTGGGCTGGGGAGGGTGCATGTGCACCACGCCGGTGGTGCTGATGGTGAAGTACTCGTGCGGGTTGACTTTCTTGCGCGGGACCACCACGAGGTCATAGGGGCGGTACACGTCGCCCGTCGCCTCGCGGTTCGCGAAAACGAACTTCACCGGAGTGTGCGTGCCATGACGCGCAAAGAACTCGATGGCGTCCTCGCCGGTCTGCAGGCCGAGGCTGCGCTCGAAATTATCGAAATCCGCATCAGGACCACCGACAATGCCGGGCGCCCCGCCCGTGCCCGTCAGATCCGCGTCGATGGCCGCCTGTACGTCCCCGGACAAGTCAGCGGAAGCAGCGGCTGCTGCGCCTCCAGCCGTGCCGGGCTTGCCACTCTCAGGCACGAACACGTTGCGCAGGATCGGCAAGCGCAGCGCGGCGATCTTCGCCTGCGCCGCATCCTCGTCGTCCTCGGCACCGCCGGTGGGCGAGCGGCGCGGGCGCGAGGCAGAGCGGCGCGGCTGCTCCTTGCTCTCCTCGTCCAGTGCATCGGGGTGGCCCGCGCCACCCTTGCGGCGCTGCGGGACAGACATGGTTTGCAGGGCGATGCGACCGCTGAGTGCGGTGCGGGCAGCACCGCCCGGCGTGATGCCCGGCCCAATACCGAGCGCCGCAGCGGCCGCCACTGCACTGCGCGCTCCAGCTGCGGAATGTCCTCGCGGCTGCTGCTGTGCGCTACGAGGTCCAGCGCGTGCCGCATCCGCGAAGATGTCTGCAGGATCCAGCTCGCCCAGATCGGCGCCGCCCAGGCCCGCGCCGCCACCACCGCGCGACATGCTGCTGCGGTTGCGGCTGTTGGCCGGCCGGTGCTGCTGCTGCTGCTACGCTGCGCCGGTGCTGCAGGCGCGTGAAGGGAACAGCCCGCTGTGTATCGGCTGCCTCTGTTGCAGAAATAGAGAACAGTCAGCCAAGCTGTGCACACGACAAGGAAGCAGAGGCGCTGGTGAGCAGGAGGAAGGGCAACGAACAAAACGGCCGCTGGGCTGGCGGCGGGCGCCGCGGGTGGCAGGCAGGCACAGTGGTCCAGCCTCGCGCCGTCCCAGCCCGCGCTCAACCAGCATCAGCACACACAACACAGACCGCCTTCTGAGGCGATGCGGCAGGGAGGCCTCT
>Ga0256774_1000088_pt1 | contig 13713 bp, 8 predicted proteins | sample MC6MC0925MT_FD_186061 | JGI IMG/M metagenome (GOLD analysis project Ga0256774, IMG submission 186061) | Metatranscriptome of enriched soil aggregate microbial communities from Iowa State University, Ames, United States - MC6-MC0925-MT... | ecosystem: Environmental > Terrestrial > Soil >... | reverse complement strand
GATTATAATAATATTTGTAATGTTATTGTCGGGATTTACTTTTGCACAGGAGTCTACAGATGATAATGTATTTGTATATGATACGAACGCTACTGAGCTGGAAGAAGAGGAGGTTTATCCTGCAAATCCAGGTGAAGTTGTTCCTATCGATGATTATATTCCGGCTCTTTTGGTTGTTGCGGTTGCCTTTGTGATTGCTTATGCTAATAAAAAGAAAGTAGCTTAAGGATAAAAATATCTATAGCATAACTCCCAGGATGTTTATCTTGGGAGTTATTTTTTTTTAAGCAGAAATTTTCTATAATATTCGGATTTTATTGCTTTTTAGTATCAAAATTAGCATTTAGCAGTAATGTTAGGCGCAGTTCTTGTAGAGATAAAGGATAATTGTTGTGTTGAATATAAAATTTTAATATTTTTTATGATGATTTTAGGAAAAATTATTAAAAATTTGTATTTTTAAGCAAATGAATATCTCTAAGATAAAATGAAAAAGATTAATTATGAAAAAAATTTTATTTTCCTTACTTCCCATACTCTTGTTTAGTAATTTAATATTTGCTCAGCGAGATACTGACCACTGGTTTGCTCCCTATTTCGACAGTTCTTCTACTAATTATGTACATGCCATATATTTGTCTACTGATTCTGTCGTTCCTTTTCAGGTTCGTGTTTACAATAATAATAACCAAATTGGAATAGTGACAATAAGTAAGGGAAATCCACAAGTTTTTAATGTTCCAGCAAATCTCATTAAGACAAGTGTTGTAAACAATGCTGCAACTGTTAAAACATTGGGGTTATATACTAAAGGTGACTTGCCTTATTTTGCAACATTAAGAATTTTCAATGCTATTCATGGAGAAGTCATTACCTCTAAAGGTAAAGCTGGTAGAGGGAGGTTTTTTTATAATGTTTCAGCCCCTCTTACAGATAGTTCACCAGCATTAAATTTTACCACTGGTATTTTAGCTACTGAAGATAATACTACGGTTACAGTTTCAGGCTATGATCCTGGTGTTCAGTTTATAAATGTTACAGGAAATCCCACTACTATTACAATTACACTTAATCAGGGTGAGTCTTATATTTTAGCTGGAAGAGCATCTGTAGTTGCAAATAGATCAGGTTTTATTGGTGCTAAAATATTTTCTGATAAACCTATATCATTAACCAATGGTAATGCTAATGGTTTTTATGCAACAACCAATACTCCTCTTGGATCAGATTTGATTTTGGATCAATCTGTACCTACGAATAGATTAGGATCAGAATTTGCTATGGTAAAAAGTCTATCAACCAGCCCTAATAATATGGAAGGTGGTATTATTGTTGCTACTGAGAATGATACTCAAATTTTTCTCAACAATAATCCTACAGCTGTTGCTATTTTGAATGAAGGTGAGTTTTATAGAATACTTACTTCTTCTTACATAGATCAAGGTACTGGTCATTTTAATTTGTATGTGAAAACTACAAAAAATGCTTACCTGTATCAACTGGTAGGAGCTGCAGGTTCAGGTAATTATAATGGAGGTTATAATTTTATTCCACCTTTAAATTGCTATCTACCTAAAATTGTTGACGAAGTTGGTCTTATAAATCAAATGCCAAGTTATACAGGACCAGTAAATCTTAAACTTAATGTAATTACAGAAGCCGGCGCTACCGTAACTGTCAACGGGGTTGCTCCTACCGCAGTTCAAGGGCCATACGCAATTAGTGGTACCAATCAATGGGTGACATATTCTATACAAGGTGTTACGGGAAATTTAACAATCAATTCTAACAGGGCGGTAACTGCAGGGATAAATGGAGGTTATGCAACTGCTGGATATGGTGGTTTTTTTGCTGGTTTTTCTTCCATGCCTGCAATTACAAGACTAACTGGGGATTGTATTCCTGGAATTATTCTTCATACGGAACCTATTTATGACACTTACCAATGGTATCTTAATGGGGTTTTAATTCCAGGGGCAAATAGTAGTATCTACACTCCCCTACAAGGAGGTGTGTATAGCCTCATGGTAAGTGCGGGTGGATGTGCTCCTATTATGACTGCGAATTATAAAGTTTACACATGTCTTTATGAAACGGTAAAAACTTCAACATTATGCGATAATTCCCTTATTATAAATCCTCAATTTTCAAGCTCTCAGCAGAGTGTTTTAGGTTCTTCAGTTCAAATTACTACTCCACCAAGTAATGGTAATGTAGTAGTAAATCCTACAACTGGTGTTATAACCTATACGCCAAACGCTGGTTTTTTGGGTACAGATACTATTGTTTATAAATTTTGTGGTAATGTTCAGGATTTTCAAGATTGTGAATTAATAACACATACAATTAATGTAGTTGAGATTCCTATTGTTAATAATGCGGTTTTGCGAACTTGTGCAATCGAAAACACTCCCTCAAACGGTATTTTTGATCTTACTACTGCATCTGTCAACTCTCAGCCCGGTATGATAAAAACTTATTTTACATCATATAATAATGCAGTTAATAATTCAAATGCTATTCCTACTACCTCAGTGGCTGCATACTCATCTACTAATACAACTATATTTGTAAGGGTAGGATTTCCGGGAGATTGTTTTAGAATAGCTGAGATACAGCTATATGTTATTCCGTTGGTATATTCACATATTTTACTAGATAAAACAATTTGTCAGGGTTCAACTACTACTTTGGATGCTGGTGTAGGCTTTGATTCTTACGAGTGGAGTACGGGTGCAACAACCTCAAGTATAGCTGGTGTTGGAGTTGGAAACTATTGGGTGAAACTTAAAACAGGATCGTGTATTGCTCAGCAATATGTTAAAGTTTTAGCAGCTTCACCACCAGAAATCAACAATATAGAGATTAATTCTAACGGGTTTACTGTTACGGTTACTGGAGGGAATCCTCCTTACGAATATTCAATTGATAATTTCAATTGGAGTACTTCCAATGTTTTTACAAATATGATTCGTGGATATGTTACTGTTTATGTAAGAGATAGATACAATTGTACTCCGGTGAAATATGAATTTTTTCTCCCGAATATTGTAAATGCCATAACACCGAATGGGGATGGACATAATGACTTATTAAATTATGCAGGATTAAGTCATTACCCTAATTTTCGATTTGAAGTTTTTAATAGATATGGGGCATTAGTTTTTTTAGGAAGTAAACAGAATAACTATACTTGGGATGGAACTATTAATAATGATATGAAGCTTCCTACAGGAACTTATTGGTTTAAAGTTAGCTGGAATGATCTCAAAAGCAAGGTTTTGGTAAATCATACCGGTTGGATATTACTTAAAAATAGAGAATAAATAATGATATATAAGTATAGAAAAAATATGTTCACTTTTAGATTCCTCCAAAACTTTCGATTTTGAAATTCTTCTTGTTTTTAATGTTTTATGATTAAAACTAAAATTAAATATATTATTTACGGGTAATGTTTTTATTCTTTTTTTTGTGAATTAATTTTCGAAAAAAAAATTATTTGTTAATATTTTGCATTATTTTAATGATTCTTAACTAAATGAAAATACCTTTTTTATGTAAAATAATATCATTATATTTGCCGAATAATCAAAATGTCAAAATGTTGAATGAAAAAGCTTAATGATGCTTTTACTACGTTGTATAAAGGGGATAATATTGTTAAACTCACAGAGCTAAGATATATACCAAGATGGACTGTCATTCTTATTGATATTTCTATTATATTTTTTTCTATATTTCTGTCGTATTTATTTTTAGATAAGCTACGTGTACAGACCAACTTTTCCAATTACCGATTAGAGAAAAGAGTATTGCTTATTTCTTTTAATTTATTGTTTATGTTTATTTTTAGAACATATGCAGGTATTATCAGACATTCTACTTTTTTTGATTTATTTAAAATTGTCTTGTCTTCAGGAAGTACTTTAATAACATTAATATTTTTAAACTTTTTTATAGAGTTATTATTAGGTAAATCGCTTTATTTATATCCTACACTATTTCTTTACTTTTTTATTTCTGTTTCGCTGATGTTCTTCTTCAGAATGGTCACCAAACAGTTTTTTAATATTTTAATTGATATCAAAGGGGCTTCTTCAAAAACAAAAGTAGCAGTGGTGGGTGTAAGTGATGCATCGGTTTCTCTGGCAAGAGCAATACTTCATAATCCTAATTATCCATATCGTTTAGAGGGTTTTGTTACCAAAAGATCAGATTCAAACAAAGCGGTTCTTTTGGGGCATAAAATTTATAACAGTGATTATTTTTTTAAAAATAAAAATGTAACCAGTAAATTTGATGCGGTTTTGATCATTAAAGAAATTATGTCAAAACAAGAAATCGAAGAATGGATGACATTGGCATTAGATGAAGGTTTGAAAGTTTTAAAAGCTCCTACATTGAGCAAAATGCGTGATTCTGACTTGGTAGGAGGAATTCGTCAGCTTCAAATTGAGGATTTATTAAACCGGAGACCGATCAAGATTGAAAATGAAGAGGTAACGAGAAGACATGCTGGTAAAAATGTATTAGTGACAGGTGGGGCAGGTTCTATCGGAAGCGAAATTGTACGTCAGGTTGCCCAATTTAATCCTTCGCTTATTGTTGTGCTTGATCAGGCGGAATCTCCATTGTACGAATTGGAACTCGAGTTGTTCGAGAAATTTCCTGAGCAGAAATTTAAATTTGTCTTGGCAGATATTTCCAATTCTCATAGACTCGAAAAAATATTTGAACTCTATCAGTTTTCAATGGTTTATCATGCCGCAGCCTATAAGCATGTTCCATTAATAGAGGAAAATCCGCATGAAGCTATTTTTGTAAATGTATTAGGAACTAGGAATGTTGCTTTGCTTTCAAAGAAATATAAAGTCAACCGTTTTGTAATGGTTTCTACAGATAAAGCGGTGAATCCTACCAATGTAATGGGGGCTTCGAAGAGAACAGCTGAACTTTTTGTGCAATCTTTACAAAATTCAGAAGGCAACACAACAAAATTCATTACTACTCGTTTTGGAAATGTATTAGGTTCCAACGGTTCTGTAATTCCGCATTTTAGAAAACAGATAGAGAAGGGAGGACCGGTTACTATTACTCATCCTGATATTATCAGATATTTTATGACGATTCCAGAAGCTTGTGAACTAGTTCTACAGGCTGGAACAATGGGAGCTGGTGGTGAGATTTATGTTTTTGATATGGGGGAGCCTGTTAAGATTTTAGATTTAGCCAAAAGAATGATTAAGCTGTCTGGCTTTACACCGGATGTGGATATTAAGATTAAATTTATAGGTTTAAGGCCTGGTGAAAAATTGTATGAAGAATTGCTGAGCAATAATGCAACGACAGTTGCTACTCACCATGAGAAAATTATGATTTCAAAAGATCCTTTGATGGGGTTTGAAGAGATCGAAATTTTATGCAAACTGATTATCAAATCGGCGGTTAAAAGAGATAAATTACAGGTAGTGAAACTTTTGAAAAATATTGTACCGGAATTTATCAGCAATAATTCTGAATTCGAAGTATTGGATAAGAAAGAACTGACGAATACACCCATTTAAATATGAAAACTTACCTCCTGTTGTTAAGTATTATTAACAGGGAATGTTCAATATAACTATCAACAAATTTTGTTTGAGAAATAATAATCCTATTTTTGTGAAAAAATTATCAAAAATGATCTTAAAAAAATATTTTATTTACGGAGTTCTTGGTTTAGCAATATTTTCTTGTACACCAAGACAAGAAATCAATTACATGCAGGATATCGAAAATATTGCATTAGATAATTCTATTAAAAACAGCAGAGGTACCTTGCAGCCAGGTGACCAATTAATTATCACTGTGACAGCTAAAGATATGGATGTGGTAAAACCATTTAACCAAAGTTATTCGTCAAGTGCAACAATAACACAGTATTCTGTTCCAAGTTCAAATAATCTTCCTCAACAGCTTCCTGTTTCCGGATCTACTTATATTGTAGATACTGATGGAAATATTGTGTTTCCTCAAATTGGTGTCGTAAGTGCAAAAAATGAAACTCTGGAAACAATGAGAGCTAAATTAACGAATTTGATTTCAGAGTATGTTAAAAATCCGGTGGTTGAAATGAAACTGATTAACTTTAAAGTTTCAGTTATGGGGGAAGTGACAAGACCAGGGCTTTATGTTATTCCTGATGGCAATGCTACATTATTAGGAGCTCTAGGTATGGCAGGAGATTTAACTGTATATGGTGTTAGAACCAATGTATTGGTCGTGAGAAATGTTGATGGAAAGATTACAAAAGAAAGAATAGATTTAACGAGTGCACAGTTTATCAACTCACCATATTATTATCTTAAGCAAAATGATATGATTTATGTGCAACCTAATGCTAACAGAGAAAAAGCAGCAAGGATAGATCCGAATACCGGATTGTATATTTCAGTTGCCTCAGTTATCGCTTCTTTGGTAATTGGAGTTTTAGCACTCACAAAAAATTAATATTAAGAATTATTCTTTATAGTGGATTATAATCAAATGCAAGATGAGGCTCTGGATGAGTCTTTAAATATCAGAGAAATCATAAAACCATATATTCATCGTTGGTATTGGTTTATTATAGGTGCAATTGTAGCAATTATTGTTGCGTGGTTCTTTTTAAGATACAGTATTCCTGTATACAGTACTGAGTCAACATTATTGATCAAAGAAGTTAAAAAATCTTCAGCTGGTCAACCAGATATGTCTGTGATTTCGGAATTAAGCGGTATCGGGGGAATGGGTACCAATTCGGTAGATAATGAAATTGAAATTTTAAAATCTAAAAAAACTAATGCTATCCGTTGTAAGAGAAATGGCATTAGAAACTAATATTTATTCCAAAGGAAAAATAAAAGAAACCGAATTATATAAAGAAACATCTCCTTTTTTAGTAAGGATAATTAGTGAAAATAAAAAAGCTAAGTATCCCAAAAAGGAAGTTATTGCTAAAATAAAGGGTGATAAGATCATCATTGAATCAGAAAGTTTCAAAAAAGATATTCAGGCAGATTTTAATAAATCAGTTACAATGCCTTTCGGTGTTGTAATGTTTCAGAAAAATCCAAAATTTAAATTAAGTCCAAAATCAACAGATATCTATCGATTACAGTTTATGTCTGGGATGAACAGAGCCAGGTATTATCTAACGAAACTTAATGTGAGTTTGGTACAAAAAGAGTCCACCGTACTTAGAATATCAATGTATGATCCAGTTCCTGACAAAGCTGTAGATATTATTAACGGATTGGCAGTAAACTATAATAGGGAAGCTATTTTAGATAAAAACTCTGAAGCACAAAAAACGGCTAGTTTTATTGATGAGCGTATTAACCTTATCAGTAAAGAATTAGGCTCTGTGGAAACTCAGAAAGAAGATTTTAAACTTCGTAATAATATTGCAGATATTCAAACTGAGGCACAACTTTCTTTAGAAACATCGATGAAAAGCCGGCAGAAGCAACTTGAGAGTGAATCTCAGCTTGAATTGGTTAATAGTTTGCTTAATTTTGTTAACCGGCAAGGTACTTATCAGGTTCTACCACTTAATGTGGGGCTTGCTGATCCGAATATTACATCTAGTATTGCATTGTATAATCAGTTGGTGATCGATAGGAATAAATTGCTTGAAAGTTCTACAACAATAAATCCTGTTGTTCAAAATATTAGTAGCCAGATAAACAGTATGCGAAGTTCTGTTATTCAAAGCTTACAGAAAAGTCAATCAGCACTTCAGATTTCGATAGGTACAATAACTGGTGAACAAAATAGGTTGTCGGGTAGGATTTCTAAAATTCCGGTTCAAGAAAAAATGTTCCGTAGTATTGAAAGACAACAGAATATTAAAGAACAGCTTTATTTATTATTACTTCAAAAACGAGAAGAAGCTGCAATATCATTGGCAATTGCTGCTCCAAAAGCTAGAATTGTAGACGATGCACTAACAAACCCTATTCCGGTTTCTCCAAAGAAAATGATTATTTATCTTGGAGCATTGATTATAGGAATGTTAATCCCGTTTGTAATTATTTATTTATTAGAGTTATTTAATAATAAAGTGAAAACTAAGCAAGAGCTGGAAAAGCTACTAGATAGGGCAACCGTTGTTGGAGAGCTTCCTTCACTACAGAAAGGTGATCCGGAAATCGTTCAGTTAAACGATTTATCTCCTTTAGCAGAAGCATTCAGAATTTTGATTACAAATATTAATTTTATGTTGCCAAAAAACAAAAAAGGCAATGTAATTTTTGTAACCTCTACAGTTAAAGGAGAAGGAAAAACATTTACTTCTGTTAATTTAGCCCTTACATTGGCATCACCCAGAAAAAAGGTAATCATTATTGGGTCAGATATCAGAAATCCACAGCTACAGAGATATAATGAGAGCAGAAGAGGATTAATTGGTCTTTCAGAATTTATGTATGATGACCAAATGGATGTTTCAGAAATCATTCATCCCACTTCATTCAATCCGTATTGCGATGTGATTTATTCAGGAGCTATTACGCCAAACCCAACAGAGCTTTTATCTAACGGGAGATATGAGAAATTAGTAGAATCATTAAAACCAATGTATGATTATATATTATTAGATACAGCTCCGTTAATGTTGGTAACAGATTCATTTTTAATTGCTGATGTAGCAGATATTACAGTATACGTTACCCGTTCTGGTTATACAGAAAAAGAATTAGTTGGATTTATCAATAAGCAAATAAAAGATAAGAAAATTAAAAATGTAGGATTGGTACTGAATGATGTTAGTAAGATGAACAGTGGTTATGGGTATGGTTATAAATATGGTTATGGCTACAATGCAGATTCTAATGAGCCTTGGTGGAAAAAAATGTTTAAATCATAATAATGAACAAAATTTTAATTACTGGAGGTGCAGGTTTTATAGGTTCTAATCTTACAGAATACTTTTTAAATAAAGGCTATAAAGTAACCTGTTTAGATAACTTTGCGACTGGACACCGTCATAACATCGAATCTTTTCATTCTAATGAAAATTATAAACTGATTGAGGGAGATATCAGAGATTTAGAAACATGTCAGAAGGCTGTTGCTGGTGCAGATTATGTTTTGCATCAAGCTGCATTAGGGTCCGTTCCACGTTCAATTAATGATCCGATTACTTCTAATGAAGTTAATGTTTCTGGTTTTTTAAATATGTTAGTTGCCGCTCGTGATGCAAGTGTTAAACGTTTCGTTTATGCCGCTTCTTCTTCAACGTACGGTGATTCTGAATCTTTACCAAAAGTTGAAGAAGTAATTGGGAAACCACTATCTCCTTATGCAATTACTAAATATGTGAATGAACTTTATGCAGATATTTTTAGTAAAACCTATGGTTTATCTTGTATAGGGTTACGTTACTTTAATGTATTCGGCCGTCGACAGGATCCAAATGGAGCATATGCAGCTGTTATTCCATTATTTGTAAAACAATTCATGAACCATGAATCGCCAAAAATTAACGGAACAGGAGATTACTCTCGCGATTTCACCTACATTGATAATGTTATCCAGATGAATGAACGTGCAATGTTAGCAGATGATTCTAAAGCTATTAATACAGTTTATAATACAGCTGTTGGTGATCGTACAACATTGAATGATTTAGTAAGATTTCTGAAAGAATATTTAAGTGAATTTGATAAAGAGATTGCTAATGTTGATGTAATATATGGACCAAACCGTGTAGGGGATATACCACATTCATTAGCTTCTATTGAAAAAGCAAAAACATTATTAGGATATGAGCCCACTCATACAATAGATAAAGGGCTGAAAGAAGCAGTACAATGGTACTGGGAAAACTTAAAATAATAAAAACAGGATATAATTTCTCCTTATGAATTACAAGATAGCAATTATTGGTTTAGGATATGTAGGTCTGCCATTGGCGAGGTTATTTGCTACTAAATACAACACTGTTGGTTTCGATATCAATGAAGTACGAATTAATGAATTAAGATCAGGAATTGATACTACTTTAGAAGTTGAAGATAATGTACTTCAGGCTGCTTTAGTTGATAATCCTAACGAAGAGAAAGGCTTATATGTGACCAATCAGTTAGACGAAATCAGAGATTGTAATTATTTCGTAGTTACAGTTCCTACACCGGTTGACAAAAATAACCGCCCAGATTTAACTCCTTTATTTAAGGCAAGCGAAACTGTGGGAAAGGTAATAAAAAAAGGAGACGTTGTTATTTATGAATCTACTGTTTACCCGGGAGCTACAGAAGAAGATTGTATCCCAGTAGTTGAAAAAACTTCCGGTTTGAAATTCAATGTAGATTTCTTTGCAGGATATTCTCCCGAAAGAATTAACCCAGGTGATAAAGAACATACCGTAGATAAAATATTGAAAGTAACATCCGGTTCTACTCCTGAAATAGGAAAAAAAGTAGATGAGTTATATAAATCTGTGATTACAGCGGGTACACACTTAGCACCCACTATTAAAGTAGCTGAAGCAGCAAAAGTAATCGAAAATTCACAACGTGATATCAATATTGCATTTGTCAATGAATTAGCTAAAATTTTCAATTTATTAGAGATCGATACGCATTCTGTTTTAGAAGCGGCAGGTACAAAATGGAATTTTTTACCCTTCAAACCAGGTTTAGTGGGAGGCCACTGTATTGGGGTAGATCCTTATTATTTGGCCCAAAAAGCTCAGGAACATGGTTATCATCCTGAGATTATCTTAGCAGGACGTCGTTTGAATGATTCTATGGGTGAATATGTTGCTTCACAAGTTATCAAGACGATGATCAAAAAATGTATTAATATCAACGGAGCAGAAGTATTGATGTTGGGTATTACATTTAAAGAAAACTGTCCAGACGTCCGCAATACAAAAATTGTAGATGTAATTGCAGCTTTGGAAGACTATGGAGTTAAGGTAACGACTTATGATCCATGGGCAAATCCTGCAGAAGTAAAACATGAGTACAATATTGATAGCCTAACTAAATTACCTACATCAAAATTTGATGCTATCATTTTTGGTGTCGCACATAATGAATTCTTAAATATTGATCTAGAGGCTTCAAAAAAAGATATTGCTATTGTGTATGATGTAAAGGGGATAATAAGTAAAAAGGTCGATAGTAGATTGTAAACATGGATAATGAATCAGTTGTAGAAAATAGTCGTCGTGTTTTAAAAAATACAATTTTTCTCTATATGCGAATGCTATTTGTAATGGCTGTGTCGTTATTTACTGTAAGGATTGTTCTTAAGTATCTCGGAGTAACTGATTATGGTATATATAGCGTTGTCGGAGGAGTGGTGATGATGATGTCGTTTTTAAGTAACTCTATGTCTTCTGCTACCCAACGTTTTTTTTCATTTGACTTAGGGCAAAAAAATTATGATAGTTTAAGAAGGACTTTCAGCACAAGTTTATTTGTATATATTCTATTTTCTTTAGTAATACTTGTGGTTGCAGAGACAGCTGGAGTATGGTTTGTAAAAAATAGATTAACATTACCTGCAGATAGAGTAGATGCGGCACTTTGGACATTTCAATTTTCAATTTTCTCTTTTATTGTTTCTATAATAACTATCCCATACAATGCATTAATTGTTGCCAGAGAGAAAATGTCAACGTTTGCTTACTTCAGCATATTCGAGGTAACTGGAAAGTTAGTGATAGCATTTTTATTGTCGATTTCTATTTATGATCGCCTAATAGTTTATTCTTTCCTAATGTTCTTTATTTCTTCAATAGTATTTTTATTATTTAGATATTTTTGCGTGCGACAATTTTCTGAAAGCCATATTATTTATGTTTATGACAAAGGATTGTTGAAAAAATTAATAGGATTTACAGGATGGAATTTATTCGGTTCAATAGCGGGTGTATTCAATAATCAAGGAGCAAATATAATTTTAAATATTTTTTTCGGACCAACTGTGAACGGAGCTAGAGCGCTCTCATTTCAATTAAGTAACTCATTAAATCAATTTGTTACAAATTTTATGATGGCAACGCGACCTCAAATAACAAAATATTATGCTAAAGGAGAAATTTCAAATATGATGAACTTGGTATTTACCAGTTCTAAATTCTCTTTCTTCCTATTAATGATATTTGGCATCCCTATTTTGATAGAAACACATATAATACTTAAACTTTGGCTGAATGAGGTTCCTACATATGTTGAAATATTTACTAATCTAACTATTTTTATTGCTTTAGTCGATTCATTATCATATTCTTTAATGACAGCAGCACAGGCTACAGGCAAAATAAAATCATATCAAGCAATAGTTGGAACTATACTTTTGTTATCATTACCTGTTTCATATCTTTTTTTTAAATTACATTATCCACCATATAGTATAATGATAATTACCTTATGTATTTCTATAATTGCACTTTTTGCTAGGTTATTTATGTTAAAAAGTATGATTAAATTAGACATATTCAAATACTTAAAAGATGTTGTTTTAAAAGTAGTATTGGTTTTTTCTCTTTCTTATTTTTCGATTTTTTTCCTGTCAGGCTATTTAAATGAAGGGATATTGCGATTGATAATAGTATGTTTTGTAAGTGCCATTTTTTCAATTACTTGTATCTATTTTTTAGGATTGGATAAAAAGGAACGAACTTTTTTGCAAGCAATGGTTAAAACTTTAATTCAAAAATACATATTGAGTAAATAATGAAAAATATTATCAAAAAGATTCTTCCTAAATATTTTGTGTCGCTAATTAGAAGTTTAATTCTGATTAAAAGACTGTATCCTGCGTATTTATATGATTTCAAAAGATTTTATCGTTATTCAGGTACAGATGGCCATGGTGATCAAATTAAGTTAATAAAAAAAATTATTACTAAATATCACATTTTAGAAAAAGGACTTACAATGCCGAAATCAAGACTTGGATTCGGAAAGGATGTTGTCATTGGTTTATCTAATCTTTGTCTTGAATTTTTTCGAAATTATGACAAACAAGACGAGCAATATCTTCATGCAATTGCAGTGATTTTTGAGTATAAGGAGTTTCATAAAATAAACAATTTTGAGCTAGATAAGGAAGTTATTATTGCAATATCTAAAATAGAGGATTTAATAACTCTCTCTCCAACTAAACAATTAACTTTTCAAAAAGAAGATTTTTTTCAAAATAGAACTTCAGATTTTTTATTATTTTCTAATTCGAGAATGAGTATTAGAAATTTTGATGATGAAGAGGATATTTCAATTGATACTTTAAATAGCATTCTCAATCTTGCGAAAAATGCTCCTTCTGCTTGTAATAGACAAACTTGGAGAACATATATTGTTACAGATAAAGCGACTGTAGGTAACGTTTTGGATGCACAGGGAGGAAATAGGGGCTTTGGTCATTTAGCAAATAAGGTAATAATAGTTGCTGGTGAAGTTGGAGGATTTGCTTCTCCTGGTGAAAGGAATCAGGTTTTCATAGATGGTGGAATTTATTCTATGAATTTGCTTTATTCATTACATTATTATGGCATAGGTTCTTGTATTTTGAATTGTAGCCATTCAGTTGAAAAAGATTTGAAAATGAGACAACTTGTTCCAATAAAAGAATCTGAGGTTTTTATTGCAATGATAGCAGTAGGAATTCCTCCTGAAAAATTTAAAGTCGCAATATCAAAAAGATATTCAATTGAACACACTAACAAATATTTTT
>Ga0256774_1000085_pt1 | contig 13878 bp, 2 predicted proteins | sample MC6MC0925MT_FD_186061 | JGI IMG/M metagenome (GOLD analysis project Ga0256774, IMG submission 186061) | Metatranscriptome of enriched soil aggregate microbial communities from Iowa State University, Ames, United States - MC6-MC0925-MT... | ecosystem: Environmental > Terrestrial > Soil >... | reverse complement strand
GCGAAATCGCCAACGAATGTCACGACATCTTGCGAAACCCCTTGCAGAAAGCACTTTTCTGCGTCGAAAACAACAAACAGTGGCTTAAAACCCGTTGGAAAGCCGCTTTTACCGCCACTCTTCCGCTATCATCGGGCGCGTAGCGTCAAATGCCGATATCCGGCACGCGCTGCTCCATGTCCTCAACTACGGATTTTGACCATGGCCACGAAAGCTAAAGCTCCTGCCAAGAAAGTCACCAAGACCGCCGTCAAGGCGCCCGCAAAGAAGGCAACTGCCGCCAAGCCCGCCGTGAAGCCGGCAGCCAAGAAGGTCGTCGCCGCCAAGAAGGTCGCTGCTGCCCCCAAGGCCATCAAGGCTGCTCTGAACAAGACCCAGCTCATCGCCTACATCGTTGAGCAATCCGGCGTCGAAGCCAAGTCGGTCAAGGCAGTCCTGGCCAGCCTGGAAACCTCGGTGCTGGGTTCCGTGGACAAGAAGGGCGCTGGCGAATTCACGCTGCCCGGCCTGTTCAAGGTTGCCGTGCAAAAGGTTCCCGCCAAGGCCAAGCGCTTCGGCAAGGATCCGTTCACGGGTGAAGAGCGTTGGTTCCCCGCCAAGCCGGCTTCGGTCAAGGTGAAGGTTCGCCCGCTCAAGAAGCTGAAGGACGCCGCGCAGGAGCAGGCGCGCACCCTGTGGCGCATGCGCCGCCGCGAGAGGGCGGAGCAGCGCGCGAAGCTGCTGGCACAGCGATGCGCCATGGAGGCGCTCCTCGAACAGCAACCCAGTGAACAAGGACCTAATGCTGGCGCGATTGCCGCCGCGTCCGCCGCACCGTTGTCGCCGTCCTTTGGCGCTGCGCCGCCCGCACAGGGCGCTGCGAACAACGTGCCCGGTGGCGCTGGCTCTCCACCGGCGGTTGAGCTCGAGGATCCCGATCTTGATGCAGAGGAGAACGCTGCACTTGACAGCCCGGCCCCCGCTGCATCGTCGTCGTCCGTCCTCCAGCAGCAGGATCAGCAGCAGGGGGGCGGCGTCTCGTCAGTGAGTGAGAGCGCGCAGTTCAAGCTGTCTGTGCGACGGTGGCTGCGCATCAGCGTGGACGCCCTCTATACGTGCGGCTCCTACGCAGACCACCAGTACGTGCTCGCGCAGGTGCTCCGCTGCCGCGGCGTGACGCGCTGGGCGTCGCTGCTGCAGTTCGCGCGGGCCAACGCGCGCGACGTGACCGCGGCACGGGAGGCACACGCGCGCCGCATGCACCAAGATCCATTGCACCAGGGCGGCGGGGGTGGAGCCGATGGCGGCGGCGGCGGCGCTGATCCCGCGGCCGTCGAGTTGTCAGATGGGTGGGCATGGACGGATGCGTTCGTGGCGCACGTGCTCGCATGCCTGACGATGCTGCTCGAGCCTGTGGAAGGAAAGCAGCTGCGCTTGGCACATGGAACCCATGCTGCTGGCGGGGCTGCTGCTGCCGATGGTGGCGCCGCAGCCGGAGCAGGCTGGCATCGCGAGGCTGCGGCAGAGGAGGGCGAATCTGTGCGCCTGGCTCCGGCTGGTCCAGGGGGCAGCCCAGACATTCTATCTGACGACGACGATGGCATGGGTGTGCCGCGTGGTGCTTCCGCCTCTGCATCCGCTTCTGCTGGTGGCAGCGGCGCCGAATGGATTGCGCTGGACTCGAAGAAGCTTTCCCAGGCCGGCAACGTCGACGTGAGCTACCGCGTGTCGCTGAACGAGAGTGACTACGCCGACCTGCTCGCGCAGACGCCCATCCTGCCCTTCGTGCGCGCGAGGATGTACCCGCTCTTCCTGCGCGTTGCAAGGCGGCACGTGTCGCTCCACGCCGTGCAGGCCGATGCGGCGGGACCTGGGGCCGCTGCCGCTGGAGCAGCTTCCAACGCCGACAGCGCATACGAGGCGTTCGATCGTGCATCGTTGCATACCGCGTTCGCGCAGGTGAAGCTCGTGCTGTCCCTGCTGACGCAGGCGCTGTCGGGCTCCAGCATTGGCCCCAGCGCCGGGGCGGGCTTCGCTGCGTCAGGACCGCCGTCCTTCCCTCCGGAGTACGGGCAGCTGAAGAAAGTGTTGGCCAAGCTGCAGTGCCAGGTCGTCGGGCTGGTGAGCGCGTGCTGGAGCCGCAGCTGGCGCGCCGCACGTCGCGAGGCCCGCCGTGGTGCGCACGATGGCCTTCTGGGCATCGGCGCGCCGGGAGGCCTGTCTCCTCCGCCGCCGGGCGTGGGGCTCGACGACGACGAGGAGGAGGAGGATGACGAAGACGACGAGGAAGAGCGGGACGCCGCGGACGAAGCCGACGAAAAGGAGGATGAAGAAGACGGAGAGCGGGGCAGTGACGCCACAGCCCGTGCCGGCCTGCCCGGTCCCAACACTGCCGCACACGTGGGTCTCTGGCCCGCTCCCTGCTGCTTTGCCTGCGACTGCTTCCACTCTCTGCTTCAGAAGCAGCTCGACTTCGAGGTGCTTCGGCTCGTGTGCCACCTGCAGCACGTGCCTCACGGTGGCGGAGGAGGCGGAGACGGGGGTGGCGTCAAGCACTTCCTGTCGGACCTGCCCTTCGCGGCCCTGTCTGTCCCCGCGGCGGGTCAGGCGTTCCTGGCGTTGTTCAGCGCGGCCCACCTGGCCGACTACGTGGACTCGAGCTTGAGCTTCCAGCCGTTGTTGTTGGCGCCATGGTTGGCATTCCTGGCCACTCCTAAGGGCGAGCAAGCGCGCGCCAGCTTCGTCGCGCTGTTGCTCCACCAGTCTGGCTCGTTCGTGCACACGCTTATGGCGATGACCAAGCTGGTCACAGCAGCACCTTATGAAATTTCGCCCGTGGTGCTGCCACCCGTCGGAGGGGCGGCACCCTCGGTGGCCGCCAGCCATGTCATTCCAGGCGGTCCTGACAACTTTGCTCCGGGTTCCTCCGCGAGCAGACATGCTCAGCGCGGCAAGAAGCGCCCTTTGTCTTCCTCCCCCTACCCCTTCCGCGCCCCTCCCACGGACCTTCCCCTGATCTTCCTGCACGAGCTGTTCCACGCCAGCTACGTCAACCTCTCCACGCGCGAGTCGCTGTGGAAGGCGGCGCAGGGGCACCTGGTGGAACTGGGGAACAACCATCCGCTCGCCATCAGCTTCCTGCTGTACCTCTGCCACGCGCACTGGCGCTTCATCGGTGCGGGCGCCCTGGCGCTCTTTGATGCCCTGGACCTCCGCGACTGGAGACCCTCGAGCTCGTGCATGTACATCGTGCAGTCCCTGCTGCTCACGCCGGCCCACAGCGCGTCGAACGAGCTCGCGCGCACCATCCTCACCAAGCTCAACTTCGATTGGGTCATGCCCAAGCAACCCCGCGCTGCACACGGACAGCAACAACAGGCGGCGGGGAGCGGGCATGCGCCTGGGCGAGGTCCGTCGCGTAGGGGTAGCACCGTGGTGGCTAGTCTGGCGGACGAGATGGCCGGCGCCGCATCGCACCTGTACTTCCCTCCTCGTGCACGCGCCCCCGTGCTCGGCTGGCAGTTCCACCGCTCGCTGCTCCTGCTGCTCGCGGACGTGCGCATGGCCTCACTGCGTCCTTCGATGACCTCCTCATCCTCGAGCGCCGCGGTGCCCTTCACCAGCTTCGTTGCGTTCCCCTCCTGTGCGTGGGCGCACTTGGTCGCCCCATCCTCCTCGTCGCTGTCGCGCTCCCGGCGCAACTCGAGGTCGGGGGCTGCGGCAGGAGGAGGCACGTTGCAGCAGCTTCCCCAACCACCGGCGGTCGAAGCGCACCTGCAACAGCAGTTTGAGCAACACTTGCGCCTGCAGCAGCAACAGCTTCTCTCGCCCGTCGGGCATCCCGTTGACGCTAGCAGCTCGCCGCCGTGCCCGGTGTCCGTTCCGGCGTTCTCGTCTCCCGCGGGGGGTGGCGCCGCTGCAGCCGCTGATGTCAACGGAGGCAACAACAACGGCTCTGGCACGCTGTTCTCCTTTGCGAATGCGTCCGGTGCCACCTTGACCGCGCTGCTCGCCCCGGCCTCCGCCGCGCTGACGGATGTGCTGGGCTCCGTCGGCGGGAAGGGCACGAGCGGCAGCGGCGGGCGCATGATCGATCCTGCCTGGTGGCTGCGCATCTTGTCTCTCTTGGCGCTGCGCGATCCTTTGTCCTCCTCGGGCGCGCCACCGGTCCGCGCCAGCAAGTCCTGGCTGTCGTCGCGCTGGGTGTCCACGCCTGGCGCGGAGCTGGACGAGTGCACCGCATTGGTGCGGCGGGACCCCGTGTTGTGCTTCGCGCAGCTGGCCCATTCGCGCCTCGGTGCGGAGGCGAGCTTGTTCGCTCGGGGGGAAGGATGGGCGATGATGAAGACGCTGCTCACCGATGGCACCTTCGCGCCGCTGGGGTGGAAGCTGCTGCACGATCTTTTGCCGGGCCTGCTGCGACCGACGCCGCCGCCATCTTCGAGGCACCTGCAGCCAGGAGGGTCGGCGCACTCGTCACCGGCGTTTGGGGCGGTGTCCAAGGCCTCGCCGTCGTGGACCATGGTTGGCGGTGGAGCTGCCCCGCCGCATCTCGCTCTGCCGGGCGCCTCTGCTTCTGCTTCTGCCGCTGCCGCTGCGTCGTCCATCGCTCCGATCGGCACCCCTCCCCGCGCGGGCAGTGGCAACCCCTTCGCCCCCGGTCCGAACCCCTTCGCACCTGATTCCTCCTCTGCCTCCTCGGGCGAGACGAGCGCGAGCGTGTTGGCGCACATGCAGTCCATCGGTCTGCTGAGATTCGTGTTGGAGCAAGCGCGACCGAAGGGCATGTTTTCCTTCATGCAGAGCAAGACGCAGACATTCGAGCTAGTCGCCGGAGCCGTCGCACAGGTCATGGCCGCGCACGTCGTGCAGAGCATCCGGGCGCCGGACACCACGCGCAGCGCGGTGGCTGGTGCTTCCATCGTTCCCGGCGGCGCGCCTGGCTCCGTGGCCCCCGACAGCGCGAACGTTGTTCCGAGCAACTTCGCCAACTTGTTCTCCTTCTGGAGCTCTGAGCTGGTCCGTTCGGGCGGGGGCTCCTCCTCGTCGTCCTCGTCGTCGAGCAGCAAGGAGAAGGCGGAGAACTTTTGGTCCAAGGAGCACAACCTGCGTTTCCTGCTGGACCACCTGTGTAGGACCGTGATGGTCTTCACGGACTGGGTGGGTGGAAGTGCTGCTGCGGGAGCAGCGGGGGTCAAGCAGCAGCAGAGCGCCAGGGCGAAGGCGGACGTGCTGCAGACGGACCCGGCGCTTCGAGCGCTGTTCGCGTTCCTGGGACAACAGGCCGTCGCGGCTGCGGTTGTTGCGGCAGGCAACAACCACAACGCGGCTGCGAGCATTGGCGCCGAGAGACGCGGTGGAGCCTACTTGGAGCTGACAGCGCCGCCTGTTGCCGCCGTCAACCCCTACGCAGCCGTTTCCGCTGCTGCTGCCGCCGGCGGCGACGACGAGGAGGTCGAGCTGTCCTTCCCCTTCGAATCCACGCTCCGTCCCCCGAAACACATCCTCGACTCCTTGGTGCCCCCGGAGTCGCTGCTGCACTCCTTCGGCGGCCTCTCGGTGAAGGAGCTCCTGGTGCGCCACCCCTGGGCCGCCTTCGTGTGCCTACTGGAGGAGACCCTCGCGGACCGGCCTGCGTGGCTGAAGTTGGGACACATGATCTCGCGGTGGGAGAGCACCGCCGTGCTGAAGGTGCACTTGAAGAAACTGGGGGTGACCGATGAGCGCGTGCGGCGGGGGTGCGTGGTGCGACGTTGGTTCCACGCGGCGTTGGTGGTGCCGTTGGATCACCCGCTGCTGCCATTGTTCTGGCAGATGGCTTTCCGTCTGCTGTTCGCGCGCATGCACCTCACGAAGCACGCCTTGCCCACCAACCTCGGCGGCTTCTACGGCTTCCGCTTCCTGACGGGCACCTCTGGTCGGCAGCTGGCACAACAATGTCGGGAACACCTGAATGCCCTCTCGGTCCAGATGGCCAAACGGCGACAAGACGCGATCCAAGCGCTGCGACCGGGGCATAACCTCCACCCGAGCGTGTATGAACTGCCTGCACTGTTCCAGGCCATGGCGCTGTGGTTGACGGACGATAGCCGCCCCTCGGCCGCCAACGCCGAGCCAGCCGTCAGCTACCTCAGCTCGTTGCGCGAGAGGCTCCTGGGTTTCGGCGTGTCTTTGCCCGAGAAATACTTGGCGCAGCGGCTGGCATCCATCCTGCTTCCCCCCGCCCACCGTAACGTGCCCCTCTGGTGGGACCTGGTGGACGTGTTGCGTCTCCGGGGTGAACTTGTGGCCGAGGTCTCGTCCGCCTCGTTCGCCGCTCGAACGGCGGCGACCGGGGTGGCTGCAGTGGGGATGGAGATGCTCCCGAGCATCAGGGGATTTGCGGCGCTGCTGAACGATACGCCGGAGATGCGCGCGCATGCATTCTTCCATCGCTACTACGTCACGCAGAACTACCCGCTCCCGCGCTACGCGCCGACGCCGCGCCAGGTCATCGCTTTGTTCAAGCGCCGCGTGGCCCCCGCAACCTCCTCGCCGGGCAATCCCTTCATGGACGTCTCCTCGGAGACGGAGGCGCGCAGCTTGTGCAGCGCAGCGGAGTACGCGAGCGCCGAGGTGGCCTCGGTGCCCCCGAGCGCGGCGGAGGCGGCCGCGGCGCACAAGCTGCAGCAGAAGCTCCAGCAGCACCCGGCCATGATGCTCCAGCATCAGCCGGGAGGAGGTCCTGCGAGCAAGCGGCGCAAGAACAGTCTGGGATATTGGAACGCGTCAGTGTCGCCACAGCCGCCCGCTCCTGTGCTGAGCGGCGGGGCGGACATGGCTGCGGTCGCTGCTTCCGCCGCCGCCGGTGCGGGTGCGTCCTTGACGCTCCGCGTTCCCTCCGTGCTGACGGTCAGTCTGTGGGACCTGTTGCACGAGGTGGATTCCTCCTTGCTGCCGCTGGTGCACGCCACGCGCGCCTTCTCCGAGCGGTTCTCCCGCTCCACCGCTCTGGATCGCCAGCTGCTCGACTTCCTGCCGGCGCTGTACCGCAACGATCCCGCGCAGCACGTGCACGTCCAGCCCTGTCGACAGGGCTTGATGGGTGCGAGCCGTTGCCGCATGCCCGTGTCGTTCCTGTTCAACTACAGCCGGGCCTTCAAGCTGCGCCACGTGGCCGAGGGCATCGACGCCAATCGCGCGCAGGCGTCATCCTGCGCGGGAATCGACCTGCGCGCCTGCGCCGCCGCTGTCGCCGCGGGATTGGGTGAGGAGGTGTCGGCCAGCCTGTGTGGCACGCTTATCGCCGTGCAGCGCCTGCTGCACCACATCGGCTTGGTGGCCGCTCAGCCCGTGCGCGGTGAAGCGCCGTTGCGCCCCTACGCCGAGGGGTCCGAGGGCGGGTTGCTCATGCCAGGGTCAGGGTCTCCCCCTGGTGGAATGGGGAACGTCCAGGGCGGCGAGCAGGAGCAGTGGTCCCGCGCGGTGGTGCAGGCGGGGCTGCGGTGGCTCTTCGCCTTGATCGATCTGGACAACGCCGTGACGAGCCTATTCCCTCCCGCGCACCACTTCGTGCAAGTCAGCGTGGCCAGCTTGACGCCGCTGCTGGGTCACCCCTACCTCCAGAGTGTCGGTCTGCAGGAACGCTTGTTGGACGTGCTGCCGCGGCACCTGCCGCTGCTGCCCACCCTGACGGCCGCGCTTCGGCCCGAGGTTGCCTCGGACCCTCAGGCGTACCTAAACCTGCTTCGGCTGGCCGTGCAGGTGCGCGATGCGCAGGGCGTCACGAGCGTGCAGGTGCTCTGCCGCTTCGACATTCCGCGATGGCTGGCACAGCAGCCGACGCCGCCGCTAGCCGCGCGACAACAGCTCCTCACCCTCTGCGTGCAGCAGCTGCGCGAGGAAGAACGTCGTCCACACCGTCGTGTGGGCCACGCGCTGTTCGGCAATTCCCCTGTGGCCCAGGCGTCCGAGGCGCTAACGGGCGTGTACGCATCGATGCTCGCCGCGCTGGTGCGTGCGCAGCCCGCGGACATGTTTGCGCCTTTCCTGCGCGTGCTGCTGGAGGAGCTGCGCGCGTTCACGGTGAGCGGGTCGCCGTTCGTGCCGGTGGTGCAGGGCGGGGGCGCGGCTGCTTCGGTGCCGTCGGTGGGCGGGCCGGCTCGTGCGCCCACCTGGCTGATCTCCCTGTGGCGCGTGCTGCCGACCCTGCCGCTACACACGCTGGAGTGGGCCGCGGTGTCCTCTGCCTGCGCGCAGCTCGAAGCGTGCCTGTGGGAGGCCCGACGTGCGCACGCGGCACAAGTCGAGCAGCTGCTGTTCCAGAAGGCCGCGTCGGCGGCGGCGTCACACCCGCCCGTGCTCAAGCAGGGCAACGTGCGCCTGCACGCCTTGCTGGGCGACCTGCTGGCGCCCGTGGTGCAATTCCCCTCCGCGCTGACCGAGGCGATGCACCCGGGCTTGTACCCCGCGGCGCTGCACGAGTCGGCCAACAACGCATGCGTGGGGTACGCCAGCAGCGAGGCCAAGAAGCGCGCGGCATGGAATAGCCTCTGGCAGTGCTTCTCGGCGTTCTGCGCGCCGGACCCCCCGTCGGTGATTGCTGCGAACGATTCGGCCGCTGCGGTGCCCCCTTCTTCCCATGCTTTCCTCTCCGCGCAGCAGTCGTGCATGCTCGGGGAGCTGATGCGCTGCATGTCCTCCTTGTCTGCCGGTAGTCGTCGCAGCGATAACTGGGTGATGGCATCCTTCTGGCACACGTACGCTGCGCAGATCACCGTGAGCGCCGACGTGGACTTCCTGGTCTTGCTGCACGGCGCGGTGGTTGCGCACACCAAGGTGCACCAGCTCGTGGAGCCAGATGAGCCCGCCGGGGCGCCAGAGCCACCTTTCCGCCCCATACCCTCCCCACCCGTGCTGGACTTCCACGCGTCGTGGCGCCTGGACTCCGCGGACCTGATGGCGTTCACCCATGTACTCCGACAGGCCATCGAGCTGCACGAGCGGGAGCTGGCTGCGCTGATGGCCGCGGAACAGGCGCGCCGCGACGCCGAGCACGCGCAGCAGCTTGCGCATGCCAAGGGCAACGCGAAGAAATTGAAGTCTCAGCCGCAGGCCGCTGCGCCTGTGACGCGGCAGGACGTGCGCCTGATGAGCCAGGCGAGCGCCAAGGTGGGTCATGTGGCATCCTTCATCGCGCACCTGATCGCCTCGGCCGACTGGGCGTGGAGGTTGCAGCCGAACCCCGCGCAGCAGCGCCAACCCTATGCACTGGGCATCCTGCAGCCGGTCACCATGAGCAACCCGTACGAGCTGTTCGCGCCCTCACCCGCCAGTGAGTACACCAGCACGCTGCTGCTGTCCCTCGTGGCCGTGCTGCTCGAGCAACCCATGGCGCCCTTCAATTCCTCGCGTTCCAGCGCGGGTGCCGGTGCGTCAGACGGTGGCTTCAAGCTGCTTCCGCACGTGCAGTTCCTGTTCGACGTGCTGTTGCGTCTGGATTGGTCGGCCATATTGCTCGTGAAGCTCCCCGCGGAATCCTTCGAGCTTCGGCGGGGCCGAAGGGGCCAAGAACGGTTCGATCGCGCCCGCGAAGTGGCGGGCGGGGTGGACGATCCTGCGCTGCTCGTCGCGATCGAGGGCGACGTGGACGACGCTCCAGTGGCGGTGCCGCTCCCCCATGCGGACGAAGTGCGCGCCATGGCGAAGTCCGCCTTGGAGCGCGAGGTCGGTTCTGCGGAGAGCCTGCTGGAGCAGATATCTGGACTGCTGTACGCGGACAGGGCGCAGGCGAGAATCATTGAGGAAGTGCAGTACATCAGCCAGGTAGCGGCGGCGTCCTCCTCGGCGCAGGCAGCGGCGGCGGCAGCGGCGGCCAGCAAGCAGGGGCTTCTGAGCAGCCTGCTGTCCGCCCCGTTCGCCGCGCTGATGAGCGCGTCGGGTTTGGGTGCATCTGCGTCTCCCTCTCTGGATCGCGATGCGGCCGCTGGTGCTGCGGCCTCGTCTGCATCGTCTGCATCACCGCGCAGCCCCCACGCGCCACTGCCGCCGCTGACGGACGTGGACGTCTACGGTCTTGTGCGACCGGCGTTCAACCGCGCCACGAACGCGCTGACCCCACGCTTCATCTTGGACGACGCGTCGGGTGTGGCTGTTGGCAAGGCCGAGAATGATCTGAGCACGCCGATGTCGCGCGTGTTCTTGGTGTTCCGCCTGCTGGCGCGCGTGTGCGGCCCCCATCCGCCTGTGCTGTTCCTTGCCAACCAGGCCTCGGTGATCGCGCGTCACTTCTTCCTGCCGCTCGTGTCCTCCCTGCGCAAGGCGCGCCTGTTTGCAGAGTGGCTGCTGTCAGTCTTCCACGGCGACGCCGCTCCGCGTCCGTTGATGCACGAGGCGCAGTACCTGCACGTGTCCGCCGCGCTGCTCAGCGAGCTCGACGCGCACCACGATGCCATCCAGCGCGTCGTCGGCGATCGCGAGCTGATCCCCCTGATTCAAGAGTACATGTTCGTGGCCAACCTGGACTCGCGCGGCGTGGCGGTCACCCCTGCAGTTCGTGCGCTCACACAACGCATCTTTGCCAGCGAGTGGCCGCAACTGACGCTGCTGGCCTTCACCGCGTCGTGTCGCAGCATCGTCAGCCTGAACCAGCTGAGCACGTTCCTCGAGTCCACGCTGCACGCGTGGATGCTGACGCACGGCATCTTCGCCCGGCTGGCGTCCTCGCCTGCCGCGCACTGGCAGGTCGTCGCCGCGGCGCTGCAGGTGCCGCAACTGGGCTTCGGCGAGTTCGTCGACAGCTGCCAACGGAACGGGTGCGTGCTCACACTGCACCAAGTCGCGCTGCAACAGTTCATGCAGGCGAGCAACATGCTGGACGGACAGCAGCAGCCGCAACTGGATGCGGGTGCCGAAGCCGACCCGCTGGTCAAGCAATTGCTGCCGCAGCCGCGCACGTCGTTCGGTTTGGTACCCGCACCAGCGGCAGCGGCGGCGGTAGGCGCGCCAGCTTTTGTGGAGGCCCCCTCGCCGCTGCTGGAAGCCAAACCACTGCAGCAGCGCGTGGAGCAGCTCGCGCAGTGGCTGCAGAAAGTCCAGGTCAAAGATGCTGCGAGCGGCTCCTCCTCCAGTGCTTCCGCCTCCTCCTCGTCTGCTGCCTCAGTGCCTATCCGTCCCTCTCCAAAGCACGCTGCGGTGGCGGACGAGGACGCTGAGCCCATCAAGCTGCTCGTCGCGCTGCGCACATTGCTTGAAATGCAGGGCGCGCTGGTGGCGGCTTACTTGCACGCACGCGGTCAGCCGGCACATCAGTGCGTGCAGCAGGCGCAGGGCGGTGCACGCTGGTCGAACCCCTTGCTAGCTAGCCTGCGCGTGTATCCCGATCCCTTCCCGCTGCTTGCGTCGGCCGACGCGCTGCTGGACCAGCTGCAGGCGCTGCTGTTGCGCTGGTTGGGCGAGATGCGCTCCAGTGCTGGCGTGCTGGGCATGCTGGGTATGTCCTCCTCGCACCGCTACTCGCCCCGCTTCCGGATGCTGCTGCGCGCGCTGCACACGTTCCTCATGCTGCACGTGCAGGTCGGATCGGCCGCCGCGGCGCAGGGGCTGGCCAGCGGGCAGCTCAAGCCTGCCAAGGCTGGCGCACTGCATTTCGCATGGGGTGCCGATGCGAGCGGGCCGCAGGGTGCGCCACTGAACGCATCACAACGTGCGGCAGTGGTGGCTGCCTGCGTCGCGCAGCTCAGCGGCTCAAAGTCGTTCGCGCCCCACAGCGGCACGCTGCGCGTGGTGGCCGCCACGCTGGCGCAGGCTGCCGACCGCGACAAGTACAAGCCGGACCAGCCCGCGCAGTCCACGTTCGTACCGCTGCTCTACGCACCGCTGCTGCTCGACCAGCTCGTCGCGTGCATCTTCCCCGAGTTGCAGTGAGATTTTGTTTCGGGACGTGCGATTGTTTGCTCTTGCGTGTCGTGTTTCGTTCTTCTCATTCCAACAGCATGTTTTGAACTGAAACCGACTGAATTGAAGCGAATTTGCAAAGGAAACGCGTGCGCAAAGCGGCGAGGCAAAAGTGCAGCCCACACAAGAAGCGGGTTTGGCGATGCGGCGGTGGCGAGAAGACATTTTGGCGTGGCAACTCACCACGTTGCCGACAGCATGGACACGAGGTCATCGTCGAGCTCCTCCGCCTGCAGGTCCTTCTTGAGCAGCTCGAGTCGCTCAAAGAACTGCGTGTAGGATTTCTTGCCCGCTGCAGCGGCACTGCGCGCTCCGTTGCCACTGCCGCTGCCGTCCGCCGCCGCGCGCTGCGTCTTCTCGCGCACCCATAGTCGCTTGCGCACGAAGTGCTCCAGCCCCTTCTTGGCGTGGTAGGTGAGCGAGGGTTCCACCGCGTAGGACCATCCCTCCGCGTCGGTGCTGACACCGGCATCCACGTGCAGGTTCCACTCCGGCATGGACCAGACCCACCCCGCGCCGGGCTGGAAGGAATCCCTTGGATCACAGGCGCGCGAGGGGTCCGCCTCGTTGAGCCAGCCGCCGCGACGACCGCCGCGGTCGGTGGGGAGCATCGTTGCGCTCCACCCCACCATGGGGTAGTAGCGCTGGTGCTCCCACAGGCGCACCAGGCTCTTCTCCACGCGCGGGGCCGCGGAAGCCGAGGCACCCTTGAAGCCGAAGCCGCCGAAGCCCGCGGAAAGACTCTCCAACCCACCGGCCATCGAGGGGCCAGAGAAAGGACGGTAGCTCGGGCGCAGAGAGGGGGACTCGATGGTGCCTGCGGCGGCATTAAGGCTCAGCGCGCCGTTCGCAGCAGCAGAAGCGGCAGCGCTGTCCGCGGGGATAGGGGATGAAGCGGCAGCGGCGGACTGCGGTGAGAGGGCAGCATCGAAGCCCGGCGTAGGCGATGCTGCGGAGGCAGGAGCGGGGCTCGGCGATCCAATTGCTGCTGCCGACGAAGGCGAGGTGGCTGAAGGCGTCGCTGCAGGCGCCGGCTCAACCGTCTGCTTCGCGTACAGTTCCGCCAGGCTCGGCCCTGCTCCCGCAGGCCTAGCGCCCCCTTTCGCCCCGCGCAGACTCATCGTGGACGCGCTCGCCCCACGTACCGACAACGTGTTGGACGAGGCGACCGAGAGCGGGTTGCGCAGGTACCCGACCGTCAACGAGTTCGCCGCGGCGCCCGAGGCCGACGCCAGGCCCAGCGCCGCCTTGACCGATTTGGCCGGCGGCACACGTCGTCGGAAATGCCTGCGCCGGCGGACGGCCTTGAGGGTCGAATCCGCCGAACCCCGGAAGTGGCGCGAGAAATCCGTGGCGTACACCCAGCCGTCCTTGTCCGTCAGACACTGGCCTGGCTTCAGCTGCGCGGGATCGTCCAGCACCTCCACCTGCCACTCCCCCTGCCAGCTCCACCCGGGCGGCACCTTAAAGTCCTGCATGCTCCATGATTCCGATCCGTCCTCATTCGAGAACGGGGGGCGGTCCATCAGCTTGCTGCTCCAACCGATCATGGGGTAGCAACGTTGGTTCTCGTACACCTCCGCCACGAGCGGAACGCCGTCCACGCACTCCACCTCGCGCTCGCGATGGATATCCAGGGCAGAAGAGGAGGAAGAACGCGAGGGGCCGCCGGACGAAGAAGTAGGAGCGGGGCCGCGCATCACCCCGCCGTTGCTCCCGCCGGATTGGGCGCGAACCAAGCCCTGCGGCTGCTGCTGGGCGGAAGGGGGACGCTGCTGCTGCTGTGGCTGGCCCGGCGTCGGCCGCTGTTGCTGCTGCTGTTGCATCGGTCGTTGCTGCTGCTGCTGCGGGGGCGCCTGCCCGCGAGGAGCACCCCCTGCCTGCGGCGGTGGGCGCTGCTGGGGCGCGCCGCCGACCGCCGAGGGCGGGCGAGCTGCTGCCTGGCTCATTGCGGTATGCCTGAAT
>Ga0256774_1000070_pt1 | contig 14473 bp, 1 predicted proteins | sample MC6MC0925MT_FD_186061 | JGI IMG/M metagenome (GOLD analysis project Ga0256774, IMG submission 186061) | Metatranscriptome of enriched soil aggregate microbial communities from Iowa State University, Ames, United States - MC6-MC0925-MT... | ecosystem: Environmental > Terrestrial > Soil >... | reverse complement strand
GGAAACAACACGGGAAACGAGGGAGAAAAGAGAGGGAGACGATGCGATGCTCACAAGGGCAGGGTCGCTGCGTGTGCCTGCTGGACAGATAGGCCGCCTCCCTTTCGCCGCTTCGCGTTCGTTGGTTGGCTGCTCTTCCTGCGACGGAGCGGGAGGAGCCAACAACGGCGACGAGGACGACGGAAACGAAAGCAGCGACTCGAATCGACCCTCACCAGTCCGCTCGTTTTCCTTCGCGGTTTCTCGTGGGGACGATGGCGACTGGGATGCTGCAGCTGCGGGCTCGCGGGGCGGGGGCGACGTCGCCAGTCTCGTTGGTCACGCGACCGAACGCTGCTGCTGCCCTCCGTCCGTTGCACGCCCGGCTGGGGTGCCTCTCCCTGCTATGTTGGGTGTTCCTCCTGCTGTTGGTCTCCCCTTCCGTTCTGGTGGCTGCGCAGCTGACGTCGGTGGTGCTGGGCGGCGGCTCGATGAACCCTGCCTTCGGCGGCCCTGGCATCTACGCGGTGGAGGTGAACTATCCCACCAGTACGCTGACGCCCGTCTTCGGCGGAACAGGGACGATTACGTACACGTACAGCATTGCGAAGGGTCCCTGGTACCTCAAGTACTACAACACGGCCATCAATCCCAACACGCCCTACGTGCAGGCCACCGCGGTGGGAAACACGCAGTCCTGCACGTCGGCGTGCACGGCGACGAACGGACTGCCGACACCGGCGATCTATCTCAATCCTGGATTGAACGTGCTGACGGTCACTTGCGGCGGGACCTACACTTTCAACATTTACCGTCTGAGCGATGACGCGTCGATCAGCAATATGTACTGCGACAAGCCCCTCAACCCGGGATGGGATCCCTTCTACGGACAGCCGTGGATGACCGCGGCCAGCCAGCCGTACCCCGGATCCGTGGCGTGGGTCACGTGGGACACGGATACTTTCACCTGCCGACCGACGCGCAGCCAGCTGACCCCGCGCTACGGATCCATTCAGCATCAGAACATCGCGCCTGTGGGCACACCGCTGGTGACTGTGAACAGCAATACACCATTCACCTGGCCGCTGCGCACTGGACGAAACCTCTTCCAGATCAAAGTGCAGGCGGAGTACAGCGGATCGCAAGGCTACTACAACGTTCTCATTCATCGTCTGAGCCACGACTCGTCTCTGCTGGCCGGTCCGACTGGTCTGACGACCACGTCCGGCTCGCTGGTGCCCACGTTCCGACCGGACTGGCTGTCCTACACGATCTACATTGCTCCGGCTGTGGCGAACATCCAGTTCACGCCCAACTTCAACTACACGGCTGCCGTGGTGGGCGACTACAATACGGTGGGAACGAGTCCGGCCACGACGGCCATCTGGCGTTGGGAGAATGCCGTGCTGACTGGACCGATCACCGGCAGCATCCTCACCGGTGCGACGTCGCCGTCGCTGGCCATGGTTGTGGGCGACAACTTCCTCACGCTCCGAGTGACGGCTGAGGATTTGAACACGACTGAGTACCGCGTGCTGGTGCGTCGTCTGAGCGCTGATACGCGCCTCAACACGCTGGTCGTGACGCCTACGGGCACCGGTCTTCTTCCGTCGTTCAGCCCTACAGTGCTCGCTTACGACATGCAAGTCCCTAATGCGGTGAGTGCTGTCGTGTTCCGCATGACGCCCATGTACTCGTTCGCCACGATGACCTGGCGCCTGGACGCAGACTCGTCCGGTGTCACCATCGGAGCGGACATGCCCACACCCGCCATTGCGCTGCCCATCGGAACGAACGGAGACACGAAGGTCGTCGTGCAGGTCAAGGCAGAGGATCTCACGTCGACGGCAAACTACGTCATCACCATTCATCGCGTGTCCATCAACGCCAGTCTGATCGCGCTCACCACGGGAAAGGGGCTCGACCAGCCGTTCCAGGTCGGCAAGCTCGCATACACCGTAAGCACGCTGTCCGTCACGGATAGCACGCTGACGGTTACGGCGACCAAAGCGTATCAGTTCGCCACAATCTCTCTTCGCCTCAACGGTGTCGGCACGGGCCTCCCGTTCGCTGCGCTGACCTCCGGCGTGCAGACCTCGCCGTACGCGCTGCAGACCGGATACAACGTGTTCGAGGTTAAGGTGGTGAGCGAGGACATGGTTTATACGCAGACGTATACCATCACCGTTTACTTCAAAACGGCGGCGTCAGCATTGCTGTCGCTGGCAACGACGCCACCGGGATTCGGACTGGTGCCCGCGTTCAACTCGTCGTGGTTCTCGTACACGCTGCTCGTGCCCGACCCGGTCGACCAGATCACGCTGACGAGTACGCCGTCGCCCACGGCTTTCCAGCAGTACCAGCTGGGCACGAACCCGCTGGCAATTTTCACGCCGGGCGTTCCGTCGCCGTTCATTCCGATCGTGTACATCCCGGACAGCGTGATCCAGATCAAGGTGTCTGCCGAGGACGGCGTGTCGTACAGCATCTACACCATCACAGTGCACCGCCTGTGGAGCGACAACTCGCTTGTGGCGCTGGACTCCAGCGTCGCGCTGATTCCGCTGTTCGATCCCGCCATCCTGACGTACAGGATGAACGTCAGCTCGGCTATCAGCACCATCGCGCTCACGGCCACGGCACGGAACCCGAAGGCATTGCTGGCCATCGATTACATGGACTCAGGATTCGTTAATAAGGCGCAGGGCGTGGCCGTGTCGAACGCGCTGGTGCCTGGTGGCCTGACGCTCGGCACGACGACCATTCGCCTGCGCGTGACATCTGAGGATCTGAAGCTCAACACGATCTACACCATCATCGTGCACCGCATCTCCTTTGTGGCGACGCTGGACTTCCTGGCGCCCTCCCCAGTTGGAAGCGGATTCGCGCCCATTTTCCAGCGCGACCGTTACGATGTGCCGCCGGTGGTCAACTCATACGCTCTGACGCAGCCGGCGGCGACCGGCAGCATGGTGCTGTTGCCTACGCTGAGCTACGCGCTTGCTTCGTGGCGCTATGCGATCAACACCGGCACCTACTCTACGTCGTACCGTGCTGCTGGTACGACGACGCCGAGCATTCCGCTCGCCGTGGGCGATACCACCATCAAGGTGCAGGTGACCGCCGAGGACGGCGACCCGCAGGCGGCCAAAGTCTACACCGTGCTCGTGCACCGCATGTCGGACCTGTCGACGCTCAGCAACATCAACTCGGATCTCGGACTGGCGCCTACTTTTGACACGGCGCTGCTCACCTACTCCATCACTGCTGGACCGACCGCCTCCACTGTCAAGCTCACGCCGACGACCAGCTACAACAAGGCCACGCTGCAGTCCAGCCTCAACGGCGCCACGTGGGTCAACATCGTCAGCGGCACGCAGTACCCGTTTGCGCTCGCTACGGGCGACAATGAAGTGCGCTTCCGATGCACGAGTGAGGACGCCACCCTCATCACCACCTATATTGTGCAGATCCGTCGCATCTCCTCGGACAAGACGCTGCTGTCGCTCACGACCGACCCGCTGGGCTTCGGACTTGACCCAATCTTCAACCCCAACGTGAACGCGTACTCGCTCAAGTTCACGAACCCCGTCGCGACGATGACGGTTAAGTCCACGTTGACGTACGCCGCATCGACTCAGCAGCTGACCTACCGCGACGTGAATCTGGGCAATCTACAGAACGGTAACACGTCTCAGGTGCTGAACGTTCCTGTGGGCATGTCGGTGATCAAGGTGACGGTGACGGCAGAGAACACGGTCACAGTCAACGACTACACCATCAACGTGTACCGTTACTCGCGCGACGCGACCCTCAGCCAGCTCACCACGTCCGCGGCGCTGGTGCCGCCGTTCCAGGCGAACGTCAATGACTACTCGCTCAACATCGGATTCGCGCAGTCACAGCTCACCGTCATCAGCCGACCGGCCTACAATCAGGCGCTGATGGATCTCCAGATCGACAGCGGTGCGTGGACGAACGCCACGTCTGCTCTGCTCTCGTCTCAGTTCCCCATCCCCGTGGGCAACTCCACCATCCGTGTGCGCGTGGTGAGCGAGGACAAGTTCATCACCAATGTGTATGTGATCCGCATCCACCGCATGTCCAATGACGCATCGCTCAACTCGCTGCAGATCACGCCGCCGGGAACGGGACTCTCGCCGATTTTTGCGCCAACGTACACACAGGCGGCGGGATACACGTTCCGCATGACGGTTGCGCCGGCGGTCACCTCGGTGCAGATCACGTCGACGCTCAACTATCCTCTGGCCGTTCAGCAGTGGGCGCAGGGAGATGGAGGTTACACGGCGTGGAAGTCGGGTGACGCGACCCCGGCGCTCAATCTCGCACTGGGCGACAATCGTTTGTTCGTGCGCGTGTACGCCGAGGACGCCACGACGAACGTGTATGCCATCGTGGTGCGCCGTCTGTCGGCTGCCACGACGCTGGCCTCCATCACTGAGTCATCCATCGCTCTATCGCCGCCGTTCAACCCCAACGTGCTGTCCTACAGCATGAACGCATCGAGCTCAGTCGCAACGTTTCAGTTCAAGCCGGTCCTCGCGGCGGACTCGGTGGCGGCCACGCTGCTGCTCGACGTGTCGCAACTGGGCGCCAACTACGTGCCGCAGGCCAACGGTGTGCTGACGCCGATCATTTCGTTGCCCATCGGCGATATCACCGTCCTGCTGAAGGTGCTGGCCGAAGACGGCGCTACGAATCGTGTGTACTCGATTAGTATCCACCGCATTGCGCTGGTGGCCACCCTGTCGTCGATGACCGTGATGCCCGTGGGTCTGGGTCTGGTGCCGCCGTTCAACACGTCCACCTTCACTTACTCGATGGAGCTGCTGTCCAGTGACGCAGGCGTGTACATCATTCCCACGCTCACGCAGCCGCTGGCTGTCATCACCTACAATCTCAACGGCGCCACTGCGACGACCCAGACGGCTGTCAGCGGTGTCTCCACGCCGCTGATCGCGCTGCCTTTTGGTGTGACGCAGATTCAGGTGATCGTGCGCGCCGAGGACACGGTGACCTCCAACATCTACCGCATCAACATTCACAAGTACAGCAGCGTGTCGTCCATGGCCGTACTGAACCCATCGCAGACCATTGCGCCCGTGTTCAACCCGACGATCCTCGCATACACACTGACCGTTGCGCCGGCCGTCACGTCGATCAACTTCCAGCCCTCGCCCACGTCGCTGGTGTCCACCATGTCTTACACGCTCAATGGAGGACTGTCGCACCCGATCGGCACGAACGTGCGCACGCCGCTGCTGTCGCTGCAGGTCGGTGCCAATACCATCGTGTTCACCGTGTGGTCCGAGGACGGCCTTTACTCCACAATCTACACCATCAGCGTGTACCGCTTGAGCGACAACACGAACACGTTCAGCATCAACCTCGACCCGCCGGGATCCGGCCTTGTGCCTGTGTTCGACAACCAAAATCAGACGTCGCCTTACAGCTTTGTGCTGGCGGCGGCGGACTCTGCGCTGGTGCTCACGGTCATCGCGGCGTACCCCAAGGCGCGTCAGCAGTACCGCCTGAACGACGATCCCTACTTCCCGATGGTCTACAATCAGACCATGGTGACGCCGGCCATCGTGCCGCCCTTCGGATTCTTCTCCATCACGCTCAAGGTGATCGCGGAGGACAACAAGTACGTGCGCGAAACGACGATTAACATGCGACGCATTTCGGCGCAGGCCACTATCCCCGAGGTGGTCACCAGCAACCCGCTGGTGCCGAACTACGACCTGCTTACCACTGATTACGTCACGACACTCGCGGCGGCCACCAGCAACTTCACTGTGCGCTTCGTGCTGGCGTCCTCGCGCGCGAATGCTGAGTGGGCCATCGGCGACATCATCCTCGGCTTGGCCTACAATAAGCTCACCCTGGTGCGCGACGAGCGCGTCAATACCGCCACGGGAGTGTTCACGGTGCCGGCTGTCACGGGCAACAGCACGCTGCGCCTGCGCATCACGTCCGAGGACACCTTCGTGCAGGTGGTCTACAACATTCGCATGCATCGGCTGTCGGCTGACACGCACTTGGTGCGCCTGTCGCTGCCGGGACTGACGCCGGCGTTCGACCCCAACGTGTTCTCCTACACGGCGCTCGTGTCGGCCACGGTACCCGCCATCCCGGTGTCGGCTTGCATGGTGTATGCGCCGTTCGCAACGCATCGGCTGACTAATGAGTACGGCTCGTTCGATCAGGCCCTGGCGTGCAACGAGTCCACGATGATGCCCGTGGGTCCTGGCACCCAGGCCGTCGCGATCGTGGCCATTGCCGAGGATGGCACCGTGAAGCCGTACCAGATTGCCGTGCGCCAGGTGTCCGCCGACGCCAGCATCGCCTTCCTCGATACGGTGTCTGTCATCAACTACGACAACATGACGCTGCTGACGCCGCTCGTGCCGAGCTACAGCGCATCAGTGAGCGACTACCACGTCAACGTGTCGCACGCGCTCAGCTCCATCCAGTTGCAATCGCGCTCGGGCAACTCGTCAGCGCTCATGGGCTACACGCTCACCACGTGGAAGTTCGATGTGCCTGTGGTGTCGCCCGTGGCCTACGCGCCAAACACCGGGGCCGAGTGGCGTGTACACCTGGTGCCGGGCACGACGCTGCTGACGATCAACTGCACGAGCGAGGACAAGCTGTTCTCCACGGTGGTGCGTGTGTGGATCCACCGCTCGCCGCTGGCATTCCATGCGCTGCCGCTGTATTTCGTGTCGGCTGCGCAGACCAGCGTCGTGATGCTGCCGACGTTCTTCAACGCCACGGTGCGCCCGATCACCGTGCGCCTCGTGCGCGCCACCAACGCGAACATTGTCGTCGGCACGCAGGTCATCGATCCCGCGTTCCCGACTGCGCCGCTCACGTTCGTGTTCATGAGCCCGCCCAACGCGCAGATCCTCGAGCTGTCGTGGGAGGTGACGGACACTGCTACGCCATGGGATGGCTTTGGCTACACTGCTCCTTTGGCCATTCGCGTCCCGATCGTCGACGGTCGTTGGAACTACTCGATCACCCCCGCGTACCCCGTGCGCCGCCTCTTCGTCAACCAGACGGTGCAGCTGAACTTCACCCCCTCCGTGCGGGTGGAGGGCGTGATCCGCATCGACATGAACTGGACGCTCAACGGATCGCCCATGGTCGGCCTGCCGGATGGATCGGGACCGGGCAGCATCTACTTCCCCGCCATGACGAACAACACGCAGTTCTTCACAGCGAGACTGCCGTCGACGCCAGGAACGCTGGTCATCAGCTTCGTCGTGTTCGGTTTCTTTGCGCTCTCGCCGATCACCGTCGTTGTCGAGCCGCGCGCGACGTTCAGTGTGGTGGGTGCTTTCGTGCCAACCGGTGCAGGTGAACTTCTTGTCCAGACGCCCTACAGTGTGGATATGGCGCCCTCCGAGGTCCCTGATCTCCCGGATGGCGTGACCCTCGGCGCCAGCCTCGTTGGCGGCATCGGTGGCTCTGTGGGTGGCGGATGGGATCTGCAGGAGCTGCGCTGGGAGCAGGGTGTAATGTCTCCGCAGGCTGTGACCTTCATCTCACCGACACTGCGCACCAACTTCTCCATCGTCTTCACGCTGTCTGGACCGGATGTCGACCACTACATCGTGCCGGACCCGTTCCTGCTCATTGCCTCTGATGGATGCGACGCACCTGAGAGCTGCGGACCGATGACGCGCGCGTGCGTGTCGCTCGGCGGTGCTGCGCGCTTCTGCGTGTGTGAGGCTGGTTTCAGCGGCGATCGATGCACGGACGTGCTGTTCACTGCGCCGGCGACGTCGTCCAACGATGCGCCGGGCACCAATCCGGTGGCGGTGCTGTCCGGTCCTGCGATCGTCAACCCGTGCGACACGCTGCTGCTGGATGGCAGCCGCAGCTACGGCATGGGCCCGCTGTCGAGCCAGCGCAAGTTCCAGTGGCGCATCGCGCAGGTGTACCTGACGTCGTCGCCGCCAGCCATTGCCGCGCAGACTAACCTGTACAGCAGCGTCACTGTGCCCGTGACGGGTAGCTCCACCAGCATCGAGTTCCGCTTCCAGCAGAAGCCCAACTCCGCCGTGCAGCACGTGATGGCATCGGGCAACGCGGACGCGACCGACCTGTCCATTCTCTACGTGCAGGGTTCGCAGCTGATGGAGGGATACACTTACGTGTTCTCGCTCACGGTGAGCAACAGCTACAGCGTGTCGCAGGCGGTGCTGCTGACTGTGGCTGTCAGCTCGTCGCGCTACACGTGGGCGCCACAGGTGTCCATTCAGGCGCCGCCGGCTCTCTACCCGCACGTGGCATCCACCTTCAGCAGCATGCTGCAGCCGAGCGCGTGCGCTGCCCTTCCGTCCGACATCGAGTACGCCTTCTCGTGGGACGTGCGCACCGTGTCTCCGGCCAGCAGCAACCTCGTCGTCAACTTCCCTAGCGCGAGCACAGGCGTGCTGCAGGTGCCCGCGGGATTCTTCCTGCCCAACAAGCAGTACACGATTTCGGTCACGACGCGTGTCACTACGGGAGCCACCGACGCGGGAGGGTTCGGATCGGATGTCGGATCCCGCCGCTTGCTCGCGCTGCCGGAGGTGCTGACGCAGGCGAGCACGTCGAGCATCGCCGTGCGAATTGCCCGCGCGCCGCTGCGCGCACGCGTCTTCGGTGCGATGCGTCGCGAGCGCTTCGCCAATGCTCCTCTCGTGCTCGATGGCAGCGAGTCTGGTGATCCGGAGCTGGAAGCTTTAATCCAGCGCGGTCTTCCGCTGCCGTCGGGCAACGCGACCGTTGTGCTGCAGTACGCCTGGACGTGCAAGCTGGGCCGCAGCTCGGTGCCGGCGGAGGCCACCCTGACCGACTGCTCGCTGCCTGGCACAACTCTGAACCGCAACGTGCTGGTGGTTCCCGCTGGTGTGCTGCCCGCGAACGCCTGGTACACCTTCTCGCTCACGATCCTCGACGCAGCGAGCGGTCGCTTCGACGCCGCCTACACCGAGGTCAACGTGCTTCAGGGTGTGGCGGGCCCGAAAGTGCAGGTCAACATCGTGGACTCGCCGAGGTTCATCGAGCTGACCTCGGAGTTGCGTATTCAGGGAGCCGCGGTGGTGAGCACCGGCACGCCGGCGGAGCGGCTCGACTACACGTGGACCGTCGTGCCGGTGAGCAACGCTGTGGCGGGAGCAAACTTCAACTTCCTGCCTTACCTGCGCTCGAAGGCCAAGTCCAACCTGCTGGTGCTTGCGCCCAGTGCGCTCGTTGCGACGGGCGGCACGGAGTTCACCATCACGCTGAAGGTGTGCAGTCCGGATGATGGCACCAACGTGTGCGCGTCGGCGTCCACCTTGCTCGCTGTGTCCGGTGCGCCGAGCGGCGGCAACATGATCGTGTCTCCCACGTCGGGCGTTGGACTGAACACGCTGTTCACGCTGACGGCCACGGGCTGGGTGGACCCCTACGCGCAGGACCCCCTACTGTACGTATTCTCGTACATCGACACGTCCGCCGCGGTGGCCGACCAGCAGGAGATCTTCCTGACCTCGCCTTCGCCCTCGCCCGTCACGACGCTGGTGCTGCCCCCTGGCCGCCTGATCGTGTACGTGCACGTTGTGAACGAACAGGGTGCCCGCACGCGCGTGGAGTTCAACCGCTACGTGCTCGTGCAGCGCGATGCTGGGTTCGCCGTGGATGTCAAGGCCTACGCGAACAACATGACCACCATCCTGCTGCCGCCCATCATGGCGCGCAAGAATCCCGCGCTGAGCCTGGGAGTCATCATGCAGCTGTCGCTGCTCAGCAACGTCATGACGCAGCGCACCATCGACTCGCTCAATGAGCGCATCATTCTGGCGCTGGCGCTCGGTCAGGCCATCCCGGACATTGCTGCGGAGCGCGCGGCCGACACCGGCTTTGCGCTGCGCCGCAAGCTGTGGGCTCTGTTACCCTCGGCGCTTGAGTGGACCGTTAGCAAGACCGGTGTGATCAGCGTGAACGAAGAGGCGCTCGACCCTATATTGGCGCATCAGTCGCTGCAGATCGTGTTGGAGCTCAACAAGCTGCCGGGACCCCGCACCGTGGCGGCGCCTGACTCGCCAGTCCCGTCTCAGCTGGATCTGAGCAGCACGATGCTTCGTGCTCTGATCGCCGCGCTCCCGCCGGTCATCACGGGTGTGAAGGCCGTCCCGAGCAACACGACTATGACCGTGCCGCCCGTGGATGTGCACATGTTCAACGCCGGAGTGGTGTCGCGCTCCAACCTGATCGACATGGCCTTCCGCAGCATCGTCCGCGCCACGTCGAACTGCACGGACCTTGCTGTGGCGCGCGACCTGCTGCTCACGCTACTGCAGAAGGAGAACGAGGGTGCTTGGCCCGGCGAGGAAAGCGTGCACTCCTACACCGGCAACAAGATCGGCGCCTACTCCAAGCGCGCCGGCTCCGCGTCGCTCAAGGGCCCCGGTGATCAGGTGCTCATTGACGACGCGTTGGCCGCGGAGGATCCGCTCAACCCGCTGACGAGCCTCGATCTGATGTTGCTGTCGAACAAGCCGCGCCACGATCTGTTCTTCCCGCCGACGTCCGGTCTGTACCAGCTGTTTGACGAGACGCTGACGGCTGCGCACGTGTCCTCCGCTTCGTTCGACTACCTGAGCGCCCACCCGCGCTACGAGGCCTATCTGGACCGCTTGTCCACCAGCATGAACAATGTGGCCTTCGAGAACTCGTCGTGCCGCACGGGCCGCGCGGACTTTGACGGCAAGATCAGCGTGCTGACCAACAGCGACATGGCGTACTCACGCGTGCAGTGGAGCCACAATCGATCCACGGTTGTCACGACCACGAACTCCACCGAGCCGCCCATGCTGGACGCGCAGCTGCCCTTCAGCACGGACCTGCTGGTGTTCCAGCAGCCGCACAACTTCGCGCCTTGTGGCGAATCGTTCGGCAAGGGGCTCGATGGTCCGGTCGTCGTGGGTCTGCAGTGCGCTGTGTGGAGCGACAATGATCAGATGTACGAGCCGCAACGCTGCGTCACTGGTACCCTCAACGTGAACAGCACCGTGGTTGATTGCCAGTGCAGCGAGTTCGGCGAAGTGGGTTTGATCTACATGCGCGACCCCGACTTCATTAGCCCGCCGTGCGAAGTGGAGTTCGGCGATGTGTGGCTGCTCGCCGTCGGCGTGCTGTACGGCATTGGCGGACTGGGACTCATCGGCGTCGGCGTGCTGATGCAGCGCTGGTGGGTGTCACTGGCCGCCAAGGGCCAGCTGATGGTTGCGCTGACGCTCGCCGGCTACGTGGCCGTCGTTCGCGTGTATCTTTCGCTGCAGCTGTGGGTGGCCCCGCGTCTCAACAGCGTGCAAGTGACGGTGCTTCAGCTGCTGGGCTACGTCATCGTGCATTGGGTTTGGCTGACGGCCGCCTACCACTACTGCCGCACGCTCGATGCTCTGCGCACGATCAACCGTCGTATGCACTCTCTGACGTCGTTCAAGCCTTTGTGGTCTCGCACTCCGTTCCTGCCTCTGTTCCTGCTCGGTCTGGCCCTGTCCATCTGCATCTTCTTCATGCTGCTCTTCGTGCGCGTCAACAAGTCCATGGACGCTCTGTACAACACCGTTCTGTACGTGTTCAGCGGCATCGACTTCGTGTTCGGCGTGGCGGCGCTCGCGGCGCTCCTGCCATCGACCAAGGACGACAACTCCGTCGAGCCGTTCACCGCGGTGCCGGAGGAGGTGCTGGCAGAGATGCAGCCCAAGAAGACCGACGCAACGGTCGTGCGCGTCGAGGAGTCTTCCAAGAAGAAGGATGGCAAGGACAAAGATGCAGAGCAGAAGCCGGACGCGGCGCTGTCGCCTTCAGGCGCCGATGGTGCATCGGGCCCGCTGCCGTCCCCCTCGGCCAACGGCACCGCATCCGAGGACAGCGACGACGAGAACAAGGTCAACAAGAACGGCAAGAGCAGCGACGCTTCGATGCCTGAGGGTTCCAAGAGCAAGAGTGGCAGCGACGAGGATGGCAAGCCCAAGCCCTCATCTAAGACCAACAGCATCAGCATCAAGCGCGAGGCCAGCGTGACGAACATCTCGAAGTCCGCCTCGGCCTACTTGGTCTCCGGCGCGACGATGGACAAGCCCTCCGCCGCGACGGTGCGCCAGATGCGCATGTTGGCCGCGCAGCGCTCTTTCGCGGTCGTGCACGAGTACCTGTGGACGAAGGTGCTGCCGTTCCTGTCGTCGTGCTGCTTCTTCGCGCTGTCGATCCTGTCGTTCGTGGCGGCGCTGGGCGACAAGCAGCTGGTCACCAACGACTCCACCTCCAGCACGCTCGGACTGCCCTACATCCTCCTGGAGCTGTTCCTGGTGGGATTCATGATGCTCACCTGCTTCCACTCGTCGTATGTATCCGGACTGGCGCGCCGCTTCCCCTGGCCCGAGACGCGCGAGAGCATCGAGGCGCGCGCGCAGGCGGCCGCCGAGGCCGCGCAGGCCGCTGCGGAGGCCGCGCAGAAGAAGGCGCACGAGGAGGCTGTCGCTGCTGCGAAGGCCGCCGCGTTTGAGGCTGCTGAGGCCGCAGCGAAGGCTGCGAAGGCCGAGGCGCCCACGGGCAAGATCGCGTTCGAGGTGGCCCAGGCCATCTTCCAGCACCAGCAGGAGATCATTGCCGCCGGTGTCGCCGTTGGATCGCCCGCGGCGAGACCGATGAGCGACAGGCGCAAGAGTAGCAAGAAGCGCCACGGACAACTGCCGCCACTCACACCAAGCAACAACCCGCTGGCGAGTCCGAGCGGACTTAATCCGTTGGCCAGTCCTAACCCGCTCGCCAGCCCCGGCGGTGTCAACGTGGACGTGCCCGAGTCTCCGGTCGCCCTGCGGCTGCCTGCGGCAGGCTTCCGCTCCCCCTCGAGCGATCCCCAGTACCGGCTGCCGTCGATCTCTGAGGCGAAGGATCTGATTCCGCTGGACGATGGTCCTGCGCTGCCGGTGCGCAAGTCGGTCACCATCCGCGGCATCAGCCTGCCGCCCGGCGTGCACGTGCAGCGCGCGCCCACCCTGCGCAACCGCACCAGCACTGGTGTGCTGGAGGAGGACGAGGAGGAGAAGGACGAGGGCGCCGACCAGCTGTTGAGCGTGCAGGGGAAGTTCGCCGCCGCGTCGCCGTCCGCGGGGCCCTCCGCATCGCCGGTGGACGATCTGCCTGTGATCGTGGAGGCCGAGAGCCCTGCTGCTCCGGCGGACCCGATCGCGTCGCCCTCGCAGCTCAGCCTGCCCGGCGCCAGCGACGAAGGCCACTTCGTGTTCGACGATGGCGCCGCTGTCGATATCGCGGCGACCAACCTGCCTGAGCACCGGCAGTGGGGCGCGGGACGGCAGTGGGTCAACGATCAGTCGCCTTCGCCTGCGTCTGCGGCGGCCTCGCCTGGCGCTCCGGCGCTGACGGCCACCGTTGCTCCCGCGCCTCTCCCACCTGCCGCCCTCGCCCCCGCTGCGCTTAGTGTTCCGCAGAGCTCGGCCTCCGCGCGCCCGGGCTCCGCTGGCATTCGCTTGCCGGCCGTGCTGCCTCCCACGGGCCACAGTGCCAGTGCAGGCTTCCCGAGCGTGCCGGCGTCGTTCCCCGGCCGCGCGCCGCTGCCGCTGCCGCTGCACAGCCTGCCCATGCGCCTCCCTCTCGCGGCGAGTCCCCCTGCGGCGGGTGCATCCGAGGGATCCCCGCGCGTGCATGCGGTCAGCGGCTCCGTGGCGGGCAGCTCGCGCCGCGGCTCGCGCGTCTTCGAGCGCAAGCTCAGCGGCGGTCAGTCAGGGACGCCGCCCCTGGTGTCGCCGTTCGGATCGCCGTCCCTGTCCGCGCGCGGAGGGCCGGAGACCGCTGCGACGCTGCTGCTCGACGCGTCGGGGCACCCGCACAGCAGTCCCAGCGCCGCCGGCTCTCCGCTCCTCGGTGCTGCTGCGCTCTCGGCCGCTGCTGCCGCTGCGGCGCCGCCGCCGCCCGCGCTCCTCCACTCGGCCTCGGCGTCGGCAGATCTGCTGCCGCACCAGGTCGAGCAGCCAGAGGAGGACGAGATGCCGCCTGCAGACGAAGAGCCAGAATGGTGAGTACCACCAGACCCAAAGCACGGCGAATGAGATGTTCCTTTTCCGTGCGCGCCTTGCGCTTTTTCATTTTTCAGATTTGATGTGTTCTCCTTCAGTTTCGATTTTGCCCTCCCTCTTCCCCCTGTGTTTTTCTTTCCTTTCGCCCCCGCCCAGCCTGTTGTTTCTCCTCTTGTTGACGCATCCTCTTCGCTTTCTTTCCGCGGCCGCGCCTCTGTCGCGTCCCTTTCTTCTGTACAGCCGAACGCGCACCGCCCTGTTTTTGTGTTTTGTGTCCGATTCGCAAACACCAGGAAGCACGCTTTTTTCGATTCGCACCAAGTGAACGCGCCTTGGTGAAGCACGCTCGTGTTTGTGAAGAATGTGTGCTTCTTCCGACGAACGATTTCCGC
>Ga0256774_1000064_pt1 | contig 14657 bp, 2 predicted proteins | sample MC6MC0925MT_FD_186061 | JGI IMG/M metagenome (GOLD analysis project Ga0256774, IMG submission 186061) | Metatranscriptome of enriched soil aggregate microbial communities from Iowa State University, Ames, United States - MC6-MC0925-MT... | ecosystem: Environmental > Terrestrial > Soil >... | reverse complement strand
TTCCCGTGTTGTAGCGAAACCTTGCCCCCCGGCTGCTGGCGAACGCGTCTGGCCCGCCGCCGCTCCCTGCTGCCGCTGCTGCCCGTTGGCCCTTCGCTGCTCCTTGGCCGACGGTTTTCCTTCCGCGCGCGTGGTGCGCTCTAGTTCGTCATGAGCGATCCGTCGCGCGCCCCAGGCTCGCTGGAGCAGTCACACCTGACGGCGCGGCTGTACCGCGAGCACGGGCGCCCCTTCGCCGCGGGGCAGCCCATGCAGCCGCCCGCAGGAGCCGCCACCGCAGCAGCAGACCAGGCCGGCCACCAAGGGGTGGCAAGGCACACGGTGCCGCTGTCCGTTGGTCCAGCGCCGCTGCCCGCAAGCATTGCAGGCGCTGGACCACGCGGACAGCGTGCCGCTCTGGCTGCGCGCGCGCCGCAGGGACGCAACGGACTCTTCCACAACCCGCGCCAGATGCAGGCAGCTCAGGCAGCAGCCGCTGCTGCAGCGCACCCGGCGCAACCGGCTGCTGCTATGCCGCTGAAGCCACGACTGGGCGGCAGCAAGAAGGCGCATGCGGCTGCTGAGGAGAAGGAGTCCTCTGCCGCTGGCCTTGGCGGCTACAATACGTCGTCGACGCTTGCGCCGCCGCTGCTGTCATCGCAGGGCACCCCGCTGCCCGCTCCCGGCACCTTCCTTGTATCGGAAGAACGCCGCGCGCGATCCGTGCAGGCCAAGGAGGATCCCTCGCTGGTTGAGGTGCCGGAGGCGCTGAAGCCGCTGCTCGGAGAGAAGCTGTCTCTGCGTACCCCTGCTGAGTCGCTGGCGTTCGTGCAGGAGGCGAATCGCGCGTCGTTCCGCGGGGAGGGCGGTGCTGCGTCGTTCTCGCGCACGGGACAGCTGCCGCGCTCTAAGGCTGCTCTGCAAGCGCTCAAGAGCAGTGGAATGGATCCATCGAGCGCGCCGTTCCAGCGTGCCATGGCTGCGGCCAGCAGCAGCAGCAGCTCCACGAAGTCCACTGCAGGCGCCTCGAAGGAGTCGGGCAGTGCCGCGGGTGCTGGGGGCCAGTCCAGCAATGGCGTGTTGGACGCTGCTGCTCAGTACGAGAAGTATCTGATGTCTCCCTTCTCCTTCATCGACAAGGCGATCGACTCTCCCTACACGGAGGAGTTTGTCTACCTGAACCCGCGCGGCCCCTACGATCTGGTCATCGTCAAGCACGACCGCATCGACCCGTCCAACTATTACACCATGAGCCGCGCGGGCGTGACGCACTTCTTCAAGGCCGAGACGGATTTCACGTCGCTCGACCAGTGGGAGCGCGAGTACTTCCTGTTCACCAAGATGATGGAGATTCCCTTCTTCCGACGCTTCCGCATGTGGAAGGCATTCTTCTTTTGGAAGAAGCACATCCGACGCACGAAGCTCAACAAGTGCAAGAAGGTGCTCACGGAGAACTTGTACATCCTCAGCCCATACCTCCGCCCCTCTCTGCTGCAGCTCAAGTCTCTGTGCTACGCCGCGTCCAAGTGGACTCTGTTCAAGGTGGACCCGAAGCACACTCTGACGCTGCAGGCCTTCTGCGCCAACCAGGAGGCGCAGAAGGCGCAGGTCATGGACATGATGCAGCGCATGCTCACGGAGGTCAGGCGCATTGTGGCGGAGGCGTGCGAAGTGGACCTCAAGCAGTTCCTCATCAACAACGGATTCAGGCAGGGGAAGAAGACGAACGCAGACGGTGGCGCCGCGCAGTCCGACGCGCTCAAGCAGGAGGATGGCCTGCTGGGCGGCTTCTCCAGCGGTGGCGGTGTCGACGACAATCCTCAGAAGATCTCTCACGCTGAGAAGGCCGCTAACCGCACCAAGTGCCGCAAGCTGACCAAGTACATCCGTCTGGCCGATTACTTGGTCATCGACACGCTGGTCACGCTGTCCATGGACCGCACCAGGGACGTGCTCAACTTCGTGCAGAGGAAACCGGCGACCACCAGCAGCACGCTGCAGGCAACGAAGGGAGGAGCGAACAAGAACAGTGGAGCAGCCGCATCGCTCATCAAGCAACCCCTCTTGTCGCAAGCGGGCAAGCCGGGACTGGTTGGCGCTGCCACTGGTGTGGGCGCGAAGGAGGCCAAGAAGGAGGAGGAAGAGCAGCCGCTGTTCCAAGTGGAGCTGGAGCTGGAGAACCAGGCACAGCTGGCCCAGGTGCTTCTGAACTCCGCGCGTGACTCGGCTGCTGCGATCGCTGCTGCTGCTGCGGCCGCTGCGACCAAGTCTTCCGACGCCGACGAGTTCAATCCCAGCGCTTCGTCTGTTCCCCTCCCCAGCAGCCAGGGTCTTCTGTTCACCCCTTCTCTGGAGGCGTGGCAGTCTACGCTCGAGTCCTCGATCGACTCCGCCATCCGCAAGATCATGACCCCGAAGCGTCTGATCCACGACCCCGACTTCTTCGCCTACACCAAGGCCAACGTGGGCGGCGGGGACGCGGGCGCGCACGGAGGCGACAACGGCGACAACGACGACGCCAGCGACTTCAAGCTGGAGAGCATGGTGCTGGATGACCCCACCTTTATGGAGCTCAAGTCGGGCATCAAGGTCGGTCTGAGCGTGGCGTTCCAGGCGGCGGGCATTTACGCAAAGAGCTTCGAGCCGCACCGCGACACCTACCTGGCCAACCTGTCGACCGACATTGCATCATTTGCGTCGGCGCCCATCAGCGTGTTCGCCGACCTGATCAACAAGTACGACGTGCAGATCAAGGACTTCACCAAGATGGCCGTGTCGGCAAACATCGGCATCATCCAGGTGGACTCCGCGGCGCTCAAGGCGCTCTTCCTGCCGTCGCCCAAGCAACGGTTGAGCGAGATCGAGCGACTGCTGCCTGCAGTGGCGCGTGAGAAGTGCCGCGAGCTGCTGGAGAAGCTTCGCGACGCGTCTGCTCGTATCAGCCAGATCCCTGCTTCTGTCGAGGAGTTCGTGTCGATCATGGCGTTCCTGTCGAAGATTCACGAGCAGGCCGACGCCGATCACCAGTCGTTCATCTTCCTGCAGGACTTGTACGCATTGATGTCCGAGCACAAGATTCGCGTGCCCGAGAGCGACAAGGCGCAGTTCGAGAAGCTCACGCAGACCCGCCAGACCTTCAAGACGGCCATTCTGCTCAGCGAGAGCGGCATCAACAGCAACACCGAGCGCTTCAGCAAGGAGCTTGAGTCCGATATTCCTGTGCTCATCGAGGACGTGCGCGGCCTCGTCGATGAGCTCAAGGACGAGTCGATCGCGCGCGTCGACGCGGACCTCGATGAAGTTATCGCGTTCCTCGAGGCAAGGGACGAGCAGCTCATCGTGCTGGAGGAGAAGGCGCAGAGATTCCAGTACTACCAAGATGTTCTTCAAACCGAGGTGACTCAGTACGAGGAGCTCCGCGCTGCTCGTGCCGATCTCGACGTGAAGCTTTCTCTGTGGTCTTCGCTGAAGACGTGGGGCGATCTGACTCACCAGTGGATGACGGCGCAGTTCGAGCGCATCGACGTGGAGGAGATCTCCAAGCAAGTGCAGATCTACAACAAGGTCGCAGCCAAGGCGAAGCGCATGCTGGAGTCCAACCCCGTGGTGGGCCTGCTCCGCGACAAGATCTCCGCCTTCCAGCACACTCTGCCCGTGGTGTCCGACCTGCGCAACCCGGACCTGCAGAAGCACCACTGGGAGCAGATCACCAAGCTGCTCCAGCACGACGTCAAGGCAGACGCAAACTTCACGCTCGGAACGCTCATCACGCTCAACGCCATGCAGCACAAACAGGAGATTGCGATCATCAGCAACAAGGCAGCGCAGGAGATGCAGCTGCAGGCGCTGCTCAACAAGGTCATCGCGACCTGGGCCGAGCTGGCCTTCCCTGTCGTGCAGTACAAGGACACCAAGGACGTGTACATCCTCGGCAACCTCGAGGACATCATGGCCGCGCTGGACGACACGCTCGTCACCATCTCGACCATCCTGGGTTCGCGCTTCGTCGAGCCGATCAAGGAAACCGTTGACGAGTGGTCGCACCGCCTGCAGCTGTTCCAGGAGACCGTGGACGAGTGGGCCAATGTGCAGCGGCAGTGGTCGTATCTCGAGGCCATCTTCCAGTCGCAGGACATCGTGCGCCAGCTGCCGGACGAGTACACTCTGTTCTCCAAGGTGGACCGTGCCTTCAAGGAAATCATGCGCCGCACGAACGACACGCCGAACTGCATCACCGCGGGAACGTATCCGGGACTCAGAGACAACCTGCACAACTACAACGCGACGCTCGATCGCGTGCAGAAGCAGCTAGAGTCGTACCTCGAGACGAGGCGGCAGCAGTTCCCGCGTTTCTACTTCATCAGCAACGACGAGCTTCTGCGCATTCTTGCCAACTCCAAGAGCGTGTCGAACGTGCAGCCTCACCTGCGCAAGCTGTTCGAGGCGATCTACGCGCTCGAATTTTCCGACAAGGACATCCGCGCGATGCTGTCGCCCGAGGGCGAGAGGGTTCCGCTGGGCATGAACCTCAAGGCGCGTGGCAGCGCGGAGGTGTGGCTGCCGGCTCTGGAAACCGATATGGTCAAGTCACTCAAGCGCTATGTCAAGCGCGGCGTGGCCGACTACGAGCGCATGCCCAGGCGAGACTGGGTGCTCGATAAGTTCGCGCAGGTCGTGTGCACGGTCGGGCAAATCGCGTGGACGCGTGGCTGCGAGCAGGCGCTGTGCGACCCGCAGCCTCGCGTGGCCGTGCAGCGCTGGTATGACGCGCAGGTGGCGCAGCTGTCCGAGCTGACCGCTATGATCCGCGGCAACCTGTCGTCCACCGACCGCAAGAAGATCGTCGCGCTGATCACGCAGGATGTGCACGGGCGCGATGTGGTGCAGCAGCTGCGCGATCAGCAGGTGTCTTCGCTGCTCGACTTCACCTGGCAGCAGCAGCTCAGATTCTACTGGGACACGGACGAGGACGACGCCGTCGTCAGGCAATCCAACGCGCGCTTCCTTTACGGACACGAGTATATGGGCGTAACGAGCAGACTCGTCATCACGCCGCTCACTGACCGCTGCTGGCTGACGATCACGGGCGCGCTGAACCTGCGCTTCGGAGCGGCGCCGGCGGGACCGGCAGGCACGGGCAAGACGGAGTCGACCAAGGATCTGGCCAAGGCGCTCGGAATCTTCTGCGTCGTGTTCAACTGCTCCGAGCAGATCAACTACAAGACGATGGCCAAGCTGTTCAGCGGTCTTGCTCAGGCCGGCGCGTGGACGTGTCTGGACGAGTTCAACCGTATCGACATCGAGGTTCTGTCAGTGATCGCGCAGCAGCTGCTGCAGGTGCGGCAGGCGCTGCTGGCCGGGGCGCCCGACTTCAACTTCCAGGGACAGCGCATCAGACTCAAGCAAACGTTCGGATGCATGATCACCATGAACCCCGGTTACGCAGGACGCACGGAGCTCCCGGACAATCTGAAGGTGCTCTTCAGACCGGTATCCATGATGATTCCCGACTACGCTCTGATCGCCGAGATTATGCTTTACGCAGAAGGATTCGATAACGCCAGTGCTCTGAGCAAGAAGATGGTGAAGCTGTATAAGCTCGCGTCCGAGCAGCTGTCGCAGCAGGACCACTACGACTTCGGTATGCGCGCAGTCAAGTCGGTGCTCGTCATGGCAGGTGCGCTCAAGCGCGGTGAGCCCGATTTGGATGAGGACATCGTGCTGGTGCGCGCGATGGTGAACTCCAACGTGCCCAAGTTCCTCATCGATGACTTGCCGCTGTTCAGCGCGCTGATCCAGGATCTGTTCCCCGGACTGCAGATTCCGGACACGGACTACGGAGAGCTCGACACGGCTGTCCGCCACGCCATTGGCGTCAGCGGACTGCAGCCGGTGCCCGGATTCGTCAGCAAAGTGGTGCAGCTGTACGAGACGTTCCTCGTGCGCTTCGGCGTCATGCTGGTCGGAAACACCGGCAGCGGCAAATCCGCCGCGCACGACGTGCTGGCCAAGGCACTCACCGCGCTCAGGGACGCTGACAGTGCCAACCCCAACGCGCAGCGCGTGCATGTCCACACGCTCAACCCCAAGTCGATCACCATGGACGAGCTGTACGGATCGCTGTCCCCGATGACCGGAGAATGGTCCGACGGGTTGGGCTCGACGATTATCAGACACGCAGTCTCCGACGCGAGCTCGGACCGTCACTGGGTGGTGTTCGACGGACCGGTCGACGCGCTGTGGATCGAAAACATGAACACCGTTCTGGACGACAATATGACGCTTTGTTTGGTGAACGGCGAGCGTATCAAGCTTCGTCACGAGATGCGCTGCCTGTTCGAGGTGGCTGACTTGGCCGTGGCGTCGCCGGCCACCGTGTCCCGCTGCGGAATGGTGTTCCTGTCGCACGAGTTGGGCTACCTGCCCTACGTGCACTCATGGCTGCCCAAGTTCGAGCAGCTGGCCGAGCCGTTGCAGGCGCACCTCCTAAAGCTGTTCGAGGAGAAGCTGCCCCTCGGCATTGCGTTCATCCGCGAGCACTGCAAGGAGCCCATCCCCACCGTGGACATCCAGATCGCGGCGTCGCTGTGCGCGCTGTTCGAGGCGCTGTTCACGTCGGACAACGGCGTGGACCTGAGCGACCCCGTGGACGACCTCAAGGTGCTCATTGAGCTGGTGTTCGCGTTCAGCTTCGCGTGGAGCGTGGGCGGCGCGCTGGACGCCGATGGCAGCAAGGCTTTCAGCAAGTACTGCATGGAGCTTTTTGTCAATGTGCGCCCGCCAGTGAGCTTCCTCGACTCGTTCGTCGACATCCGCGAGAAGGCGTGGAAGTCGTGGGACGCCATCATCCCGCCATTCGAGTTCGATGCCAAGCAGCCTTACTTCAGCATGCTCGTGCCCACCATCGACACGCTGCGATACCAGACGCTGCTCGACACGCTGCTCGGTGTGGAGAAGGCCGTGTTTTTCACTGGTCTCAGCGGCGTGGGTAAGTCGGTGATCATTGCGGACTTGTTCAACCAGCAGAAGGAGAGCACCAAGCGCCTGTCCCCCCTGTTCCTCACCTTCAGTGCTCAGACGAGCGCGCGCAAGACGCAGGAGACCATCGAGGGCAAGCTCGTGAAGTACCGCAAGACGCTCCTGGGTGCGCCGCAGGGCAAGCAGGTGGTGATCTTCGTCGACGACGTCAACATGCCGCAGCTCGAGGTATACGGAGCGCAGCCGCCCATCGAGCTGCTGAGACAGTTCCAGGACTACAAGGGCGTGTACGACAGGCAACACCTGTTCTGGAAGAGCATTGCCGACACCACGCTCGTATGCGCCGCAGCACCGCCGGGAGGAGGCCGCAATCCCGTGACGCCGCGCTTCATCCGTCACTTCAACATGTTCAACCTGCCGAATCCTTCGGAGGCCGTGCTGAAGCGCATCTTCTCGTCGATCTTTGGCGGTTTCCTGGCGCAGTTCAAGGCCGGTGTGCAGAAGCTGCGTGACCCCATCGTGGCGTCCACGGTCGAACTGTACGAGTCGATTGCGCGCGAGCTGCTGCCCACGCCGGCGAAGTCGCACTACACCTTCAACCTGCGCGACATTTCAAAGGTGTTCCAGGGTCTGCTGATGATCAAGCCGGTCAGCTGCGCGGCGCCGGAGACCATGGCTCGCCTGTGGATCCACGAGTGCCAGCGATGCTTCGCCGACCGTCTGATCAACGACGACGACCGCCTGTGGTTCAGCAAGAAGGTGACGGCGCTGGTCAACAAGCAGCTCGCGCTGCCGTGGACACACGAGGAGCTGTTCGAGCGTGATCCGATCCAGTTCGCGGATTGGTACCGCGCCGGCGAGCGTCTCTACGAGGAGAACACGAAGGGCTCCCACATATCGCTTCTCCTGGACGAGTTCCTGGATGAGTACAACATGTCGTCGCAGAACAAGATGAACCTGGTGTTCTTCCGCGACGCAGTGGAGCACGTGTCTCGCATCGCGCGCGTGCTGCGGCAGCCGCGCGGCAATGCCATGCTGGTCGGTGTGGGTGGCAGCGGCAAGCAGTCGCTGACCCGTCTGGCCGCATTCATGTCCGAGATGAAATGCATGGAGCTGGAGATCACGCGCGGCTTCGGCTATCTGGATTTCCAGGACCAGCTGCGCAACATCATCAAGCATGTGGCCAGCGGACGCGACGTCGTTTGGCTGTTCAACGAGACGGCTATCGTGGAGGAGAGATTCCTCGAGGACGTCAACGGAATCCTCAACAGCGGAGAGGTGCCGAACCTGTTCGCGGACAAGCCGGATGACCTGCAGAAGATCCTCGACGACCTCACGCCGTACGTGCGCGACCTGGGCTTGCCCACCAGCCGCGCCGTGCTGTACGCGCAGTTCGTGCAGCGCGTGCGCGACCACCTCCACATCGTGCTCTGCATGTCGCCCATTGGTGATGCGTTCCGCGTGCGCTGCCGCAAGTTCCCGTCGCTGATCTCGTGCATGACGCTGGACTGGTTCAGTGCCTGGCCCAAGAGCGCACTGCACTCCGTCGCCACTCGCTTCCTCAAGGACGTGCAGCTGCCATCCGACGAGGTGCGCGCTGCGCTGGTCGACCTGTGCGTCGAGTTCCAGGCGTCGACTGAGGAAGCTTGCGAGCGCTTCTACGGCGAGCTGCGGCGCCGCGTCTACACCACGCCCAAGAGCTACCTCGACCTGATCAACCTGTATCTGAGCTTGCTGGCCGAGCGCCGCCAGCAGTTGGGCACGCAGCGCTCTCACTTGCTCACCGGTCTGCAGAAGCTCGTCGAGACGAAGGTCGTCGTCGCCGATCTGCGCGAGCAGCTGACCGCGCTGAAGCCCACGCTGATCGAGAAGTCGAAAGAGACTGAGGCGCTGCTGGCGCAGGTGTCGATCGACAACGAGAAGGCAGACAAGGTGAAGGCTGTCGTCGAGGTGGAGGAGGCCGCCGTCGCCGCGTCCACGGAGGAGGTGCGCGAGGTGCAGGCCGATGCCCAGGCCGACCTCGACCTCGCGCTGCCTGCGCTGCGCTCTGCCATCAAGGCGCTTGAGAAGCTGAAGAAGGCTGAGATTAGCGAGGTCAAGTCCATGGCGAACCCGCCCGCCGGTGTGGTCCGCACGATGGAAGCCGTGTGCGTGCTGCTCGGCGTGCAGCCCGACTGGGAGAACTCAAAGAAGCTGCTGTCGAAGGTAGACTTCCTCAAGATGCTCAAGGAGTACGACAAGGACAACATCGATCCCCGCGCGATCAAGCGTCTGCAGAAGTACATCCAAGACCCCGAGCTGACGGAGGAGCGCATGGCCGGCGTGTCGCGCGCCGCTGCATCCATTTTGTCGTGGGTGGGCGCCATGGACTCGTATCACCGCGTGGCGAAGGTGGTTGCGCCGAAGCGCGCGCGTGTGGAGCAGATGAACCTGCTGCTCAAGGAGGCTACGGAGAAGCTGGCCATCAAGCAGAAGGAGCTGCAGGATGTCGTCGACAACGTGCAGGCACTCAAGCTCAAGTGCGAGCAGACGCTCGCGGAGAAGCAGAGCCTGGACGCGAAGACTTCACAGACTGAGAAGCGTCTCGAGCGCGCACAGAAGCTGACCACGGGCCTGGCGTCCGAGGAGGTGCGCTGGGCCAAGGACGCCGAGGAGATCGGCCTCAAGCTCGTCGACCTGGTCGGTAACGCCTTCATCTCGGCCGCCTGCGTGTCGTACTACGGCCCGTTCACCGGCTCGTACCGCGCGGAGCTGGTGTCGCTGTGGCACAAGTCGTGTCTGGAGCGCAAGATTCCCACGTCGGAGAACTTCACCCTGGCCGACACGCTGGGCAACCCGGTCGAGATTCGCTCGTGGAATATTAACGGTCTCCCGACCGACAGCGTGTCGATCGACAGCGGCATTCTTGTGAAGCGCGGCGGTCGCTGGCCGCTGTGCGTGGACCCTCAGGAGCAGGCCAAGAAGTGGATCCGCAACGAACACCGCTCCAAGCTTATCACCACCAAGTTCAGCAGCAAGGACATGCTCAAGACTGTAGAGCAGGCTGTGCGACAGGGACTGCCGCTGCTCATTGAGGACATCGGAGAGCAGCTCGACGCCGCGCTCGATCCCATCCTGCTCAAGCAGGTGTACAGGAAGGGAGACCAGCTGTACATCCGCCTGGGAGATGCGGAGTGCGAGTACAACCCGAAGTTCCTTCTGTACCTGACGACGAAGATCGCCAACCCGCACTACCTGCCCGAGCAGCAGATCAAGGTGACGCTTCTGAACTTCACGGTGACGCGCTCCGGTCTGGAGGACCAGCTGCTGGGTCTTGTCGTGCAGAAGGAGGCTGCCGACGTGGAAGAGAAGCGTAACAAGTCTATCGCCGCGATGGCGAAGGATCGTCAGGCGCTGAGCGAGATCGAGAACCGCATTCTGCTGCTGCTGAGCGAGTCGAAGAACGTTCTGGACGACGAGAGCCTGATCGACACGCTGGAGGAGTCCAAGTTCACTTCCACGCTCATCCAGGGCCGTATGCAAGACAACGTGGTGACGCAGGAGATCGTCGCCGCCACGCGCGAAAAGTACCGCAAGGTTGCGCAGCGCGGCAGCATCCTGTTCTTCAACGTGGCCGATCTCGCGCTCATCGACTCCATGTACCAGTACTCGCTCGCGTACTTCCTGCGCCTCTTCACGCTCTGCATCGACCAGGCGGCCAAGAGCGCGGACCTGCAAGAGCGACTGGACAACCTGCTGTCCTACATGACGAACTCGATCTTCGTCAACATTTCGCGCGGACTGTTCGAGGTGCACAAGCTGCAGTTCAGCTTCCTTCTGGCGTGCGCGCTGCAGCGCGAGGCCGGTTCTGTGTCCGAGATGGAGTGGTCACTGCTGCTGCGCGACGGTTCGTCTGCCGTCGACAAGAAGAAGCTGAAGGAGATCAGCGACGCGATGATGCCCAACTCGCTGCCGGACCTCATTCCCGCGCTCAGCTGGAAGTACCTCACGATGCTCGAGCACCTGCTACCGCCGTTCAAGGGACTGCAGGGAGACATGCTGGTCAACGCGCAGCAGTGGAAGGGATTCATTGAGACGGCAGACCCGCAGACGAGCGCGCTGCCGGGTGCATGGCACGCCAAGCTCAGCAACTTCCAGAAGCTGCTGGTGCTTAAGGCCCTGCGCTTCGAGAAGCTACTGTTCGCTTTTTCCGACTTCGTGCGCGACAAGCTTGGCCGCCAGTTCGTGTCGAGCACGCAGGCCTCGCTGGAGGATGTGTACCGCGACACCGACCGCACCACGCCCGTCATCTTCGTGCTCTCGCAGGGAGCAGACCCCACGGGACTGCTGCTCAGATTCGCGAAGGACAAGAAGTACGAGGAGCGGCTGCACGTCATCTCGCTCGGACAGGGGCAGGGAGAGAACGCAGCGCGCATGATCGAGCAGGCCAGGCAACGAGGAGACTGGGTGCTGCTCCAGAACTGCCACTTGAGCAAGAGCTGGATGCCTGCTCTGGAAGAGATCGTCGAGTCGTTCTCGGCCGACGACTCTTCTGCGCGCAGCTCGAGTCCTGACTTCCGGTTGTGGCTTACGTCGATGCCGTGCGATTACTTCCCCGTCGCCGTGCTGCAAAAGGGTGTGAAGCTGACCAACGAGCCGCCGACGGGACTGCGCGCCAACCTGCTGCGCTCCTATCAGAACGTCATCAACGCCGGCGAGTTCGAGACGGTGCAGCCGCCGGCCAAGCAGGCGCCATTCAAGAAGCTCGTGTTCGGACTCACGTTCTTCCACGCCATCATTCAGGAGAGGAAGAAGTTCGGACCGCTGGGATGGAACAAGTCCTACGAGTTCAACGACTCCGATCTTGAGACGTCCCTTCAGGTGGTGCGCATGTTCCTGGAGGAGCAGGAGGCGATCCCGTGGGACGCGCTGCGCTTCGTGGTCGGTCAGATCAACTACGGCGGACGCGTGACGGACGACCTGGATCGCCGCTGCCTGATGACCATCCTCGGACGGTTCTTCACGCCCGACATTCTGGATGACGCGTACAGCCTGTCGCCGTCCGGTTTGTACCGCGCCCCGCCGACGGGCCCGCTGGTGGCCTATGTGTCCGCCATCGAGGCGCTGCCGCTGGCCGCCGACCCTGAGGTGTTCGGCATGCACGAGAACGCGAACCTCACGTTCCAGCGCAACTCGTCGCAGGCGATTGTGGCCTCCATGCTGAGCATCCAGCCGCGTGAGCTTGTCTCGGCGTCGGGCGTCAGCAGCGACCAGATCGTGGCCAGCATTGCGGCCGATCTTGAGGAGAGGATGCCGCAGGTGCTCGACCGCAAGAAGGCGGGGCCGGATACCTTCAAGCTCACCGCTGCAGGTGTGATGGACTCGCTGGGCACGGTGCTATCGCAGGAGCTTGAGCGCTTCAACCGCCTGCTGTCGGTGATGCGCCGCTCCCTGGTCGAGCTGCAGCGCGCCATCCGCGGCGAGGTGGTGATGTCACAGGAGTTGGACCGCATGTACTCCAGCCTGCTGAACAACGAGGTGCCGGAGGTGTGGTCTCGCGTGGCCTACCCGAGCCTGAAGCCTCTGGCCAGCTGGACGATCGACCTGGCGCAGCGCATTGCCTTCATGCAGGAGTGGCTGACCGGCGGGCCGCCCAACAGCTTCTGGCTCAGCGGATTCTTCTTCCCTCAAGGCTTTATGACTGGTGCTCTTCAGAATCACTCTCGCAAGTACGCGCTGCCGATCGACACGCTGAGCTTCACGTTCCGTGTGCTGGACGTGTACGAGCGGCGTGAGGTGGAGCGGCCGCCCGAGGACGGAGTGCTGATCGACGGACTGTTCATGGACGGCGCAAGATGGGACGAGGAGCAGCAGTGCCTGGCGGACAGCCGCATGGGCGAGCTCACCAGCCGCGTGCCCGTCATTCACTTCCTGCCGACCGACGAGCCGCAGGTGGCCAGCGCGGCCGAGTACCAGTGCCCGGTCTACAAGACCTCGGTGCGCGCTGGAGTCCTGTCCACGACAGGAGCGTCCACGAACTATGTGCTGTCTGTAGCGATGCCCATCAAGCACGACGAGAGCTACTGGGTGCTCAAGGGAGCGGCGCTGCTCTGTCAGCTCGACTCGTAAAGGCGCCGCTGCTGCTGCGCCCTGGTCCTCGCTCGCCGTCTAAGAGCCTCACACTTCGCACTTCGCGTCGCTTGCAATATCGCTCGCATTTCGCTTTGTTTTGTTTTCTTTTTGCCACCCGTTTACTTTGCTTGCGCTCATCCCACCGCGGACACGTTCAATTTTCTCCTCGCAACAAGGGCGGGTGCTTGCCAGAGACAGAACGAATCGTGGTGAGACCCCTCCAGCTGTGCTCTTCGGAACGCGCGAGGGCGTTATGGTTTCCAAGCCAGCTGCTCGGATCGTGTGGAGTGAACGAAAAGGCCAAGGCGCATGTCAGCGCCACGAGCCAGGCCCCGCTCACTTTCCAAAACTGATGTTGTAGCTTCCCGTGCTCGGGTCCTGCGTGGCCTTGAAGTTGTCGAGCGAGAGCCCGAACTTCCCCAGGAGCGTGTTGCCGAAATCTTTGAGCTTCCCCAGCATCTCGGTCTTCATCTTCTCGTTCTTCTCCTGGAGTGCCTTGTCCACGCGCGCGAGGTTCCGCGCGGCGTCGCGGTCGGAGGGGTCCAGAGCCACGAGCGCCTTCAGATCCTCCACGGCCTCGGCGAGCTGGGCCAGCGCCTCATGCGCTTTGGCGCGGCGGGACAGGGGCTTGGGGTTGCCGGGGTGCAGCTCCAGCGAGGCGCTGGCGTCCGCCACGCACTCAGCGTACTTGGACTGCATGAGGAACGCGGCGGCGCGATTGGAGTAGAACACGGACAAGTGCTCCTTCGCCTCAGGAGGGACGGACGGGGTGCTGCTCGAGCGAGCAGCATCAGCACTCTCGGTGCCAGCATCAGCACTCTCCGCGCCAGCATCGGCAGCCGGAGCTGCCCCCTCTTCCGCTGTCGCGTTCGGTTCCGCCTCCGCCGGCGGAGCAGGTGACACGGGGCAGTGCGCAATAGCACGACTGTATTCAGCAATGGCATCATCGTACTGCTGGCGCGCGTAGTGCTGGTTGCCGCGCGCTTTGGCTTCGAGTGCCAAGGCCAGGTCCTTCACCAGAACGGGCTCAGAAGTAATGGGCGCCGTGCCGTCGCTGCTGGTGACAGTGGTGGAAGCGTCGGAACTCGCGGGCGCAGCATCGTTGGCAGAGCTAGAATCAGTGACAGACGCCGGCGTGGCGGCTGAAGACGCACCCGCCGCAGAGGCCGACGAAGCGGCAGCGCGATCGCCCAGCTTCAGCTTCTCCACCTCAGCATTCAGCGCAGCTTCATAGGCCGCGGTTGACAGATCGGCCGGGCTGGTCACTGCCTTGTCAGCTGGCTTATCAGCCGGCTTGACTGGAGTGGCGGAAGACGCTGCTACGTCTGCTTTCGGTTGTTGCTTTTCCAGTCGCTGCTGCTCCTCGAGGGCGGCGGCCTCTTCGTCTGTGATTTCCTCGATCATGCTGGGAGGCGCAGGCAGCGACAGCGGCGGCAGGCGGGCGTGCTTTGGTTCGACGCGCAGAGGAGCGTACGGTTGGGTAGATGAGTTGACTGCGAGCGATACACAATCTGAGCATGTGAGCGATCAGCAACCAACCACACCGCGGTTCTTCATCGCCACGAAGGAAGTCCGCCCGTCGCACCGAC
>Ga0256774_1000061_pt1 | contig 14851 bp, 10 predicted proteins | sample MC6MC0925MT_FD_186061 | JGI IMG/M metagenome (GOLD analysis project Ga0256774, IMG submission 186061) | Metatranscriptome of enriched soil aggregate microbial communities from Iowa State University, Ames, United States - MC6-MC0925-MT... | ecosystem: Environmental > Terrestrial > Soil >... | reverse complement strand
TCGGTGACCGGCTGCGTGCCGCCCACCAGATTGCTGAAATTGAACTGGCCCTGCTTGTCCCGCACCACGCGCGCTTTCAGCCCGCTGATGGCGACGTGGTCCACGACAAAGCTGTTGGACAGCAGCGGCCACACGGCCACGGCAAGCCGCGTGCTCTCGATGGAAGCAAAGGTGTCCGTGCTATTGGGTTCGGACAGGGACACGCCCTGCACGTACAGGCCGATCCGAGGAAAGAGCGATAGCTCGATCTCGCCGTCGATCGTCAACGTGCGTTGATAGCGTTCCTGGACAAGCTCTTCCAGCTTGTACTTGTACGCGTTGGGGTCGAATGTCAGCAAGAAGATGGCCAGGCCGACGACGGCCACGACAACCAACACTACCAGGCCTATCAAAATGCGCTTGAACCACGTTTTCATTGCTGCCCCGTCGGTACCTCGACTGGAAATCCTTGATACCGCCCACCGCGCAGCGCGCGGGGAAGGTGCGTTGCCGGCGGAAGACCGCTGGCCTATTGAACTGTCTGCATTCCAGGGCTTGCCTGTCAGGGTTGCCTATCAGGCTCGCCTTGCCGGACTTGCCATTCAGAGGCTTGCCTTTCAGGGCGTGTCCTCGCTCCTGCCGAGCCTGCGGCATGGGCGCCAAATCAAGGTGCTACCGAGGAAGGCCTGCTGAAGACGCCGGTAACCCAGCGTGCAGATAACCGCTATCGTAACAAATCAGGCCGATCAGCGGGATCGGCCAAGCTGACGGCTTCCTGACCGCTGGATTGTAGAGCTAGAATAATTGATCTATCAATTATTGATGCGTCCAACAATGTCCGCCCCCGCCTCCCCGCCTCAACACTCGCCTGGCCAGATCCTGCCCTTCCGGCAAACCCTGCTGGCCATGCTGGGCATGTGCTTCGTGATGATGCTGGTCGCCATCGACCAGACCGTGGTGGGCACCGCGCTGCCGACCATTGTGGCGGAGCTCCGGGGCTTTGAGCTGTATGCCTGGGTCGCCACGTCCTACCTGCTGACCTCGGTCATCACCGTGCCCATCTTCGGGCGGCTGGGCGATTACTACGGACGCAAACCCTTTGTCGTGGCCGCCATCGTGCTGTTCACCCTGGCCTCGGTCCTGTGCGGCGCCGCCGACACGATGCTCGAACTGGTGCTGGCGCGGGCGCTGCAAGGCATCGGCGGCGGCATGCTGGTCGGCACCGCCTTCGCCTGTATTCCCGATCTATTTCCCGATCCCCACGTCCGGCTACGGTGGCAGGTCATGCTCAGCGCCGCCTTCGGCATCGCCAACGCGGTCGGCCCCACGCTCGGCGGCGCGCTCACGGAACACTACGGCTGGCGCTCCGTCTTCTACGTCAACCTGCCCATCGGCATCCTGGGCCTGTGGTTCGTCGCCCGCTATCTGCCGCACCTGCGCAATCAGAGCCCAGGCAAAGTCCGGCTGGATTGGCAGGGCGCGCTGCTGATTGCCCTGGCGCTGGGGACCATGCAACTGCTGGTGGAACTCCTGCCCAAGGACGGCTTCACGCCCTCCCTCGTGCTGCTGGGCGCCGGCAGCATCGCCGCCTTCGCCGCCCTGATCTGGTGGGAACGCCGCTGTCCGCACCCGCTCCTGCCCCTGGACATGTTCCGCAACCGCGGCCTGGCCATGCTCTTCACGCTGGCCCTGCTGGTCGGCGTGACGATGTATTCCCTGCTCTTCTACGCGCCCCTGCTCCTGCAGGGCGGCTTCGGGCTGTCGCCCCAGCAGGCGGGCCTGCTCATCACGCCCATGGTCGTCTTCATCACCGTCGGCAGCATCGTCAACGGGCGCATCATCACGCGCATCCGCAACCCCAACCGCATGCTGTACGCCGGCTTCATCCTCATGGCGCTCTCGTGCCTGGGCATCGTCACGACCCACAACTACACCTCACACCTGCTGATCGGCGCCTACATGACGATGGCCGGCCTGGGCATGGGCTTCATCATGCCCAACCTCACCGTCTTCGCCCAGCAGACTGCCGGCCGCAGCCACCTGGGCATCGCCACCGCCCTGCTGCAATCCCTGCGCATGATCGGCGGCATGCTTGGCACCGCGGTCGTCGGCACCATGGTCAGCCACAGCTACTTCAACGGCGTCGAATCCACCCTGCGCGGCGCCTCCGCCCAGTGGCTGCCCAAGCTCAACGACCCGCAGATGCTGGTCGACCCGGCGGCCCAGACCGAGTTCCTGGCACAATTGGCCCATCAAGGCCAGGACGGAACGTCGCTCATCGAAATCGCGCGCATCGCGCTGGTGGGCGCCATCCACGAAGGGCAGCTCATCGCCCTCGCCGTCGCCATCTTCGCACTGTGGTGCGTGCGGCGCGTGCCCCTGGTGCAACTGGTCCGGCCATCCAAACCGGAGCCCGCCGGCGTCGGAGAGTAGCTTTTGCCCAAACAACAACAAGGCCTGCAAGTCATCCAGCACATGGGCCAGACATACCGCGTCATGCAGAGCGCGTTCAGCAGCAAGGTTGGCCATGCGCTGCCGCGGTGGCGGATATTGCTGGCGTTGCATGAGAACGGGCAGTGCTCGCAGAAGCATCTGGCCGAGCGTTGCCGGCTGGATCCGGCTTCGTTGACGCGGCAGTTGCAGGCGATGCAGAAGCTGGGGTGGATTTCCCGGGCGGTGGATGCGGACGACAACCGGCTGACGAATGCGACGCTGACGGCTGCTGGACAGGCGGTGGTAAATAAGGCGTTGCCGAAGCGGGCCCAGTTTTTTGAGGAGTCGCTTAAAGGGCTGTCAGCCGCGGATGTAGATACGCTGAATCGGGTGTTGAGCGTATTGGAGGAGAATTTTGTCAGGGCGGCGGGGGATCGGGGCGGTTAAGCCATCGATTTCACGCGGCCTGATGGGACGTCCTGCGACCCACGTTAAACAAGAAGCCCTCGACTGTTCGGTTCGAGGGCTTCTTGTTTAACGTGTTGCTCGACGCGACTGGGCTTCAGCGGTACGCCGGTTGGCTAGCACAGGGCCACTGATCTCGGTACATAGGACCTTTATCCTGCAGTGGACCTCTTGGATAGGGCGCTGCAAAACTTCGAGCCTAGCAATATGTAGGGGCTGCGGCATCGGTGTGCACCCAGGTCATATGCAACATTGACGGGAGATAAGTCACAGGCTGTAGTCGCACCTGGCATTCCTCGACTCGACTCGGCTTGTCGCAGCGCTTGGTCGACCGATTCGCCCGCGAGCAGATCAGCTGTGAATTCGGGCACGAGCTGTTGAAGTCGGCGCCGATCTATACGAGCGCGGGGTCTAGTTGGCTGCTTAAATGGCATCCGCAATGGTAGACTTCGGCCGATTTAAGACGACTTTAAAACATAATTCCAGAGCGCCATCGACATGAGCACTGAACCGTGGGTGACTGCTGAACACGTTGCCCAGCATCTGGGTGTCGCCAAAGACACTATTTATCGCTGGAGAGAGCGCAAGGGTCTACCAGCGCATCGTGTGGGGCGACTGTGGAAGTTTCAGTTGTCCGAAGTGGACGAGTGGGTACGCGCAGGCGGGGCTGACGAAGATGCCACTGAGTCAGGGGGGCAACACACATGAGTACCACGGCTTTTATCCGCCCATGCAACGGCTATGGCAAACCGTTTGGGTCTTTGAGGAAAGAGTCATGACAACCTCAGAACAACAAATCGAACTTGATCTGATCGCCAAGCTTGGCGACCTCAAGTACACCTATCGCCCTGATATCCGGGATCGTGCCGCGCTAGAGGCCAACTTTCGCGCCAAGTTTGAGGCACTCAACCGGGTGCGCTTGACCAACAGCGAGTTCCAGCGTCTGCGGGACAGCATCGTGACAGACGATGTTTACAACGCTGCCCAAACGCTACGCAACATCAACAGCTTCGAGCGCGACGATGGCACGCCGCTGAACTACACCTTGGTGAACATCCGGGATTGGTGCAAGAACGACTTCGAGGTTATCAACCAGCTACGCATCAACACCGAAAACAGCCATCACCGCTACGATGTGATGCTGCTCATCAATGGGGTTCCCGTGGTGCAAATTGAGCTGAAGACCCTGGCCGTCAGCCCGCGGCGGGCGATGCAGCAGATCGTTGATTACAAGACCGTCCCCGGCAACGGTTACGGCAAAACGCTGCTGTGCTTTTTGCAGCTATTCATCGTCAGCAACCGCACCGATACCTGGTACTTCGCCAACAACAACGCGCGCCACTTCAGCTTCAACGCTGATGAGCGTTTTTTGCCGATTTATCAGTTCGCCAGCGAAGACAACAAGAAGATTACCCTGCTCGATAGCTTTGCCGAGAAGTTTTTGGCCAAGTGTACCTTGGGCCAGATGATCAGCCGCTACATGGTGCTAGTGGCCAGCGAACAAAAGCTGCTGATGATGCGGCCATATCAAATCTATGCCGTCAAAGCTATCGTGGATTGCATCCACCAGAACTGCGGAAACGGCTATATCTGGCACACCACTGGCTCGGGCAAGACTCTCACCTCCTTCAAGGCGTCTACCCTGCTCAAAGACAATCCGGACATCGACAAATGTCTGTTCGTGGTAGACCGCAAAGACTTGGATCGGCAGACCCGCGAAGAATTCAACCGTTTTCAGGAAGGTTGCGTAGAGGAAAACACCAACACCGAAACACTGGTGCGCCGCCTGCTATCGGATGACTACGCCGATAAAGTCATCGTCACGACCATTCAGAAGCTGGGGCTTGCACTGGACGGGGCCAACAAGCGCAATTACAAAGAGCGTTTGGAGCCGCTACGCAATCAGCGCCTGGTGTTCATCTTTGATGAATGCCACCGTTCGCAGTTCGGCGACAACCACAAAGCCATCAAGGAGTTCTTCCCTAACGCCCAGCTCTTTGGCTTTACCGGCACACCCATCTTCGAGAAGAACGCCAGCTATCAGCAGATCGAAGGTCAGCAGGCCAGTTACCGCACGACCGACGATCTATTCCAGCGCTGCCTGCACCAGTACACCATCACGCACGCCATTGAAGATCGCAACGTCCTGCGCTTCCACGTGGACTACTTCAAGCCTGAGGGCAAGAACCCGCCCAAGCCCGGTGAAGGTGTGGCCAAAGCCAAGGTCATCGAGACCATCCTCGCCAAGCATGACACTGCGACCAATGGTCGTAAGTTCAATGCGGTGCTGGCAACGGCCAGCATCAACGATGCCATTGAATACTTTGAGCTGTTCGCGCGCATTCAGAACCAAAAAACAGAGCAAGACCCCGAATTCCGTCCGTTGAATATCGCCTGCGTGTTCTCCCCACCAGCCGAAGGCAACAAGGATGTGCAGCAGATTCAGGAAGACCTGCCACAAGAACAAGAAGACAACAAGAAAGACCCAGAGGGCAAGAAGGCGGCACTCACTCGCATCGTCGCCGATTACAACGCACGCTTTGGTACCAACCACCGTATCAGTGAGTTCGACCTGTACTACCAGGACGTGCAAAAGCGCATCAAGGATCAGCAGTATCCCAACGCCGACCTGCCCGCCGCGCAGAAAATCGACGTCACCATCGTGGTGGACATGCTACTCACCGGCTTCGACTCCAAGTACCTCAACACCCTGTACGTGGACAAGAACCTCAAGTACCACGGCCTCATCCAGGCGTTTTCGCGCACCAATCGCGTGCTCAACGATAGTAAACCTTACGGCAATATTCTCGACTTCCGCCAGCAACAGCATCCCGTTGAGGAAGCAATTGCGCTCTTCTCCGGCGAAAAGATCGACAACCCTCGCGAAATCTGGCTAGTGGAATCCGCAGCTGAGGTCATCCGTAAATACGAAGCCGCCGTGGCGGGTATGTCGCATTTCATGTCGGACAAGAACCTCATCTGCGAACCCGAGGCGGTATACAACCTCAAGGGGGATACCGCCCGCATCGAGTTCGTCAACCGTTTCAAGGAAGTGCAGCGGCTCAAGACCCAGCTCGATCAATACACCGATTTGGCACCAGCGCAGAAAGAGCGCATTGACACCATCCTGTCGCCAGACCAGTTGCAGAGTTTCCGCAGTACCTACCTGGAAACCGCCAAGCGTCTGAAAGAAATACAGAGCAAGGAAGGCGATCAGGCTCCGCCCGATGTACAGCAGCTTGACTTCGAGTTTGTGCTTTTCGCTTCGTCGGTGATCGACTACGACTACATCATGAGTCTAATTGCGAAGCTCACCCAGCAGAAGCCTGGCAAGCTTACGATGAATCGAGAGCAGCTTATCGGTCTTATCCAGTCTGATGCCAAGTTCATCGAAGAGCGCGAGGACATTGCCGAATACATCCGGGGTCTGCCCGTCAATGAAGCCTTGGACGAAAAGCAAATTCGCAACGGATTCGACCGCTTCAAGGCAGAGAAGAAGTCTCGGGAACTCACTGACATTGCCAACCGCCACGCACTGGACGCATCGGCGTTGCAGACTTTTGTAGATGACATCCTGCGTCGCCGTATCTTCGATGGCGAGCACCTCTCGGAGCTAATGGCCCCGCTGAACCTTGGCTGGAAAGCACGCACGCAGAAGGAACTGGCGCTGATGGACGAGTTGACGCCGCTACTGCATAAGCTCGCTCAAGGCCGTGAGATTGCCGGTTTGGCTGCCTACGAGGAGGGACGATGATGGGTACCGCCTCTGCGCAAGGGGCGCAGTGGATTAGCGCTGACTTTCATCTGCACGAGTGCCGCGCCACCTCACGCGAGAAAAACCAGCGTCTGTTCCAGCAGGCGGGTCTGGTTCACACCGACGAAAAGCCTGCGGCGAGTTTGGGCGTAGGCGATGTGGACATACCCTATTTCGAAGCCTTTTTCGAACAGCAGTTCGACGAGCTGCTGGCCCAGCACAACCAGCCACTGCCACAGTTGCTGAGCAACATGAATCTTATGAATCAAGGCCAGCTCAATGTGGCGGACTGCCTGCTGTTTGCCAAAGCGCCTCAGTATGCGCTGCCAGCCTTCATCGTTAAGGCGGTGGTCTTTGTCAGCAACGAAATCGAGGACAAGCGCTACATCGATAGACGCGACATCAACGGCAAGCTGGCTGATGTATTCCAGCAGACACTGGACTTTATCATCGCCAATACCCGCGCCGCACAAGACAATCAGGGCTTCAACTCCCAGGGCCACCACGCGATTCCACACATCGTCTGGGAAGAGCTAGTCGCCAACGCTCTCATTCACCACGACTACTTTGTTAGCGCGCCGGTGCGCGTGTTGGTCTTTTCCAATCGCGTTGCGATTATCAGCCCCGGCCATCTGCCCAATAACCGTACCATCGAAAATATCAAGCCGGACAATTCCAATATGCGCAATCCCATCGTGGCATCCTTCGCCGCCAAGCTCCTGCAATATCACGGGATAGACAGCGGCCTGCTGAGCGCCTTGCGGGCCTGGCCGCAGATTGAACTGATCGACGACCGGGCCGGAAACCTGTTCAAGGTCATTATTGTGCGGCCGCAGGGGCAAGTGGCATGAGTGGTAATACAAAAAAAGGGCCGCTGGTGCCACAGTTGCGGTTTCCGGAGTTTCGTAATGCTGGGGAGTGGACTCACGCCCCTTTGGGGCGGCTTTTCTCAGAGCGTCAAGAAGCCGGTTTTACCAATCTGCCGCTTCTGTCGTTGATGGACAAGGAGGGAATAGTTCCTCAAGAAGAGACAAATCGGAAGAACAACTCAAGCGAAAACAAATCGAAGTATCTCAGAGTATTACCTGGAGATATTGCCTACAACACGATGAGGATGTGGGAAGGTCGAAGCGCTTATGTAGGCCTAGAGGGATTAATCAGCCCCGCTTATACAGTTTGTGTTCCAGCCGAGGGGATAAGCAGCAGCTTCTTCTCTTATCACTTCAAGACCACATCTCTCATCCGACAATTTAAGAAGTATTCGCAAGGCCTGGTCAAAGACACACTAAACCTTAAGTTCGAGGCATTTTCGCGAATCGAAATCCCATATCCATCGGAAGCGCGAGAACAACAAAAAATCGCCGAATGCCTTTCTTCCCTCGACGAGATGATCGCGGCGGAAACTCGCAAGCTGGACATCCTCAAGAGCCACAAAAAGGGCCTGATGCAGCTGATTTTCCCTCACGAAGGCGAAACCGTGCCACAGTTGCGTTTTCCAGAATTTCGAGATGAGGGTGGTTGGGAATTTGATTTGCTCGGAAATATTTTTGATACAACGTCCGGAGGAACCCCAAGCCGTTCAGTAAAGGAGTATTGGAATGGTTGTATTCCTTGGATCACAACTTCGTTGGTTGACTTTGGCATCATTACCCGTGCGGATGAGTTCATCAGTGAAGTGGGATTAAAGAACTCTGCAGCAAAAATTTTCCCTCGAGGTACGGTTCTCATTGCGATGTATGGACAAGGAAAGACCCGAGGCCAAGTGGCACTACTTAGTATTGAAGCCGCAACTAATCAGGCATGCGCTGCTATCCTGCCACGAAAAGAAATCGATCCTAACTTTGTATTCTTAAATTTGGCGAGTCGATATGAGGAAATGCGGCAGCTGAGCAATAGTGGTGGGCAGGAAAACCTGAGCCAGAGCCTGATTCGCGAGCTTCCTTTCTCCTATCCGTCAAACCCCGCAGAGCAACGGATGATTACCACCTTCCTAACCTCCATCGACAATGTCATAGATGCACAAGCCCAGAGAATCGAGTCATTAAAATCCCATAAAAATGGCCTAATGCAGCAACTTTTCCCCGTACTCGGTGAGACTTCAGCATGAAGTCTGGCCAGATCTTCGCTGACCTTCCAGCACTGACTGCTCATCTGCGCAGCGAACTGGAAAACAAAAAGGCCATCCTGCTCTATGCTTACAATGGCACGGGCAAAACGCGTCTGTCCATGGCCTTCAAGGACATGGGCAAGCAGGATGACGCCCGCGATACGCTGTATTTCAATGCCTTCACCGAAGACCTGTTTCACTGGAACAACGATTTGGAAGGCGATGCGGATCGACGCTTACTGCTCAACAAGGATTCGCGATTTTTTCAGGGCCTGTTCGAGCTGGAGATGGATAATCGTATCCGTCCGCTGCTGCGGCGTTACGCGGATTTCGATTTCCGCATTGACACTCAGGAGCCAGAGTGGGCCGTGCGCTTCTCACGCTTGGTGGATGGACAGACCATTGACAACATCAAGGTGTCGCGCGGCGAAGAGAATATCTTCATCTGGTGTTTCTTCCTCGCCGTAGTCGAATTGGCGATGGACCCGGAGATCGAGGTTTACCAGTGGGTGAAGTACCTTTATATTGACGACCCGATTTCGTCGCTGGACGAGCACAATGCCATTACCGTGGGCAACCACCTTGCGCAATTGTTAGGCAAAGCGGGTAATCCGTTAAAGGTGGTCATTTCATCGCACCACCCGCTGTTCTTCAACGTAATGCACAACGAGCTGGATGCTCGCAAGTCGAAAAAAATCTCTGCACACTTTCTGTCGCGTTCCAAGGCAGATGGCTCGTACACCCTGGCCTACACCGGGGCTACACCGTTCTTCCATCATGTGGCTGTACTGACCGAGTTGTACAAGGCCGAGCAGTCGGGCGAGCTGTACACCTACCACTTCAACATGCTGCGCTCCGTGTTGGAGAAGTCGGCGAGCTTTCATGGCTTCTCGAACTTCTCGGCTTGTATCCCGACCGACAATGCCGACGACCCGGAAGGTGTGCTGCATGCGCGACTCATCAACATCCTGAGCCACGGCAACTATTCCTTATTCGAGCCCCAACCGATGCTGGAAGAGAACAAGGTCTACTTCAAGACGGTTTTGGATGGCTTCCTGAAACGCTATCCCTTCAATCCCGATTTATTCCCTCAGACCGCTGAGGCCGCAACAGTAGGCACTCCATGACCGAATTCGAAAAACAAAAATTGGGCAAAACCCTCTGGGCTATCGCCGACCAGTTGCGTGGCGCGATGAATGCGGACGACTTCCGCGATTACATGCTGGCTTTTCTCTTCCTTCGCTATCTGTCGGACAACTACGAGGCCGCCGCTCAGAAGGAACTGGGTCCAGACTATCCGCTACAGATTGATGGTTCGGTCTCTACGCCGTTGCAGCTTTGGTACCAATGCAACCTGGATGATGTGCCCGAGTTTGAGAAGCAAATGCGCCGTAAGGTGCATTACGTTATCGAACCCCAATACCTGTGGGACAACATTGCTGAGATGGCGCGCACGCAGAACCCGGAACTGCTCAGCACCTTGCAGGCCGGCTTCAAGTACATCGAGGAAGAATCCTTCGCCAGTACATTCCGAGGACTGTTCTCGGAGATCAACCTAGCATCCGACAAACTGGGCAAAACCTACCCGGAACGTAACGCGCGCTTGTGCAAGATCATCGCCGAAATCGCCAAGGGGCTGGGGCAGTTCTCAGCCGACAGCGACACCCTAGGCGATGCTTACGAATACCTGATCGGCCAGTTCGCGGCGGGCTCCGGTAAAAAGGCCGGCGAGTTCTACACGCCACAACGTATTTCAGACATTCTGTCGGCCATCGTCACGCTGGACAGCCAGGAGCCTGCTACGGGTAAGCGTTCACACCTAGACAGCGTGCTGGACTTCGCCTGCGGCTCAGGCTCCTTGCTGCTGAACGTGCGCCACCGCATGGGACCACACGGTATCGGCAAGATTTACGGTCAAGAGAAGAACATCACCACTTACAACCTGGCGCGTATGAACATGCTGCTGCACGGGATGAAGGATTCGGAGTTCGATATCTTCCACGGCGATACCCTGCTCAATGAGTGGGACATGCTACGTGAAACCAACCCGGCCAAGATGCCGAAGTTCGACGCTGTGGTAGCCAACCCGCCATTCAGCTACCGCTGGGAATCGAACAAGGCGCTGGGTGAGGACACCCGCTTCAAGAACTATGGGCTAGCACCGAAGTCGGCAGCGGACTTCGCCTTCCTGCTGCACGGCTTCCACTTCCTGAAGCAAGACGGCGTAATGGCCATCATCCTGCCCCACGGTGTGCTATTCCGCAGCGGAGCCGAGGCGCGTATCCGCACCAAGCTGCTGAAAGACGGCCACATCGACACGGTGATCGGTCTGCCCGCCAACCTGTTCTTCTCCACCGGCATCCCGGTATGCCTCCTGGTACTGAAGAAATGCAAGAAGCCGGACGACGTACTGTTCATCAATGCCGCCGAATACTTTGATAAAGGTAAGCGGCAAAACCGGCTACTCAGAACAGACGAAATGCCTGACGGTGAAACCGGGCACATCGAAAAGATTATTAACACGTATCAGTTCCGCAAGGAAGAGCCGCGCTACTCGCGCCGCGTAGGCATGGAAGAAATCGAAAAGAATGATTTCAACCTCAACATCTCGCGCTACGTGAGCACGGCGGAAGCCGAGGAAGAAGTCGTACTAGCGACCGTACACGCCGACCTAGTGTCCACCGAGCAGAAGATCGCTGAGGCCAAGAAACGCCACAACCAGTATCTGGCTGAACTGGGATTGCCTTTGCTTCCCTGATCGATCCAATAAATGGGGCAACTCAATATAAAATACCCCCTTTATTCCATTATTTACCCCATTCCCAGCGCCCAGCCTTGGGCAAAGGCAAAGGCAAATGGCAAGGGAACGGCACTCAAGGGACAACGGCCCTATCCAGAAAAGGAAAAGGCCGCACCTGTCCATTCGTTCTGCAACACTCGGCGAAGTTGTCCCTATGCCGTTCCGCTGCCCTCCGCAGCACTCAGATAGTCCGCCCCGTCCTGCAACAGCGTCCTTCTCTGATCCAGCAGCAGCGCCTTGTTGTACGTCGCCCGCACCTTGTTGCTTTCAACGTGGGCAAGCTGCCGCTCGATTGCATCAGGCCGGTATCCGTTCTCATTGGCCCAGGTCGAAAAGGTCGTCCGCCAGCAATGCGGTGTCGTGCCTCGCCCCAGGTTCATGTCGCGCATCGCGTAGGTCAGCCGGTTGGGCGTAGTGAAGCCCTTGCCACTACGGTGTGGGAACAGATAGCGGCCACCGCCCGTGATGCACTGCAAATCCTTCAGCACTGCTACGGCCTGCGTGGACAACGGGCTGACATGGTCACGCCGCGCTTTCATCTTCGCCGCAGGTCGACGCCACAGAGCATCCTCAAAGTCGAACTCGTCCCACTCGGCATCCGCCGCTTCCCCTGGACGGCAGGCGGTCAGCGCAATCAGCCGCAGACACAACGAGGTTTCCGGATAGCCACGGTAGCCGCGCAACTCCTGATAGAACTACTGGATTTGCTCTCGCGTCATCGCCGCCTTGCTCTCGCTGAACGGCATGCGTAGCAGCCCGCGCAGGCTGGGAATTGGATTTGCCTCGACCAGCCCCCGCACCACCGCGAACTCAAAGATCGCCGACAGATCGCCTTTTACGTAAATCGCAGCCCAGGCTCCGTGGGACTTGCATTCCTCCAGCAACGGACGAATCTGTTTGACCCCAATATCGCTCATCGGCAACCCATCAAACTTCGGCGACAGGTACTTCCTGATGCGGGACTCTTTCGTGCGGTAGGAACTGAGCGCAAAGACAGGCTTAATCTCCGCCAGGTAAGCCTGCGCCACCTTGGCGAACGAGCTTTCACGAGCGCGCTTCCGCTCCTCTAGCGCTTCCAAATTGCGCTGCTTGACCTGCTGCCGCTCATGGGCAGGATGGATGCCTTGCTTGACCAACGCGCACGCCTTCTCTCGGGCCGCACGTGCCTCCGCAAGACTTACTTGAGGAAAGCCGCCAATGGCAAAGAGGTTCTCCTTGCCTTGCAGACGGTACTTCCACCGCCAGAGCTTGCCGCCGGTGGGCTTGACCAGCAGGAACAAGCCCCCGCCGTCTGAAAGTTTCCAATCTCGATCAGTCGGCTTGGCCGACCTGACCTTGGCGTCAGTGAGTAGATTCTCGGGCATCGTTGGACTCCACTGCGGGGAAAAGTACCCCCACGGTTAAACACGAGTACCCCAACGCTACCCCCGAATTTTTCAGACCTCGATAAACAATAGGAACGCTCAGCAGACCGTATTGTTTGGCAAACCGTTGATTTCAAAAGGCCTGCCGAATCCACCAAGCGCTACCGAACGCTCCGGAGTTCCGAAAAAAACGTCAGACGTTAAACAAGAAATTCATCACATCGCCGTCCTGCACGATGTACTCCTTGCCTTCCGCGCGCATCTTCCCGGCTTCCTTTGCGCCCTGCTCGCCCTTGTACGTGATGTAGTCCTCGTACGAGATGGTCTGCGCGCGGATGAAGCCGCGTTCGAAGTCGGTGTGGATGACGCCGGCGGCCTGGGGGCCGGTGGCGCCGATCGGCACGGTCCAGGCGCGGACTTCCTTCACGCCGGCGGTGAAGTAGGTTTGCAGGCCCAGCAGCTTGAAGGCGGCGCGGATCAGGCGGTTCAGGCCCGGTTCTTCCATGCCCATGTCCTTCAGGAAGGCTTCGCGGTCGGCGTCGTCAAGGTCGACGATTTCGGATTCGATGGCGGCGCAGATGGCCACGACGGGCGCGTTGCGGGCGGCGGCGAATTCGGTCAGGCGGTCGAGCAGCGGGTTGTTGGTGAAGCCGTCGTCGGCGACGTTGCCCACGTACATCGCGCGCTTAGCGGTGATGAAGCAGAGCTGGGCGATGTCGGCCTTTTCTTCGGTGGTCAGGTCCAGCGCGCGGATGGGCTTGGCTTCGTTGAGCTGGGCGATGCACTTTTCCAGCACGGCGACGAGGCGTTGCGATTCCTTGTCGCCCGAACGCGCGGTCTTCTGGTGACGTTGCAGGGCCTTTTCGGCGGTCTGCAGGTCGGCCAGGGCCAGTTCGGTTTCGATGACTTCGATGTCGGCGATCGGGTCGACCTTGCCGGCAACGTGGATCACGTTGGGATCTTCGAAGCAGCGCACGACGTTGACGATGGCGTCGGTCTCGCGGATGTGCGAGAGGAACTGGTTCCCCAGGCCTTCGCCCTTGCTCGCGCCGGCGACCAGGCCCGCGATGTCGACGAATTCGACGGTGGCGGACAGGATGCGTTCGGGCTTGACGATTTCAGCCAGCTTCTGCAGGCGCGGATCCGGCACTTCGACGACGCCGACGTTGGGCTCGATGGTGCAGAACGGATAGTTCTCGGCGGCGATGCCGGCGCGGGTCAGAGCGTTGAAGAGTGTCGATTTGCCAACGTTGGGCAGGCCGACGATGCCGCATTGCAGAGCCATGGGAATCCTGTGTAAGTACGGTATTGAGCGTTAACGGCGTAGTTTACCCCGGCGGGGTGAAACGACACCCCATGGGCCGGGGGTGATGCGGCCCCGATGGCCCGAACGCTTAACCAGCCGCCGTCGGCGCGTAGCGCATGACCAGCCAGATCAACAGGATCGGCCCGGCATTGAACACCGAGTGCAGCAAAATCGCCGCCCCGATGCCGCGCCGCACGCGTATCCACCCCAGCACCAGCCCGGTCAGCCATTGCGGCAGCACCAGCAGCGGCAGCAGCCAGAACGGCGTCTTGTTGTAGACGAAGTTGGTGAGGTGAACCGCCGCAAACGTCAACGCGATCAGATGGAACACGACGCCATAGTGCTGCAGGTAATACCTGCGCCAGCTCGTGTCCCAGCCTTTCAGCGGCTCAGTTCGTGCGCGCAGCCCCCACACCGCCAGCAAAATGAACGCAGCCAACAGCAGCCCCGTCCAGAGCTTCGGCCCCCACAGCACGACCGGCACCAGTGCAGGAATCAGCCACAGCGCCTGGCGCGGCCGGCGCAGGCCGTAGCGGAACAGCATCTCTTCGACCAGCGGCGCCCACAGCACCGCGGTCAGCCACGGAATGTTGTGGGGATCCAGACGATGCGAGACGCCGCCCAGCCCCGCCGCGGCAACGGC
>Ga0256774_1000054_pt1 | contig 15185 bp, 1 predicted proteins | sample MC6MC0925MT_FD_186061 | JGI IMG/M metagenome (GOLD analysis project Ga0256774, IMG submission 186061) | Metatranscriptome of enriched soil aggregate microbial communities from Iowa State University, Ames, United States - MC6-MC0925-MT... | ecosystem: Environmental > Terrestrial > Soil >... | reverse complement strand
GCCTGGCTGTGCCTCTTCAGTTCGGCGCCGGGAGCCACCACGGCCCTGCGCTCAACGCACGCCAGTACTGACTGAGTGCAGCACACGCACTGCATCTGTGGCACGGAGCGATCTTGTTGCGTGCCCCCGCTCTCTGACCGGGCGCCCACTGCCTGCCCCACCACCACAGGGGCAGAAGCCCAGTCACCGGGCCAAGGCCACACAGAGCCCAATCCCCACCCCTCTCTCTCTCTCTCTCTCTCTAATCCAGCCTCCATCGCGTCAGGATGGGTGTGGCCGCTTCCAGCGCCGACCTGTCCGATGCGACGCTGAAGCGCACGCTGCACGCAGACCAGCAACTGCTGACGCATTACCTGACGGACCCCTCCGCGCTGGGCGGCGATGCGGCCGTCACGGCAGCCGTGTACCGCGAGGTCGTCTCGGGCGTGGGCACGCAGGGCTCCACGACCGCCACGGCGCTCACGTCGTGGCTGCCGCCGCTCGCGCACGAGAAACGATATGTCAAGGCGGCGCGACTGCGCAACAAGACCGCGGACACGGCGGCTGTGCTGCAGCTGCTGCCGGAGCATGACGCCGCGCGCGCGCGCCTGCTCAAGTTCCTGCAGCGCCAGTCGCACTTCCTCGTGGCGCGGGCCGACCCTCACGCCCACCTGCTCCACGCGCGCGCAGCGCTACTGCAGCGCGGCCAGCTGGCCTTTGAGCGCTGGTCCCGTCGCGAGGACCTCTCCGCGATCCTCGGCCCCGGTGGTGTCAACGAGGACGGCACGCCCGTCCCCGCCGCGGGTCGCGTGGACCCCCCCGCTGCTGAGAGCGCGGAGGACAAGACGAAGTTCCTGGAAATGCTGTTCGCCCGCTCTCTGGAGGAGGAGCTGCCCAAGGACGGCATGAAGTATTCGAGCTTCTATTCGCCGGACGAGTTCGTCGCGCAGCTGTTCTCGCTGATGGAGGAGAACCTGCCCTCGGCGCCGCCGGTGGAAGAGGAGCTCGCGGCCATGGAGGCCGCGGAGAAACGCGAGGCGCTCGCGGCTGTAGCAGCGTCTGAAGCGGCTAGTGCTGGTGGAGTCGCTTCAGCTTCTAGCCCGCTTTCGCTGACCGGATCTGATTCCGCATCGAGCATCAAGGCACCGCGCGTTCCCGTGCGCCTGTTCGGAGTGACGGGCCTGATGGGCCTGCCGCTGTTCGCCCCCTCCACCATTGCGGCATCCAAGGAAGAGGCCGCCGTGGCAGCGAGCTCGGAGCCAGAGCCGCGCCCTAACCCGGAGGAAGACGATGCGTCGTATGCGGCGCGCCTGAACGCGTGGATGGAAGCGCGCCAGTCCCGCGCGGCTGAGGCGCAGCAGCGACGCTTCAAGCAGGACCAGCTGGCCCTGCTCAAGCGCAAGAAGCAGCAGGAGCGCGAGCGCGCAGCCAAGGCAGCTGAGAGCGAGGAGAAGCAAGCCAAGCTTCGCCGGCAGGACTCCGCCGCGCTCGCTCTGGCCGAGGCTGCCGCGGCAGACCTAGGCCTGCTGGACGGTTCGGCTCCCTCTTCCTCTTCCGCCACGGTGGACCCCGATGCAAGCTTGAAGCCCGAGGCCCGTTTCTCCAGCATGCAGCTGCTGGAGATGGTACTGGACGAGAGCGTGCGCACGACCGAGGAGATGCTCGCTAAGGCCGCGGAGGAGTTCGCGCGGTTCAAGTCCAAGACGAAGAAGGCGGAGGCAGCGGCGGCGGGCGGCGATGCAACGAAGGAGGAGGCGACCGCTGGAGTGGAGCAGACGGAGAGCGAGAATGACACGCCTTCCATCTATCCGCTGAACCCGCTCCCCGTGACGCACCTGCTGCACTGGCTGCTGCGCGACCTTCTGCGCAAGGCGTCACTCTGCACCACCCGTGGACAGACCCCCTTGCGCCAGATGCACTACGCACTCAAACGCGTGATGCAAGCGTCTGAGCGCCTCCTCGCCGCCGCGAAGCCGCTGGTCTCCCTCGGCGCGGAGCAGGAATGGGCCGCGTTCGAGAAGCAGCTGCAGTACGAGAGCGCGGAGGCCGGAAGCGTGCACACGCTGTTCGCGAGCTGCGCGACGAACCCCAATGTGGCCACCGTGCCGAATGCACCGCCGCAGGGCCCAGCCTCGTCGCCCGCACAGGCCGCGGCTCGGGCTGCGGCTGCTGCTGCGGCAGCTGCTTCATCGCCTTCTTCTCGTGAAGCTGCGTTGGCGGCTCGCGAGGCTGCTCTGGCTGCTCGTGAATCCGCGTTGGCGGCGGCTGCGGCTGGGGTGCGCGCCGCTGCCTCTTCGTCATCCGCCGCTTCGTCCAGTGGCTCCAGCAGCAGCCCCAGCAGCAGCCAGGGATCTCACCCCGTGAGCACCGCCGCGTCTCCTTCCGCGCCGCTGGTGTCGACCCTGCTGTCGACGTCGTTGCTCTCGCAGGTGGCCCTGCCGACACTCGGGTTCGTCTGGAGCACCCTTTTCAAGCCGCTGCTTTTCGAGGGCATCAACGAGAAGCAGGACATCCCCCGGGGAACCACGGAGTATCCCGCGGACGAGGAAGAGCAGGAGGAGGAGAGCAAGGCGTCGGAGTCTGATGAGAAGAAGCAGGCCGACGTTGGTGCGGGGACGGCCACCCCCTCGTTCAACCTGTTTGAGGTGCTGCTGTCGTTCCTGCGCAGCCTGGACTCCTTCAACGCCTCGCTGCCCTCCACCGCTGGCGAGGAGGCCCTGCACTCGTTGGTGTCCTCTTCGTCGTTGAGCGACCCCTCCGGCAACCCTCTTGGAGGCGGCGTGGTCGTCGAGACCCCGCACACGTATTTCAGCGACCTCGACGACACGCAGGTGGTGCACATCCCGAACGCATCCTATTTGGTCGTGGAGTTCGACCCGCGCTGCTCCAGTGAACGCAACAGGGACCATCTGAGCATCAGCGTGCCACAGGAGGACCCCGCGGCGCAGATGGGTCTGGCGCTGCCGCAGCCGCCCTTGAAGGTGGCCGGACCCTTCCATGGTCCGAGAGACCAGTGGCCCAAGATGCCGATCATCGTGCAAAACACGAGCACCCTGGTGTTCAACTGGCACGCCGAGGCTGCCGCGCAAGCCTCCACGTACTTCGGCTTCCGCGCATTGGTCACCGGGTACACGCACACGCACGAGCTGCTCCCTCCTGCGGCGAACACGTCCGGAAGCCAGGACGTGGAGTTCGTGAACAAGACCGTCCAGTCGACCATTCAAGGGTCGCTCAACGGGCGGGGCGGGAATGCGGGCTTGGTGCCCAAGGCGACCCTGTCCCACTCGCGGCCGTGGTACTTCCTGTTCGACCTGCAGCAGACGCTGGCGCACGTTGTCGGTCGCGCGCTGCGCAAGGAGATCATCGGGCTGGCTGCATCCGCTTCGGATGGTTCCAATGGCAGCAACGTGGACGAGGAGGCCGTTCTGAGCAAGTACCTCAACTCCCCGCTCTTCTTCCGCGAAGATGCCTCCGAGGACAACGCGTCGGAGGAGGTGGACACTGCCGAGGACGACGAGGAGGACCACCCTCGCCCGCAGGGATCCCCTCCGCCGACGGAGGCGGAACGAGCGGCACGCGCGTCGGATGCGGCAGTTGAGGCGAAGTTCTTGCGCGAGCTCATCGATGCCAAGGCGGGCAGTGCTGGCGCGCAGCTCGACACGCTCCTGCGCAAGCAACTCCAGTCCAAGAAGGTGGACATGCTCGGCGGCGCGGTGACCAAGCGCGCCGTGCGCCTCTTTGTCGCCGTGCTGCTCAAGCATCTGGGTTTGGCGCGACTGGCCGCGTACTGGCTGCTGCACAAGGGCGTCGCGGTCGAGGGCATCTCGCTCCCGGAAGCACCGACGGCGCCGGTTACCTTGAGCGGCGACAAGCCCGCTCCGGCCAGCATCTCGTCTGTGCTGGCGCAAGTGGGGACGGATGTGCCGCCGACCTCGCAACCCGTTGCCGGCTCCACCGTCGCAGCGCCCCAGAGCGAGCAGGACTGGGCCGCTCTGGGCGAGGCGCTGTTGGAGGTGTGGCGCAAGGGCCAGAACATGCACCAGGTGATCGTGTCCGGAAAGCAGCTGGCGCAACAGGCGCTCGATAATCTGATCGAGCAGCAGAAGGTTGCGGAGTCCGTGGCGGCGGCGGCAGCGGGTGCCTCTACTCCCGCGGCTGGATCTGGTGCCGCTGCTTCGTCATCCGCCGCTCCGGCTGCCGCGTCCTCATCGTCGCCTGCCCCTGCCTCCGCTGCTCCCGTAGCTGCGGTGAGCGCGGCGACGCAGCGCATCGCCGAGCTGAAGCGTCTGCAAGCGGAGCATCTGGCGACGTACGAAGGCTACACGTCGCAGCTGGTCTCCAAGTGCGAGTACCTGCTGGCTCGGCCCAGCTTCTCCGCGCACCCGCTGACGGAAGGCAGCGCACACGTGACAGCGTCGCAGAGCCTGGCCGATCTCTCTGCTGTGTCGTCGCTGGACCTGAGCGCCGAGAAGCTCTCCTTGGTGCAGGCGGTGCGCTCCTCCTCGGAGCAGGGGGCACCGCAGCCGGTGCAGACGCTCAAGCTGCTCTTGTCGATGCAGCACACCACGCACCACCTGCACGCAAGCAAGGAGGAGCTGCGGCGCCAGGCGGCGCGCCACAGCCAGTCGCTGGCGGATTTGATCTCCACGTTCGTGCGCGACGAGGTGCCGCTCCGCACGGTTAAGCGCATACGCCTGCAGCAAGTATCGCGCGCACAGCGTCGTGCAGCTGCGCTCGACACGCTGCTGTCGCTGCTGCGCTTCCTGTCCCTGCGCAGCTCGCACGTGTCGCTGTTAGCGACGTTCGGTCCTCCGTTCCGCGCGTACACTATGTACGGCCTCGGACCTGAAGATGAGCTGCCCCCTTCCATGCAAGGCGGCCACGTGCTGCAGCACATCGAGGCCAGCGGGCGCAAGCACCGCATGCGCGTGCAGGACGCGTTCAACGCGCTGTACTCTTATTTCATCGAGCAGCTGCGACCGGAACATGCTGCGAACGTGCCGCTGGCCGTCCGCGCCCTGATCCTCGATGCGCTCTGCATCGACTGGCACGCGAACGCGCGTGAGAACGCGTGGCTGCAGCACCAGCAGCTGCTCCCCATCCTCGACCAGATCGCGAACGCTGTCGTGCTGACGGCGGTCGGTGGCACCGCTGCATCCGCGGAGCAACTGCTGAGCATCCCCGGCGCGTCGGAGCCCACGCCGATGCAGCAGCTGGCCGCGAACCTGCTGCGCTTCCTGTCGATCAACAGCATGAACCCGCAGATCCGCTCGGGCGCACTTGCGGCTGCAGGACGTAAGGGCGCGAAGAAGAACGCGGCCAAGAGCGACGAAGCGGAGGAGAAGGCGGTCGTCCCTGTGGCTGCACCCCGCCGCTCCCCCGGTGTTGACGACGGAGACGACGAGAAGAAATCCGATGCGGCGCCGCTGTCGCCTTCGCCGCCCCCGGCGTCAACTGCGACGGCCGAGGCACCCTTCGCATTCCTCACGACGCCGGACTCGCTGAACCCGGCGCCATTGGACGGCCTGCAGCGCCAGGTGCTCGACCGCATGCTCGCTAGCCTGCAACATTCGGCGTCATTGCTGCCCGCGCTGCGCAGACAGGGCGGCGAGAGCGTGCAGGACAGCGAGATCGTCGACATCTCCCTTACGCCCGAGCAAAAGCTCGCGCTGTACCGCAAGCGCGTTCGCCCTTCTTTGACCTCGGCTGTCTCCTCTACCTCCGCTTCGGAGCGCGCGGCGGCCTTGGCAGGCTTGATGCCCGACGAGGAGGCCCTGTTGGGCCTGGGGCTCGACGGGCAGGGCGATGACGAGATCAGCTTCGAGGATGCCCACCCGAGCTTCCCCCTGATCCGAAGGTACATCGAGCTGGAGCAAAGCGCGTTCGACGCGTTGGGCATGCTGGCCAGCGTGGCATCGGAGCAGCACCACCGATCGTTCCTGGAGTACCTGTGCACGGCGCCGGTGCTGCGCACGCTGCTGCTCGTGTTTGTCAGCGGATCGCCGCGCATGCAAACCCTGTCGATCCGCATGCTGGGCAAGGTGCTCCCGTTCGTCAGCGCGCTGCAGCTGCGCGAGCACGCGCTGGTGGACTACTTGCACACGTCGGACAAGAACGAGCGCTTTGGTGCCCGCCGTGATGGCACCGCGAGTGTCCCGGCCGTGACGCCCTCCAGCTCCAGCGCGACGTCCACCCCGTTTTCGCAGGCGCTGCGGCAGTCGTACGAGGCGCCCTCGGCGATGGACACCTTCTCGCTCGGGGAGGCACCGCCGCAGGTCTCCAGCCTTGCCCTGTCGCGCAGCTCGTCGCTCCAAGCGCGCCAGGAGACCGACGCGCTGTTGGCGAGTGAGCTCGATGAGAGCGAGGCGAAGCTCGACGCGCTCGAGTGCAGCAAGTTCGTGACGTTCCTGTTCCGACGCTTGGCCGAGCTCCAGCTCGCCACGACGGAGCAGCAGGAAGGCGGCGTTGCCGTGCCGCGGCCGAACACGCCCTTGGCCGCCTCGTCGTCGCTGTCGCCGTCCAGCTCGCTCAGCAGCCTGGTCGCCGCGCACAAGCCGCCGCCGAAGTCGGTGAACCCCCTGGCGTGCCAGGATGGCGCGATGAAGCTCACGCTGGCCTCGGAGCTCGTCAGCCTCATTCGCACGCTGCACCAGCAGTCGGAGCCTTCCTCGTCCGTCGCGGTGCCTGTTGCATCCGCACCGGCGATGGATTCCGCCCGGAACACCGACTGGCCCACTGCGATCCATGCTTTCATCGGCACGCATCTCCTCAGTCTCGCCAAGCTGGTCGCGTCAGATGAACCCCGCATCGCCAGCGCATCGCACAAGAACGAGGTGGGCATGTCCCTGGCGTGCCTGAGCGTCATCGGCGGGCACAGCGAAGTGCTCCGTGTGGGAGGCATGGTGGCCGCGACGCAGCGTGGCGCCGAGAGCGAGCAAGGCATTCTCGTCGCGGTGGACCGCGTGTCCAACCGCGCGAAGGTCCTGTTCCGCCACACGCCGCACCGTGTGATCGAGTGCGACCTGTCCCGTGTGCGCGCCGTGGACGCCGTGGCGCCCTCGGAAGGTCTGGTGACCCTGAACCACGCGCTGCTACAGGTGTTCCAGGTCTTCACGCGGGCACTGCAGCAGGAGGAGCAGGAGCGCCTCCAGGCCGAGCAGGAGGCCGCCGAGAAGAAAAAGAAGCTCGAGGAGGAAAAGGCTCTGCGCGCGCTGCAGAAGCAATTCGACGACGAGGAAGCCAAGCTGCTGGACCCTTTCGGCGGCTTCCAGGATGAGTTGCAAGCATTTTGGGCTTGTCCTGCCTGCACGTTCGAGAGTCCGATCACCAAGCCGAAATGCGAGATCTGCGGCCAGGAGAACCCGAACTTCTTCATCAAGAAGGCCACGGTCGAGGAAGATGTGGACGCAGACGACGAGGAAGCGCTCGCCGACAAGGCGGAGGCGCGCCGCACACAGCTGACCAACGAGCACCTTCTGTACGCGCAGCTGCGCAGCAAGGCGCTCAAGGCGCTGTGCGTGCTGCTGGGCCAGACGCGCAGCCAGAAGCTCTTGTTCGAGAGCGGCAGCCACACGGGTGGCGGGCGGCTGCTGCCATCCCTGGTGTCCATGGCCGTGCGCCCGACGTCCTTGGACGTGTTCAAGTCGATCGAGCAGCTTGAGGCCGCGGAGAACCGGTTGGTCGAGCTTCTGGCCGAGAGCGCCCAGGGCCTCGTGCAGGACCATTTGAGGTTCACCCGCTCCCGGGCTCAGGATGCGACGCTCAAGTACTCCCCGTTTCGACAGATGCAGATCCATTTGCCCTCGGCGCTGGACGTGGCTTCCGCGAGGGGGGTCAGCTTTGTCGGGGACAGGGATGGACTGTGCGAAGTGAAGTACTCGGGCAGCAGCGCCGGCGGAGGTCTGCTGAGCGTCGGGCTGGTGCGGGCCAATTTCCTCGTCCCTTCGTCGCTCCCGGCGTACTACTTCGAGATGACCGTCCATTCGATGGGCAACCCCTCTGCGTTTGGGAGCGCGGCGGCGCCACCACGATCGGGCTCCAGCAGTCCATCGCTCACGCCGCAGTTGGTGCGCAAGAACAGCCCTGTTCTGCGCGCGCTGGCGTCCCCCTCGCGGGGCAGCCCGCTCGGCACGCCGAACATCGGTCCGAACGCCGGCGGCGCAAGCGGTGGCAGCACTGGCTCCAGTGGTGTGTCTTCCTCCGACTTCGACGTGGCCATCGGTTTGTTCCGCTGCGGCATGCCCCACGAGGGCTGGCCGGGAAAGCACTCGACCTACGCGTACTCCGGTCGGGCCGGTGAGCTGCACTTCACGCGCAACAAGGCCGTGACGCGCGCGAAGATGTTCGAGCGCTTCAAGGCGGGCGACACGGTCGGGTGCGGCGTGCACCTGCGCCACGGACAACGCACGATCTTCTTCACGAAGAACGGGAAGCTGCTGCACGCGCGCACCGAGGAGGACGAGCTGGAGGCGCTGGAGCTGGGTCCCACGGCCGTCGGCACCCCCTCGCGCTCCACTCCGCGTTCCTCGGCGATGACGTCCATCAGCGGGGTGGACGCGAACCTGTCCGGGCGCTTCTACCCCGCGGCATGGATGCAGCACGCCGGGGCTCACCTCAGCTTCAACTATGGCCAATCGCCGTTCCTGTTCGACTTCGCCACGGAGACACTGCCGGCCGACTACCGCGCGCAGCTGGCCGCGCAGAGCCAGGCCTCGGCCAAGCCCGGTCCGAAGCTGACGCCGGCCGAGCTGAAGCGTCGCACCATGGCAGAGGACTTGCTGGAGATGATGGGCGGCAACTTCCCTCTGGAGATCTGCGTGCTGGCCCTGGAACGATGCAACGATGACAAGGCCGCCGCGGGCGACTGGCTGTTCACGCACGGCACACGCGAGGTGGAGAACATGGCACAGCAGGCCCTGCGCTCGCAGGCGGAGGCGAAGCGCAACGGCGGTGCCAATGCCGCCGGAGACGACGGTGATTCCAGCGACGAGGAGGAGGACCTTAGTGACTACCTCCTCGGCGGCGACGCGTCGAACCAGGCCGCCGCGAGCCGGCAGCGCGACAGCGCGCAGAGCATGCTGGACGATGAGGTGGACACCGACATCCCGCTCGGGCTCGACCTCGCGCCCCGGCAGCAGGTGCAGCAGCAGCAGATCCGCGGTGCGCCCGGAGCGGGGGGAGGCCGCGGATCGGAGTTGGAGCGCCAGCGGGAGCGTGCGCGCGCACTGCTGCAGATGCGTGGCCGGGGTGACATGGGCGACGAGGAGCTTCAGCAGCTCCTTGCCAGCGTGCTCGGTCAGGAGCGCGGCGGTGCGGCAGGTAGCGGCGCCGGCGGGGACGATGATTCCTTCTCCAGCCAGTCCGAGCAAATCATCTACGAGAACCTGCGATTGGACGAGATCGAGTCCGGTACGCGGTTGGTGGTGTCTCCCTCGGCCGTGCGCCTGACCGCAGGCCAGCAACCCTGGATGGCGTATTTCGCCGGCCGCACGGGCGTGGTGACCGCGGTGAATATCAACGCGGCGCTGGTGACGCTGATTTTCAGCGACCCCCAGTCCGGTATTCGTCGGTGTGCTTCCTTCCCTGTCACGGTGCTCCAGCAGCCCCAGCGCATGTGGCTCGACCCCGCACGCGACTTGTACGAGCGACAGTCCAGCAAGGCTGAGGGCGACGGAGCTGATGCGGCCGCAGCTGCGGCGGACAAGAACGTTCCCTGGCAGGAGCTTGCGCACGAACTCGCGTCGATCGAGAAGGCGCTATCGGTGATCAAGGTGCGCCGGGCCGTGTTGCGCGTCATTGCCGCTTGGCCGCGTCACGTGCCCTTCGACGCCGCGCAGCTCAACGGGCCCGATGGCGTCATGGCCATCCTCAAGCTCACCGCGGCGCAGTTCCTCTCTTCGTCGTACAAGCGCAGCCAGGCGAGCGCCGGGGCAGCCGGAGCCGCGGAGAGTGACCCTGAGGGCGCCTCGCAGGCTAACTTGCTCGACGCGTTCAGGACACGCATCGTACAATTGGTGGCCAGCGAGAACGAGCACCTTCTCCGCGCGGCCAAGCCCGGCAGCAAGAGCACGGCCATTGCGCCGCCCCTGCGCATCACGGAGAAGCTGTACGCCACGGCGACGGCCGGCGACTCCAAGTCCGAGTCGGCTGCTGCGTCCAGCAGCGCGGGCGGCAAGTCGATCCAGTCGGCGTCGTTCTCGGCGTCGGCCGCCTCGGGCTCCTCGGCGCTGCTGCATGGTTACTCCTCCGCTTCCGCCAACGAGAGCGAGGATGACGCCTCCTCCCTGGCGTCTTCTGTCGGCGCCCGTCCCCGCGGTGGTCGAGCGGCGGTCCTGCGCCGCCCCGTCCTCGCCGAGGAGCACGGCGACGAGGATGAGGACGCCGAGGCCGAGGATGAAGAAGAGGAGGAAGAGGAGGACGAGGAGCACGACGAGGACGACGGCGAGGGCGAGGACGAGGAGCACGAACACGACTACGGCGAGGAAGAGGAAGACGGGGGACAGATGTTCGACGAGGGCGAGGAGGAGTACGATGATGATGGCGGCATGCAGGATCTGCACGCGCTCATTCGCGAGGGGGTCGCCGTGCGCATCCCCGACATGCAAGGCGGCATGGGCGTCCCGCGCGCGTTCCTGGGCCAGGCCGCGCAGCAGGCGATGCAAGGTCAGGGCTTCGGTCGTGGCGCGTGGCTCCGCGGCGCGTCGGTCGTGCCGCCACAGCCCGTGCGCCGCAGTCGCCCGAAGAAGAAGATTGACGAGGCCACCAAGCAGCAGTACGCCTCCCTGGACGAGAAGCTGCAGCAGCAGTTGCGCCAGCCGCGCTCGTCGATGGCAGACGCTTCGAGCTCGAGCGCCGCTGCCGGTCCCGCGCTGGACAGCCTGGTGACGCCCTTGTTGGTCGAGGAGTGCATCACTCACTTCGTGCAGTCCGTGAACCATGGCCCCCCCGTGAAGACCGTGAGCAGCGCGCACCCTTACCCCTCCAACTCGGACAAGCGCGGCCGGGTTCACATCGGCGGCGCGGCGAAGCTGCTCATTCGTTTCGACCCGCGCTGCGCGATCGGGACGGATTTGATGACCCGGCTCAGTTTCTACCGCGACAGGCACTACCAGGACTTGATCGCCACGGTCCAGGGCAGTGGCGCCGGGCCGGACCACGTGTTCCCCCCTCTGATCGTCGACTCGGACCGCTTCTACTACCGCTTCACTTCCGGGGCTAACTCGCGCCTCTGGGGCTTCCGCATCCGCGTCGAACCGATCGATCAACGCATTGACGACAAGTCTGCCTTGCTGGGCCGCAACGCCGAGCTGAGCGGGTGGCTGCTCGACTTGTTCTTGGCCTCTTTCCCGGCGCTGGCACAGTACGCATACTCCACCGAGCTGTACAACGCCGTCGTGTGGTACGTGTGCCACATTCGGCCGAGCAGGAAAGCCAGCGGTATCGACTTGCTGGTCCGCTTGCTGTTCCACCTGCGATCCCTCATTCGCAAGGATCCTGCGGCGGAGGGCAAGGCAGTTGTTCCGGCGGCGGCGGGGGCAGCTGAGCCTGTCGCTTCGAAGGCAGGCAGTGCGCTCGGCAAGCTTGCGGAACTCAAGGCCGCCTCGGCCAGTGCGAGTATCTCGTCCTCCTCGGCGGCCGCGGCGAGCTCCTCTAGTGCCAGCGTCGTCCCGGCCCGCGCCGATCTGGGCTTCGTTCCCACCCTGTCCGCCATGCCCGACTTCAGCAAGCTGAAGCCGCTCGCGCAGGAGATGGACTCGGTGTTGGAGGCGATGGGGTTGAGCGGCAGTGCGCCTCCTCTGCAAGCCGGTCCCTACGGGCGGCAGCAAGCGAATTTCCAGCGATCGCTCCAGACGCCCACCATGATGAGCTGCGTGGAGCTGCTGTCCACGGTCGACCTGCTCAACAATGAGTTCGAGCAGTACGCGGCGCGACTGGCGGAGGATGCGGCGGCCGCAGGCGCAGGTAGGAAGGCGCAGCACAAGGAGCAGACTGTGCCTTTGCCCTCCACTACGCCCACTGAGAACGGCGCGGTCGATCTGGTGGCAGACCTGCACGACCGCCTACGCATCGACAAGGCGCTACTGCTGTACCACGTGCCACCCGCAGAGAAGGCAGCGGCTGCTTCCGCTTCTGCCGCGGCCTCGTCTGACAAGGCCGCTGCAGCCCCGGCGCAGCGCGCGCACAAGGACATCACCTCGGAGCTGAGCCGCTACCTCGCGCAGAGCCACCACCTGCAGCTGTGGCTCCCGACCGACCCGGCGCTGCTCAAGGAGATCCCTGGGTTCGAGAATGAAGTCAGCGCCTCTACGCTGGCGGCGGCGAGTGCGGCGGGAAGCTCCGCGTCGGCCTCCGCTGCCTCTTCGTCGTCCGGCGGCAGCGGGAAGAAGGCTGGTTTCAGCAAGCTGTCGCTGACGCTGAGCATCCTGACGCCGACATGGAACGCGGCGACGCAGCAGCTGGAGTGCCGTGTGAGCAAGACCTTCCACCGCACGGTGCACCTGCTGGCCACGTGCCGCCCCACGCTGATCAAGCCAGTGCCCTCGCGCTTTGACAATGTCGTTGCCATGTCGCGCCTGACGCTGGAGATGAAGCAGAGCGCGGCGGCCGGTTCCGTCGCGCGGCTCCCTCCGGAGTTCCTGCTGGAGGCGCATAGGAACTACCTGGCGCAGCGCCACTTCGTGCAGTTGGTGGGCGAGCGCCCCTTCGATTCCGTGCCGAACAAGGCCGCCTTGTCCCGGCCCTCCCCCTCAGCCGGCCTGCACAACGGCACGCGCTCCTACACGCTCAGCTTCTGGGTGTACCTGTCCCAGCCGGGCATCCCCCCTGCGAAAGAGGCGCACTTCCGGTTCGTCGCCCACGCGGGCAACTTGCCCGAGCAGAGCAGCACGAATCTCGCGCATGGGATCCGGTGGCCGCAGGCGGGCTTTAGTCTCGGTCTGGGCGCGAAAGACAATAATATCCACGTGGCGATGTATGAGAGCAGCGGCACCGCGCCGATTCGGCTGCACTCGCGCTCGCCGCTGACGGCCAAGCGTTGGACGCATGTGACGCTGCTGGTGGCCGACGGACTGGACGTCACGCTGTACATCGACGGCTCGTGTGAGATTTCGCACAAGTCCCCTGTGCCGCTGCCCGCGCTCACCGGCGACCCGCTGTTTGTCGGCGCGCTGCCCGGCGGACTGCTGCGCCTGTACAACAACCAGAAGCCGCGTGCGGCCGGCGCGCCCGAGCCGGCACCTCAGCCCGATGATGCGTATCGCCAGGGGTTGGGCTTCAGTGGCAGCCTCAAGGACATGCGGCTGTACTCGTACGATGTGGACCCGGCGGTGTTCGTGCCGCTGTTCCAGCAGCGCGCGGCCAAGCTCACGCAGGAGCGCAGCAACAAGGCGGGTTTCCAAGTGGCGGTGGACAAGGCCACGCTGCTCAACCGCCGCGAGCTGCTGGAGCTCATGAGCGCGGGAACCGGCAAGGTCGGTGCGGTCGCCTCGTCCTCCGTTGCGGCTGCCTCGGCGGCCTCCACCTCCGCTGCCAGCGTGCACTGGACGCCTGCGATGGACATCCAGGTGATGGAGCTGTTCCAGTCCGTGACGGCCGCGGTGCGCAACCGTCGCCCGCAGGAGCAGCCGCAAGACGAGGAAGACGACGACGGGCCGCGCCCGCAGCGCGAGTCGCACGTGCACATGCTGGACCTGCCCGTGGCCAGCAAGGCTGTCGTGCAGGTGCTGGAGGCCGACCCGAAGCTGCGGCGGTCGGCCAACCTGCTGTCGCACCTGGACCTCGAGGTGCTCAAGCAGCGCTTCGCCGCCATTCAGCTGCTCAACGGCAAGCTGATCGACGTGCTGCCATTCGTGGATTTCGCGCAGGCGCGCAACCCCTGGTCGCTGGCGCACCGCCTCAGCAGCATCAGCTGGCTGATTCTGCTGGAGGTCAAGAATCGCGCCTGGCGCAGCGTGCTGCAGGCCACCGCGCACGGCCACACGGTCAACATCACGATCAATCGTCCGCGCGCGCTCAAGGCGCGGGAGAGCGGCCGCGACCCCGAGGGACACAAGTCCGTCTTCGGACAGGTGTGGCAGCAGCTCCACTTCCTCAGACCGGCACAGCTGCGCATCCAGCAGGGCAACCGGCCCTTCCGCGTCAAGTTTGCAGGTGAAGGCGGAATCGATGCGGGCGGTTTGTTCCGCGATGCCGTCTCTGAGGTGTGCACGTCACTGGTGGAAGCCACTCCGCTGTTCGTCGCCTGTCCCAACGCGTCGACGTTTGGCGACAACAGCAACACCTTCGTGCCCAACCCGTCCTGCACCACCACGACGCACTGCAGCGAGTTCGCGTTCGTGGGCAAGTTCATGGCGTGCGCCATCCGCGGCGGACACGTGCTCAACCTCGACTTCCCGCCGCTGCTGTGGAAGATGCTGGTTGGCACGCCGCTCACCCGGGCGGACATTGCCGATATCAACACGCTGGCCCTGCGCATCCTGGAGCAGTACGCCGACCCGGCGCTGGACGAGGCTGCCTTCGCCGAGCTGCCAGTGCAGCGCTTCGTGACTCTGTCGTCTGACGGGCGCGAGGTGGAGCTGAAGCCGGGCGGCGCGGCGATTCCTGTGACCTATGCCACGCGGTTGGAGTACGCGCGGCTGGAGGAGCACTATCGTCTGCACGAGTTCGATCTGGCCGTGCAGCACATGCGCAAGGGTCTGGGTGCTGTCGTGCCCGTGCACCTGCTGTCGCTGTTCACCGCCGCGGAGCTGGAGGCCATGGTCTGCGGTGCGCGGGAGGTCGACGTCGAACTGCTCAAGAGGAACACGGAGTACCAGCGCCTGCGCCCCAGCGACCCTCATGTGCAGTGGCTGTGGCAGGTGCTGGAGGAGATGAGTCAGCGCGAGCGTCAGATGTTTGTGCGCTTCGTCAGCGGACAGTCCAGGCTGTGGTCGGACGAGAAAGATTTCGTCATGAAGTTCAAGCTGATGCCGTCGCAAGTGGACAACGATCAGATCTTGCCGGTGTCGCACACTTGCTTCTTCTCGTTGGAGCTGCCGCGCTACTCGTCCCTCGCCGTGATGCGCGCCAAGCTGCAATACAGCATCGCCAACTGCACCGCCATCGACGCGGATACCGTGGCGGACAACCTTGACTGGAACGCTGATGACTGAGCGCGCAGCTGTCGTTTTGGAAGGCTTGTGCCCGTCGTGCATCTTTATTAAACTGTC
>Ga0256774_1000049_pt1 | contig 15874 bp, 1 predicted proteins | sample MC6MC0925MT_FD_186061 | JGI IMG/M metagenome (GOLD analysis project Ga0256774, IMG submission 186061) | Metatranscriptome of enriched soil aggregate microbial communities from Iowa State University, Ames, United States - MC6-MC0925-MT... | ecosystem: Environmental > Terrestrial > Soil >... | reverse complement strand
TGCAATTTGAGTGAAGTGCGATGGCAATGCAACTGTAGACTGTGCAAGAAATGATAGAAAGAATGCCACCAGCATCGAGCAAATGGATGCCTGGTGGCTAGCGCACGCAAGAGAGGACTGAGGGGCAGGAGCGGTCGGGCAAACGGCCGCAGCTGTCCAGCATCTTCGTTCGTTCTGCAAGCGCTCTTTCCTCACTTGTTCGGGTTCGGCACGAAGTTGTGCGCTGCGATGATGGGTGTGGGCTGCATGTCGACGAATTTGTCGTCAGGCGCGAGTTCGTGTCCCTCGCTGGCGTGCAGCAGGCCCAGCGAGCCCACCTGCCACAGAGAACCCTTGCGACCACTGGAACCGCTGTCGTCCCACAACATCAGAGGATTCAGACGAGAGGGAACCGTCCAGCCCTTCGGCACGCATCTAACGTCGGTGAGCTTCGGCTGCTCCACCGAGCTTGTCGCGACCATTCCGAGCGCGACAAAGTGTGGGCTGGGCGGGATGGGCCGCCAGAACCAAACGCCCGATCCGTCCGCGCGCTGCGTCGCCCAGGCCATCTTGTAGTGGATCGGGTGCGGCAGCAGGTAGTTGAGGCGCGCGGGCTCGAGGAACTTGGAGCGGAATAGCGAGCCGCACGCCGTATCCGTCAGCTCAAGCATGTAGGCATTGAGCGTCCTGGGCGGCTTGCTGGCCGTCGCATGACCGGCCGCGGCGTAGTGGCCGACGCACACGCTCACGCGGTTGCGGGACAGCACCGACGAGCGGGGCAGCGCGTGCCACACACTCACCTCCTTGCGGCTCATGATCTGGCGGCTGTGCCACACCGGCTGCCAGCCGGCCACCTGCCGCACGCGCACCTGGATGTTGAGCAGTGCGTCCTTGGGGATCTCCTCGACGCGCGTGGCGTTCTCGTCGTCGCTGCCGGCGTACAGCTCCTTCATCGGGCGCGGTTCGATGACGAACGTGCGGAAGTTGATGGGCTCCGCCGGGTTCGCGCCATTCGCAGCTCCCGCAGCCGGCTGCTGGGCCGCTGCAGGCGCATCGGCGTTGGCCTGTTCCTTCTCGTCATCCACCTCCATGTCTGCCTCCGCGTCCAGTTCCACAATGTCCTGCGGCGGTCTGAATGCCTGCTGGAAGTGTTCGAACAGGATGTACCCGACGCCCGTCTTGTCGACGTGCTTGACGATGGCGTGCACGTCCTCGACACTCAGGCCAGTCATGCCCAGCCACTCGAGACCACCTGCGAACTCGGAGCAGCTCAGACGACCGTCGCGGTTGTAGTCGCACGCGCGGAAGAAGTCCAGCAGGCGCAGATCGCGCACCTGGATGCGCGAGCGCACCGCGGCCATGATCGAGCGGAACTCAACGAGCCCGATGTAGTCGGGCTGCAGGAACAGCGTGGCCAGCGCCGTCTGCGACCATTCCTTCTGACGACGGCGGCGGCACGATTTGATTTCCTGGAACCATCCCTCGCGTCGTTCCGTCGAGTTGATCTGCATCGTGCGCAGCAGCGTTCCGATCTCGCGCTCGTTGTAGTACAGCTCGCTGTTGAAGAAGCGGTAGCACACCTCAGACGTGGTGAGCTGCGCAATCGGAGGAGACTCGTAGCCGCGCGTGGTGTCAAACAGGATGGAGCCGCAGCGCAGACCGAGCGTAGTGCCCGTGCTGGCCAGCAGCTGATGCACCTCGTCTGTGTGCAGGATGCCGCGGATGGTTTCCGCCTCGGCCAGTGAGAGGGCCACGCTGTATCGCTTTGAATGCAGCTTGTGGAATCCCTGCTCGCACATCAGCTTCACCCACTGTCCCAGGTCGATCTTGCCCGAGGTGGGATCGGCCAGCTTCGGCAGCATCGCCTGCATCTCCTCCTTGCTTTCCACCGGTACATCGACAGCGCGCAGTACCTCGCGCATCTCGTAGGGACTGAGCTCCCCTGAGCGCGACACGTTGAACATCTGGAATGCGCGAATGAGCTTTGCCTTCGTTTCCTGAGTGAGCTGCGGAATCTGGTTCGGTCTCGCATCCATAGGCGTGACGAGCTGCACCTGCTCGCGGTTGGGCGTCCAGTCGAGCCACATGATAACGTTCTTGAGGCGGCGGTGCGAGGACAGCGTCCAGAGGCGGTGGTAGAAGTTCTCGCTCACCAGCAGGTCAGGAGGGAAGTCGATAGGCTTGCCGCTGTTGTAGAAGAACGAATCTTTGTAGATGGAGAAGGAGGACAGCGGGTAGAACACGGGCAGCGCGGCGGGACCCGCCGACAGCGCGGCGAAGTCCCAGCCCTGATGCTGCTGGCGCAGCGTGCTGTACTTCTTTTTGCGCACCACATCCTCCTCTTCCTCCACTTCAACCTCTTGCTGCTTCTCCTGCTCTTGCTCTTGCTCCTGCTCTTGCTCCTGCTCTTGCTCCTGCTGCTGCTCTGCATTGAACACGTTCTCCTGTCCTGGGTTGTTGTCGATCACGTCGAGCATGGCCAGCGCCTGCTGCGACTGGCTGACGGGCGGCGGGCTCTGCGCGTTGTCGGCACCTTCCGGCTTTGGCAACTTCACCTGAGACTGGCTGAGCAGCGTCAGCACGTGCTTGACCGTGCGCTGATCCGCCTCGCCCTGCAGGAACTGGTGATGCCGCTCGACGAGCTGACGCAGACGCGTCGCAAACGCCGTCGCCGTGCTGACGCGGTCGTCAACGCGGTAGTCGAGTCGTTCGCGGAACACCTCGAGTGCCTCATGCACGCGCTCACTGCAGCGCTGGGAGCCCACCTCGGTATAATTCTCCAGCAGCAGCTTGAATCCATTCTTGCGGTACACGTTGCCCAAGTGCTGCTCGCACAGCATGTGATGCTGCACGCGCTCGCTCAAGCACGTCTGCAGCAACAGCCAGCTGCTCACGTCGCGAAGGACCTGCGCCACTTCGGACGACAACGGGCGGCTCGAACCGAACGCGCGCGGAGAAGACGCATCCTCGGCGGCGGCAGTGGCGGCCTGGTTTGGCGATACGGACACGGACACGGAAGGCGACTTGGTGGGCGTCTGAGGCGCAGAGCCGCTCGTCTTGCCGTCCGCGAGTCCATCCACCGCGGGCTTTGCTGCGTACAGCGACGTGGAAGCAATCGGCATCGTGCTGACGGTGCCATCCTCGTTCTGCTGCCTAAGAATGGCGCTCTTGTCTGCCAGCTTCGCCGCCTTAAGCTGCGTGAACGCCAGCGTGCGAATCTCCGGCGTGATGAGCAGCTCGATGCGCTGTCCCTTACCGACGCCGCGCATGCGGTAAGCACCCTGTGCATAGTCGCGGAACGTCATGTCCTTGCCGAGCGTGAGCGCTGCAAGAGCATTGACGGTGTGACCAATATCCATACCAGTCGTGTGGATCTGATCGTAAAAGCAGAAGCGCTTGCTGACTGCCAGGCCGCACGAGCTGAGCGGAATCACCTTGCGCGACCGGCGCAGCAGGATCATCTTGCGGTCTTCCTGGTCGAGGAACACGACTCCCTCGATGTCGGGCAGACCGTTCTCCAGCAGATAGGACGCCACCTCGTAGTTGGTCATGCCGGTGATCAGCGCACCCGTGTCGATCAGCGCGTGGTACGGACCGGCGGCGATCGTGTCCAACAGGCTGCGCACGCTCCAGTTGGCGGGAACGAACTGCACACTGCAGATCGTAGGGTTGCACAGCGTGTACAGCATAGCGCCGTCACTGCCACGCTCATACTGACAGCTGCCCAGCTCGAGCGGCAGCAGATCGGACGGCGTGCCGCTGAATCCAACGCGGTGGTCGGCGAGCATGGTGCCTCCGACGTCCTGCCCCGACGCAGACAGCTTGAGTCCCTGGTGCTTGAGCGTCTGCGGGAAGATGAAGTGACGGAGGTAGTGGTACACCAGCTCCGGCAGCTTGTGCAGCAGCTTGTACACCAGCTCGAACTGCTCCTCATCGTCCACGTCGACGAGGCGCAGCGGCCACACCTCCTTGTCAGAAGCGTAGGAGCGCACGGCCGTGTGGCCCGTCAGACTCGCAGTGGCAGACGAACCACCGGCATTCAGACCAGCAGCGGCAGCGGCAGCAGCAGCAGTCGCCGCGTCAGCCGCCAGCGCAGCCGTCGACCAATCCGCCGAAGCAGCAGCCAATGCAGAAGCGCCATCTGCCGCAGCACGCGGCGACGCAGCCGGTTGTACGGATGCGCCCGCAAGCGATGCCTTGCGCGTACTAGAGCTGGTCGCAGCTGTGACGTCCGCAATGCTCGCGGCGTCCTTCTTGCGCTGCTGTCGGATCTCCAGCTGCGCCTGCTGCTCGACCCACTGCATCTCGAGTAGGCGTTGAATCTGCTTTTCATCCGCCTTCAGCTGCTGCTTCTTGCGCAGGCGCACCTGAGCTTGCTCGAGGGTTGATCCGCGCACGTGTCCGCCCGCCAGCCGCACCCAGTCGGCGAACAGGCGCGATGAGGGGCGCTTGAGAAACGGTCCGACCTCCTCGTACAGCGACTCCTGCAGTGCGCGCAGCAGTGTGCGGAAGTCCGAGCGGCGCAGTCCGCTGTATCTGAACGACAAGATCGTCAGTCCAATCACCACATCGGGGTGCGAGAACTCTGCCTTGGCCGACGGCACATCCTTGCCGACGAAGGGCAGACCAGTCACCTTGCGCGATGCGGGCATCTTGGGGTCGTTGCGCAGCGCGGTTGCCAGCTCATCGTCGCTGAGCACGCCGAACGTCACGCGGTGAATCTTGCCGAACACGAAGGGGAACAACGAGTGCAGCCACTCGTGGCACAAGTTCAGCAGCTTCATAGACTCGTCCGAGAGCACGTCGGCGCGGATGCCGCACAGTGCGGCGCGGGAATGCGTAGACTCCTCTGCGGCAGACAGCGGAGACGAAGCCTTCGTCGTCGCTGCTCCGCCCCCTTGCAGCGGGTGCGCATCGGCCGTGGACTGCTTTCTCTGCACCGCCCTCGCGATGATCTTCGCTGCGTCGTGCTGATCCTCGTCGGGCTCGTGCACGCGCTGCGGTGCTGCATCCTTGGGCAGCATGAGGTAGCGCAGCATCTGCTCGTCGCTGAGGCCCGATGGACGGCGCAGCGACAGGTACATCACCAGCCAGCGGGCGAGCAGCGGCTTCAGCTCGCCGTGATACCAGCTCTTGCTCAGAAGCACAAGGTGAGGGATGCGCTGCAGGAAGCGCTGCTCGATACCGCGGGTGATCGTGGCGCTGATCGACTGCAGCAGAAGCTCGGCGTGACGACTGGCCTGCAGCGGCACGGTCATGCGGCCTTGCTGCAGGAAGAACACGGCATCGAACAGATGGATCGGCAGCTCCCAACGCAGGCCCTTGTTGCTACCGGCACCGGGAAGCAGCGTCGGGCCCGACGGTATGCCGCGACCGTCGGTCAAATCCAACGGCATCTTCTTGCCCACTGGGTAGTTGAGCTCGGACTTGAGCGGGTGGAGGATGAGGTCAACCTCGTCGAGCAACAGCGACGCCGTGCGGAAGATGCGCAGGATGCGCACGCTGAGTTCGAGCTGCTCCTTGAGCGATCCCACCCGCAGCTGATAGTCCTCCTGCAGCAGCTTGAGTTCCTTCTTGCGTCCCTTCTGCTTGAGCTGTTCTGCGTGGATGGCCGTCGCGGTGTGCAGCTGGTCGAGATTGTGCAGCAGCTCGATGAACTTGAGCTGGAATGCCTTGAGCGACGTGGAGGTGCAGACGAGCACGGCGCGCGAGTCCACGGCCTTGAGCAGCTTGCGGTACAACAAATCGTCCACGCGGCAGAAGCGATCGAACACAAACGTGTAGATCGCCTTGCGCACCACAGCGGAGAAGCGCTCGCGCGTCACAGTGCGGCTGAAGTCCAGCAGCGCCTGTGGCACCACCTGCGCCACCAAGCGCTTGCCATCGGCCAGCATCAGTGCCAGCAGCGGCGCGACCACGGTCGTCTTACCTGCTCCCATGAGCATCTGGAATGCGGAGCTCGCCCGCTCCGCCCCGTCTCCCGACTTGACAATGCCCTGCACCAGCTCGACCTGCGACTTGCGCAGGAGCAAGTTGTACGTGAACTCGAACACGAGGAAGCGGGGGTCGAACGACAGCGTGGGCTTCTGCTCGGGGTCCTTGCCCGGAACCACATCGACGAAGTAGCGGCGCGCAACGAGCAAAGCGGCAAGCTTCTCGGCCTTCAGGACAACATCGCGCACGAGAGGAGTGAAGGACTCCTTGTCGTTGGCGCGCGCGGTACGGAAGTGAGACAGCAGCGCCGTGTTGGCAGCCTGCAATTCGATAAGCTGGGCGCGGCAGCGACGCACGTGGCCGACGCGGTTTCCGAGGAACAACACTTGCACGAGCGCGCGCAGCACCGCCTGCGTGACGGACGACGACAGCAGGGGATTGAGCTGTTGCAGCTCGAACTGCGGGTGCGGGCTCAGCAGCAGGCCGACGAGGAAGTCGAAAGTCAGCGTGTTCTCCAGGCTGCCATAGCGCGCCAGTGCAAAGCTCAGTCGGGAGCGGGCAATGCCATCTTCCGTCGGAGCCTGAGGGCCTGAGCCAGCAGTGGCGGCAGCGATGGCAGCAGCCTTGGCTGCCTGCACGACGCCGCTCGCGACATTGTGGTTGCTTGATCCACCGACGGCACTGACTGCATCCTCAAAGGACAATCCAGCCGCAGCAGCTGAAGCGGTCGGGCTCGCCTGGCGCGCAGCATGTACTGGCGACGTCGCTGCCGCCGCACTGGCCGTCTCTGCGGCCGTCGGCATCGACGAGTTGACAGCGCGCAAGATATCGACGATGAGCTGCTGCAGCTTGGTGAGATCCGCCTGGTGCAACGCCGCCAACTGATCTGCCAGCTTCGCCAACTGTGAGCGCGCGGCGGTGAATCCGCTCGACGCTGCTCCCTCGCGCACGTATCCCTGCAAGTCCGGCTCGAGGAACGCCAGCAGCTCGGCCTCCTGGCTCTCGTTCTGCTGCACAGCGAAGTTCGCCACATCCTCGGCCACGCGCGACAGCACCGATGCACCATTGTAGGTGCGTGCAATCGGGTGGGCAGACAGATCGAACGGCATCTTGGAGTCCACCTCGGACAGTCCGCGCTCGGAGCGATTGCGCAGTGCAACGAACTCGGGCAGCTGCAGCACGCGCAGGGGGCCACTGGAGAACGCGCGAAGCTCACCCGGCGTCAGCGAGTCCAGTCGATCCGCAGGGTTGATCACATCCGGCGCCACGTCCAGCGGCAGCAGGAAGCGCGAGCAGCTGATGTCCTTCAGGCGCGGCACCACGAAGTCGCGGGGCCACTTTGGAGGAGGCAGCAGTGCACGAGGAGACATCGGCAACGTCGGTGTCGCAGGGCTCGCTGCTGCAGCCGGGCTCGTAGGCACAACCACACTCAGCGGATCGGTGGCGGCGGCGACAGTGGTAGGCTTCGCAACAACCACTGCCGAGTTTGCCGTCGTCGTCGATCCCTCCACAGGCGTGGGCGCCACAGGCACATAGATGGTGCTGGTCGGCGGCTCGACCTTTGTCATGTCCGGGCAGGTCCACACCAGTCCCGGCGCCCCTTGCGCCTTGGCCTCCGCCTCCTTCTTCACGATGAAGGGCGGGAAGGCGGCCAGCAGTCGGCTGAACATGTTGTCCGTGCCCTTGAACAGCGTGGACAAGCCCATGTTGCGCTTGCCATCCACCTTCGGACAGGCGGGATCGAGCACCAAATGCGGGTTCAGCGCGAGCACGCGCAGGATCGACAGCAGGATGTTGGGCTGCTGCGGAGACGACACGTAGTCCACCTCGGGAGGCAGAAGGCGCAGCAGCAGGCAGGCAAGTTGGTAGCCGGAATCGTGCTGGCTCAGCTGCACCTTCACCGTGCCGGTCATCAGCTCGTACAGGAACAGGAAGCCCAGATCATCCTTGCCGCCGCGCAGACGCAGACCGCTTCCGTCCATCCATCGGTGCAGTGCCTGTGCGGCCTTGAGTCCCTTCAGGTCCTCTGGCGGCTTCTTGTAGCTGACATTGCTGAGTCCCGCGAACAGTCCTCCATGATCTCCCATCATGGCCGACCGGTCCACCACGCGGTCGTACAGTCCCATCGTCGGCGAGTAGGGGTTAGCCAGCTGCGACGGCACGATGACCGACGCCAGTCCGGCGTTATTGATCACAGCGCCCAGATAGTTGAGACGGTTGAACAGCTGCGGGAACGAGCCCAGACGGTGCTGCATGCTGCTCAGCAGGGAGTGCTCCTCCATGCAGCTGAGGCGGCATGCAGCCGACACGAGGGAGCGCTTGCGCAAGTAGGCGCGCATCTCGTGCAGCGGGTCCCACGGCGGCGAAGGCATCGACGAGTCCGCCGTAATGAGCGACAGCTTCAGGCGGCACGCATGCGCATCCGGCGTCAGGTCGTCGCACACGAGCACCAGCTCGCCCAGCATCTGGTTCTCCTCCACGCTCAGTGCCGTGTCGCTGACGCACGAATCGGCCAGCTGGAACACTTCGGCGTACTGGCGGTTAAGGAAGCGCAGCAGCAGGAGGTACAGCGCACTCGACAGCGACGGCGTAAACAGGAACGTGTGCGACAAATGGATGTTGTAGAGGAAGTGGCGTACGCGGAGCGTAGACCACCAGCGGAGATCCTTGCGGATGGAGAACAGCTCAGAGCTGTAGGGCTCGCTGCGGTTGCGCAGGCGGCGCACGCGGCAGGCCGGCAGCAGGACGGCCAGCTCTCCGTCCCCGTTCTCCAGCAGCAGCGAGTGCGGCAGTCCGTCCAGAAGCTTGAGCAGCGGCTTCTCGCGCATGTTGGAGATGAAGTATCCGTTGTGGTCCGCGCTGTAGAGGCGCGTCTGTCCGGAGACTGGGTCGCGTCGCGAGAAGAAGCTGAGCTGCAGGCGCGGCAGTTCCACCACGTCGATCGACACCTGCAGCGATGCAACATCCTTCGCGGACAGGGTGAGCGGCTGCGGCGTCCGGCTCCAGATCAGCACGTGCGACATATCCTCCAGGCGCACGAGGAACTCGGCCAGCAGCGCGAGCGGAGAGTTGTCCGGAGCGTACAGCGGGTTCAGCAGATACAGACGGCCCGCAGACGCATCAGAATCACCACTCGAGGATGCACCCATGCTGGTCTTGCGACGCGGGACACCGGCGCTGCCCTGACGCTGCAGCTCCTCGATCTCCTCGGTGGCGTGCTTCGCCTGCTCTGCCGCGGTCTGCAAGCGCGACGGCGCCTTCGACGAGGCAATCGTACCGTCTGCGAGCACGTGGTCGACGATATCATTGGGCTTCTCATCCGAGTCCGACTTGTTGTTGGCTGCAGCGGCCGCCTCGTCCTGCTCGTCCGGCTCAGCAGCCGCCGCCTTCGCCTGGCCTCCAGATGCTGCCTGAGCCGCCAGCGTCTCGTCATCACGGATCTTTCCACCGACAGGGCAACGCATGATACGGGCGCCTGCCTCCTCGCCGAGCTCGTTCTTCAGCAGCTGTACGCGAATGATCGTGGGAGTCTGCAGCTTGCCACGCGCGTGCGGGCGCAGATAACCGATCAGCGAGTCGGCCATGGCTCCCCCCGCACGCTCGCTCTCCTGCCAGAAGGTGTAGTCGTTGAGCAGCGTGTGCGGCAGCAATCCTTGCAGGAAGCGGCGCGGCATGTACTTCTGCTGCTGATCAGCCTGGCTGCTCCAGTTGCGCGTGATCAGCAGCGAGTAGTGCGGCAACGACGCGACCGAGTGCAGCGGGTCGCCCGCCTTAACGCCCAGAAGCGTCTGCAGCTTGTCGGCGTGCGCGGCGACATCGCCCGCACTGCCCCTACGCGCATGGGCGGGCAAGCGCTGGCTGAGCGACATCGCGTGGCGCGGCGCTTGGTAGGTCTGTGCCGCGGCCCATCGGTCGTACTGCGCCCAGCTGGTGGTGGGCTGGTGCACCGGCGGCAGATCGGCCATGCTCCATCGCGAGTCGGACGTGTAGACGAGCGTGCGGTAGAATCGTCGCGCGTGCTCCGTGACGTTGTAGATGTGCACGACCTGCTGTCTGCGGAACACCACCACCTCCTTCAGTGAGCGGTGCTCGGCCAGCTTGCGCTCGCAGTCGTCGCAGATACGCGCATCCGTCAGACCGAACTCGGGGAGGTTGGCCGTCTTCGTAGAGTGAGGACCGCAGAACGATCGACCGCAGTTGCGGCAATGATGCTGGCGCACGGAGAAGCCGAACTGCACGTTGCACTTGGCGCAGTTGGGCGACTGCGCCCACGCCGGCGGCGTCTGACCCAGGATGACCACGCGCGTGCTCGAGTTCGGGCGATCAATCTGATAGCCCGCCAGGTGCGCCCAGTTGTCGTCCGGTCCATAGCGCGCCTCGGGCAAGAACAGCTCAACACTGCGCAGCACACCGTTGAAGCGCACACACTTGCTGAGCGTGTCCCAAATCCACTGCTCGGACGAGTTCAGGTTGTCCTTGGCCAGGCGGCGCACGAAGGGGAACAAGCGCGGGATGCGCTCGTCGGGCAGCCACAGCTGGCAGTCGTGGCGCGTGCCTACCAGACGGACCCACTGCCGGCGGGTGGTGAGCTTAACCGGCGCGCAGCTCATCTGGTCCGCCTGCGGTCCGAACACATCGACGAAGTCCTGCTGCGTCGATATGTGACGGTCCAGACTCTCGAGGCGACTGGTGTTGAGCGTCAGCGAGCCAAGCTGCAAGTTGATCTCCGTCTCCACCTTGCTCTCGCCGCGCACGTACGGACGCTCAGCATCGCGCGCCGCCTGCTCCTCGCGGGTGCGCGGGTACCCATCGGGGATCATGCGGCCGACACAGCCCTGTCCGTCCATCGAGCGCCAGAAACGCGTGTTGGCCACCTGCTCCTCGCTGGCCGAACCCTCCTCGACGTCGAGATCCACGCAGCGACCGGGAACATTCACTCCCACCGGAACGGTGTCGACAGCACGAGCGCGCGCGTGCTGGCCCATGCCGGCCGCAGGACCAACCAAGCCGTCCGCACCAGGAGCAGGAGCCGCACCCTTGCCAGCGGGCGATGCAGGCGCAGCAGCACCATCCGCTGCGGACTTTGCATCCGCGGCTTTCTGGCTTGCAATCTTCGCCGCCGCCGCCTCGAACGTGCGTGTGGCCTCCGGCAGCGCCTGCTCCGGCGTGAGCGACGTCATGGTGACGACCTTCACGACGGTCTCCATGATCGCCGACGCGCTCTCCGGGTGCTCCTGCAGCCAGGCCATGATGCGCGGGCGCTGCTTGTGGAACAGGTCGAACAGATCCACGTCGTTGATCTTGAGGCCGGAGTCAGGGTCGCGCTCCGCAGCCATGCGCGAGAAACCGCCGTGCGCACCCGTGGCGCCATTGTCCGCAGACAAGTCGAACCGGTACCGCGTGGTGAGGAACAGCTGACCGCACAGGTGCGTGGTGACGATGGCCGGCGTGAACTCCGCTGCGGGAATGTGCTGGAACAGGAACACGAGGTGCGCGTGCAGGCAGTTCGCCACGTGGATCTGGTCGTGGCGCACGGCGAGGAAGCACCAGCGCGACAGCATGGGCCAGCACTGCTCGTTCAGCATGTTGCGCAACTGAGCGCGCTTCTCACGCAGCATCTCGATCTGTCCCGCCGGGCAGTGCAGACCGCGCACCAGGCAGTCCCATCCCGTTCCATTGACCATCGGCGGCGGCGGCGTGCCTCCCGACGCGGTGATGCCGCGCGCCGCATACTTGGCTGCATCGAGCTGCTGCAGCCAGTAAAAGTGCCGAATGAGGAACAGCATGAATCCTTCCACCCGCACGATGAGGCGGATGACGTAGAGGATGAGCGATACGGTGTCGCTCTTGCCGAAGGGCGTGCCGGTGTCGAGCTCGATGATCAGCTCAAGCATGTCGGTCAACGAGCGCAGGATGCCTACGGGACTCTTCTGCAGCTCGTTGAACAGCAGGCCGCAGGGCGTGGCAAAGATCGAGCGCTCGGCGTCCGACGTGCCCGTCACAGGCACGCTCGCCGGGATGGTGCGCTCCATCTCGGGGTTCAGCCACAGACCCGGCTCAAACAGTGCGCCGTCCACGACGCCCTGCAGCTGCTTGTCGGACAAGGCGTGAATGTGCTCGGGAGATGCGAAGAACTGCAGAATCAGCGGGATGCGCAGGTAAGGCGCCGTCAGATACGACACCAGCAGCTCCGAGCTGGACGCCGTCAGACGACCGCCGAACGTAGGCAGCTGCTGGTTGCTGTTGTGCGTCAGCGTGCCGTTGGCCAGGCAGAAGCGGCGCGACGCATCGACGATCTTGCCGAGTGCGTCCAGGCTCGGGCGCACAGTGATGCTGGTCACAGGGAACTCGGACGCGCCCGCAGGCAACTCCGACCGCGACACCTCGACGAGCGACCGGATGCGATCGATGCCCTTTGACACACGGTAGCCAGAGAACAGCTGACCCTCGAAAGGGATGCCGCCCTTGCTGGACTCCATGCGCCAGGTGCGCCAGTTCTCCAGCAGAGTCTCTGCAGGCACCTCGACGAGATCGCCGCACTGAGCCACATTCTTCTGCTGCTCGAGCCAAGCGGCGGCGTGCGCGCGCAGGAAACTGCGAGTGCCCGTCAGGGCCACTGGGCCAGCGCGTGCCACCTCGGCCTCGTCGAAAACGAAGTCGCTGTCGAAGACAGCAGCAGTGGCATCGTCAGCCTCCTCCTGCACGGTGACACGCCAGCTCCGCGACATACGGCAGCGCCGCTTGGAATCCCAGTAGGCCGCCTGCATAACGGCGTGCTCGCGGGAAGTTCTCGCGTTGCGAATCGTGAGCCCCACTGTCGGGTCCGCGTTGCAGCGCAGCGTCAGCCGATGCTCCGCAGTCACGTCATAGGAGCCCGCATTGGTGGTGACACGCAGCATGCGCTGCACACCGCGTCGCTGTGATACCTGCTCCACCGTCACCTCGCCATGCTCTCCAACCAGGCGTGTGCCGGGCTGGACTTCCTTGGCCGGCATGGTGCCTCCGCTGGGAAGCGCCAGGAGGGTTGAAGAGAGAAGACAGAGGTGGAGAACATCCTCTTCCTCGTAAATCGCCTCGCCCACCAGCGCGGTGGGGTCGGCGCCCGAGGGACCCGCACGCGAGTCGCGGCCCAGACCGAACAGAACGCGCGACAGTGCGGACTGCTGCTGCTCCTTCTCGAGCTGCTGCGCCTGCAGCTCCAGCTGATTCTCTGCTTCGCGCGATTTTGAGCATCTGAGCAATTGTCCAAACGCGCGCACTTCCAACTCCCCTGTGTCGTCATTGTACATCCACATGAGGTCGGCATCGCTCTGCGTCCAGCACTTGACCGGCGGCATGTAGTCCGCGGTTGGGCTCATCAGAAACTTAAACGTGAACACGATGTCGCGGAAGTAGAGGAGCTCGGGGAAATTCAGGGCGAACTCGCGGCGCTCACCCGTGATGTAGCGCGGCAGCTGATCGGCCGGCTGAGTCGGCAGACCGATCTCCCAGCACACCTGCTCGAGCAGCGCGGGCAGGTTGCCCGGCGAGTGGCTGGTCTCGAAGTCAAAGATGGCGTGCGCCGAGTTGACCACGGCCTGCTGCGCGTGGAACCAGTCGAGCACGCGCGTGCGCGTCGTCACCAGCTCGGGCGTGGTGAACTTGAGGTACTGAGACTGACGCGCGAAGTCAGACATGCTGATGCCGAAAGGCTGCTGGAAGAAGCGCGGCGTGTGCGGCGCAGCGGCGTTGTAGTGCAGCGCAAGGTGCGACGGCACATCGCTGGCTCGCACACGCATGAGCGCATCACTGATCGTTGCCATCGCCGCCATGGTGAGAATGCGCGACGCGTCGAAGGATCGCGTGACGCGCAGCGACAGTGAGCAGGCCATGAAGTGTCTGCAGAGCAGACGGATCATGCGCAGGAAGTCAAGCTGCCTCTCGTACTTCATAGGTGCGTTCCACATGCAGTGCGTCTTCTCCGGGTGGTTCCACGGCAGCGGGATGGGAATGACCTGCGTGAACAGGTGCGTGATGGCCGACACGCGCAGCATGTAAGTGTTCTTCACGGTCTCGGCGTACGACAGCAAAGTGCAGAGGTGGTCGGTGTGACGCAGGGCAAGGCTCACATCGTCCAGGGAACGGCAACGATCAGGGACCAAAGTGAACTCCACGGGACGGAACACGGGCGGAAGCGCCGCAGGACCGGAGAGACCCTCCACCGAATCGTCACAGCGCAGGCGGCCGAACAGCGGCAACGCCTGGTAGGCGGTGCGCCACTGCGTCTCCGCACCACTCAGCTGCGGCGCAAGCGTATTGCGCATAATGGTGTAGCGTGGGAGCGCATTCATGCGCGCATGTACCTGCTCGATGAAACTCTGCACAGCGCGCAGGATCGGCGAGCCCAGAAGGCCCTCGCCCGGCGCGCACGGTTGCGCCAGCCCCTTCTGCACCGTCTCCGCTTCGGACTGCGTGAGTCGCTCCGGCTGGTACGCTGCCACATGCGCCGCTGCACTTGACGCCAGGCGCTGGCACAGCATCTGGAACATGCGCTGCTCGGACGGTGAGATAGCCGTCAGGGACCCCAGGTCTTCGTAAACCGCGTGCAGCAGCTGCCACTGCAGCATCACGTCCACCAGCGCAACCTTGGCAGTTTCCATGTTCTTGCGCCGCAGCATGAAATGCCCGGCTTCCAGCAGCGTGTGCACCAGCGACTGGTCACCTGAGGCAGGCGCGGGCGCCATCTTCGTCGCCCAGGGTGCGCAGCGCTCCGGCAGCGTGTTGTCGGCGACGATGGCCGAAAGCGGCTTGTCCGCCAGATAAGGCAGCAGCGTCTCGTACAGGTACGACGCACGTGACGTCGACGTCGGGAACGCTTGCATGCGCAGCAGCGTCAGCCAGAAGCCGGTCTCGAGGAGGCGTGCCGAGGGGATGTTGTCGATGGCCAGTGTCTGGCGGTACGAAATGTGCGGAGAAGTCTCGACGCTGAACGGGTGGTACTGCAGTCCCTCGCGCTCAGACGTGTTGATTACCGCAAAGCAGTAGCCCAGACCCGTGCGCTGCACACAGAACAGAACATTGTGGCCCACTCCGATGCGATTGGCATGGGCTTGGGCAGAGAGTGTCGCGTTCTGGTCCGCGCCTGCACCCAGCTCCACCTTCTGGCTGGTATCAATTGGCCCAGAGCCCTGTCCTGCGTCAGCTGCAGCCGCTCGCTCAGCCGCTTCGCGCGCGGCGAACGCCTGTTGCTCCTCACGCGTGAGGGCGCGGTGGAACCAACCGCCCGGCACCAGCATGAAGCCACCCATGGCCAGCGTAGACAGACGGTGGATCAGCACGGTGCACGCGTCGTACAGCGCCGCCTCACTGCGAGAATTGATCCAGCCAGATGACTGACCGCCAACACCGCCCGCGGGTGCCTGCGGCAGCGGCTTGCCGTCCGGTCCCAGCGGCGACCGCGGGGGCATACTGAGCAGCCTGAGCTCGGCCAGCACTGGCAGCATCAGCGACACGTGCGCCATCTCCGCGCCCGTCAACGACATAAACCACTCGCCGTGGTTACCCACCATGCCCGATACGGCATGCTGCAGCAGTTCGATGGCCGGCACGAAGGCACCGGCACGGAGCGATGCCCCCTGCGCTTGGTTGGCTGCCGCCGCGGTGACCGCTGCCGCAGCTGCCGCGCTGGCAGCGACTCCATTGTTTGCGATTCCATTGTCTCTCGCATTTCCCTGCGGTGTGACGTTCGCCACCGCCTCTCCCTGCAGCGCGTCGACGAACAGCTCGGCGAAGCCAGCCGCCTGCCACACGGGACGCCCGGCGAACGACCAGCGCGTCGCGGAGGAAGCGCCCACGGGAAGCTCCGGACGCTCATCCACCAGGGGAGCGGAGACAGCACCGCCGCCGGACACGGTGGGCGACGGGGCACCGCCGTTGAAGTCAGGCGACGGACTCGCCATCGCACTGAATAACCGTCGATTGC
>Ga0256774_1000038_pt1 | contig 17238 bp, 3 predicted proteins | sample MC6MC0925MT_FD_186061 | JGI IMG/M metagenome (GOLD analysis project Ga0256774, IMG submission 186061) | Metatranscriptome of enriched soil aggregate microbial communities from Iowa State University, Ames, United States - MC6-MC0925-MT... | ecosystem: Environmental > Terrestrial > Soil >... | reverse complement strand
TATAGACTGAGATCGGGGAAAGTTGCAAATGTTTAATCTTTTTTGTAACTTGTATGTTATCAATAGCTCTTATCCTCGCGCTGCCAACGTCCTCGATGCATCGACTCGAGACTCACCAAAAGTTCCTCGCCTTATTGTTCTTGTTTCAGTCAAAATCCCACCATGGCTTCACGCATGACCGCAGTTGAGAACCGTGCAAAGGCAAACACCGAACATGAGCTTGACCACGTTATCGAGAGCTCTTTCCAGCGCTGGTCCAAGTGGATGGCCATCACTGCGGCCACCGCTGTCACCGCCAACTATGCGGGCACGAAGTTCTGGCCCGCGTACGCTCGCGTCGGCACTCCCCGCCGCTTCTTCGGCTGGGCGCTCTTTTGCCTCGGCGTCTCCCAGTACAACCTCGAGGAGCAGGAGCTCGAGATGATGCGCGACCACAACACCCAGTTCCGCGAGCAGGCCTTCCGCGAGACCGAGGCCGCGACTCAGGCCAAGTTCCTCGCTGATCTCGAGAAGCGCAAGCAGGCCGAGGCCGCCGCCGCCGCCGCCAAGCACTAAAGCGGCACCCAAATAAGTCTCATTTTTTATCAACTCGGACCTGCGGCGGCATGGATCTTATTTCTGTTTTGTGATTGCTACTTCGCGTGGTCTGTCCACGATGCCGACTCCCCACGTACCACCTACCACAGTACGGGTGCTTACTGCATCACGGGCTCACCACCCGAGTGCCTTGCTCTCGAAACGAGTGAAAAATCTACGGTTGTATGGTACTCGACCCTAATTTAATTCGACGCGGTTCAGTCAAAAACTAGAACCATCCTCAAGAAACGAAACATAAAGGTTTGAACCCTCTGACTGGACCCCAAGGCAAGCAAAAGCAAAGTTGACTACAGAAACGAGAAACGAGAGTGTACACTGCAGACAGAGTGGCAAGACAATACAAAATCAGCTAAAGTTATCAGGCTGGCAGAAACTGACAGCCAAGTTGACGAAAGAGAAGAGGAAAGGAAGAAAAACAAAAGAAACGAAGTGTAAAAAGGGCCAGTCGGCCGTGCGGTGCTAATTCATTCGTGAACCCGCATGAAGAGCCCAGTGTGCAGACAAAGTAGCGCGCTTTGATCTCACATCATGAGCGCCACCGCGGACAGAAATGTCCATCCGCGCGGCGCTCATTCGTCTGTGCCCTCCTCGGAGGCAGCCGAGCCGTCGCCAGAGCCAGAGCCGGAGTCGTCCGACTCATCCGAACCGGAGCCAGAGCCTGAGCCAGAGCCAGAGCCAGAGCCAGAGCCAGAGCCAGAGCTGCTGTAATCGCTGTCCTCGAGCGTGTCATCGTTGTCGTCGGCGGGACCGTTGGTCTCGCCCTCGCCCAGCGCAGCGCGCTCGGCAGCCTCGTTGGCCTCGCGGTCGCGGGCCTCTTCCTCGAGGCGCGCATCCTCCTCGGCCTTGGTGAGCGCGTCCTCGCGGGCCTTCTTCTCCGCACGGCGGCGGCTGGAAGCGAGGCAGAAGCGGCGGATCGCAATATAGCAGAACACGAGGAAGAGCGCGATAAAGCCAAACGTGAGGGCAAGCAGGACGATCGAGAGACCGACGTCCTCGACCGTCTTGAGCTTTTCCTGGTCAAACGTCTCGAACATGTAGCCAGCGAGGACAATCAGGAAGAGCTCAACCTGGGCAACCTGGTGAAGCGTGTCGTCCGACGGGTCCGCGTACGGGTTGAGGAGAAGGAGACCAACGAGATAGAGAATGATGGCAGACATGGCGACGGGAAGCTGCGCATCGTGCGGGAAAAAGGCAAGGAGCGCGACGAGGAAAAGCTTGTGGATCGAGTCGACGATCTCCCACCACCAGCGGTTGTCCTTGTAGCCAGCGTAGAGGAAGCCGAGCTGGGCCTTAATGTAATCCGCCTGGAGCTTGTTGCGGTTCTTGCGGAGCAAGATGAAGAAGAAGGCCGGAATACCGACGGGGTAGAGAAGGATGAAAGTCGTCGACAGGTATGAGACGAGGTTCCACAGCTCCGTGTAGCACTTGACGCGCATGTCCACCTCGAGGAAGCTGACACCGTCGACGTCAACACACACGTAGTGGCGAAGCACCGTGGACGACGTAGCCGGGTAGATGAGGAAGAGGAAGTAGAGGAACACGCGCCAGGTCATGTAAGCGTTGCGCGTCTTGGCACCCGGCGAGACGTGGCGCCAGCACAAGATGTTCGCCTCACGTGGCAGGACCCAGAAGAGCAGGATAAGAAGGGTGATGCCAATAGGAACGAGCAAGATGATGAGGTACATGATGTAGTAGTTGTCCTGCGTGAAGCAGTCCGTGCCGGTGATCATCTGGAACAGGAAGTCGAGGTTGGAGATGCCGATGTACGACATGACGTCCTTGTACGTCTCGGGCCAGCGGAAGTCGAGCGCGCTCGTGATGCTGTACGTGATCTGGATGAAGGAGATGAAGATCTTGAACTTGTACGTAAAGTTCTCCACCGGCGGCGGAGGGCCAATCTTGCGAGCCATCTCGATCAAGTCTTGTTCCTGTGTCAGCGGGTCATTGTCGACCTCGTCGTCGTCCGTCGACACATCTGGCTCAAAGTCGCTGGCAGACCACTCTGCAGACTCCTCCTCGGGCGCGTCGGTGCCAAGAGGGGCCATCTCAACGCTCGAGGGCGCGGCAGGCGCCACAGGCGGCGCGGGCGGCGCAAGCGGAGCCACCTTGCCCGTGCGGCCCTCGGCAGGCGCAGCGTTAACATCCTCAACCGGGGCAGTGTCGGCGGCATTGTCCTCAGTGCGGGCCTGCAGGATGCGGTCACCCGTGCGGATGATGACATACACAGAGACAATGGCAGCAATGACAATCACGAGACCGATAAAGACAATCATGATCCATTGGGTCTTCCGGTCAGGGCACGAGATACACTCCTTGCCAGAAGGACGGTAGCCGTCAACGCAGTGCGAGCAGGCGATACCAGCGCGGTTCTCCGCGCAGCCAGAGCCGGAAGCACCATCGTCGGTAAACGCCTCGGCGGCAGCAGGGCCACCCGTGCACTGCTCCGGGATCGGGCAACGGATGAAGTCCGTCGACGAGTTGGACGGACGCCAGTAGCCGGGCAGAGCCTGGAGGTTCTGCCACGTCGTGCCGACAGAGAGGCAGTTGGCGCCCGTGGGGCAAGCCGTGCAGGCCCAGACGTTGGAGCCAGGACGGTAGAAGGGCAGGTAATAGCCCACCTTGCAGAGACACATCTTGCGGTCCTGCGACGAGATTGCGAGACTGCCGCAAGCAGCGCAAGCGCCACTGCCAGTCAACGAAGTCGCAGTGCCGTCAGAGCAAGTCGTGCACTCGCCTTGGCCCTCGCGCGCAAAGCGGCCAGCGTCGCAGAGCTCGCAACGGAGACGGCCCGAGTACGCGTTGTAAGAGCCGGCAGGGCAGTTGGCGCAAGCAGCCTGGCCGGTGCCGTTGCCGTACTTACCCACCTCGCAGTCAGCGCACTCACCCTGGCCGGTAGAACCAGTGTACTTGCCGATTGCGCAGTCATAACACGTCGACTGGCGAGGGTCAGGCTGGTACTGGCCAGGATCGCATTGCGAGCACAATGAAGCGCCGCCAATGGCGTAATGGCCAGGCTGGCAGTCGAGACAGATGGCGCTGCCCTCCGCCTCAGCGTATGTGCCGATAGGGCACGACGAGCACTCAGTTTTCGCGAGACCTGGCTGGAACTGGCCCGCGGGGCAGCTAATACAAGCCTCCATGGTACGCAGAGTGCCCTCGGCGCTAAATTGCGGACCAATCTTGCCGGCCTCGCACTGGCGGCACTCGGCTTGACCAGGGGCGTCTGCGTAGTAGCCGATCGGGCACACGCTGCAGCGGTTCATGCCCTGGAAGCTCTGGTATGTGCCGGGGTTGCAAGTTAGGCATGTCAAAGAGGCAAGGTTGGTCGAGTAACGGCCGGCAGAGCAGAGCGGGCACACAGACGTGCCGGCGATGGGAGTGGCAGAGCCAACGTTGCAAGCCTGACAGACACTGCGTCCGGGTTGGTCCGCGTAGCGGCCGGCGTCGCACGACGCGCAAACAGTCGAGCCAGGGTTCGCGGCGACGCGGCCTGTGGCGCAGCTGAGGCACTGTGACTGGCCTTCAGAGGCCTGTGCAGTACCGAGTGCGCAGTCTGTGCAGACAGTGGCGCCAATGGAACCACTGTGGAATGAAAAACGGCCAGCAGCGCAAAGGTCGCAGACACTGGCACGCGTAGTGTTCATGTACGAACCCGACGAGCATGCGGTACAGTCAGGGCTGCCCTGGCTCGGCGAGTAGCGGCCCACGCCGCACTCGTCGCACATGGACATACCGGGTGACGCCTGGCTGTAGCCGGGCTCGCAGGGCGTGCAGGCGACAGCGCCAACATCATCACCGTTGGCCAAGACTGAGAAATGACCGATGGGGCAAGGCTCGCACTGGATCGTGCGGTTACCAGCAGCAAACGTGCCAGACGCGCACGGGAAGCAGCCCTGCGATGGCGTAGAAGAGTACTTACCGGCCTGGCACTGGGTGCACTCCTGCTGCGCAATCTGGTCGGTGTACGTACCAAGAGGGCACTCCTCGCATGAGGCAGCCATAGAAGAGCTCGTGAAGCGACCGGGCTGGCAAGGCTCGCACTGCTGAGCACCTCCGTTGGGCTGCGAATAGCCCGGATCGCAGTGTGAGCACTGGCTCATGCCAGTTTGGTTCGAATAGGTGCCCGGCTCACAGTTGACGCACTCGAGCGCGCCATAGGCAGGGGCGTACGTGCCGAGTGCGCAGCGCTCGCAAGCGCTCTTGCCCGTCACATCAGCGTATGTGCCCAAATCGCACTGCGAGCACGAAGAGGTGCCCTCATCGCCAGTGTAAGTTCCGAGAGGGCACTCCTTGCAGCTGACAAAGGCGTCACCGTCAGAGAAATGGCCAGTACCGCACTTCGTGCAGCCATCTTGGCCCGTACTGGCCTGGAAATAGCCTGCCGTGCACGGCTTGCACGTCGTCAAGCCCTCTTCGTCGGCGTAACGACCAGCCTCGCAGGTAGTGCACTCAAGGAGACCCGTCTCGGCAGCAGAAGAGCCCGTCGCGCACGGCGCGCACTGGGAAGCTTCGCGAACGTTACTCGCTGTACCAGCCTCGCAGGGAATACACACTGTCTGACCAGGGTTGTTCTGGAACTTGCCGAAATCGCAGACCTCGCAAGCAACAGCGCCCTGGGACGGCGACACAGTACCGAGACCGCAAAACTTACACTCGAGGCTGCCAGTCGCGTCCTGGAACTTGCCCTCCTCGCACAGTGTGCACGAAGTGGTCTCCTCCTGGGCTGTGTACTTGCCAATCTCGCACTCATCGCAGATCGTCTGGCCCAGGGCATCCTGGTAACGGCCAACCTGGCATGAGAAGCAATACTCTGAGCCCGTACCATCGCTATACCGACCAGCGCCGCAGGCCTCGCACGACTGAGAACCAGTCACTGAAGCAAACTTACCGACCTCGCAAGGCTGGCACTCTGACTGGCCGGTAAAGGGCGTCGCGTAGCCAATCTGGCACGGGTCGCACTGCTGCATGCCCAGAGAGCCCTGATAAGAGCCGGCCTCGCAGGGGGTACAAATCTCCTGCTTCGGCTGGGTGCCGTATGAGCCAATACCGCAGTCGTTGCAGAAGTAGTTGCCCTGGCCGAGCGCAAACTTGCCAGCAACGCAGTCTGTGCACACCGACGCCTCAGAGCCGGAGTAGGTACCAGACTCGCACGGAGCGCACGTCACGTAGCCGACATCGGAGTAAGAACCAGCCTCGCAGGCGGTACAGACAACAGCGCTGACGGAGCTCGAATAGCGGCCAGGCTGGCATTGAACGCAGTCAGTGCGGCCAGGGTTACTCTGGTACTCACCCTGGGGGCAAGGGTCGCAGCTCGACTGGCCAGCGTTGGCAGCAAACTTACCGGCGTCACACGAAGCGCAGGAAGAAGAGCCGGGCGCGACGGCGTACGAGCCAGCCGCGCAGTCAGTGCAGGCAGTCGCAGAAGCCGCAGAAAACTGACCCGTTGCGCACGACGTACACGAGGACTTGGTCGCGGCAGTCGTGCCGACTGAGTAAGAGCCAGCTGAGCACGGCTTGCACGAGTTCTGCGCGAGCGCGTCCTGATAGGAGCCGTCGCCGCATATGTCGCACACTGTACTGCCACCGTTCGCCTGGAACGAGCCAGGCGTGCACTCCTTGCAGACCGCGAGGCCAGTGACGTCGGCAATGCGGCCCGGCGGGCAGTCCGTGCAGATGATAGAAGCAGGGGAGCCAGCGTAGGAGCCGAGGCCGCACTCGGAGCACGTAGAAGTGCCAGTGTTGGGCTGGAACTTACCAGTCTCACAACTTGTACACTGAATGGTGCTCGTCGTGTTGGTGTACGTACCCGCAGCACAAGCGGTGCATGACATCGAGCCGGGAGCAGCGGCGTATGAGCCAATAGCGCAGGGCTCGCACGCGCTCGTCGCAGTGTTGGCAAACGTGCCCGCAGTGCACAATGTGCACGAGTCGCGGGCAGGAGTTGACACTGTACCGGGGTTGCAGGCCAGGCAAGAAGCAGAGCCGGTGGAAGGGGCGTACCGGCCGTTCTGGCACGTCTGGCACTGAGTAGGGCCGTAAGGGTCGCCTGAAACGCGGGCAGAGTAGCGGCCGAGGGCGCAGTTCTGGCACGTGTCCTTTGGGGTGGTGCCGTCGGTGTACTTACCGTCGGCGCAAACAGAGCAGGCAACCTGGCCCGTGTTGGCGGTCGCAGTACCGTCAGGACAGGCGCTGCACGAAGGCATACCGGGCGTAGGCTGGTACGTACCCGCGGCACAAAGCGTACACGTCTCTGCAGAGCCAGTCGAAAAACGGCCCGCCTGGCAATCAATGCAGTTGACAGTGCCGACAACGTCAGCGTACTTGCCGCCGGCGCAGCTCTTACACGACGAGCGGCCCTGCTCGTTTTGGTAGAAACCCTTCGCGCAGGGTGTGCACGTCGACGCGCCCACGTCGGAGAAAGTACCCAGAGGGCATGGCAGGCAAGTCGACTGACCCGTGCGGTCTTGGTATGTGCCTGCTGCGCACTGAGTGCATACGGTAGCGCCGACACTGCCACTCAGAACGCTGAACGAGCCCGCCGCGCAAGCCGTGCAAGTCGCCTGGCCCTTGGTGCCGGCGTAGGTGCCGGAAGCGCAAGGTTGGCAGGCGCTCTGGCCCGAGAGGGCCTGGGACAGGCCCATCTCGCACTCTTCGCACACAGACATACCCGTGGTCGGGGCACTCCAGCCGGGCTGGCAGGGCGCGCACTCGCTCTGCTCAACCTCATCGGTGGCAAAGCCAGAGTTACACGGGCGACACGAAGCCTGAGCAAAGTCACTCTGGTAGTAACCGGCCGTGCAGCCGTCGCAAGTAGTCTGCTGCTCGAGCGTCTGGGCAAAGCCGGGATCGCAGTCTGTGCAGGTCGCCGCCGAGGGCGACGCAGAAAACTTGCCCGCAGCGCAGGCGGTACACGACGGCGAGTTGGGGAGATCAGCATACTCGCCTGGCACGCAAGGACCGCAGGCGCTTGCGCCGGCACCAGATGCGGAGCCGGGCGCGCACGCGTCGCATCCCGTAGCGGCAGGTCCAGTCGCGAATGTACCAGGAGCGCAGTTCGTGCACACAGGGGCGCCGACAACGGCGGTGTAAGTGCCGCCGGCGCAGTCAATACAGAGCGTAGACCCAGGAACAGTGTCGGCATAAGCGCCGGCAGGACATGGGATGTACGAAACCTGGATGTTGCTCGAAGAAACGAGACCCATGTTCTGAATGACCTTCACAGTCAGGTTAAGGTTCGTGCCAGGAGGGAGAGAGCACGTCAAGGAAGACTGAGGAGTGGTTGGGTTGTGCGTCACGCCAGTGCACGGAGTGCCACCGACGAGTACGAGCGCTTCGCTCGCGCCGAAGTAGCTGCCCGTCAACGTCACCGGCGTGCTGCCAGCGCGGGCGCACTGGTCCGCAATCGTAAGACTGCCAGCGGGGCAACCAACAATAGACGTGATGGTCGGGTACGCGTAGGAAATAATGGGGGCAGCCGCCGACCAGAGCGCACTCGACGAGACAGTGACAGCCTGGTTCAAGCCGACACCAGGGGGCAGCGTGCAGCGAATATTTGCCGCAGTTGACGAACCAGGAGGGCGAACAGGGTTACCGGTGAGCCGACACTCATTACCACCAACGAAAACAAAGACGAGATCCCTGTCGGTCGCAACGTCCTCGGCATAGATCTCAATAACCTCACCGCCAAGCGTCGAGCAGCTAATGAGGTTGATCCCGTTCTGGACGCACGTCGGCGGAGTCGCTCCGCCGGTCACACGACGCACAGCGAGAACCTTGGGCGCTGTGGGGTAGCGGTACTTGTCTTCGCTCATCACGAGCACTTGGGCTCCGTTCGACGTGGCTGTGAAGCTGTACGGGCCTTCAGAGCCAGGAGCAGTACGGCACTTAACAACCTCGAGAATCTCCGACGGCTGGCCGGGGTTCGAAGCCGCGTAAATAACGGGATCGAAGCAGCCATAGGGCAAGTCAGTCGCGCTCGAACCATACTTAATCACAAGGAGCGCTGCATTGGCCGTAAGGGTCGCGGTGTCAGTCGGCGTCGTCGTCGTCGCGATGTTCATCATGCGGAAGACAATGTACTCACCCTCCGTGTACTCGCCAGACAGAACGCGGGCAGTCGCGTCGATGGGCGAAATGAGCTGGAGGATACCACTGTACGTCGTCGTGTCCGGCGGGGGAACAGTGTTGAGCCTAATTGTACCACGGACGAACGAAGGAGCAGGGAAGCTGACATAATCCTCACCGACGTTAGAGACTAGGGTAAAGTCGCCCGTGACGATGGTAAGCTGGAAGTGCAGCGCAGAGCCGATACCGCCGACGAGGCGGCACGTGACCGAGTGAATGACTTCCACGCCCGCGAGGCGAGCAAGGGTGAGAGACGAGCATGTAAACTGAGCCGGAGAGCCAGGCGCGCCGTAACGAACAGTGGTGTTTGCCAGGAGCACGCTGACGTCCTCTGTGCCGAGGCGAGCGACGTGGAACACGACACTGTCGGTCGACTGGGTCGAAGAAAGGGACACGGTCGTCGCCGAACTGCTGGCGGGGTTGGCGATGCCCTGGCGGCGGAGGGTGCCACGAACAATCTGAGGGCCAGTATAGCTCACGCCGGAAAATGTCGACTGACGAAACGCGCTGGTCGTGATCGTCACAGGAAGGTCGGTGCCACCGGCGCCGTTCACAGGCACATCGCAGGTAAACTGGGTGTTGGGCTGCGTCATCGCAACAAACGTACAGTCGAGCGAACCAACTTTGACAGAAAGATAGGAGGCGGCGCCAGACGACGGGCCAAAGTTACGGCCGTTCACCGTAAGGCGCACTGAGCTTGTGAGAGGGCAGTCCTTAGGACCGGTTGCGGGTGTCGTGTTGTCGCAACCAATGCCAGAAATGCCCGTCACAAGAGGAAGGTCACGCTTTACGGTCGGCGACGGCGCGGATTCTTGTCCATTCACGGTAATCTTCAGCGTCGTGTCAGCAGTACCAGCGGGCAGCGTGCAAGCGACCGCCGTGGAAGAAATGGCAGGCGATGAAACAAGAGGGCAGTTGACCGAGCCCGTGGAGAGCTCCACAGTGACAGAAGACGGGGTGATACCAGGGTATCCCAAGTTGGTGCCAACAATCGTGATGACGCTCGTGCCGTCGGTATTGTACGTGTTGGTCGCCTGCGTCACTGCAGTGATGGTAGGAACGGTGTAGCCCATCTGGGCAGTCGAGACGGTGACCCAGTTGCGCGGCGACGCGGGCGTGCCCTGGAAGCACATGCGAACTGTCGCGGGGTAGCCACTGCCAGGAGGGGCCTTGCAAACGACCTGCTCGTGGTCCCACTCACCATCGCGGAGAACGCAGTCAACACCATTCACCTGAATCGGTGCCGCCGGGGCCAGCGTGGCGCAGTAGTTGAGACCAAAGTTCGTACCGGCAATGGTAAGATCAGAGGTGCCATCGGTCTGCACACGCTGAGGGGTGAAGCTGGTGATAGCAGGGGCACTGTAGCCAAAGCGCGCTTCGGGGTCAGTCGCACGAGAATTCGACAGAGAGTTGACAGAGACCTGAACAAAAAGGTCCGTACCAGCGCCAGCCGGTGCGATACAAACAATGCGAGTGTAGGTGACGTCAGACACAGAGGCAGGAGGGCACGCCTTGCCGTCAATCTGGACGGTCGCGTCAGGGCTGAATGAAGTACCAACGATGGTGATGCGCGTCCCACCCTTGGTGGTGGCAGACACCGGCGACACGGAAGTAACGTCAGGGGCGAGATACGACCACCGAGCATTGGTGTTGACTGCGGAAATGGTACCAACGACGGTGACGTGGACATTGATGTTGGTGCCAGTACCAGCAGGGGTGCGGCACGTCAGCGAGTACGTTTGGCCTGAGCGCGTGAGGGCGCCTTGGGTCGTGCAGGGAACGTACTGACCACCCATGAAGAAACTGGCAGCTCCAGTGAAGCCAAAGTTGCGGCCCACAATAGTGACGAGATCACCACCGCCAGAGGTGCCCGAGGAAGGGGTAATCGCTGTCACGATGGGAGCGCTATAAAAGAAACTCGTCTGGCCACCAGCTGGGAACAGTCCCTCGGCGGAGCCGACAGCAACACGGATTGAGGCAGGACCTTCGCCCGCAGGCACAGTGCAAACAATGGTCGTAGGGCCGTTGGTCACTAGAGGACAAGGGTTGCCGCCAACCGTAACGACAGGCGTCGTGCCAAAACTCAGACCGGTAATAGTGATGGGGTAGCCACCCTCCGTGGCGCCCTCGGGCGGGTTCACAGAGGTGATGGAAGGGCCGTCGTAGTTAAACGTGCCCGTGTTGGAACGCTGGTTGCCAGAAGTAACCTGCACGACGCGGTTGATCCCGCTGCCAGAGGGCGTGATGCAAGTAATCGAAGTGTGAGCGGCGTTGACAGCTGGCGACGTACATGCGAAACCGCCGAGCGTGACCGTAGGCTCAGTGCCAAAGTTGGTACCGGCGAGCGTAATGGTTTGACCACCGCCCGTGGGACCGTTGCTAGGCGTCACAGTCGACAGAGTCGGCGCGTCATAGTCAAAGACAACGCTGTTGGACACCTGGCCCTGCACGGTCACACGAAGAATGAGACCGCGGCTGAAGTAAGGGTCGGTGCGGCAGCGGATCTCAATGTGGGTGTGGCTCTGCACCGCACAGAAACGGTCGCCAATCTGAACAACGAGTGTCGCAAGCGAAGTTCCAAAGTTCTTGCCTGCAATGACAATGATTGATCCCACACTCGGGCTGTTGGACGGAGTCACGGAATCAATCAACGGAGCGTCGTAGGAAAAAGTCGATAGACTTGAGATGAAGCCGTTCCGGGTCTGTACTTGCGCATACACATTGGCGCCCTCACCGTCAGGAAGTTGGCACGTAATGACAGTGTGGTTCCAAGTCAAAAGCGCACACTCGGTCGATGACGTGATGCCAGCCTGTGAGCGGGCGAAATCAACACGGCCCGACTCGGCAGCAAACGAGCGGCCTGTGACGGTGATGATAACCTCGCTGCCTGGCTGAGTGGCCCACGTAGGCGCTGTCGCTGGCTTGAAACTGAGCAGCTCTGGATACTCGTACGACCAGGCAATCGAGCTCGGGGCGTAACCGGTGACTACCATCTCAACCCAAATGAGGCCCATGCCAATCGGGACGTTGCATACAACCTGGGTGTGGAACCACGAGCCAGCCACAACAGCGCAATTGCCGAGGTTTGTCCGTGTGGGCTCGGCAGCAAGACTCGCGGTACCAGTGGTGCGGCGGTAGAATGTGACCGTACCACTTGCGGCGATACTGCCAAAACTCCTGCCAGCAAGCGTCAAAGGGTCACCACCTGAGGTCGGGAGGTTCAGCGGAGAGAGGCTGGAGACAACCGGAGGGCCGTAGTTGTAGTTAAAAGGGGACGTGTTACTCTGACCACCAGTTGTCACGTAAATGGGCTGGTTCAAACCGTTGCCTGCAGGCAGATTGCAGCGCACACGCGTCTGCTCAAGGCCGCCGCTAATTGGGAAGCACTGAGCGCCACCGACAGTTGTTACAGCGTCCGTGAAAAAGTTGTAGCCGGTGATGGTGATGACGCTGCCACCTGAAGTCACCTGGCTCTGCGGAGTCACGGCTGTGATAACAGGCCGGTTGTACGTAAATGACCGCGGCGTACCATTGGGGTTCTCTTCGGTCGAAATACCAAGCACGAGCACTTCAGCCACGAGATTGGCACCAGAGCCCGCGGGCAAGACGCACGTGACTGAAGTGTGGCTGCGCTGCGGCACGTTATTGACAACCTTCACGGGGCAGATGACACCGCCGATGCGGACGGTCGGGGCGACACCGAAGTTCTGGCCAGTCGCCTGGACGTCGAAACCACCCGTGGTGTTGCCCGTCGAAGGGAAAATGGACTGCAAAAGAGGTTTGCCATAAACAAAAGAAATGGCGTTTGACTGATAGTTGCCTGACAGGACGACAACGGGCACATTACCCTCACCCTCAGGCGTGGTGCAATAAAGGATCGTGTGCGAGGGTGCGCCTTCAAGCGGGCAGACCTTACCACCAACCAAGACACTCGGATTCGTACCAAACGACACACCCGTCACTGTCAGCGTGTAACCACCGCCAGTAAGATTCGTGTCGGAGTCGATAGCGCTGATCACAGGTTGGGAGTAGGCAAACTGCTGCGGAGCCGTTGCAAAGTAACCGCCAACACCAATGCGGACAGACACACTACCTTGGCCGGCGGGAACAGAGCACGTGATTAGCGTGTGGCTCACACGAACAATGTTGGCGCACGACGAGGCACCAATCTCGACAGTGGGAGTGCCCGTGCCAAAGTTGGTACCGGTAATAGAAACGACAGTACCGCCCTGAGTCGGGCCCGTCAGAGGATTCACCGCAGTGACGGTCGGCGGCGCATAGTCAATCTGCCGGACGTTCGAAGTCTCAACAGCGCCAGAGATACCAGCACGAATCGACAAAGGAAGACTGGCACCCTGGCCGGGAGGAATGCTGAACAGAATCTGCGTGTGATCCCAAGAGATGATTCGTGCGTCAGTCGATGTGTAGTTGACGTTGTTAAACGCGATGACGCTCTGGGCATTCTTGGCGCCAAAGTTGGTACCAGTGATGGTGACGATGATGGGAGAACCGCCGCTCAAGGCATCAGTGGGGACCTGAGAGGGCGACACGCCTGCAACAAAAGGTACGCCGTAGCTAAAGAGTGTAGAAACGACAGACTTGCCCGTCCGAGCGGTGAGACGGACCGCGCGGGCCGCACCAATGCCAGGGGGCGTCGTGCAGCGCACCTGGCTGTGTGTCCACGAGCCGGACACGATAGGGCAGGCAACGCCATCAACCGTCACTGTCGACGAGCCGCTGAGAAACGTGTCGAATGAGGAGCCTGAGATCACGAGGGTGTTGCCACCCTGTGTAACACCGACGACAGGAGACAGGGTTGAGACGGACGGAGACGCGTAGCTGAAGCTGCGCGTTGCAGGGGCAATGGTTGATGTGCCAAGCGGCGTCGTTAGGGTGACGCGCAGCGCGTCGCCAGAGCCTTCTGGGACGGTACACTGAATCTGTGTGTGGGTTTGGATCGTCACCGGGCAGGAAAAGGAGCCAATGGTGACGGACGCGCCACTAACGTCGAAACTCGTACCGGTGAGCGTAAGCACAGAGCCGCCGCTGGTTGACCCCGTGAGCGGAAGAAAGGTCGTCATGTTCGGAGGGTCGTACGAGAAGAGCCGGTTCGTGTTACTCGCTTGGGCACCAACGACCGTACGCACAACCAAGCCAGTACCCGAACCTGGAGGGAGCAAGCACACGATGGTTGTTTGGCTAAAAGCAGAGCCAGTAGGAGAACACGACAGGTCACCAACCGACACTGTTCCTGTGGTACCAAAGTTGGAGCCGCTCAGCGTGATCGGAATGTTACCAGACGTCGCAGCATTGGCGGGTGAGATGCTGTTGATGACAGGCGGGTCATAGTTAAACAGGTATGTCGTCTGCGAAGAGGCGCGGCCGACGACTGTCACACGTACGACCAGGTTGCGGCGCATGCCTGCAGGGAGGACACAGATAACTTGCGTGTGCGTCAGTGTTTGACTCGCGCAGTTGACATTCTCGACGCTGGCAACACCAGAGAGACCAAAGTTCTCGCCCGTAATAGTCATACTGGTGCCACCCTGGGTCGGGCCGTTGTTGTTGGTGACACCCGAGATCACGGGGGCATCGTAAGAAAACCTCGCCGACGCCGTGACGGCGCTGGAACCAGTCGTCAGTGTGACACTGAGATTGACGCCTTCGCCAGCAGGCACGCGGCAGACGACACGAGTGTTGGTCGCACTCGTCGCGGCATCGCCGGAACTCCACGGGCAGGAGCTGGAGCCCACCTGCACGGACGGGTTCGTGTAAAAGTTGGTGCCAATGATCGTCAGAAGCGAGCCGCCGGCAGTCTTGGAGTTTGACACGGTCCACGACGTAATAGTAGGCGGATCGTAGCTCAGCTGGCGCAAGTCCGCGACGCGTCCAAACGAAGTCGTCAGGCGGACAGGCACAATGCCGATGCCAGGCGGCGTGGTGAAGATCATGGCCGTGTGGTTCTGACTCACGATTTGGCATGCAGATCCAACAGCGGTGGCACAGTTGACCTCGGCAACGACGAGAGTCGCGCCCGAAGCCGCAAAGTTCGCGCCCACGATCGTGACCGACGTGCCGCCAGCAGTCGGGCTGTTGGAGGGCGTCATCGAGGTGATGGTCGGGCCAGAGTACTGAATCAACACAGCAGACGGTTCTTGGCCGCCAACGTTGATACGCAGAGGAATGTTTGTCGCGCCACCAGCAGGCATGCTGAAGGTGATCTGAGTCGTGGTTACGGACGCCGTAGTCAGAACATTGTTCACGTACACACGGGTGCCGCCTTGGCCAGAGACGGGAGACGTCTGGACACCGTCGCCGAAGTTGGAGCCCACGATAGTAACGGTGGCGCCAGTCGTCGGAATGTTGAGGGGGGACACAGCTGTGATTTGGGGCGCAATGTAGGAGAACCACTGTGTGGCCGAAATCTTGGTGGCGGTGTGGTCAACGCTCTGCGGGATGACGAGGGTGATCGGAATATTAAAGCCGACGCCGGTTGGCACAGTGATGGTGGTCCACGCCTGGGCGGAGCTCGAGTCATAGCCAGTCTTGGTCAGGTTGTACTTGCCGCCCCAGTTGATGTACTGACCAGGCGCGTCGGGGAAGTGGTTGAGACCCGTCAAGTTCATCGTGTAGCCGCCAACTGTCGACCCTGACGTAGGAGAGATCGCGTCCAGTTCGGGCAGCTTGCAGATGGCAACCTGGTTGACGCAGCAGTCACCAAACTCGACACACACATTCTCGCAGTAGCAGCCACGAAAAACACGAGCAGAAGCTGTGTTGCACGAGGGGCGGCAGAGAAGGTCATACAAGGTGTTGGCACGGGCTATAGTGTACATGTTATTGCGCAAAGTTGCATTGCGGAGATAACCGCTCGTTTCGACAAGGTCTGCCGCCGTGAAGTTATTCGGAAGACAGAAACGTTCAGGCTTAAAGAGGCTGAGACGATAGCGGATAGCAGCACACCAGTTCAAGTAAGTAGGGGATGACGTCACAAAGGTGTTGGACGCTTGGCAGTCTGCGTATGTGCAAGTGTTGGTGCCGGCTAACCCATAATCGGAGGCAGTCTGTGCAGAGACGAACGCGACGAGGATGGCAAGCACCACCCAGAGGAGCAGTCCTCGAGGGTGGGGCATTGTCATTTTGGCAGAGGGTGCCGAAGACAGATGCGTCTCCTAACTAGAAAAATTAGAAGCTTTTCCCGAGATGGACAGGCTAGAAGATGCAGACACACACAGAACAAGGGCAGGAGCGGAGAAAAGGCGGGATGAGGGTGGGGGTGCAGAAAGTGTCTTCGGACATAAAGCTAAAAAAAAACGGGGTTTTTCACCGACAGTCGAGATGAAACCAGAATCAACTAAAGATTTAGGCTGGTTTTTTTTCAATCTTCGAGTGGGTAAAGCATCATACCGTTTCTTTTCCACTGGAACCGATCAAAAAAAACTGTGGCTGCAGGTTTCTTAGATGGCGGCTTAACTTTTTGAGCCTCGCTCCTGCTCAAGAGCTCAAGAGCAGAAACGAGGCACGGGGCTCTAAGACTTCCGTCGATTGAAATGTCAGCCAAAGAATCTCTTGCATCTCGCCGAGAGAAACTTGAGGAGGATCTCAAAACGACGCAGAGGCACATTTATGACGGTGAGGAGGCCTATATTGGTACGTCTGTGGAACACCCGAGGAGCGGGACGTTTCTTGGTGCTCCTCCCGACCACTCACGCAAGGTTTTTTTGGATGTTTTCTCCACAGCTGAAACAAGCCACTATGGCAATGTCGTGAAGGGCTGGGACGCATTTCTTGCGGCGACCGATATCAAAGCGATCCACAGCTCGCGCAAGCCCAAGGTCAATGACAAAGACCGGCTTTTTACCCTTTCCTCGCCGTCCTACGTCACGGAAGACGAGAATGGCGCCGACGGAGACGATGATCCCGATTACATGGACAACGCGGACATGAAGCAGAGGAAAAAGTCCTTGGCGGGTCCAGGAACTCGCAAGTATCGTGAGGATGACATGTATGATTGATCCGCGCCCCCTTGCCACTGTTCTCAGTCAGCGAGCACCGTCGCCGCGTTGATATCATGCACCCATGCTTCGCTGCCTACGAGCGCCCGAGCGGATCGGTGTGCCCGGGTCACGCTAGACACCGTCACGGTTCCAAGACCACTGTCGGCATCGGGACCGGTGCCTCCGCTGCCTACCACGGCCACGCAGACCTCAAAGACATCTGGCGTCTCAAGAGCGGTCATATCGTACGTCCGCTGCGGCGTGTGCACATGAAAGTCGCCTTTGCTTCCCTCCGCGGCGGCCCGCGCGCCGACAACAGGGACGAAGCCCTTGACTGTCAAGGTCGCCGCGTCGCCAGTGTCGACATAGGCAAACACGGCGTGCGCGCTCCGATGTGGCGCCGCGGCAGCGGGCCTGCCTGCTGCAGCAGCGGCTCTCGTTACAGGCGAGAGCAATACAAGAGTCCGTTTTTTGCGCAAGATAGACCCCAGGAAGGACCAGCGGCCGGCCTTGCTGATAG
>Ga0256774_1000029_pt1 | contig 18784 bp, 14 predicted proteins | sample MC6MC0925MT_FD_186061 | JGI IMG/M metagenome (GOLD analysis project Ga0256774, IMG submission 186061) | Metatranscriptome of enriched soil aggregate microbial communities from Iowa State University, Ames, United States - MC6-MC0925-MT... | ecosystem: Environmental > Terrestrial > Soil >... | reverse complement strand
GGCGGGATCATCCCACCCTTGCTATCGTGGTCGACTCGGAAGGCATTTACTACGCCGCCGGCCAACCGTCCGCGCTCGAGACGCTTCTAGCCTCTGACAAGAACGTACTCGCGGGCGTCGGCGCCCCTTATGCGCAAGCACGCCAACGCATCGTTTCGGAAGGCCTGAGCAAGTACAACCTGGCTCCCGATCTGGAGCCTGCCTCGTTCTTAAGGGAAGGTCCGCGCGTATTGATCGTCGACCAAACCGCCGGAGATGCCAGCGTGGAATATGGCATGGCTAGCGCCGACTCCTTTGCTGCCATGTTGGCAACTGCCCGCCAGGAGAACCCCGATGCGACACTCTACATAAAAACCCATCCTGAGGTTAGCCGCGGCGCAAAGCGCGGCTATCTGTCCAGCGTCATCGGCGATGAGCGGACAGTCATGCTCCGCGATCCTGCAAGCCCGGCAAGCGTCCTGCGCCACATGGACCGGGTGTATGTCGTGACATCGCACATGGGTTTCGAGGCCCTGCTCCACGGGGTTCCGGTCACCTGTTTTGGGATGCCTTGGTATGCCGGGTGGGGATGCACCGACGACCGCGTGAAATGTCCACGGCGCACGCGCGCCCGTTCTGTCGACGAGCTTTTTGCGGCCGCGTACTTGCACTACACGCGATACCTGAATCCGGAAACATACGAACGCGGCACGATTTTCGATGTGATCAATTGGCTCAGCCATCAGCGCCGAGTGCATAAACGCTGCGCAGGCAGAACGATCGCAATCGGCTACCGCCGATGGAAGGCCGAAAACGTAAAGCCCTTTTTGGGGCATCCCAATCGGCCTGTGCTTTTCGTCCCGCACGCCCAGGCAGCAGCAAAGCTGACCCCATTACCAAACGACCGATTGGTCGTCTGGGGGGCAACGCCCAATGAAGCCGTAGCGTCGCTTGCGCAAAGATCCGGCGCCACGCTCATGCGCATGGAAGATGGCTTCATCAGATCAGTAGGCCTGGGATCCGACTTTGTGCCTCCTCACTCTCTGGTTGTCGACAAACTGGGGCTGTACTTCGACGCCAGGAAACCGAGTGATCTTGAGCAAATACTGAATACCCATGCATTCACGGATGATGATCGTCAACGAGCTACCGTCCTCCGTGAATTGATCATCAGTAACTCGCTGACAAAGTACAACATCGAGCCTACCGCACAGCCGATATGGCGCCGATCCGGTCGTCGTATTGTGTTGGTGCCCGGACAGGTTGAGGATGATGCCTCGATCAAGTATGGCTGCACAGGAATCCGTGACAACCTCTCGTTGCTGAAAGCCGCCCGGCAAGCATGTCCCGATGCATTCGTCGTCTATAAGCCGCACCCGGACGTCATGGTCCGCAACCGAGTCGGACGCGTTCATAGAGCAGATGCCATGCAATACGCAGACGCCATCGAGACGGACGTCTCGATCGTGAGCTGCATCGACGCTGCGGATGAAATCCACACCATGACATCCTTGAGCGGATTCGATGCTCTGCTACGCGGTAAGCATGTCGTGGTGTACGGCAGCCCCTTCTACGCCGGCTGGGGCTTGACAGAAGATCGCCAAATGATCGCCAGGCGCGACCGCCGACTCACGCTCGACGACCTTGTCGCCGGCGCGATGCTGTACTACCCGACCTATTGGGACTGGACCTTGAACGGCTTCACGACAGCTGAAGGAGCAATCCGGCAGATCATCTCCAGGCGCGACCGGCTGATTGCCGAGAATCGGCTAGCTTCAGTACGCAAATCATATCTGCAAAGGCAACTGCATAAGCTGCGCCTTTGGGCGAAGGCCGGCTTTTTGGTTACTCGATGAGTTTGAACCTTGAATATCAACGTGGAAGCCTCCCCTGTGTCAGGTATGCACTCAACCATCCCATCCTTTCTCCTGCAACAACGTTTTATGTTTCTGCAAGGAGTGTGCTCGCCTTTTTTTCCCCGACTGGCAGATGCATTGCGGGAACTTGGGCATGGCGTGCGCAAGATCAACTTCACGGTCGGGGACAGGATTTATTGGCAACGTGGCGACGCGGTATCTTACCGCGGGCCAATGGAAGGACTTAACGATTTCTATGCTCAACAGTTTCACCGGCACGGTACTACCGATATAGTCCTATTCGGGGATTGTCGGCCGGTGCATCGCCCGGCCATTGAAATTGCAAGTAGGCACAATCTACGTGTGCACGTTTATGAAGAGGGATATTTTCGGCCTTTTTGGATCACCCTTGAACAAGGTGGCGTGAACGGCCATTCAAGATTACCTCGCAACCCAGAATGGTATAAGGCACAAGCCAAAAACACGCCACAATTCGGCAACGGAGAATCGTTTGACGCCCCTTTTTGGAAACGTGCAGCCTATGATGTAGGTTACAATTTCTGGGCCGGTATGAATCCACTGTTGCATAAAGGCGTCCAAAGTCACGTGCCCTACACACCTTTGACCGAGTACCTGGGGTACCTCCGCCGCGGAATCCGCATTAAACGCTATGAAGGTGAATCGAGACGCGTGGAGGCAAAATTAATTGTCGAAGCGCAAACCAACCCCTTCTTTTTAATGCCGTTGCAACTCGCAAACGATGCACAAATCGTGCATCATTCGCCATTCAAAAACATGGCCGCCGCCATGCACATGGCACTCGAGTCATTTGCCAAATTTGCACCGGAGAATAGCCGTTTAGCGGTCAAGATTCATCCGCTGGATCCTGGCCTGGTCGACTATCGTTTCCTCCTTACAAAGAGAGCAAGCGAACTGGGGATTGCTGATCGTACACTCTATCTAGAAAGCGGGAATCTACCAGCCCTGTTAGCGGCAACAGCCGGCGTAGTGACAGTTAATAGTACAGTAGGCGGGTCATCTCTGATACACAATCGTCCGACCATTGCATTGGGAACAGCCGTCTACAATCTACCAGGATTGACCTTCCAACACGGGCTAGATAATTTTTGGAAGCAAGGTCAAAAACCCGACTCGAATTTTTATAGAAAATTCCGCAATGTCGTCATTGCCCACAGCCAAGTAAATGGCGGATTCTATTCTGAAAAAGGAATAAGACTGGCTATAAAGAACAGTCTACCAAAGCTGCTGAACCAAAGCCTCTCACCACAAAAGCACCAATCTCGCCCTGATTTGCGACACAAAGAACCCATTATTCATAATAGAAACGACTTATAAGAAGTGATTCGGGGACGACAAATTTTCGGTGCATTCAAAGAGGGCCGAAATCGGTGCTAAAACCTCCGACCACTTTATCCGCAACATCAGACATCTGGCATTAATACACACCTCCAAAATCCAGTTGGGTTGTGTCTCGACGTAAGTTGCCGGCCAACTGAAAGCGTAAGCGGGCGGTAATAACGTTCGGAGGTCCTCGTCACGACACCGATTACCGTACTCGGCATAAATGATCAAGCGCCTAGAGAATTCGCAGTGCTAATGCGACCCTGCGCCTAGCAAAACTCCCCTGCCCTGCGTCGCTAAATGGCTGCCCGCTAATCACAAGCGATACAACGACAGTACAGCTTAGTTAGATCAACCGCTCCGTAATGAAAGCGCAGGTCCATCACGGCGGCCGAGCGCGTGGGTCTTGTACCAACCAAGAAAAATTAGAATTGGTCAGAGGACCTTGTATCCCGTAGCGTGGCTTGGGGTCCACCTTCCACAATTGGAGCATAGCCGCCGCTCACCTTAGAGAGCTCTTTGCACTGCGGTCGATGCATCGTTGCCCGTTCATCGGGTCACCCCAGTGCGGCACAGCCTCGTGCCCACAACACGGGTCGTTCTCATGGTGCGCTCGATATGGCCCCGCACATCTAACCTCCAGGCTCTTCGAGGAGGAACATACTGAACTTTAGATTCGTCCCAGCCAATTGCCAAATCCTTGGGACGATCACCGGCAGCAATCCCTTCTTCGATTGGCCTAGCACCTGCGGGAAAACCCCAGCAGTTCTCAGATCTCGATACAGAATGTCCGAATTCGCTAAAAAATCCCCCTTTAATTCAAGACTAAAAAGAGAATAATGGTGGTAACGTAATCAGAGGACGTAACGTCTCAATTCCACTCAATTATGTTGAGCACCCTAGTGATTATGGACCCATCCCCCCCCACTCTCGAATGTGCATTCGGCGGCGAATGTCTGTACTCTCCAACTAACAACGCATCAATCCTTCAATGTCTGCGTTGCGGGCTTAGCCCTGCGGGCAGCCTTTCAATGTCTGCCCTCGCAACGCTCCTACTACGGAGCTACACGGCAGCATTAAAGGCACCCGTTGGTACGCATGAAGAAAAAGTTATTCGCGATATTCATGACGCTCTCTTAAAAGCAATTTCCGGCACGCATTTGCAGAGAACGGTCACCGAGCATATTGATGGTCTATTTTCTCAACATAGAAAAATTCAAGGCCAGGAATATCGAGATCTTGTCGCCTCATTTAAAGAACACGATATAGTCGTTTTCAAGGAAAAATTCTCTGCATACTATCTTCGCTCATTAGGCCTCAAAGCAAACACAATAATCGATGTTGGTGCGAACAATGGAACAGAACCTCTATTCGAAGCATTTCCGAAATCAAAATTTGTTTTAATTGATCCACTACAAGATGAACTCGATTCGTGTAAGGATAACTATCCATCCCTTGATGCTGATTTCCACTGCATTGCGGTAGGCGCCGAACAAGGACATCTCCGCATCACGAAGACGTCCGTAACGGGCCACTCTTCTGCAATGGATCGCCATGTGAATGAAGGAGGGGAATCAATTTCAGTAAAAATGGATCGCCTTGATAATTTGCTGCTAAAGCACGACTATAAGGCTCCTTACGGCGTAAAGATCGATACAGAGGGCTATGAACTCGAGGTGCTGCACGGATTAACCGGCGCACTTGATAAGGTAGAATTCGTTATAGCCGAAGTGTCAATAAAGAAAATATTTAAACACGGATACAAATTCAGCGACATGGTCGCGTTTATGGCAACGCACGATTTTCAACTGTTCGACGTTCTAAATGCGGCGGGCCATCAACCCAACCATTTTGATTGCCTGTTTTTACACGAAAACAATCCATTGTTCGGCATGACCCCAAGATAAGTTGATGGGGAAATTTACTATTCACAGAGATTTCGTGAAATTCATTCGCCGCCGCCAAGAAGACCGGGCATGCAGACATTGATCCAAAGTAGCATACGCTGGCGGAAGCAGACGGGACCGACAGGCGTTGTAGATCCCTTGGAGTTGTTCTGCATTCCAGGGCACAAGTAGGCTGAATACACTACAATGATTGCCCTCCCCCCGACAGCAGTACGGTGCCGACATGGCGTCCAAGCCTAAGGTGCATTTGGGCTGATGAACCTGCGGACCGGTGCTACGTATCCAAGCACGTTATATAGCCACTCGCGATTGGCATCGATACACCCGCGAACGAGGATTTCACTTCACGCAACGACTGGAACAGTGCTCGTTCAGGCATTCATCCCGCAATTTCCCTTTGAAATTCTCAAGGTAAGCACCTTCTACGGGTTTGGCTGGCCTGATGAGTGGCACTTTTACCCCGACCTGATAAGCCCAAGTATCCGAGCCCTGCCCGCAAACTCAAATCCGTCGTCCGCGGTAATCAACCCAGGTAGTCCTCACATTTCCGCATGCCGTTGCAGCATCTCTCTCAGTCGCTGGTCATCCGGACCAGCCTGCCTAGCTTAGTCGGTCAGTTGTTGTACGGCGCCTCGAGATCCCGTACTTGCAACAAAAATCCCCGAGCTTCGCACCAATGCTAGCCTTCCAGGCTAAATATGACTTGGCTTTAAACTTAAACAGGTAAAGGCCTCTGAGACTTGGGCACCTTACCAAGTCATTACACCGATTTCATGCTCCGACGCCTGAGCTAGACTGGCAATCCACATAATATTGTGAGAATCGAAGCCCAGCCTATACTAGACGCAAAGCCGCGCCCAGCCGAAGACATCTGGATCTCCTGCATAGGGCGGCTTCGACAATCGCTATTTAAAACACCATCATTATTCCTGGAGACGCGCCTTACCAGACCGGCTGTAAAACCTCTCTCACTTTCGCGACACATCCCCAAAGCCGTGGTTCTCAAAAAAATATATAGCACTTTCAATTGTTTTTCTAGAAAGGCAGTCAACGGTATGGCCACTCCAATCTGTCTTTCGAGAAATCACCAGACTATTATGCGCTTGGGATAGAGTACGTAAAAATCTTTCTGCCGCAAAGCGATCCGCGAAATAATTTCCGTACTCTATGTATATATTAGGGATTTTCTCCCACTTCAAAACAAACTCCCCCAAGTCATACCACTGCGCCCCGGTCTCTCGGATCTGCCGTTCCCAATTCTGGAAGGAGTGAGCACGGCTACTCGCATAGTCCAATTGCGGATTTGCCACAATCGCTCCGTTCAAGCCAAGCAAGGCCGCGTAGTAAATCGCGGCATAGCCTCCCATCGAGCCCCCAATGCAAAAAACTTGTGACGCAGAAACCCCACATGACTCCATATGGTGAAGTATTATTTTCCGAAAAGTTTGAGAAAGAGGGCAATCATCGTTTCCAAGAAAATACCGGAATGAATCATCTTTTAAAAATAGATATGCCGTTTCATCCCAAACCTCCGAGTCTTCCCAAAACCAGCTATATCTATCGTAGCGGTCCTTACCCATTGAGGAAAAACCGACCACCAATCTCTTCGTATTTTGACCAGGATAAAAGATGCCATGCTGCCCCAACATGTTAACAGCGTATTTCTTCCTTACGTAACCCGAATCCCATTTCATAATTAATAGACTTTCTTTCCAAAATAGATATCATCGAAGCTCTTGTAGCGCAAATAGGGGCGTAGAAATGACCGTGGCGAACAACCATAAACTCGCACTCCCGACGCTTCCATTACACTTGCAGCTCGGGCGATGTTCATTATCTGCACACTAGTAAAAGAATCCTCGATTTCAACGTCTTTTTCTTCGTAGAAACGAGGTTGGATTCCGGAGTATCGCAAATCGCAACCAAGCAGATACACCTCAACTAAACCCAAGTGAAATGCAAGTTGCATTGCGAGCATCGTCGTAGTGCAACCATAATAATAACCGTTGGCCAGATTGCTGGAAAATCCATCTCGAGTGAGTGCTTTCACGTAAAAAGTGCGATCACCCAGGCCAGGGTCATCAAGTGCTTCCAACTCTGCCCTCAATACCCTAATGGTGCGCTCATTGAGCCTCGCCGTCCCTAACCCGTATTTCTCAGGGTTCTTCAAAAACCGCGAGTCGGAGATTGTGTAATACGTAGACACAAAGCCATGGCTTTCTTCGAGAATTGTCGACGCGTTCATTCCGATGACGATCTCCCCCTTAAGGACAGCAAGATCATACTCAGATATAGAGGGTCCATTCGCCAGAATAAATCCTCGTTTTCCTTTTTCTCGCCCTTTTAATCTACGCGGTGTATTTAGAAGCGCTTTGATAGATATCATCATAAATCCTTGCAAATCGTGCGGGCGCCATATATGTTTTCGCAAATTCAAACGAACGCCTTTGATATTCCACAGTCATTGAGCAATCCAAAGCTAGCTCACATATGCGGTCCGTCACGGACGCTCCATCCGCGTACAAAAAGGGCGGGAAATTCCCCTCGCAAAATTGAGAGAAAAATAACTTTGAAAAGTAATCAGCGCGGTTAATAACTACATTCCCAGCGCATAATCCCTCAAGCGAAACCTGATGGAACCCCCCCGTTGCGATCTCATCAATAGTAACGTGGCAAGCCCTCCGAACGCTGAATAGCGTTGCTGGGTCAATTCCCCCTTTAAAGGGAACAACCTCTATTTTCCCCGCCCTCTCTAGGCCGTAAATCGCATCCGCCAATTCATCAGAATGCTTGTTATTCCACCTCCCGACCTGAGCGTGCGTAGGGCTAAACAATACACGCAGCTTTTCATGAGGGTTACGGGGTCGGACTGCAGGTGGTTCGAGAACCAAATTAGGCACCGGAATATAAGTAGGATAATGACGCGGCTGGTATTGTCCTACCGCCAGCTTTAACGAAAAATCTATTCCGTACTTATCCGCTCTTGGCACATACAGAGGCCCCTCGCGCAACGGAGAATGCACATGATAAACATACATCGCTCTAGAATTTTCATGAATCAACTTTTCTATCCAATCGCGCGGAATATCATTATGAATGTGCACGATATCCGCCTGAAGAATTAACTCGTCAATGAACTTTGTCGTAAATTCTGAGCGAAGAATAGAATGATTTAGAAATTTACCGTGTAGCGGCCCTTTCTGGGGATAGTCGCTTAAAGCCAGATGAGTAGAAAAATGCCCGATGGTCCGCTGAGCATGAGCGATTTTTCCCGGCGCACCTACAAGAGGAGTGGCAGATATGTGGAATATATTAGACATTTTCAATTCGGAATATGTTCCCATCACACAAACTAAACTCTAAAAATTTTGCGAGACTATCAGGTTCAATTCCGCGATCCAGCTGCCCTTTATATTGCAGATAAACACTGTCTAAGACGGCCAATCCCAATATATGAGGAGCGATAGCGGTATAACTTGCACGCGCACTTGCCTGCAACGGGGGAACGAATGATGAATCGACGCGAACAATTCCTTGAAAATTTTTGAAATCGAAATTCAAAAATTCATCCCGCGAAAAGTCATCAAATCCAAATATGGGCACCAGCATATCGGGCCTTTTGGGAGCCGCCTCTTGCACCATCTTTCTTATCGTCTTCGGAAGAATCTCGGCATTTGATAGCGTGAACGCTTTGCGAAATTTCGAGAGATCTATCCTATCAATGCTCTGATTCTCATCTACCACCGTAATTGAGTCTACAAATTCCGCCGATGCGTCCGCCAACATCTCCCTATTCGTGACGATTAGGTTGAGTCGAATATCTGTACTGCACGATCTCAATGCCTGACACAATGATGCCGGTGCATCTACCAAAAACAGATGGGATATTTTTCCCAACCGCTTCTTATTTTCTAGGTCGATTCTGTTGATATAATCAACGGAATCCTGGTCAAATCCCGTGGAAAAAAAACCAACCTGCAGTTTTTCTTTGCTCAACGGTAGAAAGTCGCTAAATCCATTTAGGTGCTGGACAAGAGATTTAGAAAAATCCGAACGAAGATCTCTAGAAAAAATAATTGCGCTGATAAACCCGGATGGCTTTTCTGGGGGTACAGAGAATACGATCTTGCCAGTCTCTTTTATATCCACAAACAGGGCAGGCTCTGCGTCCCGTTTAATCGATTCCAATGGCAAGGGCACCGTCAATTCGCGCGCGATCTTTTGCTCTACCACATCTTGGACAGCCTGCGATACAGCCGTCATCTGCAAAGTTTTCACATCCGGCGCTTCTGCAGCATCGGCGATGGGAACACCCTGAATCGGTGCAATACCAGGCTTAGAATTACGAATCGAATCAAAGATTCTAAACATGAACCCGAATTCCTTGGAATCACGAAAGAACTTTGCTGGACTTCTCCGCAGCTTTCTGAATTTTCTCTGAAACGGAGTTAATTCGCCATTGCCTTTTCTTAGTTCAGTAGCCACCCGGGGAAGCTCCTTAATAAAATCAAAATCAGAATTGTCGAGCGGTATTTTTTTCCCGACTACTGTATTTCTAACGCTTAATTCTTTAATGCTTTCAAAATATACTAAATTATTTTTCCCAATAATATCTGCTGTACAGAAAGGCTCTACCCCCAGCATCGCCTCCCCCAAGACAGCAGATATTTCATCGGTGTTTCGAGACATTACCGAGCGAACGGCGGGCGGAGATGCGTATTCGACTATGCCGACTTCGTTCGTCACCACTACCGGTATTCCCATCGCTACACCTTCAGCTGCAACTACAGATGCAGTTTCAAATAGGCTAGGAACAAAAAGTACTTTTGCGCGGTGATATATCGCAGCTTTCCATGCTTGCACACCTTGAATGAGCCTGACATTTTTAGGAATCTTCCATTCCGAAACCGACCCCTCAGGTAATACAGCAACAAACCTCCATTTCGGGTTGGCTCGAGCCGTATCGATGAAAGTACCAAACCCCTTCAAGAAATGCGCGCGGCCTACAAACAAGACATCGAAATCTACTCTTTCTCCCGCCCCTCGTGGGCTGTAACTTGGGAAGGGATTTTCGATTACTACACAGTCTCTTGGCAACTCGAATAACAGTCTGGTAGCAGCGAGGGCCCTAGCCGAAGGCGCCGAAACGACATGCGCGGCAAGTATCACCTCCTGCTCAGCGAGACGAAGCGCCTCGTCGGGCCTCTCTCCTTGAAGGTAAGCCCCAAGTGTCTTGGCACAGTGCAATCGCACGTGTACTGGAATTGGAGATCGAAGCTTAAGTGTTGCCGCCAACGATTCAGGCGCCTCTATCATGCAAATATCTTTGCGGCTACCAATTTCAATCGCTATTCGGTCTCTGAACGCCTCTAGGCTCTCCCCGCCCCGTCGTTGAACCAAGCAGGACTCAAGCCCATGCACTCCAAGCACATTACGCGCAATGGAGATGTAGGACGTGACACCACTATCGATGCGTCCAAAGGGATCAACAAAACAGTACATCAATTAACTCAGTATTTTGAACCGGTCTGTCGGCAGAAGCAGCCTGGCTACTTTCCCTCGTACGCAGCAATGCCCTCTTCAACGTCTTCAAATATCTCAGCACCACCATCCTTTAGCAGTACTACCAAATCGCACATTGTGCGAACCTGTGTCATCCCATGACTCACGAGTATAATCTTTGCGCGGTTAATTCGTTCTTTTAACGCCGCCGCCGCCTTTCTCTTGAAATGGGCATCGCCAACGGACATAGCCTCATCGATTAGGTAGTAATCGAAATCAAAAGCCAAGCTCATGCCGAAAGCAACGCGTCCTCGCATGCCCGATGAATACGTATTAACAGGTTGGTCAAAATAATCCCCTATCTCTGCAAATTCCTCCACCTTTCGTACAATACATTTTATGTCTTCATTGCCCGCACCGTGCAGTCTCGCAACGAATTTTGTATTCTGCCTTCCGGTCAGTGATCCTTGAAATCCACCCGTAAGACCGACTGGCCAGGATATCGTTTCGCGCGAAATCACCTGACCACTATCGGGCATATCCTGTCCAGCCAACAAGCGCATTAACGTTGACTTTCCCGCACCGTTTCTTCCGATTAAGGCGATATTCCGACCTGCGGGTATCACAAACGATAGGTTTCGAAAAACGTATCGACGCCCAGCCGTAGTGCGGTAAGATTTCGTGAGATTTCGGACTTCTATCATAGTGATGCCAATCGCATTCTTTTTGTACGATACAAAAATAGCGCCACAGCTAGCAACACCAACGACACTGCAGCCGGATATTCCAAATTTATATTGGGGTTACGTGGATACGTAGCAAAAGTTGCACTTCGGATAGAATCAATTATATGCAAATAGGGATTCCAAGCTATATACCCAATAAATCTCTCAGGAATTAACCATATTGGAAATATTACAGCGGAGATGAAATACAGCGGCATAAACAATAGACGCAGAAAGGTCTTCACCTCAGGAAGTGCTTCGCCTAAAATACAGAATAAAATAGCCAATGAGAAAGAGAAAACCAGCCCGACAAAAATGGACAATGTCCATCTGAGCGGAAAATGGATATTCACATCGAATCCACCCCATATTCCCAGGCCTACAGCGATCATGCAATAGACGCATGCCATCATCATGAATTCCACGATGCACCTGGAGATTATGGTGTCCAATGGCTTAATTTGGCGATAGGCAAACAATCCCTTATTTGCGTTTATCGCCTCCATTCCCTTTAGAACCATATTCTTAAAAAGAAGGAATGGAACCACACCGGAAACTAGAAAAACTGGATACTCTAGCCCATGAAATGTCGTTCCCCGTAATATGCTAAATATAGCCATCATGGCTGCGACGTGAGCCAGTGGCTCGGCGATAAACCAAAATGCCCCGAGCCTGTTCTCACCAAACCTACCTCGAACCTCTCGAAGTATCAACGCAAAGATGACGGCTTTGGCAATTTGAATTGAGGAACGTTTTTTCATTAAACAGCCAATACGATCTACTCGAAAGTTTGAATGGTTCTGCCTAAAACAAGAACCTGCACAATTGGAGATATGATTTTTTGCCACTCATATACTGCAGCGTTAGTCACATACACAGCATCCTCGGGCTGCACGAGAAACTGACGTGCGAGGAACATTGCGGCAGGCTCCTTCATATTCAATCTAAAGACCTGTGCCCTAGGCTCTACTATTCCGTTTTCGGGATTCTTCTGGTCTGACAATCGAAAGATGAAAACACCAGCGGCATCCGCCTTCATTTCGCTAAGACCTTTTACACTCCCGAGTACTTCCAGAAGGCTGGGGTTATTCGACGGCAAATCATGTAATCCAGGATCCCCAACCGCCCCCATAGCGACAAAACGTTTGCGCGCCCGCTCAAGCACCACCTCTGCTCCTGGTGGCAATATTTGATTTTTCCCGGAAAGAAGGTCTTCATAGTTGAACTGATACGATTTTTCTCCCGTTCGAACTACAACCCTGATTAGATGAGGTTCGAGTACTGGACCACCTGCGCGATTTATTGCATCGAGCAGTGTCAACGGTCCTTGCAATGCGGAAAAGCGGCCCGGCGTTTTGACTGCGCCAACAACTAACACCGAACCGGACAGGTCGCCTGTCAACGATACCTGAACCTGGGCGTCACTTGTAATGCCCTTGAGTTTTCTTCTGATTAACTCTTCAACTTCTTCGGGCGTTTTAGCTGCTACATTCTGGCGACCGACGTACGGCAAGGATATGGTTCCACGGCTATCGACGCGGAGATTGTCAAATATCGTCCCCCCACCAGCCATTGGCGCAAATATTGCTCCTTCACTCGCCGAGTCAGCGATCATCACGCGTAATACATCTCCAGGAACCAGCCGAATTTCGGGCACGGTGGGTAGGGCAACTGCGGCCTGTAACTCCACATCGGGCGCGCGCATATATGGTGCGATAGTCGCTGCGCTTAAATCGACGACTGTGTAGTTCTGAACATCTTCGCTGTTCATTACTGCAAAGCGTGAGGGACCAGCTGAAGATAGGAAGCTTCCACATCCCGAAATCAGCAGTGGAATACAAAATGCCGTTGCTCGAATAAGGAAACGGTTATATTGCATTTTCATATATAAGCATGCCAAATATTAGTCACGATGGTCTTCAATAGTTGCGATTACAAATCTGGCAATGCCATAGAACAGTAGTAATGCAATGGATAAGGTTAGAAGATTATAAATTCGTTCGGGATAGATTGCTTTGTCGGGCAGATTCGGGGAGACAACAGTGACAAGACTCCTTAGCTTCTTGCTGGCTTCAATCCGGGCAGACTCCACGGATCCGACGGCGAACTTATATGCTTCTTCCGCAATCGCAGCATCTATTGTCAAATTCCTATATTTAGACGCGACGACGTTCAACTTGTCGCCACCTTTCTGAGAAACCAAGCGCTGAATTTCCGCAGCCAACTGCTGCTCCAGGGCATTAATCCGGTTGCGCTGTTGGCGGACTTGTGGAGTATCCGAATTTAACGTCCCGACCAGCGCCTTCAATGAAGTTCGCTCTTTTGTGAGGTTTGCCTCGAGATCCACAATAATTTCTCCACGCGCTTTGGCCGTTGCCTCTGCATCGAGTAGATTATTACTATTTTGAAACGTGAGCATATCTTCACGCCGATTTTCATACACTGCCCTAGCCTTCGCCAACTCGCTTTGGGCGAATGCCATCTGTTCCCGAGCCATACGGTGTGATAGCTCGTTGACAAATCGCTCGCTTTCTCCGAGCATGACCCGAAGAACCTCTTCAGAGAATCTTGGGTCAAACGCTTGTACACTTACGCTTAGCAGTCCCGTTTGCTCGTCAAAGCGTGCCGTAACGATACGACGATAATAATCAAGCAAATCTTCGCGCTGAGCGTTATTTGACAACCAGAACAGGGGGTCTCTTTTGTTCCCCGAATAGTGCACGGACCAGTCTAATTTCTGCTGGAGCACATTTAACATGTCCTGTGACGTGAGAAACTCCCTAAGATACAAGGTCTCTTCCCGCGAAGTTGGATTCAAGCCGGTCAACATTACGGCCAAGCCAGGCATCTGAGGCGTTTCGTTATTCCCTACCTGTCTAACTGCCACCTGTGCTGTACTGACGTATCGTTCCTGCGCAAAGAAGATGTAGTACGCCAGCGCCAGAATCATTGGGAGCCCAACAGTCCATATAAAGAGCCGCATTGATTTCAGTTTTTGGAAATTTATCATCTGGTAATTGCTTATTTGTGCAGATTGCATCAGAAATGTTGCATATTTTGCACAATCAATCTCTGAGGCTGGCGTTCTGTGAGAGCGCCGAAATTGTACCGGCATTTGTTGCCCGAACCCTGACCTAACCAACTAGATTCATGCAAAATCCCTTAATTTATTTCTTTTTGTAAATTATATTGGTGGTATTGTTTCTTATGGTTTCATTTGGCATGGAAACGCAATATTAGCGCCGATGTAGCGCACCGAGTTCCAAGCAAGTGCGGGCCAAATCTGAGACATTTCTTGGAACGGCTGGCCCGGCGGTGGAACGTTGCCAATCGGATGCCCACAAGACGTAATCTGTCGCACCATCCGATTCGCCTAGCTTTTCATATACATCTCGCATAATGGGTACATGGTCTCCGAAGATACATAGCAAAGACGAGCGACTTCGTTCCTTCATGGCCTGACGCAAGGTGCCGAACATCGCATCTGCATTGCGTAGGTGTCTTGCATAAGCGACTAAATCCTGGCACCCCGAGGGCAGCGAATTGTTTAATGTGGCCGCAACATCCGCGGCCTCCACCCTTTCCCAATGTAAGGGGCCATGGTTTTCCATGGTTATGACGTGCACATATAGCGGGGCTGCGGAAGTTCTCCTCAGAAGTGCCGCCACCCACTCTGCCACAGCTTTGTCGCCTACGTACGGACCGTCACATTTGGCATTTTTGAATTCTTCTATGCCAATGAATTCCTCGAATCCAAGCATAGGCAGAACCTTTTCTCGATTATAAAAATTCCGATGGTAAGGATGCACGCATACGGTACGATAGCCCAACGATTTCAAGTAGGATGCGATCGTGGGAAAGCCTTCGGCTGCTAACTTGCGGTAAGGATTATATTGATGAACGCCTAATCCGCTAGGCTTCATGCCGGAGAGAAACGCGAACTCTGTGCGCACAGTATTCGCTCCCCAAGCGGGCACTTTTAGTTGCCCATGGGAAATTGCCTCACTCTTAATCGCGTCAAAATTTGCAAGAACGTCGTCACGTATTAGTCCAGGGTATGCGCGCCGTGCGTCGAAGAATGATTCGCTTTGAATCACGACAATGTCTTGCGACATTACTGGCAGAGCAATCGCTAACTCCGATTTTGAAAAAGGAGCATCACGGCGTATATGTGCAAGTTCCAGCCCTTCCCCTCGCCGGTAGGCCCAGAGTGCGACGAGCAGACCAAGGCGATGTAAGTCAAGTTCGGCTTCATATGCAACACTGCAACGCCTACCGGCGGCCACAGCCGCCGCTAATCCCGCCAACGCCAACCCGGTGGTATGTGCAAAGAATAGGACAGTGGGAGCTGTGGGATCGAACATGTGCTCCTGCGGCAGATCTGCAAACGTCACCAACCATACGCCTGCTCCGGCCGTCACCGAGTCTTCCAGCGCCAACCCCGCCCACAATGCCGCGCCATATCCACCACCCGCCGCGAGCGCGCGGCCTACTCCAAAAAATGGTAGATATAGCCTTGGATGCCTGAGCGCATCTGAGAAATACTCAAAGTCCGGATAAATAAACGGCTCTCGCAACGCATGAAATTTTGCATTACTTACGAGTACCAGCAACAGCTCGATCGCCAGTACGTTGGCTATCGCAAAATACGGCCGCCTGAACAGCGCCAGCTCCAGCGCAAATGCAAGCGTCCAAACCCCCAGATGCACCGTCACCGCAGCAACCGGCCGCCGCCAAGGCGCCACTGGCCGCGGCGTGAGCAAGGCTTCGACCACAAATGACAACGCCAAGCCGATCAAATACGGCGGCAGTAGAGGAATCCAAAACGCCTCAATCACCGTAGCCAAGCCTCTTCAGGATCCACCCCGACACTGCAGGATGAATCACAGACAACAGGAAGCACCCAAGATTCAGCGGAAACGGGAAGCTGATGCGCGCCCGATTGGCCGCCAGGCCACGGCGGATAACACGCGCGGCTTTTTCGGACTTCCACAGAAAAGGTTTGGGGCCAGGCATAGCCGCACACATCTGCGACTCGACATAGCCCGGCATCACTACGTTGAACTTGATTCCCTGGTCGGCCATGGCATCCCGCATGGCCTCGCCGTACACCTTCACGGCCGCCTTGCTGGCGCTGTAGCTTGGGGTCTCCGGTAGGCCACGCCACGCCGCTAACGAACTGATCAACGCAATCTGCCCATACCCGCGCTTGCGCATCCCTGGCAATACGCCTTCCACTGTAGCGAAGACAGCCTTGATGTTGACGTCCAGCAGCCGTTGCACGTCTTGCCAGTCTTCGCCCTGATGCTGGGGGCCGGTGTTGATGTTGACGCCTGCATTGGCGATCACGAGCTCGGGCATTTCCAGATCACTTACGGAAGTCAGCCAGGCGACCAGCGCGTCATGTTCGCGGACATCAAGTTCTTGCGTAACGACGCGCGCTCCGAGCGCTGTGCATGCCTCGTCCAACTCCTGCAAACGCGTCGATTTTCGGCCTTGCAGAATCAAAGTCTTTGTTCCTGCTGCCGCATACTCCAGCGCCAGCGCCCCGCCGATGCCACCCGTTGCGCCGGTAATGAGCACGCAGCGGGGCAAACCGGGCTGCATGCTTTTAGTGCTGTTCATGGTTCTACCTTATTTTTCGGGACACGCCGCCACGGGTTGCGCCGTAAACCAAGAGCCTCTCCCAAATCCCGAACGCGCCAATACAAGGGCACGAATCTACCCTTCAAGCCCGGCAATCCCTGGATATCCCAGCCGGTCCAAGGCAAAAAGGGATTGCGACGGCCGTAGCCCCAGATTTCGATTCGCGTAGCGGGGTGATTGCTTGGGCCTCGGGAGTGAAAGCCTGACGTGTCGGCGACCACCAGTGTGTTCCGCTTGACTGCAAAGGTGCGCGGCTCCGCGTAGCCCATCCGCCGCAGCGCATCTTGCGAAACCCGCAGCGACCCGCGGGCGCTCAGGCGGTCCAGCGACTGCGCGTGCATGGACTGACGGCGCAACCAGGCCAGACGGCGGCGATTGACACGATGCGACCCCGGCACATAGACGAACGGGCCGTCGCCCTGCTCCACATCGGTCAGAAACAACCAGGCCTTCACGGTGGGATGAAACGTGTCGGAATGCAGCTGCATCTGCGGATCGTCCGATGCCTTGCGGACTCGAGTCATGATCGTCTGCAAGTAGTTCATGGGATGGCATCGGAACGAACTGGCATAGCTGAGCAACCCCAGCCACTGTTCGCCCCCAAGGACCGCTCGGGTCGCCGGCATGTGCCTAAGCGTATCCGCGTCCAGAGAGACGCGGCGGGTGATGGTGTCGCCCTGCATCATCTCCCTGCTGTCGCCATTCAGGTTGAAGATCTCCTGCGCAACAGCTTCGAATACAGATGGAGCTAAAAAATCCTGCTTGAGGATATACCCGTCGCGATCAAAATCTGCGCGATCTTGATTGCTTATTCCGCACGCCAGACGCCGACGGCGGAACGCCGCCAGGCGGTGGGCAAGCCTCACGCGGGCGACATGCAGCCCCTTCTTATTGAGGAATGCACTGCCGATGATGGGATTGTCCCTGAACGATTTGGCCTCGGTCGCAAGCGCCAGCAACCAGATCGGCGCGCACAGCCAACGCAGCACTCGGGCGGCGTATATAGAGAGGGTCGCAGAAGGTTTTGTCTGTGGCGTAGTTTTTGGCACGGTGCATAACGGACAAGGCCGCCCTGAGGCGGCCATTGTCCGATTTCACAATGATCCGATCGCGCCCCCCGATGGGGACGACCGGGCATTGTAAGCCAACGCCGCGACGGCGCTGGATAGATCAGTCGTTACTGCAGCAGGCTGCGCAGCATCCAGGCGTTCTTCTCATGCACGTCCAGGCGCTGCGTCAACAGGTCGGCCGTGGGCTGGTCGTTGGCGGCGTCGGCCTTTTCGAAGGCGGCGCGGGCGGTCTTGGCAACGGATTCGTTGGCGCTGACCAAAAGTCGGACCATTTCCAGCGCTTCCGGCACCGACTCGGGCTCGGCAATCGACGACAGCTTGGAGTATTCGCGGTAGGTGCCCGGCGCGTAATGGCCCAGCGCGCGGATGCGTTCGGCGATGCTGTCCAGCGCGTTCCACTCTTCCGTGTACTGCGTCATGAACATCAGGTGCAGCGTATTAAACATCGGCCCCGTGACGTTCCAATGGAAGTTGTGCGTCATCAGGTACAGCGTGTACGAGTCGGCCAGCAGCTTGGACAATTCTCCGGCGACGGCGGCGCGGTCCTTGTCCGAAATGCCGATGTTGATGCGCGGAACGCTCGGGGTCTTCTTGGTGGACTTGGCCATTGCTAGCTCCTATGGGATAAGTACGAATTAAGGATACCACTGCAAACACTATGGATTGACTCAAGACAAGCACGAAGCAAGGGGTTGCGCGACGACGGTTTGACGCGGCTCAAAAGACCGTTCCGTCGC
>Ga0256774_1000027_pt1 | contig 18793 bp, 1 predicted proteins | sample MC6MC0925MT_FD_186061 | JGI IMG/M metagenome (GOLD analysis project Ga0256774, IMG submission 186061) | Metatranscriptome of enriched soil aggregate microbial communities from Iowa State University, Ames, United States - MC6-MC0925-MT... | ecosystem: Environmental > Terrestrial > Soil >... | reverse complement strand
GCCAGTTGCTGTACGCAGCGTGATCGCGCGCGCTCGTGGCCTGCTTCGCGCACGAACACATTCAACCTTTTGTTGGAGTTCAGAATGCTCATTTCAATCCTCAATCCAATCAAAAACACGGTCAAACAGCACAATGCTCAAGCCGAGTTGTCCGGGCGACGGAAGGGGATCGTGCCAGAGTAACGCTCACGGCAGAACGGGCATCGCTTCTGCACAAGCTGCTTCTCGCACCCTTCGCAGACGGTGTGTCCGCAGGGGTTCAGCACGAGTTGCACGTCGCACGTCTGGCAGATGACGCAGGTGAACGCGTTCTGCAGGCGCTCGATCTTGGACGTCAGGGTGGACTCGCGCGCGTGCGCCTCGCCTGCACGACGCTCCGCAGCCTCGCACGCAGCACGCAAGGAAAGGTTCTCACGCGCAAGCGTGGCGGCGTCGAGCGACAACGGAAGCTGTGCCTGCTGCAGCAACGACGACACAGCTGACAGCAGCTGCGCGCGGCTGCGATCCAAGGGAACGGACGCAGCACTCGCAGAATCCGCGGCCGAAGCAGAAGCAATCAAGGCAGGCACAGCGGCTGCCGGGGACTGCTGCGCAGGTTGAAGCACGACCGGACGAGCTGCTGCCGGTTGCCCTGCATGCGACTGCTGCCTGCGCATCGTTTGCTCGTGCATCTGCTTGCTCATGGCTTCGTTCGCGCGAAGCAGCTTCTCCGCCTGCTCGGTGACGGAGTGCCCAGAGGCCGCTGCAGCCTGCATGTGCGACGTGAAACAGAACAGGTCTGCGCTGGACAGCAGTGCCGTCTTGCTCGGATGGATGCGCACCAGCAACGACGAGAATGCGCCACCGCTGGATGCATCGCCGCCAGGCGCGGAGGAGGATGCCGCTGTGGAGTTCGCTGCACTTCCTCCCGACGATGGAGACGAGACGGTGGCAGCCACCGCAGTTTCATCGCGCACGACCTGCCCATAGCGGTGCTGTCCCTGCTGGTCGCGAAACGCCACCAGCTCACCGGCGTGGAACTTGCGCAGAGGGGCCAGTTGCAGCACAGCGGCATCCAGCGGGTGCAGCAGCTCGCCCACCACGCCACGGCGTAAAGCCTCGTGGTCGATCGCGCTCACTTCCAATCGGTCCAGCAGTGGGGACAACCGACACGCAGCCAAGGATGCCGAATCAGCCACATCCACACCAGCAGCTTGCGCCAGCGCAGCGGGTTCGAGTAGCGCCGTATCGATGAGCGCGTTGAGCGGCGTGATGTTGCGCAGTGCGTCGACGGCCGGAATGGCCTTGGCCAGGATGAGCGCCAGCGCGTTCGCCAGCACCAGCGTCGGTCGCACTGCATCCAACTCGCCCTGGTGCAGGTTGACGTAGATCAGCCGCGTGGCCGAATCGACGTGCACCAGCGCCAGGCTGCCGTCTTGGAGGCCGCTGCCCTCCGACGTCACGTCAACACCTTCGGGCTGCAGCACGAGGCGCGTGCGCAACGACATGCAGAACTGCACGCTGTAGGTGCGCAGCAGGCCGTGCAGTGACGACAGGGATGGCAGCTGCGCGTGCTGCGTGTATGCATGCGAGCGGCTGATCTGGTCCTCGTACAAGCGGATCACGGCGCGACTGAACTCCTCCGCATGCAGCAACTCCTGCACGCGCTGGCACTGCTCGGGTGTGAGGGCTGCCTGCAGCTCGTTGCTCTGATCGATGTTCACCAGCGTCTGCAAGCGCTCCTCGACCGCGTCAGTGAGCGCGCGAACACCGGCCTTGCGTGCTAGCCGCGCGGAGATAACCGCGTTCACCACGTGCAACTTGCGGTGCGAGATGCGGGCAGACAGCAGGCTCGAGTCGCTGAAGACGCAGCTGTAGGCCGGCACCAGGCGCGCGCTCTCGTTGGGAACATACACCAGCAGCGGCTGCGCATTGCTCGCGCCGCTCGAAGCAGAGCGAGATGGCATCGCGCTCGCCTCTTGCGCAGATTCGTCCGCATTGTCGCTGTCGACAAGCAAATGCAGCACCTTCACCACCGCGCTAAGCTCGTTGCAGTTGAGCGTGCCTCCAGCCATGGCGTCCGAGCGTGAAGCGGCGGCAGACTCCACCTGGTGCGCTGAAGCCGACTCCGTGGCGTTGAGCTCGACGTACAGCTCGTACAGCAAGTTGAGGTAGTCGCGTCGCGTCGGCAGGTCGTTCGTGCCCAGGCGGCGGAACAGCGCGTCATACGCACCGAACAGGCGCGGAACCTCGAAAAGGAAGGGCGACAGATTCTGGTCCAGGCGGAAGTAGAGACGCGAGGCGCGGGTCAGCGCGCCGCCAATGGGCACCAACGGCAGACGGCGCAGCACCGTTTGCTGCGCAGGGGACAGCTCGGCCCAATGCGTGTCCAAGTAAGCGAACAGCTCGAGGAACACTTTCGTCGGCTCCAAGCGTCCATTTCCTCCTACGGCTGCCTGATCCGCGTTGAGCACCCGATCCCACTGCTCCAAGGGCACGGAGGCGATGCGCTGCACGTGGTCCATCACGACGACGACGGACGGAGGTGACACGAGACCCATCTGCGCGTGCAGCACCACGGGCGGGCTTTGCACTGCGGGAAGCACCGGCAGCGCCGTCCACGCCAGCGCGCGATCCTTCGATACGGCCAGGTCGCCGAAGCGCACGCACAGGCGCACGCCGCGGAAGCGCACGGGCACCCAGCGCAAAGGACGCAGCGTCTTCCACAGCTTGGGAGTCGAGAGCTCGTTGTACTGCGAGATGAGGTGGTCCAACAGCCGGGTCGCCACGTTGAACATGCGCGCCTCCTCGGCCTCCTCAGCGTCGCTGCCACTCTCCCCCGCCTCCATCGGTTGCGGTTGTTGGTCCATCGGTGCTGGTGCGGGAAAGGGCTTTCTCGCCAAGCTGCTCGCCTGGGCAATCTTGGTAGCGCACAACACGAACGCGTCGGCGTCCAACTTTTGCCTCAGGCCCAAGGCCACGAGGAAGTCTAGTAGCTCCGGCCGCGCTTCATAGGAGGCCGAGGGAAACACAGCCTCGTCGCTGAAGAGATCGGAGAAGAAGCGCACGCGCGGGTCGAACAACGAAGAGGCGGCCACGCGCAGCGGCGGAACGAACGGAGCGGCAGACGAGGACGACGAAGACGATGCAGCAGCTTCTTCCTCCTCCTTGCTCTCCGCCCCCATCGCCTGCGACTGAGGCGGCTTGACCGGAATGATCGGCAGCGCAGCCACGGCCGCTTTGGTCGCCGCACTGAGTACCGAATCGTTCACCCACGAAACCAGGTGCGTCTGGATGAACGCGTCCTGCCGCTCGGAGCGCTGTTGCGCACTCAGGGATGATGCCGCCGACTGCGCCGAAGCTGAACCAACAAAACTGCTCGACGAAGCTGCAGCCGCCGCGCTGCCCATCACCAATGCCGAGGCTGAGGCAGGAGCCCGCATGCCCATAATCTCCTCCTCGATGAACGGCACCAGCACCCTCTCGAGCAGCTGCGTCTTCGTGAGTTCTTTCACTCCGGCCCACCTTTGGAGCTCCGGGAACCTGTACGCGACAAACGCGCCCGACCGTGCCACATACGCGACCAACTCCGTGGGCAACGAGGACACCAGCTCCGGCGCGAGCATGAACACGTCGGAGGAGACACCGCCAGCGGCGGAGTCCAGCGCGCGGAAGACCGGGGGCGCCTCGCTGCTATGTACGTCCGGCGCCGGCAGGCACTGGAAGATCGGTAGCATGCGCACAGTCCTACGATCCTCGGACCTGTTGAACGCACCGGCGGTGAACCCGTCGGACAACAACTTCATCAGGGTGGCACAGGTGGCCTCCGAGAGGTTCCCCAGACGAATATCAATGCTGCTCGACAGGAACAGCTCGGGCAACGAACGGAGGAACTTCACCGGAATGTCGGGCACTTTGTCCACGAGGCTCAGAGACTGCGGAGCACCTCCTCCCGCCACCGCGGCGGCACCACCACCTGCGGCACCGCCCATGGCGACCTGAGCGGCCTGTTCCACCGCGCGGAGTGCCGCAGCCAATCCTCCCATCGGCGCCGCTGCCACCGCAGCCGCCGCAGGTGCCGCTCCCTGGACCGCGGCATCACTACGGTACTTCTTGTCGAAGAACGCCCAGTCCAACAGCGGGTACCCGAGCTCCAACATGGCCTCGGCCACCTCGGTTGACAGCGACCACGCCGAAGATGAGGGCAGGCACAACACGTGCGGCCACAGGGCGACCGTGGCCAAGGAGCCTGTGACAAACTCGTCGGAGGCAGCGGCAGGGTCGTCGAGCGCGCCACCTGTCACAGAGGACGCGGGCGCAGCCGCAGCAGAGGCAGACGCAGTCACTCCCGCGTACGAGGATGGCGCGGACGTTGCGCCCTTGTTCAGCAAGGGCAGCAACGGCCACGCCGCGAGCACCTGCCGGTTATCTGCGGAACGGATGCTGATGAACTGCCACAGCGTGCGCACCCACACGGCAGTTGGCAGGCCCGCAGCAGTCGCAACGGACATGCCACTCCCTGCCTGCGAGGAGCTGTGGCGCGCGGCGGAAGCCGAACCGGCAGCCGAAGCAGCCGACGCGCCAATGGCGCCAGATCCTGGTGCCGCCTGTGCAGCCGGTGGCGCAGCCAGGTCGACAATGCTTCCCTCCACAATGGGCTGCCTATCCTCTCCTTCATACACGCTGCGATCCTCGATCTGCCTGGCAGCCATTAAGTCCCTGCGGCGAATGCGCCAATCAATCACCTTCTTCTTCGCGCCCCCGAACAGTCCCGGCGCATGGATAGGGAAGAGGCGGCCCAGGTAGGCCGCGACGAGGCGCGCGTTGAACGGGTCCAGGTAGTGCCGCGCGAAGGGGGCCGACTCCAGGTGCACGAGCAACGCGGGGTCCGCGTGCACGGACTCGCTCAGGAAGATGTCGGAAGCTAGGGGCAGCAACGCCTGCGCCGCACTGCTGGCCAGCACGAAGCGCCGGGAACCGAAGGAGCCCGTAGAGCCGTTGGCCAGAGGAACGAGGCGCAGACCGGACAACTCCGCGTACCGCGCATCCGTGTGCGCGGTGGAGCCCAGATCGAGCATAGCGAAGCGCAGCAACTCGCGACTCACTTCGCTCGGCACGCCCGCATTGATCGCATCGCGCAGCGAGGGGTTCGTGCGCAGCAAGCGGCGCAGCTCGAACGGCGTGCACACGCAGGCCGGGAGCAGCGGCGGCGCATTCGCCGCGCTGGCTACGCTGGCTCCTGCGACTGCCGGAGTGGTGAGCGCATCGACCACCCCGCATAGCAGCAAATCCTCCGCGATCTCAATCGGTACCTGGAACAACGGGTGCGCGCGCGTGATGAACGCCTCGACCACCGCCCCCATGGCCGCGTGCTTGAACAGCGAGCTCTTGAGCAAGCCAAAGTCGTTCGAGCTCAGCAAAAACAACGGCAGGGGCTCCTGCTTGCCCACGCGCTCGTACAAGTGTCGCACGACCAGGCGAGCGTACATGAGGCGCGTCGAGGACGCGCGGGGGAAGTGCTTGTACAGGGCGAGCTTCCCCGCGGCCGAGGACTTCTCCAGGGAGGACTTGACGTGCACGAGCAAGTCAATCCACGCGCTGACAGCCGAATGGCTCAGGTGCTCCACGTTCCATTGGTGCACGGCCGAGCGACGCGCGGCGAGGGGATCACCCTCCAAGATGCGCTGTCGTGTTTGCAATTGCACTGCTTGTGGCGACGGTGCTGCACGTGCAACCACAGCCTGCGGAGGCGGACGTGGCTGCCCTTCAGCTCCGTCGTCGTCGCTGTCGCCGTCGTCCTTCTCGTCATCAGACAAGGAGCTCGGCGGGGTACCCGCGCTCAGGCTGGATGTTTCCGGCTTGGTGGGAACCCAGTCATCCGTGGACTTGGCCGCAGCAGCCGCCAGCGAACCCGGTGCAGGCGATGCAGCGGCGGTGGATGGGGGCGGGGAGGGCACGGGAGACTGCGGCGGTAGCTGCGGCGGCCGAGCCAGCTGCTCCAACCTCTCTTCACGGTCGGTAACTTGCGCAGCCCAGTCCGGTGCGAATCGCTCGGTCCAGGACGGATCAAAGTGTACGAACCGGCCGGCACTCGTGCGACGCAGAGCAAACGGCGCGCTCAGGTGCAGCGGCAGGCCAGAAGAGGGAAGTTGCATTGGCGCAAGGAGTGGCACACCGCCAGCGAAGAGGCGTGACTGCGCCGACAACGGCTCCGCGCTCTGACCATTCCTGCGCACCCGCACAGCTGCGGCCGCCAGAGGGACCAACGAGCCAATGCTGGCGGGGTGTTCGCGTCCGGCTCTAATTCTCAACGGTGCATTCGCGACCGCTCCGGCTCCGCGCGCTTGTTCCGCCTCCTTCACAAAGCGCAGCGCCATGTCGCGGCTCTGCCCGCTTCCCAGCACCTCCGCGACGGCGTACACATCAACGTTGGTCTCCACACCTGACGCGGCCGCGGCGGAGGACGCCAGGTTCGACGCGCCCCCGCCGCCGCCGCTCGAGGAGGCCGAACGTGGGTCGGACCACAGTGTGCTGATCTCCAGCTCAAAGCAGTTGCGTTTCGGCGCGAACACGCTGGCCGACGAAGAGAACAATCCGAACAGCCCGCCGCGCCCCTCGGTGGTCTTGCGCCAGGACACGTCGTTCACCAGGAGTTTCCGCAGCTCGCGCAGGGGCTTCTGGTTGGGCATCGGCTGCTGTGCCAGCACGTGGGCCGTCGCGATCTTCACCAGTCCCGCGCTGGAATGGGGCGGCTGCATCGCGAGCGAGAACGATTCCAGCGAGCGCATGAAGAGCAACAACGGCTCGAAGTGGGAACGCATGGACGAAACCACCTGCTCGATCACCGGGCGGATCAGACGGGCGGGGCTGAGCGTCGTGTCGGCTCCGATGGAAGCAGCGGCGTAGTGGCGCAGCGGCATGCGCAGAATAGTGCCGCCAAACGGTTTCTCCTTGCTGAAGCGGAAGGGTAGCGCCTCGAACGGCTCGAACTGGTGCGCAAACCGCTTGCCCAGCCCGCTGGCAGTGAACGTGTACGTGCGGCCATAGCTCGGCTCCACCTTCGCCGCCGCCGGTCCCGCGCTCGCCGATGCAGCAGCCGGCCCCGCTGCCGAAGCCGCCGCGGCGGAGTTCTCCATGAACAGCTTCTTCAGCGGGTCGAACACGTGCAGCGCCTCGCCGCTCAGAACGAACAAGCTATCGGAGAACGCGTAGCAACTCAGCATTCCGTGGCCGGCATGTACCGACTGGCGCTGAGGCAATCCCGCCGCGGAACTGGCCGCGGTAGGGGATCCGGCCGGAGCGGGCGGGAGGGACGGCCCCGCTACTGGCGCATCAGAACCATCCATCGCCGCGCTCTGCATCATCAATATGTCCTCGATCATGAGAACTGCGTCGAAGTAAACCACGAGCGCCGGACCCTGCGCCGCGGAGAGCAAGGGGTTGAACAGCGACTCGGAGGGGTGGGCGCGGTGGTCCAGCACGACCTGGCAGGTGCGCGCACCGGCGCTGTCGGCGAGCTCCACCAGGTCGAGCAGCGCGGTGGTGAGTGCCTCCAGACCCGCTACACCATTACGACTGACTAGCGCATCCTCTTGCGACGCAGATGCCGCCACAGGCGCCGATTCTACCGCTCCGTCCTCACCGGGCAAATCCACCTGCGGCCCAAGCAAGTCCACAATCTTGCGCACAATGTTCGCCGGGGTGGGACACGGTACATCGCGCTTGTAGCTCTGGTTGAGCAACAGCAGCTCGCGCAGGCTTTTGATGCCCAACTTGGCTGCCAATTCGTTCGACAGGCGCGGGTGGACGAACGCGATGGAATCCTTCTGTGCCAGGGTGGCCAGCAGCCACGCCGCGTCGTTGAACGCCAATTGGCTGGCCGGGATCATCACGCCGCGATCCGAGGGAACCAACAGCTCAGCCGGCTTGATAAGCAGGGTGAGCTTCGGGCGCTTGCCCGCTGCAGCGGCTTCTGCGGCGCTCGCAGCGTTGCGCGCGTCTTGCAGATGGCCTAGGTACGTCACGATCGATATGGAAAGGTCCAGCTCGCGCTCGGTCAGATGCGCGGCTGCAGGGGTCGAAGCAGCGCTTCCAGTGGGAGGAGGGCTGCACGACGGACCAGGTGGCGCGGGCAGCGCCGTCGACGTGCTCGCCGCACCTACGGCCGGGTGAAGCGATGCCGACTGCGCACGCGTTTGCGCATCCTGCGCGATGTTCTTGAGCGCGAACGCATAGTCGCTCGGATCGAAGCGCGCCCTGACGCCAAGCAGCGCGAGCAACGATGCGAACGGCATCAGGTCCAACGGAACCTCGTGCAGGAACGGTCGCGCATCGGGTGCGACGATCTCAGGAGCAAGATCTTCCATTCCGGGGGAAGCCGCGCGAGGACTGGACGGCGCGCCTGGGCCAGCTTCAGGGTACTGTCCCGGCGGGAATGCAAAGCGCGCCGCGGTGTAGAAGTGACCGCCATGGCACAACCACGCCTGTCCCTTGAGCGTGGCGGCCATGATGGCCTTGTCGCGCTCCATCTGCGCGTCGCCCGGGGGACGACTGATGTGCGCGGTCAGCTGCGCGTAGATCAGCGGCACGGTGGAGTTGATGTGCGTGGCCAACGCGGCCGCCGTGCCCGAGGACTGTGCGGCGCGAGAGGCTTCGCTCAGACGAAGCAGCTGCTGGCACAGCGCCACAGCAGCCAAGGGCTCCTGCCATCCAAGCGCCGCGCTAAGCTCCGCGCTGCGAACCTCCCCGTCAAGTAGCTTCAGCGTCGCGGAGCACAACCACGCGTCGGCAACGGGTCGCACACGCCGCGCGGGTGCAAAGCACTGGCTGACCGCATTGGGAACGGAGGACACCTGCGACGATGCAGCGCCACCCGAAGAGCTCCAAGGCAACAGCGGGATCGGGCTGCTCACGTGCACGGGCAGCCACCCCAGGTCGCACAGACGCAACAGGAAAGCGGAACGGGACAGCACGCGGTCGGGTGACACGAACGCAGACAGTGACTCCTTTGGCGAGGAGGATGAAGACACATTGCCCTTCGCGCTCGCAGAAGACTTAGTCTGCTGAGGCTTGGCGCCCTTGCCACTGGCTGCAGCCGACGGAATGAACTTTTCTTCCTCGTTCTCCTCTTCCTCCTCCTCATCCGCTTCGAGCAGGCGTGCGCTGTGGAGGTCCACGTAGCGCAGCAGCGCCTTCGCACGCTCGCGCTCCACCGCGACGGATGCGGCTGGTTCGCGCGCCAGCCGAGCAACGGAAGTCACGATGCCACTGGCGACGTCAAGCACACCGCGACGATCCACGCTCGTTTGCAACCCGAGACGAACCAGCGTTTGCAGCAGGTGCGGCGCGTCGAACGGCGCGGAGGGGAAGTGGACCGCCGGGTCCAGCAGCGCACGGAACTCGGAGACGGAAGGATCGAACAGCTGCGAGGGGGTCAGAAGTCCTCCTCCTGCTGCGCCTGGAGCGACACTGCCCGCCTTGGCCGCCAAGGTCTCCACTTGTGCCTGCGCCTGCGTGGGCAGGAACGGTAGCTTGGCGATGACCAGCAAAAACTCAGCGTCCTCCTTCACGAGCGCATCGATGCGCTCAAGCAAGGCGAGCATGGTTGCGTTGCGTTCCGCCGCCGGGAGACGGGTCAGCACCGCGGCGGGGAAGACTGACTCGCGGTAGAACTCCGTCTCCCTCAGCGATGCCACGCCCAGCACCTCGAGCAACGAGGCGTCGTGCCGCCCCTGCAGCCACAGGAAGCGCGAGGAGAGCAGACTGGACGGCACGCCCTCCGGCGGCCGCAACCGAGGCTCGGACACAAGGTCCACGAAGTAGAACTTGGAGACGCTGCTGGCGGGAGTGGCCGCGGCAGCGGGCGGTGGAGACGTGGGACGCGGCGCAGAGGAAACTGCGCTAGCACCTCGGACCACGGGAGCCGCCACAGGCATCGCTGCTGCGGCAGGGCGTGCAGGAGCCGCTTCCGGAGGCGCTCCATACGCCTCGAAAATATCCATGTGTCTCAGCAGCTCCCTCTCGCGCTCCGTGGGCGCAGGTTGGTTCAGTCCGCCCTCGAGCGTGCGGGGGGACAGGCACCGCGCCACCCAGGATCGGAGCGTCAGGCGCTCGGCGGCGGTAAGCGGGCGAAGGAATGCGGGCAGCGTGTGCAACCCCCCGCGCACCTGCGAGTCCACGCAGGCCAACACGCCGCTCACCGTGAACGCGTGCACGTACTCGAACAGCTTCTCGTGCGGGTTGGGCTGGAGGACCTGTGGAACGCGCACGGTGTCCACCACGCGGAGACCCAGCTTGCTCAGACCGGTCAACAGCGCGCCAGGGAGGGACGACAAGGGCGTCTTCGAGTCGGGGCACAGCAAGTGGCACCCGCCGCTCGAGGCATCCAGACGGCACAGGTACGCCTGCGAAGGGGGAGGGGTCAGCAGGCTCGAGCTTCCCGCGGCCACGCCTCCAGCAGGCGCGGGCACTTGCGCCGCGCCCGCGGTGTGGAACGCGTTGGCGAGAACCAAGGGCATCCTCGCGAACAACGACAAGTCCTTCACCCCGCCGCTGCGGGACAAGTAGCTCCAGAGCAGCGCCAGCCATGCCAGACTCGGAACAGTGTGAGGGCGGGGTCGCACCACGCCGGCGGCGGTGGAGGGGTCCGGCACAGCATCGTCCGCCGCGGCCAGAGCAGGCTCGACATACTCGACCGCATCCTTCCCCGCCCACTGCTGCGGCAGGCAAAACGGTATCAACCTCGCAACGGCTACTTCGTCCACCACGGCAATGTTGCTCTGGGACTGGAACATGGCGTCGGCCAGGAGGCGCGCCACGTCGGCTTCGAGCGCGGGCGAGTAGATGAGATGGGATGCGGCGGGGGAGAGAAGCTTGTGCAGTTGTCTCTGCGATACGTCCTCGGCGGACAGGAGATAGTACTGCCGGTGCGCCTGCTGCTGTTGCAAGCTGGGGTCCGGGGGAAGGGGAGCGCCAAAGACGCCCCAGGTGCCATCGTACAGCGGCACGAGCGGCACTCCGCGCAGCTGCGCGAATAAGCCAACCAGCGCCTCTTTGTCCTTGCTGCTGCTGAGGCGCAGCATGTCCGCCAGAGCGTAATGCAGCAGGAACAGCACGTCGCTTCTCGACAAAGACGAGGGCACGGCGCCCAGGGAGCGCAGCCACTGCCGAATGAACGCGGGGTCCACGTGGCGTGGACCGGCTGACGTAGGGCTTGGGTTCGAGGAGGAGTCCTTGCCGCCTTGGGAGGGCGCGGGCGCGGTGCTGCCGCCGTGCTGCACGAGCAACGTGCGATGAGCCGAAGGCAGCTGCACGACAGGAATGCCACACGACAGCAGGATCGAGCCCAGCCGGCCGTACTCAGCGAACGACGGCGGCGCGGAGGGCGAACCTGCTACAGGAAGCGCTGGCGCTATCGCTTTCTTTTCAGCGTCTTCGACGAGCTCCACCGTCGCCTTGCCGCTGGGCTCCACGGCCTTCGCCGCATCGTCGTCGATTGTGACGGCATACCGAGGCGCGATCCACTGGCCGAGCCCCTGACGCTCCTGTGCGACGTCCCTAGGTTCCGACAGGCGCAGTGTCGTGGAAAGCGCTGTAATGTCTACGTCGCGCAGGACGGAGGAGGGGCCCTGCGCAGGGGCATGGGGTGCTGCAGCGGTCCGGGCCACCACCAGTGCGCGACCCAGCGCCGAAGCTGCCGGGCCTGGAGCGGGCAGCGCCGCCTGCGCCGGTCGCGTCGGATCGCGCCAAGCGGTGGCTGGCGTGAAGAGGAACGCTTGGCCTTGCAGCAGTGCGTAGACGCGCGAGGAGAGGATCTGCCACGCCTCGGCTGTCGCGCTGGAGTTGCTCACGGTTTTCGCACGGCCAGCGTGGGGGAACAGCGAGAAGAACTGCGAGGAGCGGGGTCCGAGCAGCCGCGCCGCCGCGACGAGCAGTCGTGCGTACGCCGGAGCGCACACGTCCAGCAGCAGCGCCGTGTTCCACGCGCTGCGCATCGCACCGGCGCCGGTCATGTCCGACCCGAGCCAAATGTCGCGCCGATTGGCCGACAGCTCGAAGAACGCGTTGCAATGCACGGGAAGCCCGGTCGTCAGCGGGAGCGGCAGGAAGCAGAACGCCTTGCCCCCCAGCGCTTGGGGTGAGGCCAGGTCAACGGCTTGCGGTGCAGCGCTCGAAGTCACGTCGGGCTCGTGGAGCAAGTGCGCGGCCACCCCGCCGAACGGGAGCATCTTCTGCCCCGTGGCCGCGCCCTCAATTGCCAAGACACGGCTGCGACCACCGCCCAGCTGCTCGCTAAGCAAGAAGGTGTCCTGCGAGGTGCGGGAGGATTGCAGCGCGAACGCGGGGGCGCTCGCTTCCGATGCTGGCTGCGAGGGAGACACATCCGCCGCCGCCGAAGCCTTGAGCTCATACTCGTGCACGGTGAGCCTGACGCGGCTGACCTGCATCCCGCGCGGCAGGTCCTCCTCGGGACAGCTCTCGAGACGCTTGTAGAAGGCGCCCTTGGACATGACGCTGGAACCCGAGGTGGAGGCTGCAGGAGCCGCCCCTGCAAATGCAGGCAGCTTCGCCCACACACCCTTGTCCCTCTGGCTCCTGTCAGCCAGCTCCGCGGAGTACAGCTCGCGCGACTGTCCCTCCTCGTGCACGACCACCGTGACCTTGGTCACGTGGCGCAGGAACAAGAGTGCCTCGACCACTGCGGCCTTGAAGTGCTCCAACAAGCCCATCATGTCCCGCCGCGTGCACGGCTCCTTCTTGATGCCGCTCTTCGCGGCGGTTCCTTCGGTGCGCAGGGGGAAGCGGAAGAGGGTCCCCCGGAACTCCGAGGCGAGGTCACAGCCGAAGAACTGCAATTGCAATGGCGCGAACTGGTCGGGGAACGCTTGCATCAGCATGGGTCCCAGCGGGATGCGCAGTCCAGGTTCGCGGTGGCTGACGCCCGGGAGGTACTTGGCGTGAGGGTCGAACATGATGACCGACCCGGAGGACACCAGGGAGGGCACGTCGGTGAAATGGTAGACGGCGCTGAAGCCCAGACCGAACCGTCCAGTACTAGCGAGTTTATCAAGTTTGCTCCCTTGGCCTATGCTGCTCAAGTTCTGGAAATCCGCCTCGGAGAAGCTGGCGTCATTGTACGCGTACAGCGCCGGCCCCTGCCAAGCCTCCATGTCGCCGCTCAGGAGAGACGAGGTTCCATACGAGTCCGCATTGAACAACAACGTCATCTCCCGCGCGCCCGCATCATCTGCATTTTGGAGCAACTCGAACAACACGCCGACTCCTTCGGGGTACAGGGCGAGAATGTTGCGCAGACGTTGGACCAAGGACTCCTTTTGACCGAACGCCTGGGCGGACAGGGAGCTGGGCAGGGCCGCGTCGGAACCGGAGGATGTGACGCCTAACCGCTCGCTCAAGGAAGCTGACAGGGTCGCGCGGTAGCTCCGCACACCGACCTTCTCTGCGACGGCGTTGGAAAGCTTCGGATGCACGAACAGCACCGCAGGTGCGGCCGCTGATGCTTTGCCCTTGCCCCCCGCCGCGCTCGCACTCGCGCTTGCGTTCGCGTTCATGAGCCACTTGGCGTCCTGGAACACCATCGCCTGCGCCAGCGCGAGCGCGCCCCGCTCTGAGGGAACGTACATGGCGCCATGGATGTGCTCCACGTGGTCGGAGAGGTATTGCACCAGCGAGACGGCCGTGTCGAGCTCTCGAGCACCCAGTGGCCGCGCGGAAGCATCCGTGGCGCTCGAGGCCGCCCCGTGCGTCTGCGCGATCAGCGACAGCACCTCCGCGCAGTCCGACGGATGGAAGCACTCGCGCACGCCCATTGCACGAAGGAACGGAGCGTACACGCGCAGTTCAGCAGGAAGGCGCCAATGGTAGGGCTCCAGGTCCACGCCGCTCAATGACTGGAACGCCACGCGCTCGCTCGACACGAAGCGCTCGCCGACGAACAGCCAGTCCTTGCCGTGCAGGGACGAGCGCAGGGTCTCCAGCACTGACTTCCCCTGCGCGGCTGGAGCGGCTGCTTCGCTTGCATGCGCGAGCAGGCGGTACAGCGGAGGTAGCACGGTCGTCAGTTGCTCCAGTAGCTCACGCTGCTCGGACTGGCGCTGCGGTTTGGCTTGGTCAGACAAAGCCGACGTGGAACCGCTGCTTGAGCCATCGTTGTACGATGCGAGTTGCGCACTGAGCTGTAGCAGCTGCTGTACGACAACTTGAATCGGCAATGGCTTGTCCCACTCCAGCTGCTTCATCAGGAAGGCACTCGGCCCACCCACAACTCCGGACGCATTGCTGTTCCCGCCGCCGCTGTCCAACAGGCGCATCGAGTACGAGCAGCTCCACATCTGTCCTCCATCGCGCGTGTCCATCGGTGCGCCCAGGAAGGGCGGGTCGCGCTGCCGTTGCTTCGGAGAGCCGAACACCGTGCTCACGCTCCAGGGCAAGATGGTGCTCGGGGGCACCACGAGCGTCGGCAACCAGGGGATAGCGAGCAAGGAGGAGAGGAAGGAGGGCTTGTCGGTGAAGTCGCGCGGTGAGGAGGAGGAGGAGTCGTCAGCGAAGAGACGAGCACCGTGCGCATCCACGTAGGCGAGCAGGGCGTGCGCGCGGCGCAAGGAATGATTGATCAGTTCGTTGTCGTTCGGTACGCTGTGCACGGGTGTTTCGGTCACCGAAGCGGTGGAAGATGAGGCCGAGGCCGAGGCAGAGGCCTTGCTCGCCGCCGCCGCCGCCGCTTGTTCCACCTGCGCCCACCCCGCGCTCCCCTCCTGGAACACCTTGAGCGCCGCCTCCAGCACCCCCGCGCGGTCGAGCCTCGACTGCAGTCCGAGGGTGCGCAGGGTGGCCAGGGTCTCTGGGGCGTCGAAGAAGGGCGGTTGGGGGAAGTGCGCCAGCGGATCCAACAGTGCGACCAATGCGGGGATCGAGGGATCGTACAGCTCGGAGGGCTTGTGCAACTGGCCTCCTCCATGCGTGGGCACGAAAGCCGCCTCCTTGATCACCTCGACGAACGAGGGGTCCTCCTTCGTTAACAAGGGCATCTCACGCAGCAACACCATCATCGCCTCGTCGCGCTCCTCCGGGTGCAAGCGGGAGAATGAAGCGGCGGGGAGGAGGTGCTCACGGAAGAAACGCGTGGCGGACAGGGAAGGCACTCCCAGCGCCGAGTAGAGCAGGGCGTCGCTCGGGAGGGCGCAGAGCAAGAACGAAGGGGAGAGCAAGTGTGGCGCCACTAATGACGCAGGAGGAGGTAGCAGCCGCGTCACACCCGGGGAGGACAGGTCGACGAACGAGCTCGCGGCGTCGACCGCGGTCCACTCCTCCGCCTCGGGGGTCTCCGGCTGCGGGGACGCTCCGGACTCCGGTTGCTTAGCTCGTCGCCTCGCGAAGGGCTTGTGCTCTGTATGAACTTGGAAAATTTCCAACCGGCGCAGCCACGTGGCATCTGATGCGGAGATTACCGGGGCCTTGGAGTGCGCGCCTGCACCCGCGCCCGAAGCGGCGACGAGCTGTCCGATCCATCTTCGGAGCTCCTTGCGTTCCCGGGGTTCCATCGCGCGGACCATCGGTGCAAGCTTCGCGGGGTCGTTGCCAGTGATGCTCTGGAGCGTCTTCACGAAGTTGCCCAAGCTTGGCCGTGAGACCAGCCCGAGCTCGAACAAGCCCGCATGGGGCCGCAGCAATGAGGGCAGGGAGAGATCCATCACGTGCACGCACAGCCGCGACAGTGCGCGGGTGAGCAAGGGGGGCAGAGAAGGGATGACAGCAGCAGAGGAAGAGGATGCAGAAGAAGCAGCAGCAGCGATGATTTCGTTGCTCGGGTACAACAAGTGCGCTCCTTGGTTCAACCGACACAACATGGGCCCCTCGCTCAGCTTCTCCCCAACCATGCCCGGCTTGCAGAGCACCAGTGGATACTGCTGCTGGGCACCACCGAACAGCGCCACATCCTTGCATCGGGAGATGTAGGCCCACAGCCGCTCCAGGAACGCGCGGGACGGCATCACCACCGCGGAGGGGGTAGGTTGCACGGCGACGACCGCCGTGGAGACTGCGGGCGCAGAAGGCATCGCCCCGGCGCTGGACAATATCGTCTTCGCCGTGGCCTCATCGAGGAGGTCTTTGGCGTTGGCTTCGCGCCATTCGACCGCCTCCACGCCCTTCCAGCCCGGTGGAAAGGCGATACCCACCAGGGATGCCACGGCTGACTCACTCAATGGCAACACGTTCAACAGCCCCGAGCCCGCCGCATCCGAGAGGGCCTTCTCCACGGAGGGCGAAAGACCCGTCGCAACCAGCGAGTGTGCGGCGGCCGCGAGCAACAAGGGCACTTCGTGGCGCAGGTCGGAGGAGGAGCAGAGGAAGTAAGTCGTGACGCTGTTGGCAGGAGCAAGGGCCACCGGCTGTGCCACGCCGCGTTCCGACTGCTTCAGCGCGAATTTCGCAAAGCCTCCTCTAAGCACGGGCAACAGCGGCACGCCCTGGAGCTTGCTGAAGCTGGCGGGCAAGATCGCTGCCTGTCCTGGTTGCACGAGGTCGGCCAGGACGTACTCGAGTAGATACATCGCCTGCGCCCGAGTGACCACCGCAGGCAGGGCGCCGAGATCGCGCAGCCAGCCACGGATAAACGTGGCATCCACGTGCCGCGGACCGACGGGATGGATCGCCGGGGACGAACCAGGGCGAGACGGGGTGGAGGCAGCGTTGCCCTTCGGAGCGTAGAGCACCAGCAGGTGCTGTAGCCTGGCTGGCATTCGCACCACGGGCAGCGCGCACGCGAGCAAGATAGACGCCAAGGGTCCGTACGACGGCACGCACGGGAATGGAGCCGGTCGCGCGGGGAGCACAGTAACGGTGCCATCCTCGCTGATAACGGTCGTCTCCGTCTCGGAAGGCAGAGCCTCATCGACAGTGATGGCGTCCCGAGCCGTAATCCACGTGCCCTGTCCATTCGCGGCAGGTGCCGCCGCCGCCGCTGCCACAGCCGCTCCAGCGCCCGCCGCAGGCTTCCAGTTCGACGTGCGGGTCAGCAGCAGGGGCACGTCTTGTACCAGCGCGTAGAGGCGTCCAATCGTAACCAGCCACGGCTCGGCCGTCTTGAGTTGCGCGGGAAACAACGCGTAGAAGGCCTCCGCGTCATTCGCGAGGATGCGCGCGGCACGTTCGAGCAGCCTCGCGTACGCAGGCGCGATGATCTCGCAGCAGAGCGCCTCGTTCCACCTGCTGCGCACCAGTCCATCACCGACCATCCCGTCGCGGCCCCACCAGATGTCCCGGCGGGAAGAGGACAGCTCGAAGAAGCCGTTGACGTTCACGGGCAATTGCGTGTGGATCGGGAGGGGGAGGAAGCAGTACGCGCGCCCGTTGACCGCCGTGGGGACTGCCGCTGCTGCACCGCTCACACTGCCACGCTTGATGCACGCGGCCACGCCAGCCCAGGGCAGAAAGCGGAAGTGCTCGTGCGCAGGATCCAAGGCCATCTGCAGCGCGGTGCCCGATGAAAGAGTGTTGGAGATCAGCCACACGTCCGTCGAGCGGGAGCTTAGTCGCTCAGCGTGAGAGGGCGCTGCGGGTGCGGCTTCGGATTGCTGCTGCTCTCTTCCGCCTTCCACTTCGGCGAATTTCTCCGTGGTAATCTCCACCTCATCGATGAAGTTCACGTCCTGCGCCACGCCTTGCCGCAAGAATGCCTGCGTGCACGTGGTAAGGAAGGACCTGTGTGCCTTCAGCGTGGGAGTCATGTTCGACAGCGACACAGCGAAGTCGCAGCGCGGGACAGACCAGCCTTCCTCCCAGCTGTGCACCTCAATGCGCGCGACGTGCTTCAGGAACAGCAGCATCTCCGCCGCCTCCTGCTTCATGTCCTCCAGAAGCGCGCGCATGTCGCCATCACTGTGCGCGTGCTTGCTCAGCTTGCTCACAGCGCTCTGCGCCGCGGTACGCAGAGGGAACCGGAAGAGCGTGCCACGGAAGGGCTGGCGCAGCGTGCAGCCAAAGGCCAGCAAGGGGCGCATCTGGTCGGGGAACGCGTCGACGATCAGCTGCCCTCCTGCTGCCCCTCCGGCCCCCGCCATGAAGTTGATGCGCTTGCCCGGGTTGTTGACGTTGCTCAGCGGCAGGTGCGTCGCGTGCGGGTCGAAGTAACAGATCGATGAACCGCTCACGAACGAGGGGACGTCCGTCAGATGGTAGCTGGCATTGAATCCCAGTCCAAAGCGTCCGGTCTTCGGCGGTGCGAGGTCCTTGTCCTTGGTGGCCCCCGCGGTCGAGGCCAGCTTGCCGCTGTTCCCGATGGACTGGATGCTGGCGAAATCCGCGTCGGTGAACTCGGCATCATTGTACGCCAGCAGCGCCGGGCCCTGGAACTCCTTGAGTCCCGGGTAGGCCATCTGCTCCGTCGGGTGGACCCGCCGGTCGTAGCACAGCTTGACCGTGCTGGCGGAGGCATCGTCCGCGTTCTGGACCAGCTCTTTCAGCACGCTCAGTCCGGCGGGGTAGGCGGCTAGCACCTCGCGGATACGGACGGTCAGGTCAACGCGCTGGCCGAAATCCTCATCGAACAGCGCTGCCGAGGCAGCGGAGGCCGAGGAGGCAGACATGGCTGGATCCAGTTGCGCCGCCGCGCCAGAGTAAGTCCGGAGCCGCTAAGAGGGTCAAGAAAGAGGCGACTCAAGGGCGCCAGATCTGCGCTGCGCTGTTCCCCTCCACTCTGTACCTGGTGATGGAAGAGCGGATGCGGGGGTTTCGCGGGCAGGGCCGAGTCGGGAGAGGAGATTCGCCCTTCCCGCTGAATAACCGTCGATTGCTC
>Ga0256774_1000023_pt1 | contig 19100 bp, 16 predicted proteins | sample MC6MC0925MT_FD_186061 | JGI IMG/M metagenome (GOLD analysis project Ga0256774, IMG submission 186061) | Metatranscriptome of enriched soil aggregate microbial communities from Iowa State University, Ames, United States - MC6-MC0925-MT... | ecosystem: Environmental > Terrestrial > Soil >... | reverse complement strand
TTACAAATTCCTGCAGGCAAGGCGAATCCGGCTCCACCAGTTGGACCAGCGCTAGGTCAAGCAGGTGTAAATATCATGGGATTCTGTAAGGAGTTTAACGCTCGTACAGCAGATCAAGCTGGTTTAATCATTCCAGTTGAAATCACAGTATTTGAAGACCGTTCTTTTACATTCATCACAAAAACTCCACCTGCTGCTGTTCTACTTAAAAAAGCGGCTGGGATTGAGTCTGGTTCTGGTGAACCTAATAAAAAGTCAGTTGCGACTGTGAAACGCGATAAAGTACGTGAAATCGCGGAAACAAAAATGCCAGACCTAAATGCGGCTAGCGTTGAAGCGGCTATGCAAATGGTTGAAGGCACTGCGCGCAGCATGGGTATCAAAATCGAAGACTGATTTTGATTGTAAGAAAGGTTGTTGTTGGAGGGAGGCTGAATTCCGGCCTTCCTCTATTCGTGGGAGGTTATTCCGCTAAAACCACAATACAGGAGGAAATGAAAATGGCTAAAAAAGGCAAGAAGTATGTAGAAGCTTTAAAGCTTGTTGATCGTTCAAAAGCTTATCCAATCAATGAAGCAATTGAACTTGTGAAAAAAATCGACTATGCAAAATTCGATGCAACAGTTGAAGCGGCTTTCCGTTTAGGTGTTGATCCTAAAAAAGCAGATCAACAAATCCGTGGTGCAGTTGTACTTCCAAATGGTACAGGTAAAACGCAACGCGTGTTGGTATTTGCAAAAGGTGAAAAACTTAAAGAAGCAGAAGCTGCTGGTGCTGACTATGTTGGAGATGCAGAATATATCAATAAAATCAACCAAGGTTGGTTTGAATTCGATGTAATCGTTGCTACTCCAGACATGATGGGTGAAGTTGGTAAGCTTGGTCGTACACTTGGACCAAAAGGTTTAATGCCAAACCCAAAAACAGGTACTGTTACATTTGATGTAACGAAAGCTATCAATGAAATTAAAGCTGGTAAAGTTGAATACCGTGTCGATAGATCAGGTATCATCCACGTTCCTATCGGTAAAGTATCCTTCGATCAAGATAAGCTTGTTGAAAACTTTTCTACTATTTTTGATACATTGTTAAAAGCGAAGCCAGCTGCTGCAAAAGGAACTTACATGAAGAACGTAACTGTTACTTCTACAATGGGACCTGGCGTAAAAGTTGATCCTTCTTCAGTTTAAAAAACAGTTGACTGTCAGCGTATAACCTGATAGAATATTATCTGTTGAAAAAACAAAATAAACATTTGTACCGTAGACAGTAGGTGCCATTAGAGCTTAATTTCCTACCGAGGTCATTGCGATATATATCAATCAGGCTAAATGATTGACGCGTGAAACCTCCATGTCTAAATGTATGGAGGTTTTTTCGTACTTTGGTATAAATGTCTATCTGGTATTTAGGAGGTGTAAGGATGAGTAAAGTAATTGAACAAAAGAAACAAATCGTTCAAGAAATCTCAGATAAATTCAAAACAAGTGTTTCTACAGTCGTAGTTGATTACCGCGGATTGACAGTTGCACAAGTGACTGAACTTCGTAAACAACTTCGCGAAGCAGGTGTTGAGTTTAAAGTTTATAAAAACTCAATGACACGCCGTGCAGCAGAAGTAGCTGAACTTTCAGGTTTGAATGAATCGTTGACAGGACCTAACGCAATTGCATTCAGTACAGATGACGTTGTAGCTCCTGCAAAAATTTTGAATGACTTTGCGAAAAAGAATGAAGCACTTGAAATCAAAGCTGGTGTAATTGAAGGGAATATTGCAACTGTTGAAGATATTAAGGCACTTGCAGAACTTCCATCTCGCGAAGGATTGCTTTCTATGTTGCTTAGCGTTCTTCAAGCTCCTATCCGCAACTTGGCACTTGCAACTAAAGCTGTTGCTGATCAAAAAGAAGAACAAAGTGCATAATTTTCGATATGAATTTTAAAAACTAATAATATTAACGGAGGAAATAAATCATGACTAAAGAACAAATCATTGAAGCTGTCAAAGAAATGACAGTTCTTGAATTAAACGATCTTGTTAAAGCAATTGAAGAAGAATTTGGTGTAACTGCTGCTGCTCCTGTAGCTGTAGTAGGTGGCGCTGCTGGTGGCGAAGCTGCTGCAGAACAAACTGAGTTTGATGTAGTACTAGCTAGCGCTGGTGCACAAAAAATTAAAGTAATCAAAGTTGTACGTGAAGTTACAGGCCTTGGCTTGAAAGAAGCAAAAGAGCTTGTTGACAACGCTCCAAAAGCAGTTAAAGAAGGCGCATCTAAAGAAGAAGCAGAAGAAATCAAAGCTAAACTTGAAGAAGTTGGAGCTAGCGTCGAAGTTAAGTAATCATCTAGAAAATAAAAAAGCTCGCTGCTTTTAAAGCGGGCTTTTTTTAGCTAGTTTTTTACCAAGGAGGTATTACCATGGCAGATCATTATTATTCGCGCGAACCTGAAGTTGCAAGCGATCCGAAATTTTGGAATGCGGAATTGCGGAATCATTCATTTCGTTTTAAAACAGACCAAGGTGTTTTTTCAAAAAATGAAGTGGACTTTGGGTCCCGATTATTAATAGATACATTTGAACCTCCGAAAATAACTGGTCCCTTATTGGATGTCGGGTGCGGTTACGGTCCAATCGGCTTGAGCATTGCAAAGGATTTTCCTGATAGGATAATTCATATGTTAGATGTGAATCAAAGAGCAATCGCGCTTGCTAAAGAAAATGCCGACCGAAACGATATTGATAATGTACACATTTATGAAAGTGATCGATTTGAAGGTGTACACGAGGAGAGATTCTCTGCGATTTTAACGAATCCGCCTATTCGGGCTGGGAAGGATGTCGTCCATAATATTTTGGAGGAAAGCTTCCGTCATTTAGGACCCGAAGGTGAGTTATGGGTAGTCATTCAAAAAAAGCAAGGTGCTCCGTCTGCTAAAGCAAAACTGGAGGAAGTTTTCGGTAATGTAGAGATAGTGGCTAAAAAGAAAGGTTATTACATTTTGAAAGCACTAAAATATTGACTTGTATATATCCTTGTGGTAGCATTGTAAAATGCGAATATAGTGTTTTCTAATCTTTTGTCAATTTCATTATAAATTGTATGGAAGTTGGCAAAGTTGGAAAAGATTATAAAATAATAGTTCGTCATGTGAAAAATGTGGTTTTCAAGCAAAACCATTTTTCTTTTTGTTCTATGATACAACATTTTTTCTGGTTAATCCAGACAAAAAATGCAATCATTAAAACGCATGATTTGAGGGGTGAATCAGTTGACAGGTCAACTAGTTCAGTACGGACGGCACAGGAAGCGCAGAAGTTTTGCGCGTATTAGCGAAGTATTGGAGCTGCCGAATCTAATCGAAATCCAATCTTCTTCCTATCAATGGTTTCTTGATGAGGGCCTAAAGGAAATGTTCCAGGACATCTCGCCAATCGAGGATTTTGCAGGAAATCTTTCTTTGGAATTTATCGATTACAGTCTCGGAGAACCTAAGTACTCAGTAGAAGAATCAAAAGAGCGCGATGCAACTTATTCCGCTCCGCTACGGGTTAAGCTCCGCCTTGTTAATAAAGAAACAGGTGAAGTGAAAGACCAAGATGTATTTATGGGCGATTTCCCGCTAATGACTGAAATGGGTACCTTTATTATTAATGGTGCCGAGCGAGTAATTGTTTCGCAGCTTGTACGTTCTCCAAGTGTGTACTATAACGGAAAGCTCGACAAGAACGGGAAAAAAGGTTTTACAGCTACAGTCATCCCTAATAGGGGTGCATGGCTAGAATACGAAACAGATGCCAAAGATGTAGTATATGTACGCATTGATCGTACAAGGAAGTTGCCGGTTACGGTTCTTTTGCGCGCATTGGGATTTGGTTCTGATCAAGAAATCATCGACTTAATCGGTGACAATGAATATCTCCGTAATACACTTGAAAAAGACAATACGGAAAGCATTGAAAAAGCGCTGCTCGAAATTTATGAGCGCCTTCGTCCTGGTGAACCTCCAACAGTGGAAAATGCAAAAAGCTTACTAGTTTCCAGGTTCTTTGATCCGAAAAGATATGATCTTGCAAGTGTTGGACGTTATAAATTAAACAAAAAGCTTCATATTAAAAATCGTCTTTTTAATCAACGTTTAGCTGAAACACTAGCTGATCCCGAAACAGGAGAGATCATTGCGGAAGAAGGTACATTGCTTGACCGCCGTAATTTGGATAGAATACTCTCTCATTTAGAAGGCGGGACGGGTTTTAAAACGTACCATCAGCATAGTGGGGTTTTAGATGGTGATATTGTTGTTCAATCCATCAAAATTTATGCTCCTCACGAAGACGAAGAAAAGATCATTAATGTAATTGGAAATGCCTATGTTGAGGAAGGCATCAAAAATATTACGCCTGCTGACATAATTTCATCGATTAGCTATTTCTTTGATTTACTTTACGATGTAGGTGACACAGACGACATCGATCACCTTGGTAATCGCCGTCTTCGTTCTGTAGGTGAATTATTGCAAAACCAGTTTAGAATCGGTTTATCACGTATGGAGCGTGTCGTAAGAGAACGTATGTCCATCCAGGACATTAATACAATCACTCCACAGCAATTGATTAATATTCGACCAGTTATAGCTTCTATTAAAGAATTTTTTGGTAGTTCTCAGCTGTCCCAGTTTATGGACCAAACGAACCCGCTTGCGGAACTTACGCATAAACGTCGTCTTTCTGCCCTTGGACCAGGAGGATTAACACGTGAACGTGCCGGAATGGAAGTACGTGACGTACATTACTCGCATTATGGTCGCATGTGTCCAATCGAAACGCCAGAGGGACCGAATATCGGTTTAATTAACTCATTATCATCATTCGCCAAGGTTAATCGTTTTGGTTTTATTGAAACGCCATACCGTCGCGTCGATCCGGAAACAGGGTTAGTGTCACCGCAAATTGATTACTTGACTGCGGACGAAGAGGATAATTACGTTGTAGCTCAAGCGAATGCTCCTTTATCTGATGATGGTGGATTTATAAACGAGGAAGTAATTGCTCGTTTCCGCGGTGAAAACACTGTTGTCCGAAGAGAACGTGTTGATTATATGGATGTATCACCGAAACAAGTAGTGTCAGCAGCAACAGCTTGTATACCTTTCTTGGAAAATGATGACTCAAACCGTGCTCTAATGGGTGCGAACATGCAGCGTCAAGCTGTTCCGCTCATGCAGCCGGAAGCTCCTCTTGTTGGAACTGGTATGGAATATGTATCAGCGAAAGACTCCGGTGCGGCAGTGATTTGTAAGCATGATGGAATCGTTGAGCATGTTGAGTCTCGAGAAGTATGGGTTCGCAGTATTCAAGAAGTGGACGGTCAAGAAGTTAAAGGTGATCTTCGTAAATATCGCATGCAAAAATTTATTCGTTCTAACCAAGGAACATGTTACAACCAGCGTCCGATTGTTAGTATAGGAGACCGAGTGACTAAAGGGGAAATCCTAGGCGATGGTCCTTCCATGGATCTGGGAGAACTTGCTCTTGGAAGAAACGTCCTTGTCGCGTTTATGACATGGGAAGGATATAACTACGAAGATGCAATCATTATGAGCGAACGCCTTGTTAAGGATGATGTATATACTTCAATCCATATTGAAGAATATGAATCTGAAGCTCGTGATACGAAGCTTGGACCGGAAGAAATGACACGTGACATACCAAACGTTGGAGAAGATGCATTACGTAATCTTGACGAGCGTGGGATAATCCGAATTGGTGCAGAAGTAAAAGATGGTGATTTGCTTGTCGGAAAAGTAACTCCGAAGGGTGTTACTGAACTGACAGCGGAAGAGCGTCTGCTTCATGCAATCTTCGGTGAAAAAGCGCGTGAAGTCCGTGATACTTCCCTTCGAGTACCGCATGGTGGCGGTGGAATCGTGTTAGACGTAAAAGTGTTCAACCGTGAAGATGGCGATGAACTTCCTCCAGGAGTTAATCAACTTGTTCGCGTTTATATCGTACAAAAACGGAAAATTTCTGAAGGAGATAAAATGGCAGGACGCCATGGAAACAAAGGGGTTATTTCCCGTATCCTTCCTGAAGAAGATATGCCATATATGCCTGATGGAACTCCAGTCGATGTCATGTTAAACCCACTTGGTGTGCCATCCCGTATGAATATCGGGCAAGTACTCGAATTACATTTGGGTATGGCTGCTAGACATCTTGGCCTTCACATGGCATCTCCTGTCTTTGATGGCGCCACGGAAGAAGATGTGTGGGAAACGATTGAAGAGGCTGGTATGGCAAACGACGCCAAAACAGTCCTTTATGATGGTAGAACGGGAGAGGCTTTCGATAACCGTGTATCTGTAGGTATCATGTACATGATCAAACTTGCGCACATGGTTGACGATAAGCTGCACGCTCGCTCTACAGGACCTTACTCACTTGTTACTCAGCAACCACTTGGTGGTAAAGCGCAATTTGGTGGACAGCGTTTTGGAGAGATGGAAGTTTGGGCACTTGAAGCATATGGTGCAGCTTATACTCTTCAAGAAATTCTTACGGTTAAATCAGATGATGTTGTTGGCCGTGTGAAAACGTATGAAGCCATTGTAAAGGGTGAAAATGTTCCTGAACCAGGAGTCCCTGAGTCATTTAAAGTACTAATCAAAGAACTTCAAAGTCTTGGTATGGATGTGAAAATCCTATCAGGTGATGAAGAAGAAATAGAAATGCGTGACCTGGATGATGACGACGACGTTAACCAGGCTGATACACTGAATATTGCTCCAGATGCTAAAGTAGAAGAAACGGCAGCATCACATGAATAATTCCTTGAAGTTAGCAATAAGGGTAAAACCTGTATACGAAAAGGGAGGTAGGCCCCTTGCTGGATGTTAATAATTTTGAGTATATGAAAATCGGTCTTGCTTCACCGGATAAAATCCGTTCTTGGTCTTACGGTGAAGTGAAAAAACCAGAAACAATCAACTATCGTACTTTGAAGCCGGAAAAAGACGGTTTGTTCTGTGAACGTATTTTTGGTCCAACTAAGGACTGGGAATGTCATTGCGGAAAGTATAAGCGTGTTCGCTATAAGGGAGTCGTATGTGATCGCTGTGGCGTTGAAGTAACACGTATGAAGGTCCGCCGTGAAAGAATGGGTCATATTGAACTAGCCGCACCAGTATCACATATATGGTATTTCAAAGGAATCCCAAGCCGTATGGGACTTGTCCTCGACATGTCCCCGCGCGCTTTGGAGGAGATCATCTACTTTGCGTCCTATGTTGTGACGGATGTGGGCAGTACTACTTTAGATAAAAAGCAGCTTCTTTCTGAAAAAGAATATCGTGCATACCGTGAGAAATACGGATCACAATTCCAAGCGTCCATGGGTGCGGAAGCCATTAAAAAGTTACTTCAAGATATCGATCTTGAAAAAGAAGTGGAACAACTGAAAGAAGAGCTCAAAACGGCCCAAGGACAACGTCGTACCCGTGCCATCAAGCGTTTGGAAGTGCTTGAGGCGTTCCGTCATTCAGGCAACCAACCTGATTGGATGGTCCTAGATGTTCTTCCTGTTATCCCGCCTGAGCTGCGTCCTATGGTTCAGCTAGAAGGTGGACGATTTGCCACTTCGGATTTAAATGACTTATATCGACGTGTAATTAACCGTAACAACCGTTTAAAGAGACTTCTAGACCTTGGAGCACCTAGCATTATCGTCCAAAACGAAAAAAGGATGCTTCAAGAAGCGGTTGATGCCTTAATTGATAACGGTAGAAGAGGAAGACCAGTAACAGGTCCAGGAAACCGTCCACTTAAATCCCTTTCTCATATGTTGAAAGGTAAACAAGGACGTTTCCGTCAAAACCTCCTCGGAAAACGTGTCGACTATTCCGGCCGTTCCGTTATCGTCGTCGGTCCTAACTTAAAAATGTATCAATGTGGGTTACCGAAAGAGATGGCTCTTGAGCTGTTTAAACCTTTCGTTATGAAGGAGCTAGTAGAAAAAGGGCTAGCACACAATATTAAGAGTGCAAAACGAAAAATAGAGCGAGTCCAACCAGAAGTCTGGGATGTACTTGAAGATGTTATTCGTGAGCATCCGGTTCTATTAAACAGGGCACCAACTCTTCATAGACTAGGAATTCAAGCATTTGAACCTACTCTTGTAGAAGGTAGAGCCATCCGACTCCATCCACTCGTTTGTACAGCATATAACGCGGACTTTGATGGAGACCAAATGGCTGTTCACGTACCGTTATCCGCGGAAGCACAAGCAGAAGCTCGTTTGCTAATGCTTGCAGCTCAAAACATCCTAAATCCGCGTGATGGAAAACCAGTTGTTACGCCATCTCAGGATATGGTACTTGGTAACTATTACTTGACTCTAGAGCGTGAAAATGCAGATGGAGAAGGAATGGTATTCAAGGATACGAACGAAGCGTTACTTGCGTATCAAAATGGATATGTTCATCTTCATTCTCGAATTGCGATTCAAGCGAGTTCTTTGAAAAATGAAAGATTTACGGAAGAACAAAGAAATAGCTTGTTAGTGACAACGGTAGGTAAGTTGATCTTTAACGAGATTCTTCCGCCATCCTTCCCATATATTAACGAACCGACAAATGAAAATTTAGAAGGAAATACTCCGGATAAATACTTTGTTGAACCGAATACAAATGTAGCTGAGTTTATCAAACAGCAACCACTTGTTCAGCCATTCAAAAAGAAAATTTTGGGGAATATCATCTCTGAAATCTTTAAACGTTTCCATATTACGGAAACATCGAAAATGCTTGACCGTATGAAAAACCTTGGATTTAAGTATTCAACTAAAGCAGGGATTACAGTCGGGGTATCAGATATCGTTGTTTTAGCCGAGAAGGAAACGATTTTGAATGAAGCGCAAGATAAAGTGGATAATGTCTTGAAGCAATTCAAGCGGGGACTCATTACAGAGGAAGAACGCTATGATCGTGTCATTTCCATATGGAGTGCTGCAAAGGATACGATTCAAAGTAAGTTAATGAAAACGTTGGAAAGCTTGAATCCAATCTTTATGATGAGTGACTCAGGTGCAAGGGGTAATGCTTCGAACTTTACACAGCTTGCTGGTATGCGTGGTTTGATGGCCAACCCGGCTGGTAGAATTATTGAGTTGCCGATCAAGTCCAGTTTCCGAGAAGGGCTAACGGTTCTAGAGTACTTTATCTCGACTCACGGTGCTCGTAAAGGTCTTGCAGATACGGCATTGAAAACAGCGGATTCCGGATATTTAACAAGAAGGCTTGTCGATGTCGCACAAGACGTGATTGTTCGAGAGGACGACTGTGGAACGGATAGAGGACTCCTTGTTGCTCCGTTGAAGGACGGTACTGAAGTAATTGAGCCTCTTGAAGAGCGTTTAATTGGGCGCTATGCAAGGAAAAAACTCGTTCATCCGGAAACAGGCAAAGTCCTTGTGTCGGAAAATGAGTTAATTGACGAAGACTTAGCGAAGGATATCGAAAATGCAGGAATTCAAGAAGTTTGGATTCGTTCTGCATTTACATGTAACACCCGCCATGGCGTATGTAAAAAATGCTACGGCCGTAATCTAGCAACTGGCTCTGTCGTAGATGTCGGTGAAGCTGTAGGTATTATCGCAGCTCAATCCATTGGAGAACCGGGAACACAATTGACGATGCGGACCTTCCATACAGGAGGGGTTGCGGGAGACGATATTACACAAGGTCTTCCACGTATCCAAGAATTATTTGAAGCCCGTAATCCTAAAGGTCAAGCCGTTATAACTGAAATCAGCGGTGTCGTCACTTCAATCTCTGAAGGACGCGATCGTCAGCACGAGATTGTTGTTCAAGGAGAAATAGAAGCACGCACATATAACGCACCATATACTGCGAGGGTAAAAGTTGCCGTTAATGATGAAGTTACACGCGGTCAAGAATTAACAGAAGGGTCTATTGATCCGAAAGAATTACTTCGTATTCGCGATGTTGCTGCAGTACAAGAATATTTACTTCTTGAAGTACAAAAGGTATACCGGATGCAAGGGGTTGAAATTGGCGATAAGCACGTTGAAGTAATGGTTCGCCAAATGCTCAGAAAAGTACGTGTAGCTGATGCAGGTGATACAGATGTATTACCGGGTACACTACTTGATGTCCATCAATTTACGGATGCCAATCAAAAAGCACTTTTAGAAGGAAAACAGCCTGCAACAGGTCGTCCAGTGCTGCTTGGTATTACAAAAGCTTCCTTAGAAACAGACTCTTTCTTGTCGGCTGCCTCTTTCCAAGAGACAACCCGCGTACTAACAGACGCTGCTATCAAAGGAAAGACAGACCAATTACTCGGTTTGAAAGAGAACGTCATTATTGGAAAGCTTGTGCCAGCTGGAACAGGAATGCAGAGGTACCGAAAATTAGTTTCCGTTACGGTAGAGGACGAAGTATTGAGTGCAGAGTAATCTCAAAAGCTAATATATGTTGCTAGTCGGCGTTACCGTCGGCTAGCAAATGTTTTTCATTTTTTTGTTGACATAGAAAATGACAGATGATACTATATTCAAGGTGCTCCTATCATAATACCTGTTGCTTTGGAGGATATTGAAAATGTCTTATGAAAAAGTGTCACAGGCTTCAAATGTGATCGTAGGAACAAAACAGACAGTAAGAGCTCTTAAATCAGGGCATGTACATGAAGTATTCGTTGCATCTGATGCAGATCCGCGAATTACGGAAAGTATTATTGACACAGCTAAAGAAATGGATGTCCCCGTAACAATGGTGGACTCTATGAAAAAGCTGGGGAAATCATGTGGAATTGATGTTGGAGCGACAACTGTTGCCATTATCCACTAAAGGTGTTTTTGCAGTTGATTCACCTGCAAAAACTTGTTTTTTGCCTTAAAAAGAACCACCTGGATGTGTGGGCTTAAGAAAAAGGATGAAGGGAGGAACAAAAATGCCTACAATTAACCAATTAGTGCGCAAGCGTAGACAATCAAAAGTAACAACTTCTGACTCTCCTGCACTTAACAAAGGCTATAACAGCTTTAAGAAAGCTAACACAAATGTATCTTCACCGCAAAAACGTGGTGTTTGTACTCGTGTTGGTACGATGACTCCGAAAAAACCGAACTCAGCATTGCGTAAATACGCGCGTGTTCGTTTAACAAACGGAATCGAGGTAACAGCTTATATCCCAGGAATCGGTCATAACCTACAAGAGCACAGTGTTGTGCTTATTCGTGGAGGCCGTGTTAAAGACTTACCGGGTGTACGTTACCATATCGTTCGTGGAGCGCTCGATACAGCTGGTGTAGAAAATCGTGCACAAAGCCGTTCTAAATACGGTACGAAGAGACCTAAAGTAAAAAAATAAGTAAAAACTAGATAGAATCATCTGAAAGGAGGAACACCCGATGCCACGTAAAGGACCTGTATCAAAAAGAGACGTACTACCAGATCCGATTCACAACTCAAAGCTTGTAACTCGTTTGATCAACAAGCTTATGGTAGACGGTAAAAGAGGTAAAGCACAAACAATTCTTTATTCAGCATTTGATCTCATCCAAGACCGTTCAGGCAAGGATGCAATGGAAGTATTTGATCAAGCGTTGAAAAATATAATGCCAGTATTGGAAGTTAAAGCTCGCCGTGTGGGTGGTGCCAACTACCAAGTACCAGTTGAAGTTCGCCCAGACCGTCGCTCAACTTTAGGTTTGCGCTGGTTAGTAAATTACTCTCGTCTTCGCGGAGAAAAAACGATGGAAGAGCGTCTAGCTTATGAAATTATGGACGCAGCCAATAATACTGGAGCTTCTGTTAAAAAGCGAGAAGATATGCATAAAATGGCGGAAGCAAACAAAGCATTCGCACATTATCGCTGGTAAGATATCATTTTATAAAATTTTACTACTCATCCCAGGAAGGAGAAATACGAAATGCCTAGAGACTTCTCCTTAGAAAAGACACGTAATATCGGAATTATGGCTCATATCGATGCCGGTAAAACAACAACTACCGAACGTATTCTTTTCTATACAGGGCGCATTCATAAAATTGGTGAAACTCATGAAGGTGCTTCACAAATGGACTGGATGGAACAGGAACAGGAACGCGGAATTACCATTACATCTGCTGCTACAACTGCACAATGGAAAGGGTACCGTGTTAACATCATCGATACACCAGGACACGTAGACTTTACAGTAGAAGTTGAACGTTCTCTACGTGTACTTGATGGAGCTGTAACTGTACTTGACGCTCAATCAGGCGTTGAGCCTCAAACTGAAACAGTTTGGCGCCAAGCAACAACATATGGTGTTCCGCGAATTGTATTCGTTAATAAGATGGATAAAATTGGTGCGGACTTCCTATACTCTGTTAAAACACTTCATGATCGTCTACAAGCAAATGCACATCCAATTCAACTTCCAATTGGTGCAGAAGATACCTTCACAGGTATGGTTGATCTTGTAGAAATGAAAGCATGGTTCTACGAAGGAGATGCAGCACTTGATGCTGTTGAAGGAGAAATTCCTGAAGATCTACGTGACCAAGCGGAAGAAATGCGCGCAGGCTTAATTGAAGCTGTTGCGGATTTTGATGAAGAACTTATGATGAAATATCTCGAAGGAGAAGAAATCTCCGTTGAAGAATTAAAAGCTGCCATCCGTCAGGCAACATTGAAGGTAGAATTTTACCCAGTTCTCTGCGGAACAGCATTTAAAAACAAAGGTGTTCAGAAAGTACTTGATGCAGTTATTGATTACTTGCCTGCACCGACTGATATTGAATCTATTAAAGGGATTATTCCTGATACAGACGAAGAGGTTGCTCGTCATGCTGACGATAGCGAGCCATTCTCGGCACTTGCTTTCAAAGTAATGACCGACCCTTACGTTGGTCGTCTAACGTTCTTCCGTGTATACTCTGGAACTTTGAACTCTGGATCTTACGTTCAAAACTCCACAAAAGGTAAACGCGAACGTATCGGACGTATTCTACAAATGCATGCCAATCACCGTGAAGAAATTTCTACTGCATATAGTGGAGATATCGCAGCAGCGGTTGGTCTAAAAGATACAGGTACGGGTGACACACTATGTGACGAAAAAGATTTAGTTATCTTAGAGTCTATGGAATTTCCTGAACCAGTTATCTCAGTTGCCATTGAACCGAAATCAAAAGCAGACCAAGACAAAATGGGTTCTGCCCTTGCGAAGCTTCAGGAAGAGGATCCTACATTCCGTGCGGAAACAAATCCTGAAACAGGTCAAGTTGTTATCTCTGGTATGGGTGAGCTTCACCTAGACATCCTTGTTGACCGTATGAAACGTGAATTCAAGGTAGAAGCAAACGTCGGTGCTCCTCAAGTATCATACCGTGAAACATTCCGTACTTCTGCTCAAGTAGAAGGTAAGTTCGTTCGCCAATCCGGTGGTCGTGGACAATTCGGTCATGTATGGATTGAATTCTCCCCTAACGAAGAAGGAAAAGGCTTCGAATTTGAAAATGGAATCGTGGGTGGGGTTGTTCCTCGTGAATATGTCCCTGCTGTACAAGCTGGTCTTGAAGATTCAATGGCAAACGGTGTACTTGCCGGTTACCCATTGATCGATGTTAAAGCAAGACTATTTGACGGTTCTTACCATGACGTGGACTCCAGTGAGATGGCATTTAAAATCGCAGCATCTATGGCACTTAAAAACGCTGTGAAAAAATGTAACCCAGTATTACTAGAACCACTCATGAAAGTAGAAGTTGTTATCCCTGAGGAATACCTTGGAGATATCATGGGTGATATTACATCACGCCGTGGACGTGTAGAAGGAATGGAAGCACGTGGAAACGCTCAAGTCGTTAAAGCGTTCGTTCCTCTTTCTGAAATGTTTGGTTATGCAACATCACTTCGTTCTAATACACAAGGTCGTGGAACATACACAATGTTCTTTGATCATTACGAAGAAGTGCCGAAATCAATTTCGGAAGAAATAATCAAAAAAAATAGCGGTCAATAATTGATTTTAAATCATTAATCAAGTATAACTACTATTAGATATGCTAGGAGCCGCTTTAGAATTTCAATTTTAAAGCGTCTCTCATACTTACTATTTTTCTTAAATAAAAGGAGGATTTTCAAATGGCTAAGGCTAAATTTGATCGTTCCAAAGAACATGCTAATATTGGTACTATTGGTCACGTTGACCATGGTAAAACAACTCTTACAGCTGCGATTACTACAGTTATGGCAAAGCGCGGCGGCGGAGAAGCTAAAGGTTACGACATGATCGATAACGCTCCTGAAGAGCGCGAGCGTGGTATTACAATCTCTACTTCCCACGTTGAATATGAAACTGAAAAACGTCACTATGCACACGTTGACTGCCCAGGACATGCTGACTATGTTAAAAACATGATCACTGGTGCTGCGCAAATGGACGGAGCAATTCTTGTTGTTTCTGCTGCTGACGGTCCAATGCCACAAACTCGTGAGCATATTCTTCTTTCTCGTAACGTTGGTGTTCCTTACATCGTTGTTTTCATGAACAAATGTGACATGGTTGACGATGAAGAACTTCTTGAGTTAGTAGAAATGGAGATTCGCGATCTTCTTTCTGAATATGATTTCCCTGGCGACGACATTCCTGTTGTTAAAGGTTCTGCTCTTAAAGCTCTTGAAGGTGAGCCTGAGTGGGAAGAAAAAATCGTTGAACTAATGGATGCAGTTGACGATTACGTTCCAACTCCAGAACGCGACACTGACAAGCCATTCATGATGCCAGTTGAGGACGTATTCTCAATCACTGGTCGTGGAACAGTTGCTACTGGACGTGTAGAGCGTGGACAAGTTAAAGTCGGTGAAGAAGTTGAAATCATCGGTCTTGCTGAAGAGTCAAGAAAAGTAGTTGTTACTGGAGTAGAAATGTTCCGTAAGCTTCTTGACTATGCTGAAGCTGGAGACAACATTGGTGCACTTCTTCGTGGTGTAGCTCGTGAAGACATTCAACGTGGTCAAGTATTAGCTAAGCCTGGTACAATCACACCACATACAAACTTCAAAGCAGAAGTTTATGTATTGTCTAAAGAAGAAGGTGGACGTCATACTCCATTCTTCACTAACTACCGCCCACAATTCTACTTCCGTACTACTGACGTAACTGGAATCGTTCATCTTCCAGAAGGAGTAGAAATGGTAATGCCTGGCGACAACGTAGAAATGACTGTTGAATTGATTTCTCCAATCGCGATCGAAGACGGAACTCGTTTCTCTATTCGTGAAGGTGGACGTACAGTTGGTTCTGGCGTTGTATCTACAATCCAAAAATAATAATGATAAAAAGCAGCAAGGGATTTATTTCCCTGCTGCTTTTTTACTTGGAGCTTTTTTAAGCTTGTATGCTGATTTCCGCTCCAATCAACTTGGTGACAAAGTCAAAAAACAAAGCCTTGAAAAAAATCAAACCGTCTCCTGAATTAATTTCCTCTGTTTTAATTTCCGCATAATTACTCCATGTGACGGTGAAAATAGCAAGGTTATTAAAAATATCCCACCGGCTACACAAATCATGCTTCCGGCAATGGAGGCATCCATCAAACTAGCAATATAATAGCCAAAAATGGAACTCATACAGCCAATTATGATTGTGTAAAAAATCATTCTACTTAGCTTCTCAGTTAGTAAATATGCAGTTGCCGGTGGTACGACAAGCATCCCTACGACGAGGATTGCCCCTACACTTTCAAATGAAGCAACCGTGGTGATTGAAACAAGCCCCATAAGCAAATAGTGAAACAATGCAACAGGGATACCAACTGCAGCAGCCATGGCTGGGTCAAATGCACAAATTTTAAACTGCTTATAAAATAATGAAATAACCAAAACACTTAGTATCAGTGAGAGCCCAACACCCCAAACAGCTTTCGGACCAATATCTAAGCCCATAAAAACAATGGTATTCCAAGGTACATAAGCTATTTCTCCATATAGTACACAATCGAGATCTAAATCGATATCTCTTGTAAACAAACTGATGAGTACAATCCCGACTGCAAATAATGCGGTAAACACAACCCCGATCGACGCGTCTGATTGCACACCACTTTGAGTGAAAAGTTGTATTAAGAATACCGTGATAAGACCGATTATTGCTGCACCAAGCAACATGATTAATGAGTCTCTTGATCCGCTAATCAAAAAGGCAATGACGATGCCTGGCAGAACTGAATGACTGATTGCATCACCGATCATTGCCATTTTTCGAAGCACAAGAAAACACCCAACAAGCCCGCATGCACTTGCCACTAATGCGCCGGTAAAAATAACCCAAAATGTACTCACACCGTCCTCTCCTCTCTTTTTAATTTAACCCGTGATGCTTTTAAAGCCTTTTTAGCAAAAAGGTGTATAAAAAGTTTGGACAATATGCCTCGGCGAGGAGCAAATATGACGGAAAAGATAAAAAATACTGTGGCGCAAAGTACAATGATCGGACCAGTCGGCAAGTTGTTGCCACTGGCACTTATATATGTTCCTGCTAAACCACTAAGTGCTCCAAATATTCCTGACAAAAACACCATGACACTTAATTTTTCAGTCCAGTATCTCGCCGAAACAGCTGGTGTTATAAGTAATGCAGACATCAGTACTACACCCACTGCCTGGATACCAATTACAACTGCCATCACAATAAGGAGCATGATCAATTGTTCCAAGAATGCGACAGGAAATCCCATCCCATTGGCGAAACCTGGATCAAAACTTGCTAGTTTGAACTCTTTAAAAAGAAGAATACATATGCTAATTAGCACTATGGAGGCAATGGCCATAATAAAAACATCCGACAACACGAGAGCGGCCGCTTGCCCGAATAAAAATTTATCTAAACCGCTTTGATTCCCAGCACCGCTATGTTGAATTTCAGTAAGAAGAACGATACCGAGACCAAAAAATACGGTAAGAATGATGGCCAAAGCGGAATCTTGCTTAATTCTAGTATTGCGTGTGATAAACCCGATCCCAAACGTAGCAATTATACCCGCAATGGAAGCACCAATTAAAAAGAAGAAAATCGATTTTGATCCAGTCATCATAAATGCAATACAGACTCCAGGAAGCGCAGCATGTGACAAAGCATCACCCATTAACGATTGCTTACGTAAATAAGCAAAACTTCCGATCACTCCACTACATAAACCGAGTAACATACTACCAAACAAAATCCATTGTGTGTTTGGGTCTAAAAATATGTTGAATCCTTCAAGCATTTTGTTCCTTCTCCTTTACGTAATGATAAGTGATGATTGATCTTTGTTTTCCAACATCGTAAGTTTACCTCCGTATGTTTGCTGCAACTTTTCTGTAGTAAAAAATTTATCTGCTGGCCCGAATGCCATTAATTCTACATTTAGTAATAGAACCCAGTCGAAATAATCCTTGACCGTAGCTAGGTCATGATGAACAACTAGGACAGTTTTCCCCTCAGCTTTTAATTCATTTAACAGTGTGATAATGGCTTTTTCTGTAGCTGCATCCACCCCGACAAAGGGTTCATCCATAAAATATAACTTTGCATCTTGTGCTAAAGCGCGTGCTAAAAAGATGCGCTGCTGCTGACCTCCGGATAGTTGGCTAATTTGTCTTGAAGCAAAGTCAGCCATTCCTACTTTATTTAAGCATTCCATTGCAAAATCTTTTTCTGCATGGCCGGGTCTTTTTATCCAACCTAAATGTCCATATCGGCCCATCATGACTACATCAAGTGCATTTGTTGGAAAATCCCAGTCAACAGACTCCCTTTGCGGAACGTACCCAACGATTTTTCGTTGAAGCTTATAGGGTCGGCCATGTATCTCTACGGATCCCGATAAACGAGGAATTAAACCAAGTGCAGCTTTGATCAATGTGGACTTACCGGCACCATTTGGACCTACTATCCCAATTAACTTTCCTTCCGGTACTTCAAAAGAAATATTTCGAAGGACCGGTTTTTTTTGATAAGCAACCGATAAATCATGAATTTTTAATGGGAAATTCATTTTCCAGCCTCCTTGTTACTATTTAAGGGCACCGACAATCGTATTTACATTATGGCGAACCATTCCGATGTAATTGCCTTCAGGGCTTCCGTCTTCGCCCATTGCATCAGAGAATAATTCTCCACCAATTTCTACTTTATGTCCTTTTTCGTTAGCTCCTTGTATAACAGCATCAATCGCCTTGCGTGGAACGCTTGATTCAATAAAAACAGCTTTAATTTTGTTTACTACTAAATAATCGCGCAAATCAATTAAGTCTTTCGTTCCTGCTTCTGATGCAGTACTAATCCCTTGCAATCCCATTACCTTAATACCATACGCATCTCCAAAGTACCCAAAAGCATCGTGTGCTGTAACCAGTACCCGTCCTTCTTCTGGTATAGATGCTATTTTTACTCTCACTTCAAGATCAAGCTCTTCCAATTGCTTTAAATAATTTTCGGCATTTTCTTCAAAGACTTCCTTATGAGAAGGATCTAATTCAATTAAACCATCGCGGATGCTTTCTGTTGTTTTCATCCAATGTGCTACATTAAACCAAATATGTGGGTCGTATTCCGTTCCCATATTATTATCGCCTAACCGAAGGCTCGAACGATCTATATTGTCCGATACAGCTATAGTCGGTTTCTTATTAGCCATCCTTTCAAAAATTTCAACCATTTTTCCTTCAAGGTGCAATCCGTTATAGAAGATGATATCCGCCTGATCTAACTTTTTAATATCTCCTTGGGAGGCTTTATATAAATGCGGGTCTACCCCAGAGCCCATCAGTCCTACAACATTTACATGCTCTCCTCCAACTTCCTTAACAACATCAGTAATCATCCCGATTGTTGTTGTTACATTAATAATCCCATCACTGTTCATAGTCGTTACTTTCGATGGTGAGCATGCCGAAGTAAGGATTACTAAAACCAAAGCAAACATTGAAAGAATGAAATGCAAATTACAATGCTTTATTACCATTTTTCTTTTCTCCTACTCTCTTCATTTTTTTTAATCTAAAATTTAGTTGAATGAAATTAATATACCCGTGAGACAAAATGTTTC
>Ga0256774_1000009_pt1 | contig 27723 bp, 2 predicted proteins | sample MC6MC0925MT_FD_186061 | JGI IMG/M metagenome (GOLD analysis project Ga0256774, IMG submission 186061) | Metatranscriptome of enriched soil aggregate microbial communities from Iowa State University, Ames, United States - MC6-MC0925-MT... | ecosystem: Environmental > Terrestrial > Soil >... | reverse complement strand
GCGTTGACGAACGTCGCGAAGAATTAATAAAACTAGCGCAGCAGAAAGCGGCGCTGGTCTGCCTCATTCTTGCGTGGCTTTTTGGACGGAGACAGGCCAGCGACGAACGACGCAAAGGCAAAATCAAAACAAGCAAATGGAACGAGAATGCGTTCTAAAACGTCGTCTCCCTCCTCAATCAATCGGTGCATGCTTGCGCGTGTTCTCCTTCGCGCGGTCTGTTGTGTTTCCGTGTTGCCCTGTGCTTATTGCTGTCCTGTTCCTCAGAAGAACGAGTGCTGCTCGTCTTCCTCCTCGTCCTCCTCGCTGAGCTGATGGCTGCCGACTCTGGCCGCGCCTCCGTCGGCGTCCACTTCGAGGCAGTGGTTGATGGCGTACAGCATGCGCTCGGTCATCACGTCGAGGGAAGAATACGGGGACAGCTCGAGGGCAAATCCACACGTATGCGAGGTGGGGAGTGAACGGTCGATCAGCGCAACCTGCTGGGACACTGAGAGCGGCGGACCGCCCACCGGAAGACGCGGTTGCGCGCGCATGAGCGTAAACGACGTGTCGACGTCGGCGCTGCTGGTGGGAAGCCTGCTGCGACCGTAGGTGAAGATGAGAAACTGCGCGCGCTGCTCGTCCGTGAAGCGTGTGCGCAGCATGCGCCAAAACAGCTCCACGTGACGATCACTGCGCGAGCAATTCGAATACTTCGTCATCTTCTCCAGCAGATCGATGTCCTCCACGCCCAGCCCGCGGCCCACCACCGCGCTCTCCAGCTCGCGCCAGGTCAGCAGCGACAGGACAGAGGGAGACAGAACCGAGCCAAGCCCACGCGCCATCGCAGCGCAGGCAGGACGGAACTCGTTCAGGCGGAAGCGACGGGTCAGACGCACGTACTGCGCGAAGTTGCCCGCGGTCACGGGAACGGCATGCCCGTTGGGGACCAAAGCCTGCGTGCGGCCCTCCGAGTCCACCACGGTGAAGGAAACGGACGGAGACAGCAGCGCGCTCAGCGTGGACGGATCAATGGCAGAACCGCCGCCCGTCTGCTGCTCCTGCTGCTGCGCGGTGAGAGCATCAAGGATTTGCTGCATGCGCTCCAGCTGTGCGTGCGCCAGTGCGTCCACCGCGCGCAGGTCTGCATCGCTGACCTCCTCTCCGACGATCATTTTCCAGATCAGCGGCGGGAAAGACAGGTTCCACAGATTCTTCGTGCGCACGGCGAGCCCCATCAGCCGACCGACGAACTCGAACATCCGCTGGTGCGCGACGGACTGACTGCTGGGACGCGGCACGAAAAGGTCGAGCCCCGCGGAGCCCACCGCCGCAGTGCCGCCCGCTGAGTCTGCGGTGCTGCCCTCGCCGCCCGCTCCGAACGCGCTATTTGGCGCCTTCATAAACAGCGGCAGCAGTGGGCTCTGCAGCTCGCTGCCCATGCGCTCTATGCTGTCGCGGTAGGGTCCGCCGGCGTCCGTGGCGCGCATGCCCACATAGTTCACCGTGAACGCGCGCGCGCCGCGCACCAGCCGGAAGTGCACCGGCGGCAGCTTCGCGCGCTGTGAGTACACCTGCCCGAACACGGTGCGCCGCGCATGGTGGTCCGTGCGCTTGGACCAGGCCACCTGTGAGGCCGCGAGCAGGTCCACGTCGATGTTGGGCTTGGGCACCACGGCCACGGTAGCGGCAAGGCTCTGCTCCCACACGTTGCGCTTGGAACTCCAGAGTAGGAAGTGGCGCACAGAACGCAGGGCGCACGCAAGCTGGAGGGGAGGAGGGCAGCACGACTCGTCGGCGGCAGTCTCGCCGCCTGCCTCAAGCGCCGTAGCCGACCACCCACTCCCGCTGCTGCTGCTGGTCCCGGCCGAGAAGTCGATGAGCGGCAGCATCGCCATGACGACTTTGTTGAAATGCTGCAGAACGAGCAAGTGCAGCTTGAGCACCGCAGAGTTCTCGAAGATGGTGGCGCCCAGACGACCCAGCTCGGGGTACAGCAGCAGCTCCGTGGGCGACAGGGGCAGCGGCACGCCTTGCTGCGCGGGGTTGGCTGCCTGTGGTGCCTGTGCTGCCGGTGGTGTCACCGGTGACTCCGCCAGGATGTTCAGCTCGTGAATGTTGATGCCCCTCTTCTCGCAGAGACGCTGCAAGAAGATCAGCAGCTCCAGCGACACGGACGAGGAGAGCAACGAGCTCCACAGATAGAAGGGCACCAGAGACACGCGTGTAGACGCGGAGGACGAGGCGGTCAGCGCGTCAGACGCACTGAGACTCGTGCTGCTGCTGCTAGGACCACCTCCATGCGACGGCGACGGCGCCGGACGCGACGAGCCCGCCTTGCTAATCTGCGCCAACGCTCTGTTGGTCCCCATCGCCCCTGCAATCGTCGAGTGCGGCTGCCCCGACAACGCAGAGGCACCATCCAGCGCCGGCGGCGTCGACGGACGAGTCTCTTCCGTCGAGGTCAGGAACGTCCCGCTCTGCTCGCGACTGGGCGCCAGGGACGCCGAGGGGCTCGAGGCCGGAGTTGGGCGTCCAGCAGGCCCGGAACTGGAGGACACCAGGGGAGGGAACACTTGCACCTGGTTGAGACGCAGGTCGCATACGCCGGAATACATCACGCGCACGTAGCGCGCACGGGGAAGGTGGCCGCTGGAGCGCACTGACGCAAACGAGGCCGCGTCGATAACGCAGCGCAGTAGCGATCCATTCGCGACCGCGGGAGCCTCGCGCGCGTGCGTGGACAGCAACACCGGCTGCAAGGGCGCCACGAAGCACGCCTGGCTCTTGCACAGATCGAAGAAGCCCGTGACCGTCGAAGCGATCCCTTCCGAGGGACGCGAAGGCAAGGGCGACTCGGACAACAGCACGTACAGGCCGGGCGGGTAGGCGGAGGCAAACAATGCCGTCGAAGGTGGCGCAGTGCTTGCACTCGGCTTCGTCGCCGTCGAATCGGCAATGATGCTCGACTGGCGTAGCAGGCGCGGGCTGGCGAGGATCGCGATGGCCGACTGCGTGTCGGGCATGGCGTCGTCGTCGCTTGCAAGGGCGTCCAGCTGCACGGTCAACGGCCGCGGGGCGTTCGGGTGCAGGGGCAACGGGGGTGCTTGCGGGCGCGGGGCGGCGGGAGCGGGGAACAGCGAGGCCGAGGGGAACAACGATGCGGAGGGGAACAGGGACGCCGGTGGCTGAGCGGGTCGGGGCAGCATGGCCATCCCCGGCGCTGGTGGGAACGTTGCCGGCGGCTTCGTCGCCATCGCCGCCGCATTCTCTCGCCTGTCTGCCATGGATGATGCCACCGTCTTCGCTTTGCCCGGCGCGGTCCAGACGGTCACCTCGCCCACCGCCGTCAGCACGGCCAAGTCCACCTCGATCCAGGGCGCCTCCTCGCTGGCGGTCCACGCGCTCGTGAACAAACAGTCCTCCAAACAGCCGTCGACGGCGTGCGACGCGGAAGCGAAACCGTAGGGAGCGTGCGCGTACACTTGTGCGGCGCGCGCAGCAGACAGCAGGTGCGTCGAGAGCGGCTGCACGCTCGACTGGCGCGCAGGTTTGTTCAGCGCCAGGTTCGGCGCGCCCTTCTTCTCGGCCATCTCGGTCGTGCCCGTCCCCGCCTGGTAGTCCGCCCAGATCGCGCGGGCGTATTCCTCGGGGATGCGCCACATGTCCCAGCGACCACCGGTCGCACGGGTTGCGCGAGAGCTGTGCCCGCCATTGCTGTCACCCGATGCCAGAAGCGAGCCGGCCGCGGCCGCCCCCATCTGCATCGCCGCCGGTGAGTGGAACGCGAGCATATACTGCAGGGTCAGCATCACCTTCTGGAACCACACGGGACTAGGCGGGTTGCTCAGCGCGGAGGACGAGGCACTGCTCGTCGCGCCAGAGCCCGAGGTCGCTTCGCCTCCTGCGCCACCGCTTCCAGTTGTCAGCGCCAACGCGCCAAAGTCGACGAGCTTGCCGTAGACCTCGAATCCGCTGCACACGAGGTGCCACGAGTTGGAGGAGTTCGGCGCGGTCATGCGGATGCGCAAGCGGCGGAAGGGGGTGTCGGGCGGGGCGGCACCTCCCCTCGACGCCAAGGCCTCCTCGTCCACGAGCGACCAGGTCTTCGTCGCGTCGCGCAGCTTGAGCGAGTCGTCATTCACGTGCTGACGCAGGGTGACCCAGTGCTCCCCGTCGCTGCTGCCCTCGAACAGCCAGTGGCGCAGCGCGTAGCTGGCCTGCGTGTAGTGGCGCAGGGTGTAGTGCGTGGGCACCACCGCACGGTCCAGGAAATCGAAGCACACCCAGCTGCCCTGCGACGCGCTCGTCAAGGCCACCACGGGCACGCGGGACAAATGCAGCGCCTCGCTGTAGGTCGTGTGCCTTCCTGAACTGGTCACCTTCACCCGAGGGGGCAGCATCATCGCGGGGTTCTGCCACACGCTGCTCGAGGCGCCCCCCTGGGTCAACGGCGCGCCGAACTCGTCGACGGTCGCTGCGGCCGCGGTACCAAGGAAGTAAATGATGCCATTACGGTCGAAATCGGCGCCCTTGTACGTGAAGTCCACCCCGGCGAGCAGCAAGGAGCTCAGCACGCTCGACTCGATGTCCTCGGCTTCTTCCTCCTCCTCGTCGGCCCCGTCGGACCCAGCCTCTGACTGCGTGTCAGCAGCGACGTCAACACCAGGTGCAGCCTGCTCGGAAAACGGGGCGACAGCGGGCAGAGCGACGGCGGCGGGCAAGGACAGATCGCTGCCACCCAGCTCGACGGGGGAGGTCATCATCAGCGATGCGCTGCTGCTGCCGCCACTGACGCCGCCCGGCGTGCTGGTTTGCAGCGGGCTATTCACCGTGCTCGTGCCGCCAGGTTGCTTGCTCCGCCTGCGGCCCTTGCTCGCATCCATGCCGCCCGTCAATGCGGCCGCCGCAGCATGCATCAGTCGCATCTGATTGCTCCGCTTCCGTTTGGCCTCCTCCATCGCGCGCGCCCTGCACTCAATCTTGATCGCTATCTCGACCAACGCTTGCAACGCGAGACTCCACACGGCATTCTTGCTCTCGAAGGTGTTATACAGGCGGAGCATCAGGTGCTTCAGCAGGAAGGGCTTCGAGGAGAGGAAGGGGAAGCTGAATGCTGCGGCGGAGGCCAAGGCGACGAACGGGGAAGAAGCCGGCGCCACGGGAGTGGCCATCGTGGGGGTGGTGGGTGCGACGCCTGAGAAATCAGGCAGTGGCGCCACGGAAGCCGCGATGGACACGACGGGTCCAGCGCCTCCAATGGCTCCGTGCGCCGCCTGCTGCTCCTCCACCTGGTCGAGCAACGAGCTGAGCAGCTGCAGCATCTCCAGGCGCGTATCGCCAACGCACACCACCGAGGCCTCAAAGAGCAGATTCATGACCGCAGGGCAGAACAAGTGCTTACTCAGCAGGTACAACCGACGCTGCGCCAGGGAAGCGGGGGAGGACAAGGGGAGCACACCGCCCTGCGACAAGGAGGGCAAGCTGCGCACGCGCAGGGAGTTGAACAGGTGCAGCAGCCACAATAGCAGCGCCGGTGACGACTTCATGCCGGAGAGGATGGGCTGCTCCCCATCGGCCATGCGCGCAGGGAGCGCAGCCGCGGCGAGACTGCTCGCCACACCCAGTCCAGGCGCCGAGGCGCTCGCAGCGCCCATCTTGGCATTGTCTTCACCTGCGCCCGCTGCCGCTGCTCCCGTCGCAGGCGTCCCGTCGGCGCCACTTCCGCCGGCCATGGCCGCGGCGAGCAAGGCATCGTCGTGCGCATGTTGCAGCACGATCACCATCTGGAAAATCACCTCCTCCACCAGGGCGCAGCTCAGAGGCGCAACGGACTGCAGCTGCGGGAAGCTCAAAGGAGAGATCACACCGCTGGGCGACAGCGGGGAGGAGGAAGAGGAAACGAAGGGAGTGGAAGGCATGCTACCGCCGCTGCCGTTGCTGGACGACAGACGCACACCCCCACTGACCCCTGCGCCCGCGACCGGAAGCACGTGTCCGGCCCGCTCCATGGCGCGCTCGACGTGCACGGCCTCGTCCTCCATCCACTCGGCCATGCGCGCGGCGAAGCGCGCCAGCAGCGATGGCGGGAACGAGGAGCAGTGCACCAGGCGCAGGAACTGCACGAGGAATCGCGAGGACGGGCCGTTGGCACCGGTGTTCGGGCTCGCGTTCGCACCAGGGACAGAGTTGGACACGTTGTAGCTCAGCGGCGACGCCGATTGCGCCGGCAACAGCGTCAGAGGCGAGGGCAGCACCATGAAGGGGGAGGCCTGGGACGACAGGGGGAAGGGCGTGCCCAAGCTGAGTCCACCCAGGCTCGATTGGGGCGCCAGCAGATGCGACTGGTGCGGCGGCTGAGGAGTGTGCTGCTGCATCTGCATACGAGCATTCGCCGTCAGCGCCGGTGGCGGCATCATCATCGCGGCAGCGGCGGCGGCCGACGCTGCCGGGAGCAAATGCTGCAGCGCCACCTCCTTCGGCAAGGAGACCATGAGCTCCAACAGCGCCTTGCGCGCGTAGAGGAGCACGAGGTTCTCCTCGGCATCCAGGCGTTGCAGCAGGAAGGCCGAGCGGTGCTTCATCCATTTCTTCAGTAGGGGCGCCCGGATGATCAGGGGCACCGCCGCGTTCTCCGGAGATTTCTCGGATTCGGCCAGAACGGGCAACCGCAGGAACTGTTGACGCGGCTCGTCGACACCACCGACGCGCTTCGAAGCGTTACTGCCGCTGATGCTGCTGCTGCCATCGGCGGAGTCTTCCAGCAGCTGGTACGTGGGGTTGACCGCCGAGGGTGGCGGCTCCAAGTTGGCGCGTTCCAGCTTCCAGCTCCAGTTGTCGCTGCTGCCTGCACCGGCACCGGCGCTGGAGCCAGCACGAGCGCGCGTGGAGCCCGAAGCGTGGTGCCACGAGTAATGGCCCAGACCCGAAAGAGCAGCGGCTCCTGGCGCCGCCACATCACCGGATCGATCCGAGTCGAGCAAGTCCCACCCGCCCCCGACGTCGGTGCTCGCACCGACACTGACGTTCCCGTCCGTATCGGCAGAATGGTACAGCAGCCACGATACGGCCTTTTCATAGTCGACGGCGCTCTCGGCCGCAACGACGGAGCCGGTGCCACTGCTTGCCGCAGTAGTGCCGCCGTCAGAGTCGCTCGGCGAAGTCGACACCGGAGCGGGCAGCAGGAGCTGCTTGCCTTGCGAACGCAGCAACGCTGCTTTGCACTTCGCCACGGGAAGGCCAATGTCGCTCAGGCCGGCCACCGACGCGGTCAGCTGCGACTCCTCATCGGCCTGCTTGAGCTGCGCCGCGTGCGAGCGCAGCCACGCGCATGCCTGGCGCCGACGTCCCTCGCAGTGCGCGAAGGCCTTGTTACACCACCGCGCCGGGTGCCCCTGGTGCACGAGGGACCTGGTCGCGTGCGACACGTTCCTGATAGACGGGAGGGGCGCGTGCGCCGAACCGAAGGACAGCAGCTGCGGCAACGGGCTCGACTTGCGCGTCACCTGCAGCACGCGCACTTCCAGGCCGAGGTCTTGGGACGGGAACACGTCGGAGGGAGTCGCGGTGGTGGGAGGGAAGAGCTGAAACTGCTGGTGCAGCGCGGCAGCCTTGACGGCTGCTGCGGCTGCCACACCTGCTCCTGCATGGATCCCTGCCACGCAGAAATGATCCAGCACGAGCAGCAGGCTCCCCGTCGCGGCGTTGACGCTCAGCTTCAACCTGTGCCACACGCCCAGCCGGGCACGATGGCGCGACATCGCCAGCCCCGCCACGGTCAGGGTCAGGTCGGGCTGCAGGAACACCAGCCCGCCCGCAGACGAGGAGGCCGAAGACGAGGACGACGACGACGAGGAAGAAGGCGAGCCCGGATGCAGGATGCACAGCGGGGACATGGGACGGTGCAGCAGCATGAAGTCCAGCACGAGAGTGTAGGAGTCCAGCAACGGCTCCGTCGCACAAATCTGTCGCGCCACCAACAGGCTCGCTCCAGCGGGAAGGTGCAGCACCAGCTCGTTCTGCAAGGATGCCAGCACCGCGGACATGCCCGCTGCTGCTGAGGCTTCCCCAGGGCCGCAAATGCTGACCCCGCCGCTGGTGGTGGCAGGTGTTGCGACCATGCTGACGCCAATGCCAGCGGCGGAGGAAGAAGAGGTCAAGGACGGCGTGGCGGCGGCCAAGGTGGAGGACGAGGGAAGAGGTGCGGGCGCCGCAGCGAGGAAAGACGGATCGTACACCAAGGATGAGGACGAGGATGAGCCTCCACTGGCGCTAGAGGAAGATGTACCCGCAGAGAACAAGTGCGGCGGCAGGGGGTCGACCGAGAGTGCCACGCAGTGCGAGGGGCGGAAATCTGCCCACGCAAGCGGGGTGGGCTCCGGCTCCTTTCGCTCTTCCTCGCCGCGGCGCAGCAGCATGACGGTCGCATCGAGCGTCTCGTCCTCCGCGGGTAACAGCACCTTGAACGGGCTGCTGGGCGCCGTGGGCGTGTGCGGCGTCGAGGACGGGCCGACGTTCGCGCTCGGGCCACCAAGAGCAACACCGCCGCCGGGCGATACGGGTGGCGGGGGCGTGTGCAAGAGCTGCGGCAGCGCGGGGGGATGGGCGTTCGGCGGCTGCGCGTGCATGGCCTGCACCACAAGCGCCTGCGTCTCGCGCCTGCTGATGGCGAGTGCATGACGCTGCTGCGCCTCGTTGTAGATGCGCATCTCCAGCAGGTCGTTGACGAGGTATGTGAGGCCGCCCGCGTGCACACGCGACACTTCCTCGTCGCTCAAGGCGTGCAACCACACGCTCGCATCGGCGCAACGTCCGTTCCATCCGGAGAGCATCGTCAAGGGAAGCACGCTCGACCCGAGGGCTCCGACGGACTGATGGTGCTGTTGCGCCCCCGTCGCGATGATGAACGACGGGGTCAAGGGCAGGTCTCCCTCGCGCCATGCCCAAGGACGGGGGTCCGTGCAGCGGAGGTAGCAGAACCCGTCGATGAACACCTTGACCATCAGGCGGCGGTCGACGTTGCGGCAGACGAGGGTCACCGTGTGCCAGGGGGAAGAGGAACCGGTCGCGGGGGAGGAACTGGTGCCATTGGTCGAACCCAGGCTCGGCTTGTCCTTCTCGCGGCTCTTGCTGCGCAGCACCGATGAGGGCGCGGTGGTTGCAGTGGATGCCGTCGACGACGAGGAGCCCACAGGACCCTGAGCGCCATTACCCGCGCTGGCACCGTCCTCCGCGCCGAGATTGATGGTGAAATGGAATTTCTCCGCGTGCAGCAGCGCGAGGGAGAAGCGGCTCAGACTCACGTCGCAGCGCAGCTCCAGCGCAACGGGGGACGAAGTCATCGCGAAGGATGCGCTGCTATCGCCGGTACCGGAAGGAGGGGAGGCGTCGTCGACGGGCAGCTGCACCGAAAGCAGTGTGATGGGCAAGGAAGCTTGCGCCTCCGCCGAAGTCAGCGACGCCGCAGTTCCACCAGTCGAGGCGTTCGGCTGCGGCGAGGCGGTTGTCACCGCTGTCGCCGGGGCTGCAGCAGGTGGTGCCGCGAGCGGGTGTGCCGGGAACACGTTGCTCGATGTGGGCATCGGTGCGAGCTTGGCGTCGGCCTCCAGGTCCAGGTTGCACACGCGCACGGACAAGCTGAACCCCGTGGGGACATCGCTGCTGCCGCCACTGGGGCTGCCAGTGGCACCGTTGGTCGCGCTGGAGCTTGTCGGTGCGAAACCAGATGAGGGAGACCCGGCGGGAAGCTGCGGCACGATAGGCGACCCGGAGGGCAGCAGCGCCGGACTGGGCAGACTCAGCTGCGCCGTTCCATGCGACTGCTGCGCCTGCCCGCCCACACTCGGATACAGTGTCGGCGCCGGGAGCACCAGGCTGCTCAGGGCCATGTACGCGCGCATCTGCTGGTTCGGGTAGATGCGCAACCCCTCTTCCCGGTGCGGGTGGAGGCTGTCGCCCGAGCCACCGACCGCGGAATGCAACACCCGCGCCAGGGCGGTCGAGAGCGGCTGCGCGGTGGACACGACAGGCGAGGAGGAAGAAGAAGACGGAGCGAAGGGGACGGGCTCCAACAACATCGCGTGGCGACCGCGCACGCCATCGCAGGCGGACACCAAATCCAGCAACGCCTCGACGGACAAGGAGGCCTCATCGCCCTCAACCGCCTCCTTGCCCTTCGCGTTCAAGGCAGCGAAGCGCTTCCGTGCCATCGCCACGGCCTCGGGCGCGAAGAAGCCCTTTTGTTCATCGCCGACCAGGCACGCGAGGGAGGGGTAAGGTGCCAGCAATGAGTTCTTCCCCGCGGCCCCCGAGGCGAGCTGCACGGTCAACGGACCCGTCGAGCTGAGCAACCGGGACACCTTCTTGGGCGACACCAACGTCAGCAACCACGTGGAGCTGCAGGCCACGAACACCACGGGCATGGCCGCGGCGAGGTGCGGCGGCTGCACGAGCAGCGTGGGCGCGTACACGACGTCCTTGGGCCCGGGGCGGCCCTTGTACACTTCGGCGCCCATGAGGTACACTTCGCCGGCCTGGGTCAAAGCGGCGCTGAGCGTGCGCGAGGTCGAAATGAACGTCACCACGTGCGACAACAGCGCGCCCTTGATGCGCTTCGGCGTGCGACTCAGGTCCACCGACGCGTCATGGCCCAGGACTCCGGGGCACACCGACCCGCAGGCATGTGCGTACACATGGCCTTGGTCCGTGAGGAACAAGCTGTGGTGCTCGGCGGCGGCGATCTGGATCACGCGGTCGGAGGCACCCCCGGCCGTGGGCAACACGAAGCGATGGGGGGAGTGCTGCACGCCAGCGCTGGAGGACTTCCCACCGTCCGTGCCGCGCGAGCCCATGGTGCCCCAGGCCCACACGGTGCCCTTGTTGCTCAGGGCCAGGGAATGTGCCGCGCCGCCCACGATCTGGACGAAGCTGTCGAAGGGCACGTCGGCGTCGTACTCGGCCCCGCCGGCTGAAGCGGGCCGCAGCAACGTTGGTGCTTTCACCACGGACACCGCGGCGAACGCCGGGCCCAACCCCAGTTGCGACGAGTGGTTGTGGCCCCAGGCGTACAAGCCACGGTGCGTCAACGCGAAGGAATGGTAAGAACCGGCACCGATCAGCAGCACGCGCTGCCCTCCAATCTCCTCGTCGACCAGCTGTGGCTCCAATGGGGGCGAGAGGGTCTTAGACGAGGAAGACGAAGAAGGGGGCTTGTTGTTGGCTGCCGGATCGTTCAACACCCACACGCGGCCCTCGGAGGTGAGCAAAAGCGTGTGCGCCGCTCCGACGCACACCTGCACGATGCGCGTCTTGTCCGCAGGAAAGCTGATGCGCGCAAAGCGGTCCTGCGACGAGTTGAGCATGGTGCAGTTGACGGCGCTGCTGGCCGGAGTGGTCACCACGTGGAACACCTTGCCCTTGGACGTCAGCACGGCGTGGTGCGTCTGGGAACTCGCGATGAACGTGATGTCCTCCCGGCCGCACAAGGCGGACATGCTGGCTGCAGCCGCCGCGGCGGCGGCAGCAGAGCCGGATGAAGACGAAGCCAGCTTGTCTGCCTCGGATTCTGCGCCCTTCGCCGCGGCCACCGCCGCCGCCGCCGTGGATCCCACCCCGCCCAGCAGGGCAGCCACCTTCTCTTTCTCCCGCTTGCGCTTGTCCTTCCTGTGTTCGGGCAGGGACACCAGCTGCAGGTTGCTGCTGCGATCCAGGCCCACGCCGTGGCCCACGCCCAGCAGCGTGCCGGAGCTCACGGACAAGGAGGAGGAGAAGGAAGGCAAGGCGCCGGTGGTGGTTGCAGTCGAAGCGGCCGCCGCAGTGCTCGACGAGGAAACAGCGGTGCTGGAGGCGGGAGTAGGCGCGAGCTTCCCGTCGGCCACAGCTGCCGCGGCTGCCGCGGCCGCGTTCGACGTCACCTCGCTGAGCTTCTCTTGCACGGTCTTCTTGTCCCCCTGGCTGTGCTGTGCCTCCGCATGCGGTTTCCTCTTCTCGCGCACCTTGAACGCTAGGTCGTCCACGCCTTCCCGCTCGAAGACCTGCATGCACTTGAGCCTGTTTTCCAGGGAGGACACCGCGGAAGACGCCGCCGAGGTCGTGGACCCTGACGACACCGAGCCGAGCACGGCCGTGTCGGCGAAGGGAGTCGCGGCAACCAAGGCGCGACGGGACAGCGCGCTCAGCAGCGAGGACAGCACGGGCGGGATCGTCGTCGAAGACGCGGACGAGGACAGGACGGAGGGCGCGACCCACGCGCCGCTCGGAGCAGCTGCACCTCGCGCCATCAGCGACTGCACCAGCGTGGAGTGCTGGCACGCGCGCTCCAAGATGCGGAACGCGTGGCGCCGGAGCACCGTCAGCACGAAATCGCCCTCGACATCCAAGGTCATGCCCGTCGGCTCAGTTGCAGCCGCGTGCGACGGCAGGGAGGAGGAGCCCAAGGGCCCGATCAAAGGCTGCAGCAGCTCGAACAACGACGCGAGCGTGAACGCAGCGTTCTGTTCTTCGACAGCAGAAGAGGCAGAGGGCGTGTGCGCACCGTCCAAGAGTGTCTGCTGCGGTTCCCGCGGGTCCAGTTGGCCCCAAGTAGCTGAGTTAGGGAACGCGCTCGACAGCGACGGCGGTTGGGGCGGGTTCTGTCCTGCCGCAGCCGAAGGTGGCTGTTGTTGCTGCTGCGCAATCATGACGGTGATCGCTTCCCCCGAGTCTGCCAGCGCTCCGCCACAGAGGTACAACCCGGCGTCGGCGAGGGTGCGGTTGATCTCCGCGGGAAGATTCTTGTCCTTCACCTCGCGCAGCAGGTACGGCAGGGCGGACACACGCGTCAGGGACAAGAGCGTCGCTGGAGCAGAGCCGGCGGCGGGAGTTGAAGACGATGATCCCATGCCCGTCTGTGCCGCACTCGCCCCGCGCTGCTGGTGCACATCGATGCGTCCTCCCTCGCGCCACACGTCCACCGCGCCGCCCAATACGCTCAGGCAGGCCAGGAGCTGCAGGAACTTGGCACGATCCATCGGGGGCAGCGCGGAAGCAGAGGACGCCCCGGTCGACTCCGGTGGCATCGATGCCGAGGCGGCGCTGCTTGAAGGCAAGGGGATGTTGTCTTGCGCGTGCAGCTGCGCCTTGCGCTGCTCGACGACGGTCGTCAGCTCGCGCAATCCGTTGCGCACGCGCTCGAACATGGCCTTCTGCCACTCGTGCCTGCTGGCACTGCCAGTGCCATCCATCTCCACCATGGCTCCCTCGTCGGCCCCCTCCGTGGCACACAGCACGCGCAGCAACTCGATCCACTCCCACATCTCCTCCGCGGGGAGGAAAGACAACTGCGCCGCGCAGAAGGTCGCGAAGGACACCGAGGCGGCCGTTGCTGACGTGGACAACGAAGACGCAGAAGATGAGGATGCCGAGGCGGAGGAGGAAGAACTGGACTTGGACGGCGTGTTCCCCGACGAGGTATGCTCCGCGAGCAGCGGGGCGGTGGCCGTCTCAGCCATCGCGAACTCGTGCTCCTCTAACCAACTGGGCATGCTGGCTTCGCCCGTGCCACTGCCACTGCCAACACCATCTACATCCTGCTCGTCAGGCGCTGCGTCATCGCCGCTCGCCGCTGCCGCATCCAGCTCTGCCAATGCGGCAGCAGAATTCGACGGTGAAGAGCCATCAAAGGACGCTGCCGTTGCCGCGGACGACAACGATCCGGCCTCGTCCGAGCGTGCCAAGCGACAATGGTGCGGCCGGGATGCCGATGGGTCCGACGACGACTCCTTGCCCAGCAGGGGCAGCACGGACTTCGGGCAGGCCAGAGTGCCGATCACCTGCAGCACGCTGGACAGCAGGCGGTCCACACGGCCAGGAACGAGCACGACGTCGGTGCTCGCGCCGTTGCTGCTGGCTGCGGCAGGTGCCACTTCGCCAGACAACGACAGAGGCAGCGGAACGGCCATGCTGGGCGCCACAAGCGGCAGAAGCAGGCGCAGAACACGCAAAGACAACAAACGCACGAGCCTGGCACCGCCGTCCATGCGATCGGACTGCCGTCCGCCGAGCAGAGCCGCCGTGCGCATCGACGCCAGAGACGGCTGCGCCAGCTGCGGCAGCAGCGACAGCCACGCTTGCGCAGGACCATGATCCGCTCCCGCCGTGGCCGAAACAATCGTGGACTGGAGCAGCATCTTCGGCGCATGCGGGGATGACTTGAGGCAGCGCAGCAGCAGCCACAGCCAGGGCAGCATGGCGACGTTCAGCTCGGCGACACAGGGCGCGTGCGCGCGCCGGCGCAGCTGGAACGCTGCATGGGGCACCCTTGCCACAAACGCCGCGGAGGACGATGCGGGCGGAGGCGGCTCCACCACCAACGCCATCTGCTGGCAGCCGAGGTGCCACCCAACCGAGGCCTCGTGCAAGCTCAGCTGCGTGGCGTAGCTGTTCCATGCGTCGTACTCCGCGCGACGGGCGGCGGACACCGCGGCGTCCTCGGCAGCCGACACGCCGTTCGACTGGGATCCTGGGGCACCTGTGCTGCCAGACTGCACTCCACCGTGCGCGCTGGCCTGTGAGGATGTCCCTACCTGCGCTGAGCGAGCATTGCCGCTGCCGCTCTTGTTGCGAAGGAGCAAGCTCCCGTACAGCTCAAAGCCGCTCAGGCAGAGATAATCTGCCGAATGTGCCGTCGAAGTCATCACGATGCGGAACTTGCTAAAGAACCTCTGCACCTGTGCCCCGCCCGCTGAGTCGCGAGTCCAGGAGGGCTCCACGGGCCAGGTGTGCGTCTGGCCCTTGGTCTGCAGCGCGGTGTCATTGACGTGCTCCCGGAGCGTGACCCACTCCTTCGCCACAGGATCATAGCCGTCGAGGTTCCAGTCGCGCAGGGCGCCTCCGTCTGCGCTGCCGTAGTGCCGGAGCGTGTAGTGCGTCGGAGCGAAGCGGCGCGCGTGGAGGTCGATGCAGAACCAGTGGAAGCTCGAGGTGGAGGACGAGGAGGACGAAGATGCGGTCGAAGCAGAAGCACCTGTCTGTTCCTGCGCCGCGGGGCGCGTGCTAGCACTCATAACGCGCTCCGCGGTGCGGCCCACCACAGCGCTGATCGGCTGCACATCGGGCGCGTCGGAGTACTGCGAGCAGGACACGGTCACGTGGCCGCGCTCCATGGGATTCTTGTACTCGCAACTCGTGGCCGCGGCGGCAGCGCTGTCAGCTGCGGTGTCATTGGCCGCACTGCCACTTTCGTCGGAGCGAACGTCACCGGCCACGCCAGAAACCGCCTGCGCGTGCTGCTCCTGCGCAGTGGCTTCGTGCGACTCATTCGCGGCCTCTTCCTCTTCCTCCTCCTCATCTTCATCGTCGTCATCATCGTCGTCATCAGCGGCTGCCAGCGTGACAGCGGCAGCTGCGGCAGCAGCAGTTGAATCCGCTCCTGCACCAGCACCTCCCGTCTGGGCCAGCACGGCGCGACGGCGCTCCGTGGCAGAGGGGCGACTACCTAGGTAGTACATCAACCCGTGCTCGTCCATGTCGCTCTCATAAGCGAACTGGCGCACACGGAGCAGCGGCGCCGCGGGACTGGTGGACTCGGAGGCATCCGCTTGCACAGTCGCGGCGGAGGTGTCGATGCTCACGGCGGTGGAAGCCGAGCGCGGGCGCGCTTCGGTGCATTCCTTGGTCGAGCTCACAGGTTTCGCGCCCGAAGAAACGGCAGCAGAGGTCTCTGCGGTCGGCGCTGCTGTCGCTGCCGCTGCTGGCACCGCTGTGTGCGGCGCGATCTCCTCGGGCACGTCCGCGTACGTGATGCCCCTGACGCACATGAGTTTGAGGTGCGAATGCATCCACTCGTGGTTGACGCCGTTGCTGAGCATCGCGTTCGGCGTGGCATGGGTGAGGGGCTCCCGGAACTCCAGGTGGGCCAGGAGGCCGCTGCGACACACCGAACCAGTCGCACCCTGGCGCACGGCATACATGTCGTGCACGCTCAGCGCGACCTTCCACACGGCCAGATCAGCCAGAGCGCCGCCGCTGAAGAAATGCTGCGAGTCGCTGCAGAGCACCCCGACGACCAAGGGCCCCTGCGCTCCCTCGAAGTCCGCGCGGCTATGCCCAACGCGCCGCACGAGCCCGTCGACGAACAGGCGGTACACGGCCCCATCGTACGTCGCACCGACATGCACCCACCGATTGCGCGCCGGTAGGGCCGCCGAGATGAACGGGAAGGATGCCTGCTGCGCCTTCGTTGCCCCACGTCCTACTCCGCCAAAAAGGAGCGTGTCCACCCCCGCTCGACGCAGGAGCGATATGCGCCAGGCCGATGCGGACGCCGAGGCGGGCTTGGATACCAACACTTGTTCCACGGAGTCCGACAGGCCAGAGGACACCACTTTCAACCAGAAGGCCACGGAGAAATGCGCCGGTTGCGAGAGGGACTTCAGCACGTCCGGACCGTGCAGCACCAGGTGCGTGCGAGAGTGGGCGCGGAAGAACAGGGATTGGGGCGGGGACAACTGCAGCTGCTGCGCAGGCTGCGACGAAGACGGCAACGACTCCGACGCGCCGCTCGCGCCCGCAGTTGCTGCGTCCGTGGCAGGGGGATATGCCGACGGCACCCGAGTCGTTGCCGCCGTCGAGGAAGTCGAAGCGGTCGCCGCGGTCAGGCTCGGCGCCGCGGGCACCAGCAGCGCCTGTGGCGGGAACAGCGAGTTCGACGAACCTGATGTCGGCGCCGATCCGAGCGGCAGCAACGACTGCACGGGCGGGGGCAAGTTGCACAGGAACGGGGGCCTGGGCAATGGCATGGCGGCCACCTCTTCCTTCCGCATGGCATAGCCCTTCACCTGCACGTTGCGCAGGTCGAAAGCCCAGTTCGGCTTGTGCTTGCTGGAGGAGCTACTTTGCGACACGTGCGCTGCGAACGGGTCGCCCATCAGAAAGGGCGCGTGCAACGCCAGGCCGGGGTGGGAGAGGAACGCCGCGCCGCGGCACTCCGCGTGCAGGGAGCCGTCGACGTAGATCTGGATGCCGCCTTCGGTGCCCCGCTCCGCGACGCTCGCAGCGGCGCTTCCCGGAGCCAGGTCCGCGGCGCGCTCCACGACGATCACCACGCGGTGCCAGCGGTGCATCTGCACGTGGTTGCCGTTCTTTGCCCCGACGAAGCTGAGCAAAGAAGACACGCTCGAGGGGAAGCAGAAGTGGCCGTTATGGTTCAGCAGCAAGCTGTGATGCAGGCGCTCGCGGGAGGAAGACCCTGTCGCGGGGGGAGGCGACGCCGCCGGGCCAGGCACATGCGTGGGCGAGGAGGACAGAGGCACCCCACCAGCTCCCGACACACCGGTGAAGCTGCCACCAGACAACGGCTCCGACGTGGCGGATGCAGCGGGGGCGAACGGCTCCAGCGACACCAAGGACGAGGAGGAATGTTTCACGGGCATCGGCTGCAGCAATGCCAAGGGCGCTTCAGCCTGGACGGGCGATGCGGACACGCTGCTCGCAGTCGCTGCAGCCGCCGCCACAGCCGCCGCCGCTGCCGCTGCCGCCGAGGAGGACGACGACTTCTTCGGCGAGCGCGTCATGAGGAAGATGGCCGCGGGCTCGTGCGCGGACATGCTGACAACCCGCATGTCCACCACGAGGCTGTAGCTGCTCAGTGTGTGCGGGGCGGTGAAGTGCGTGCTCGGCGGAGGCGGCGCCGCGGCGGCACCAGAAGCGGCAGGAGCGACAGGAGCACCCGTCAGCAGCTTCACGAGCGGGGGCGCGTTGTGCTGGTCCAACGTGTGTGACAGCACGAGGTAGGTGCCCGGGGACACGTGGAAGAAGCGCGAGGGGATCCCCTGTGCATTGGTGGCCCCCGTGATCGCGGCGAAGTTGTCCCGGCGCCACTCGAGCTTGCGCTTGCCGTGGATGCTGACACCCGTGGGCAGCTTCGGCGCGGCGGACGAAGCGGGCTCCTCTCCCGCCGCCGCCGCCGACGAGCTGGAGAAATCAAAGTAGGTCGTGACGCGGTCGTTCGCGCCGCGCTCCGCGTACGCCAGGGGGGCGCCGAGACCCACGCGCCGCACGGAGGACCACAGGGCCACCTCGGCCTCGCTGGCGGCGTAGCGCTTGAACTGCAGCAGGCGAATGGCGGAGGAGAAGGGTGCCGGTTGCGCCTGCGCGAGTGAGGACTCGACGGGCAAGGGGTCGCGCTGGAGCAGCATGCAGCTCGCTTGTACCGGGAGGTGCAGCGGGCCGAGCATGGCCTCGGAGGAGAGGAACTCGAAAGTGGCCGCATCACGCACCTGCAGCACCACATCGCCACCCATGCGCACCGTCAAGCACTCGGACTTTTGCTCCTCGCGCACGAGCGACACGCGCACCCACTGCTTAAGCGGCATCACCGCTGCCGCCCCTTCCGCGAAGGCCAGCTCGTGGTTGCCCAGTCCAATACGTCCCCGTGCATCCACCCACAGTCCGACGCGCCGGTCCATCTTCGAGTTCGCGTCCATGAGGACCGGGACGGCCTTCGCGGCGAACAAGGTCAGGTACTGCCCGGGAGGGGGCAGCTGCTCCAGGCGCACATCGAGCACCACGGTGTACTCGCTCACAGTCGCCGACGATGTCGCACCCGGGCCTGAGGAAATGGACGAGGGCGGGATCGAGAAGCTCAAGCTGATGTTCGCGGGCAGCACGCCCGAGGCAGAACCGTCGCGCTCGAAGCGCCAGCTGAAATCGGTCGTGGCCCCGACGCGCATCGCATCGCCAACCGTGCGCGCCAGGACGACGCGCGTGGCATCTGGTTTGAGCTCCCCCGACGACGCCAGCGCACTCGGCCCCCGCTTCTGCAGCCGCTCCAGCACGAACGGCAGGTCCGCTTCCTCCACGCCATGCGGCAAACCGCCCATGGTGAAATCGAACACGGAGTTCACCCCGTCACTGCCGAGAGGGGAGCCGAGCAAGTGCGGGTTGGCGCGGCCGCAACTGGGGCACACTGGGATGGACAGAGGGATCTTCGAACCGCTCGCCCCGCCATCGTTGGGGGGCACGCTGGTCGCGGTGGCGCACTGCGCACAACTCCACTCCTTCGTCGCGCTCCTGCGCATCTGCTCTTTCTCGCGCTCCTTCTCCCCCTGTAGCACGCGATCCTTCTCGCGCTGCCCGTCGAGGTAGGCCTTCTTGCGCGCCTCCAAGGCTTGCACCGCCAACGAGTGCTCCAGCGCCGCTTGGCGACCATGCGAGGAACGCAGGGAAGACAGGTGCGTGAACAACAGCTGGAATAAGTGGGCGGGGTACTCGGACACGAAGGATGAGGAAGAAGTCGAGCTCGCCGTCGAAGCAAGAGCGACCTTGCCCTCTTCCTCGTCCTTCGTTGGCGCGAAGCCAGGCTTCTCCTCAACCAACATCGGCTGCGTCGTCGCATGCTCCAGCGCGCAGTACAGCACCAGGCGCCACAGGCACCAGCTCGCGTAATGCAGGATCAAGTTGTCCTTGCGCGCGCCCGAGGCGCCCGAGGCCGGGAGCAACGACGACGTGGGCGAGGTGTTCGACGAGGGCGAAGGCGAGGGAGACACGGGCGCGGACGCCGGAACGAACGCGGCGGCAGCGGAGCCAGTGGCAAAAGTTACGTGCTTCTCGAGGTCGCTCGAAGAGGTCGTCAGTGGCTTCGCAGCTGTGGCCGTCTGCGCCGCAAAGAGCATCGGTGCCCCCGCCGCGCTTCCAGGTGCCAGGAACTCCATGCGCTGCAGATGCACCAGATCCTCGCGCTGGAAACGCATGTTGACCAATTGGAGCGCATGCAGGTGCGCGGGGAGGTCCAGGAGCGGGTGGCGCAGGGCGCGTTCCACGAAGCGGAAGTAGGCGGCACGGACGCCCTCGCGCAGCGTAGAGGGAACCACGGGCACCAGGCCGTGGAGGAAGTGGCTCGGAGAAGATTGGGCTGACACGCGCGACGAGAAGAAGGAACCGAGGGCGGAAGACGACGCAGCCGAAGTGCTGGGACGGCCGGTGACACCACCTCCACCACCGCCGCTGCTGCTGCTCTTCTCGTCCTTCGACCAGCACGAGCCCACCCATTTCAGCAGCAGGCCAAGCATAGCGCTCGCATGCGCATTCGCGTCGCGCACCAGAGCGCCGCTGCCCGCGCTGGCTGGCTGCAGGGTCGGCAAGAAGGTGACCAGCTCCTGCAGTGCGAGCAATCGCCCCAACGCACCGGCATGCTGCGCCTCCACCAAGGCCCACAAGTCCGCCACGGCGAAACGCTCCTCGGGCGCCTTGATCATCTCGAGCAAGTCCGACAGGAGCAACGATGTCACAGGGGACACCGGGGCGACGCTGCTAGAGACGCTCGGCCACGCGTGCATCGACGAGGCGGAGGATGCACCGGTCAGCCCGCGCCTCGGGGTGCGCGGGGACGCGATGGCCTGGCGCACCTGCAGCAGCTCCTTCAGCCGGCCGACCATCTTCACCGTGTGCGCGTGGTGCACGGGCGAGCGCGCGCTGGGTGTGTCGGAGTCGGCGTGCTTCTTCTCCTCGTCATCCTCCTCGTTGACAGCAGCGTCGGCGGAGGAGCGCAGTCGACGAGAAGGAGTGCTCGGAGCAGATTTCTTCTCGTCGGAATCAAGATCAGCTGTGCTGGTTGCTTCGCGCTTCGCGGCAGCAGCCTGCTGCTGTTGCTGCTGCTGCGTCACGCACTGTTCATACGCGTCGATCCATCCCTTCGGTTGGAGGTGCACGAGGAACCTCGCCCTTCGGAGCGCCAGGTTCGTGAAGGTCGTGATCCGGGAGCCGCCGCCCTGGCCCTTGAGCAAGGCGAAATGTTGGCGGATCTGGAGACTCTGCTGGAAGAGATGCAGCAGCGCCGGAGGCAACGCCTGAGCTTGTTGCGACTGCGACCACTGTTGCACGACGAGCTTCTCGGCTGTGTTCATGGCGCTCTGCACCAGTCGCGCATGATGCAGCGCGACTGCAAACAGTGCGCGGGTCACCTGCTCCGCCGGCGCCTCCACTGACTTCATCAAGCGCTGCTTCTGGTACGCGGGGATGGCGCCGTGGAGTGCACGCAGAAGCGCCGCACCGGAGGAGCCCGCGCGGGACTCGAAGAGGTCGGACAAGAAGGCGAAGTGACGACGTTCCTGCTCCGCCTCGCTCTGATGCTGCTGCGCTGCGGCGAGTGCCTGGAGCGTGGGGAGAACGGTATTGGCCGCATCTTTGCTCTCGGTGCTGTTCTGCATCAAGACCGTATTGCACGCCTCGAACGTGTTCTTCCACGCGCTGGGCAGCGCAAGTGTCTGCTGCGCCAGGTCGAGCTTGAAGGTGCCCTGCGAAGCCAGGAGCATCTGCAGGCCCTGCAGCAGCCGCCCGCTGCCTCCTCCACTAGCACGTGCTGACGGGGCTGTCGCGGGGGAAGGTTGCAGCAGTGTCTGCCAGGCGACTGGCGGGGAAGTGAGCAGCGTCGCGAGCGCATGCGCGTAGAGCGCCTGCAGCTGATGCGCTTGCGCGCGCATCCAGCGCCCGCAAGCCGGCTGCATCTCGATGGCGAGCATCGAAACGCGATAGCCGCACTGCGGGGAGAAATGCAGGAACACGCGATCGGTTGCCGCGCTCTTGACATAGCGCAACGGGTAGCATCCATCCCGCCAGTTGAGCGCGTTGCTGTCGCGCAGCAGGCGTGGCGCACTCTTGCTGACTCCAGCATAGATGTCCACTTGTTCGCCCAGCGCGTGCGTCGACGTGGTGTGGTCCGCCACCAGCAAGCAGTGTCGCACGCTGATTGGCATGCGCAGGCACGCCTGGCTCTCGTGCGCGCGATCCGCGCTCTCCCCCGCGGCCACCACCAGCACGGGCACGAGGAAGGTCTGGTGCAGGTCCTTCGCCCCCTCCATTCCACCGGCTCGCACGATCGGCGGCAAGTATTGGTACACGAATGGCCGCGCACCAAAGTTGACCTCCACGGCCTCGCCGACGCTGATCATACCGACGGAAGCGTAGTACGGCAGGGAAGTCTCCACCTGTGTGTAGGCCACACCCAAGTGCTTGCCGTTCAGGGTCCAGAACACTTCGTGTCGCTCAAGGTGCATGGCTGCTCCGACCACGTCGCCCTTCTTGAAGAGTGGTCCGTAGGGCGCTCCCTGGCCCACGTGGTTGAACCTCCTCCCATCATCCCCGTGGAAGCCGTAGCTGTGCCCGTCCCACCCGGGCATCCTGTGGAGCGAGTAGTTGGCCGGAGTGAAGCCGACACCAATGTTGCTCTTCTCGCCCAGATCGAGGATCGTCACTTCGAAGTAGAGCAACGAGGAGCTCCGGTGGGGCAACGGCAAGAGCGGGGAGGAACTCTGGGCCAGCGCGGCGAGCACGCCGCCCGGCAAAGGGCTGACGCGACGGAGCGTCGTCGAACTGCTCAGCGTGATGGCGGGGGAATGACGCTCCATACCCATCTGCGCCTGCGGGTAGAGCTCCTTGTCGAACGCGGCGGCAGCGGCGGCAGCAGCAGCAGCCGCAGCAGCAGAAGCGGGGGAGGTGTCGGGTCCTATCGCTCCAGTAGCGGGTGCGGGCGGAGTAGCGCTGGAAGAACCGTCCAGCGTCATCGGCATCAGATTGTTGAAATCCAGAGGCGGAGCTAGAGACGACACGGAAGCGTTACTGCCACTGGCAGCGGGAGCTACCGCTACACTTCCATCCGGCATGAGGGCCGGCGGCGGCTGCAGGTTCGTGGCGGCAATTCCTCCTCCGCCAATGGTCGCGATGGTGGACCGCTTCCTCCGTGCCGCCCGCTCCTCGAACTCCACCTCCGCCTGGCGCTCGCTCTTGGCGGCGTGCACCGAGGCAGTCAAGGTGGCGTGCGCGGACATCAGCGACGACAAGGCCGGTAGCAGCGCCAGCGCCAAGGAGGAACACGCGGCGGCGTGGGCGGACAGTGCGGCGCAGCGAGGGGATGGCGTGGCCGCCGATACGGGCGGCAGGGTTGGGGGCGCGAGGAGCAGGTGCAACGAGGCCAACAAGGGTCGTCCAAGCGTCGTCACGTAGCAGCAGCGCAGCACCTTCTCACTGACGGCCTTCCAGAGCTCCCAGCGCTGCGCGCCCACACTCAGGCTCGATGAACCCGCAAAGCTCATGAAGGAGGATTGTTGCCGCACGGGAGCAGCAGGACGCGTCATCGTCGCGGAAAAAGATGCAGAAGTCGCAGTAGCCGTCACATTGCCTGCTCCACTGATGCTGCTCCCGCGGGGCGATTGTCCCGGCAGTCCCAGCGACTTCTCGCGCATCATGGGCGCCTTGTGCAACAGGCCCAACACCTCCTGGCGCGCCATCCACCCCTCCTGCTTCGCCATGAACTCCACGGCGAACTGCAGCAGCCCGCGCGCGGACGTGCTGACCAAGGTGGCGTGGAAAATCAGCGCGTCCTCCAGCACGGACGCACAGCTGGACGAGGACGAGGCAAGGTCCTTCGCCGTGAGAGACAATGAGGCGTTGGCGGGGTCCTCGACGTCCTCGTTTTCGGTGGCGGTAGCTGCGCCCGGGAAGAGGGCTGCGTCTTCCTCGCGCTCCTTGCTCTCAGGTTGCTTCTTCTCGTCGCCGTCAGAAGCGCCTTCGCCCGTGGCAGAGCTCATGCCCAACGATGCAGCCGCCGAGGCCGACGCGCCGCTGCTGCCGGTGCGCGCTGTGGCCCGTTCAAGGCGCGTCTGGCGCTCCTGTCCCACGGCGCAGAGCAGCACGGTCTGGAGGTGCTGCAGCAGCATCGCGGCGTCGGAGCGGAGCAAGAACGTGCTCGCGGGGGAGGAAGGCAGCACCGACGAGGCGGTGCTGCAGCCGGTGGAGAGAATGTGGCTCAGAGAAGGGAGGCGCGGCTCGCTGGACGCGCCACCGAGCTTGGCCAGGCTCGCCGTACGCGACGTCGTCGCGCTGCTGCTGCCACTAGGAATGGCACCCGTCAGCGAGCGTGGCACGGAGGGAGGCAGCAACGAGGAAGAGGAATGCAGCGGAGGGAACAAGCTGTTGCCCCGCTTAAACGTGTCCAGCGGCACGCCGCTGCGTGCAACAGCGCCACTGTCACCTCCGGGCGGCGGGGAAGGGGACGGCGAGCGCGACAGCAACGATGCGGCTTCTTGCTGCTGCTGCAGCAGCGCGGCATCCTGTCGATCTTTCTCGCTCATCTCCGGCGTGAACCACGCGTCCGCCGTGACGCACCCATTGCCCTCGGCGGCGCCGAGGAGCAGCTTCGTCCGAGCCTCCTCCGCGTCGACGCTGGGGTCCAGGGCCTCCAACGCGCGGCGAGCCTCGGAGTCCACCCGCGCCACCAAAGCGGACAGGAAGGATTTCAGCGCGGCCAAGGTGCGCGCGGGGCTGGGCACTGACATGGCGGGGGAAGACCAACACGATGGACGCCCCGCGAGCTCATCGGCAAGTTGGAGGCCGAAGTGCACGTGTGAGCAGTGCTGCTGCAGGAAGATGGACAGCGTGGCGCGCGAGGACGTGTGCAAAGGCGCCGAAGCCACACTGGAGTCGCTGCTGCTTTCCTCTCTGAGCAGCTGCAGTCCATACTCCATCTGCTCCGCCGCGCTCGGGAAGAACACCTTGAACCCGGCCATGAGCGCCTCGGTCGCGTCGCGCGCCAGGCTCTCCCGCGCCTGGACCAGCGCGGCCGTCGTCGACGTTGAAGAGCACCAGGAAGGCTCGGCGCGCAGGAAGAGCGAGATCTGCCGCAGCAACGTCGCGAGCAACTCTCGGCCATCTGCGTCCGCCTTCGCTCCGACCCTCCCCGCCGCCACCGCCGCGGCCACCACCTCCGCGAAGGGCAAGTGCGACAGGGAGAGCTGGTACAAGTGCGCGGTCAGCAGGCGCAGACAGGAGGAAACGATGAGCGCGTGCGGAAGCCACACGGGCTGCTGCTGATGCTGTTCCAGCGGAGCAACCGCGCGGGTGAAGCTGATGGAGGCCGTCTCGAGCAGCTGCGACAACAGCTCGAACGTGCCGAAGGACACGTGCACCTGCAGAGGCGCCTGCATCGTGCCGATGCCTGCGCGACGCACGCCCTCGCGCTCCTCGTCCTCGGAGGAGAATGCGTCCAGCGCGCTCTTGCCTGCTGCCGCCGCGGACGAGGGCACAGCGCCTTTGCCCGGTGCTGATCCCACTTCCTCGCGCCACTTGCGCAGCTCGGGCTTCACGACCACGCTGCTGTTGTAGATGGATCCCAGCAGCCTATGGGACAACGTGGCGCTCACCGGTTCAAACAGCGCACCGCCCGCTGCGCCACCCCCGCCGCCCCCGCCGCCGACCGAGGGGTTCACATGCAGCGCGGAGGGGGAGGCGAAGAGCAACGATGGCGAAGACAAGGGGTGGTAGGGGTGCGACAGGCGCGCGAGCTGTGACAGCACCACGGCGCACAGGGCCGGCGTCGAGAGGGACGAGAACACCGCCGCGGGAGACTCTGCATGAGCGGGTGCAGCAGCCACCGCGGCCTGGTCCACAACGCGCCCATCGGTCATGGCCTTGAGAATCCCGTTGGCAGACAGGGCCGGGAAGCCCGCCTCAAGCTCCTGCAGCTTCTCCTGGCGCAGCTTCTCCCGACGCACGCAGTGCGAACACACATCGAAGCCGCAGGGACGCTCGTGCGCCTGGGCCGGGTTGGCCATGGCGGCGGCAACGGCGGCTTGGCGCGCGGGATCCTCGATCGCGGCTTCCCCGCCACCGTCGTTGTGCTCGCAATGGTAGACGAATCCCTCGCCGGTCGACATGCAGCCGCTGGTGCGCCCCCTGCCGGGCGCGTGGCGCGAGTCGCACACCCAGCTGCCCGTGTAGACGAGCGGAATCAGCTTGAGCGGGTGTGCGTGGGTGAACAGAGGGGTACGAAGCACATCCTCGCTATCGTCGGCGTCGGTGCTCGCGTCACCACCGCCAGCGCGCGAAGATAGTGTAATCAGCGAGGGCAGGAACTGGCCAATCTGGCGTCCGAGCTCATTGCTGCTGATCCCGTGCTGTTGCTGATGTTGTTGTCGCTGCATGTGCGCATATAGCAGCGCCACGACGCGCAACAGCTCCTCCACATTTCCCGCTGCCAGCGCCGCGCCAAACAAGATGCCCAGTGCCTTGGCGCGGTCGGCCATGTTGTACGACGAGGTTGCACTCGCCGGGGCAGCGGAAGGGAAGAGCAAAGAAGCTACGGCAGGCACAGCAACATCGCTGAGGGTACTAGTGGACGGAGCGAACAGCTGTGCAGGTGGAGCGGTCGAGAAGAGGTCGGCCGGAGGGAACAGCGAGGCCGACAGGGACGAGGAAACGGGAAACAGATCGGCCGGAGGCATCAGCGACAGCGACGGCGCAGCGTGTGCCGCTGCAGCAGACGCAGTCGCGTCGCTGTGTCTCTGCTCCGGTTCCACCGCCACCTCCGCCAGGAACTGCACCAGCGGCTGGAAGGGCGCCATGCGGTCCGAGCTGGCCAGGGAGAGTGGCTGCAGGCTTGCGAAGCAGTGTAGCCCCGTGGACAGCACCGATGAGAGCACGTCGGACACGCCCAGACGCTGCACGGCTGTGAGAAGCTGCAGGTGCATGTCGACAAAGGCGTGCAGCGTGACATTGACAGCGGCGCGCTCCTTCTCGCCCGCAGCGCTCAGCATTCCGCCCTGGCGGCGAGCGTTCCAGCGAGTGCGAGCCGCCGCAGCACGAGCCAGCACATCCGCCCGCAGCGCTGCCGCACGGTCCTGGTGCGCTGCAAACACCTGCGCGAGCACCCCGACACGAAAGCTCAGTTCGTGGTCATCGTACTCGTTCGTCAGCTGGCTTTGCATGAGCGAGTGCAGCTGCGGCGGGTCCGGCATGCCGACGCGGGAGGTCAGGGGCACCGCGGACACAGTGCCGGCTTCCACGGCGGAGTGGATGCTGCGAATTAGGTGGCGAATCAGGTCTGCATGGCCAGTCGCGCTCGCTGCATCCGCTGCTGAAGTCGCCTCGCCGTCCTTCTCCTCACCAGCTGCCGCCGCCGTGGCCGCGTCCGGGCCGAAAATGTGCGGCGAGATGGGCTCAGGGAGCATTGACAGGAAGGGTACTGCTACCGAAGGAGCTGCAGGTGCCTCCACGCCCAGGAACGTCGCCAGCGCAAACGAACTCTGATCAAACAGCTCGTCCCGCAGCGCCATCATCACGTGGGGTGCGGCGGGCCTCCGCGCGCGGCCGCCTGGTTGCGCTGCGGCGGCCGCGTTGGCCTGGCTGGCGCTGACGGGATTCACACCGTTGTTCCCCTGCACTACGTTCGCTGGCGCATTGACGTCGTGTGCGATGGCTCCTGCGAGCGCCGCAGCCCGGGCCGCCTCCTGCTGCTGCATGAGCGGGTGAGCTGCGGGAAGGATGTTGGAGCTGCTAGCGGCGTTGACTGATGCCTGGTGCAGCAGGGCGAGCTGGAAGCCGTGCAGCGGAGGAGCGCGCTGGGATGCGGGGTTCTGCGCGCCCGCTGCAGCTGATGCCGCTGCATGCGATGCTGCGACGCCTGGGACTGCCACACCGCCACCCCCAGCACCGCCTCCCGCGGCATTGGCTCCCCGGCGTCCAGCACGTCCATGCCGTTGCCAGGGCAGCACAGCCGGCGGCGGTGGCGCGATGCCCGCACCGGCTGCCGCTCCGGCCTGCAGGTTGCCCATCGCGCGGATGGATGCCGCCTGCCCACTGTAGCTTCACGAGTATGCTCTGGCGCGCGTGGCGGAAGGGGCTCCTCGGGATCAGCAGAGGCCGATGAGCAGAGGGTTCGATGCGATCACCCAGCAGAGGTGGTGGGCTGGTGCGCCTGCGTGGGGGAGGAAGAGG
>Ga0256774_1000008_pt1 | contig 28232 bp, 1 predicted proteins | sample MC6MC0925MT_FD_186061 | JGI IMG/M metagenome (GOLD analysis project Ga0256774, IMG submission 186061) | Metatranscriptome of enriched soil aggregate microbial communities from Iowa State University, Ames, United States - MC6-MC0925-MT... | ecosystem: Environmental > Terrestrial > Soil >... | reverse complement strand
GTTTTAATCCTATTCTGATCCCGTGCTACTGCGACGAGCAACACACAGCAGTCATCGTTCCTGTGTCACAACATTTGGTCGGAGGGCAAGAGATTTCTCAAGCCGCTAACAGGCATCGCCGGGGCACCAACGGAATTGCAGAGGCGCGGCGCAAGCAGGCGAAAGTGGCTCTTAAGATGAAGGAAATAAATAGAAATGCTGATAAAAAGAGAGAGTTGTCTCGTGAGGTGAAGGGTTTCATGTCCGCAGCGTGCACATACTGGCGGCATTTCCGATTTTCCGTGACGTCGCGTCTCGTCCGATGAGCCACAGAGACGTGAAAGTGACTTGTCCCGGCGAAAGCGTCGAGGGTGGAAGCAGCAGCAGCTCCCCCAACGGATCGCGAGTCGGCAGCAACGGGATCCACACAGACAGCACACGCGCAGCGCACGTACTTTCCATATCGAGATCGGCTGTGGACACGCTGTAGCGAACTACCATCGGCAACGTGATAAAGCCGAGTGAGTAATACACTCGGAAGGCCGAAGGATTCACCATGCCCACGCTCGCTGGTACGCTCCAAGACAGCCCGACACCCGTGTACGTGTCGCCCGTCTGCGGCAGCACGATCCGCCAGTGTGCACTGTTGATTCGCGTGTTGGCCTCTGCTCCCTGGAGCATGAGGGGGGACCCGACGGAAGGGGGCTTCACATGGCCATTGCCATTGCGACCACAGGAAGCCAGCGCACAGGACCAGGACGGAGGAGGAACGAGCACAGACGCGCCGCCTGTACTGGACGACACAGTAGGAACACCCGAAGAGGAGCTCGATGGAACACCACTGCTGCCCAGCTGGCTGCCGGTGCTACTAAAACTGCCGGTGCTGCTGCCGATCGTGCTGCCGTTGTTGAGGCTGCTGCCGGTGCCGGTGCTGGTGCTGCTGGCGCTGCTGCCCGTACTGCTGCTGCTGCTGCTGCTTGTGGTCGCACAGTCCGGTGTGCATTGTGCATACTTTGCGGGCAGCGGAAGGCTTGCGCATCGTCGCGTCTGCGTGTCGTCGACTTGGTGGAGTTCGATGCGACCGGCTTGTTCACTGACAAACGTGCACAGGACAGACCGCTCTGCCGTGCCGTTCGTGCACGAGCTGTTTCTTGCCGCACACGTGCCCCAGGCAGACACAGCGAAGCTTTCACCAGGGAGGGCACAGGTGATAGCTTGAGCACACGGCTGTTCCGTGCTCGGGCGCACCCCCGCGTTTGCATGCTGACAATACTCGGCGGCCACGATAATCGCGCTCTCATCCAGCGCCCACCGATACAGCGCTGTTTCATCCCGCTTGTTGGCATGCCATTGACTGCGCACGCAAGCGACGCGACGGGTGCGCACGCCACCCACGCAAGGACGGCTACAAGCGGACCACTCGCTGCTGGAGTAGTGGTACTGACGACTGCGCAGGGTCCAACCTGGGCATGGATCGCTGCAGAGTCTGCGTTCCACTGGCATGGGGCTGGTGCATCGGCCGCTTGGGTTGTACGTTGCTCCGTACTGATCTTGGCAGGTAACGGAGCGATACTCAAAGCCATCGACAGTGGTGCAGTCCCGACGGCAGGGCACGAAAGGGGTGCTCACCCACCGATAAGAGGTCGCATTCGACGGGGGACACATCGCAGTGTTGCAAAGCTCCGATGACACAGGCGCCGCGAAGTTGACCGCACATCGGCTCGAGTCTTGCACTTCGCCGCTGTTGCTCCGACATTCCACGACGCGCGTCCGAATGCCAGTGCCGCATGAAGCACTGCATTGGCCCCATTCCCCACTTTGCCATGAGGGGTCCAGCTGTACGCAGGCACCCGTGTTACACGCTCGCGTCAGATTGAAGGCCGGCACGACGGAGGGGCACTGATCGGCAGGCAACAACGCGAGCTCTTGACTACCGTCGAACGGGCGGCAGAGCAGTTCCCGCGTTTGAGAAGCATACCCACACGGTGCACTGCATGCACTCCACTCGGATGGCGCCCAATAGCCTGCGCACGCATTCGTGATGCAGGTTTGATTGGTCGCGGGTTTGCCCAGTTGGAGAGCAGCCGCCAGACCGGCGTCCCCACACAGCGAATCATCGAGCGGCGTGCTCAAGCTTCCGCAGACAACAGCTCGACTTTGCACGCCAGGCGCTTCACATCCGGCGTCGCCGGTGCATGTGCTCCACGGCGACATCGCCCAGGTCGTCCCACACGGCGCGACGTGACATGACTTCATCTCCGCTGGGCGAGCACTCGCCGAGCAGTACGAATTGGGCGCGACCGCGCTGCGCAACTGACCACTGGAATCATCTTCCACGCTCCATGTACAATAGGCACTCCGCACCGATGCGCCAGAACCGCATTCGCGCGAGCACGCACTCCATGGTGTGACAGCCCATGTGCCCACGCAGGAGTGACGATTGCACGGTCGTTGGGTCGGGGGCGGGGCACCGGCACGCGCACACTGAGACAGCGCCACAGTGCGGGCGCCATGCGAGACACAGCTCACCTGACGATGCTGAAGCCCGCCGCCACACGCCACGCTGCACGAGTCCCACTCAGACACCCTGTAAAAGAAGGAGCGCGGTTCACACATGGGTTCGGAGCTCAATGGGCGGCGCACGTCCCAATCGGCGAAGGGATTTCCGGTGTTCTCGGCCGGTGTGTCTTCGTAGGCACGAGGGTGCGGACGCGGCACACCTTGATACACATAATTTGGCACCACGATGAACGAGAGCGACAGTGGAGCGCCAACAGCGGGCGCGCCCTTCTGCACAGTAACTGTCCAGGAGATTTCGAAGAGCGTGGGCGTGTCGCCCACGTGAATCGACATTGTGCCCACGTCGGCAAGCTGACGGAGCGACACCTGTGGCGGCGCCAGAGTCGCCGCATCAGATGGGTGCACAGTCCCTCGCAACGTGTAGGACGCTCCCGCCGGCATCCGGATGTTCTGCGCGATGGCCACACTCACCCGCGAACTCGGGCACACAGGGATGGGAGTGCCGTTGGCCACCATCGGCACTGACAGGCGCACCGCAAAGGCGGGCAGAACACGCACGCGCAGCGCTGATCGGAGATGGCGCACCTCGGCGAACGAGCAGTTGACCGGCTGCAACGAGAAGACGTAATCGCCTGGCTCCGTGAGGCCAGTCACCAGAGTGGACACATTCTGAGCGGCGTGGATACGCACGTTCGCCTGCGTGAGAGAGCTCGTGTTCTGCACCTGTGCCAGTTGCCACAACAGTGGGCATTGAGGAACGAGATCAGCTAGCTGCACGACAGCCGCCAGCCGTAGGCTCGACTCTGGTAATACCATCTGCACATCTGCTCCGACTTGGATGGACGGGCGTACGTCGAACAGGTGGCTGGTTTCATCCACATCTCCGCTGGTCGAGGTGACACGCAGCACGGCGCGGTAGGTGCCCAATCCCAACCCGCTCACCTGCACGCGAGGGGAGCTCGACGAACCGACGAAGCGGAGATGATCGGTGAGCGACGCCACCGTGGCTGGCACCATGGCTCCTGTGCGCCCAGGCACTGCTGAGCCGGCCACTACATTCTGCACCCGCACCTCCCACTCGAAGCGCAGCGAAGTGTCCCCCGGAGGAGGCATGCTGGATGCGCTGCCATCCAGAGACAATTGCGACAGCGAAATGAGAGGGGGAGCCACAATTCGGGCCGTCGGCGCCGAGCGCAGGAAGAAACCGAACTGGGTGAAGTGACAGCAGGAGACGGTGTAGAGATTTTGCGCCGCGACGAAGTGCTCAAACGGCGGCGTACAAGTGTCTCGCACGTTGCGCCACTGCGAGGTTGTCGAATCCATGTAGTAAATAGCCGGCAACTGCTTTGCTTCGCGCACCGATGACGGCTCGCTCGATAGGAGTTCCTCGACATCATAGATGATGGTGAGGTTGATCGGCATGAGGAACACCTGACTCCCCTCGACTAGATCGTCGAGCAGGCCAAAGCTGAACGAGTAATTCCCGAAGCGCAGCGACGGGGCCGGCGGAGCGACCGCACGGGGATCCACAACCGATTCACCCGCGGCATTCGTGCCGTTCGCGTACTGCGCTGCGCCCAGCTGCTCCCCGAGCAGCGTGCGGCTCCGATTCCCGAACGCCCCCTTCGGAATTGACAGCGACGCGAATGCAGGCTGTCCGGCTGGTGGCGTGAGTGGTGCTCCAGTGTCATTGGCTTGCGGGTTGCGAGTCTCGGCATCGGTAGAGCGCAAGTTGCACGAGAAGGTGACGTCTTCATCGGGAGGCACGACCAATTCGTTGGCACCGACGGCGATACCATTGCTGCTCAGAGGGGCGGAGCGGCTGCCAGCTTCGTTCACCGCAAACGTAGTGACATAGTACACCACTCCCCCACGCAATGGAGGCTCAATGCGCAGTTGGCCAAACATGTCCGAATCGGCGGCAGATGAGAATCGTACGATATCGTCGAGTCCAGGTGCCGTCCCAACTGCCCAAATGTACTCCCGAATGCGACCCCACTCACATTCCGCGTGCCAATTGCCGAATATGGCATCCTCTAGACTACTATGGTCCACATCCACGCCGCGAGTGAAACCATCATTGACGTACAACATGTGCGGCACCGATTGGTCGACGCGCACGCCGTCGCTACTGCTCATGCTCCAGAGCCCAGCATGGTTGTTGGCGCGCACAGAACTAAACACCTGCTGCCCATGCGCGAAGCTCAGATTGACGAAGAAATAGAGTGTGGCGGCTGGTCCGACCTCCGTCCAGCTGACGAGGTCCGTCGCGCCGGGTGCCGATCCCAGTGCCACTTCATAGGTGCGAATGCCGCTCTCGATGTCCGTCCACGGTGTCCATGCCACGCCGACCGACGTTCGGCAGTACTGATAGTCGATGTCTTCACCACACCCGTCGGAACAAGATTGATCGGCACCCGAGTTCGACGCGTCGGCAAGCACATCCGACACATTGCCCACCACCGGGGGTGTCAGATCCAGCAAGAAAGCAGGGGCACGCAGAGAATTCTCCAGCAAGTTGTTCCCGCGAGCTGTCACCTCGATCTCGTAGAGTCGGTTATGCTGCAGCAGAGACGAGTTGATGGCTGCTTGCATCACGTACTGATCCGCCCGCAGTGGGCAGTGGCTCGCCGTGCAAGCAGCACAGGCGGCATCGTGGCCGCCGCCGCTGCTCTGTCCCTCCGAGCACGGCATGCACACAAACGAACGCACACCGTCACGATTCACCTCGGCACGGAAGGAATGCACGCTGCAGAACGCGAGTTCCGCTACCACGGCACTCGTCGTGCCTCCTTCCTCGCTCGTGCTCGTGCCGCTCGCGAAGTAGATGCGCTCGTTGGCTACCTGCAGGCTCGTGACGACATCGGCATCCGTCATGACCACACCAATGTCGACGCACGAGAGGCTCGAATCATTGCTGCGGCCTGACCGGGCGAGTATAAGTAGCGTGGCGGCCACATGCGGCAACGTTCCCCCGACAGCAACTAACGCGTAAACAGCCGTACCGCGGACGAAGCTGAGCCGAGCGTTCTGCTGCAGCGTCGCCGAGATGCCGTTGCCAGCGAAGCGGCCATCCTCGCTGTGGCGTTCGCACACGGCCATCGATCGGGCCGATCTGTCGGTGAGATCGAAAACAAGCAAGCTCGAATTCCCGGTGGTGGACGCGCACGCGACGACCAGCCATCGATCCACCAGCTGCAGCGCAGGCGCGCAGCCCAGGAAGGGCGACGCAATCGACCACAGCACGCGCAGAGAGGCATCAAACACGTGCACTCCACCCGCCACGACTCCGATCGCCATCGACGCGCTCCCGATGGCTTCGTTGCTTGTCGCAAGCGAGTGCAGCGTCCCAAGACTCCCGATCTCGAGGAATTGCAGAACGCCGGTGGACAGCTGCAGAGACCAGACACGATCGTCCGCAAACGCAACACGAACGTGCTGGGCGCTGGAAGACACGGCCAACAGAGAAGCACTACCATCGCCAAGCAACCACTGTTGGACAAACGAAAGACGGAACGCATCCAGGACGAGCATGAGCGTGTCGACGCCTTCCCCGTGCGGAATGCGCCACACGAGCAATCTTCCCCCGTACACCACCACGAGTGCGGCCGAACTGCACGACACATAAACAGTGGTGTCGTTCCCGTGAATCGTCATGCCGCTCAGGCTCACATGCCGCACCGCATCCGACGCGGTTGAATCCGTCCGACGCAGTCGCACTCCCCGTTGCACACCAACCAGCATCAGCGGCAGTCCCTCGACGACGCAGAACTGCGACGCCAGGGAATCACCAGCGGGAACTGGATGGGGGGACCAACTGTTCTCGGCGGTGTACACAGCAGGTGTACCAGTTGCCTTGTGACGTGCAATGGAGAACGTATCGCAGCAGGAGCTGAAGAAGGGCCAGTAGCTTCTGAGAAGGGTCGTGTCAGCCAGCACCGTGTTCGTCACTTCCGCAGTGGTGTTCGTAATAGCGTGTCCAGTGCCGTTGTAGGGCAAAATCTCATGCACACGGTAGGTAATCTCTTGGAGCGGCGAGAGAGCCTCGAGGACAGCAACAGCGGCAGCAGCCGTTTCAGCAGCTTCCGGCCCAGTCAGCTCCAGCGCGCGGCAGAGTCCAGTGCTGATCTGTTCGCTCGCTGCGGCACACTGCTGTCGCGCCAACGGCAGATCCGTTATTCCTTCCCACTGCACCCTGATCTCCGTGCGTGCTCCAAAATATTGTGTTTGGTGCTCGTCGGTGTGGACACCGGCGTTCGCCACACCGGCCAGCACCGGCGGATAGACGACGCAGGTAAACCCATCCGAAACCAACTCGGTGAACAAACCGGCCACGCTGTACGCGCGCACGATTGACATGTAACGCACACCCACCTGCAGCTGCACATCGCTCACCGTGGCGCTGGTATTGAGGCCGGCATCGACGAATCCGAACAACAACTGGGGCACTGCTTCCTCCCCGTTGCTGCGCACCTCCATCAGGCTGTAACTGTAGTGATCGACGGGGCTTCCGTTCGGCTGTGGTTGAGCCATTGGCCACGACAGCGAAACGGAAGTGAGGGACGCGATTTCGTCGAGATCCACGCCAGGCACGTCGCCATCCAGAACGACACCATGCCACACCGGGCCCAGACCGTCAATTTGCAAGCGCGTCGACAAGCGGAGCACTTCGCCGCTTACGTCAACGGCGAAGAGTAGCAGTTTGTACGCACGGCCGAATTCCAGCCGCAGCGCAGAAAAGCTGACACGCGTGGCATCGCCAGGCAGCTTCTTGCTTACGATGACTTTCGCGTCAACGTCGATGAGCTGGAAGGTAATTGAAAGCATGCCGCCGTCGACCAGCCCAGGCACGACGAATGCATCAGAGAGCACAATCTGCAGCGCCGACCACTCCGACGACAGTAGCAGTGGCCAGGAAACGGCCGACTCCGCCTCCGCACTCGTCAAGCCAACCTCGAAGTCGTTGCACGCCAACGTCGCAGGCGCTTGGATGGGCCCCAGCAGCAACGTCACGATCGATGAATCGTGCGTGGTGGACAAGCCTGCAGTGTTGATGACGGTCACAGCAGCTTGAAGGGGCAGCACAGATTCCGCTCCACGCGACAGCTTCAGAAGCGTGGACAGATTGCAGTGCAGCTCAGCCGTGCCGAGCAGCAGCAACTCGACTGCGTGGGAATGGCACTCGCCGACTCCATCAGTAACATGCAACCGAGACACGGATGCTGGCAGACGCAGCGCGGGCATGACGGCATGTTTTGTGAAGTTCCCCCAAGCAAGCTCCTCGGCTGCGTCCGTGAGCAAAGCAAAGAGCTCCACACCTACCTCCTGGATTCCACTCTGCTCATCCGCGCCGTTCCATTCCAGAACCATGCTGACGGGTGAGCGAGAGTAAGACAGCTCCCGGTGGGACAGCAGGCTGACTGACGACAAGGACGGCGGACTCGTGTCAAAGACGAAGTACGGCGAAGACGCCACTGTCACGACGCCTGACTGCTTCAACGCGCGCACCTCCACTGTGTAGGCGGCGCCGAGCAGCACCCCCCGAACGGGCAGCAGAAAGTCGCGCCGCAGTTGGACACTTGTGAAAGGAACACGCTCGCATGCGTTCACCAGGCAGACACGGAGGCCATACTCCACGACTGGACGATCTTCCTCCGTGCGGAACGCAGCCCACCGCACGTGTAACACATCGACGTTGGAGACCGCGGTAGCTGACGCGTCGCTGCTGCTGCTGTTCCTATCGACGATAATAATCGACGTCGCTTCAGCCGGTGTGACATCGACAATCAGGAGCGCAGAATGTGCCGTGCTCGATTGTCCGGCTTCATTGAATCCCCGCACGCACACATAGCATCCTTGCGTGCATTGATCTGGCAGGAGTGACGTGTTGAGCACTCGCGTGTCGTGTGCTGTCTCGGTCCATGCACTGCAGCTGCTGAAGTTGACGCAAACTTGCGATTCGAGACAGGGCGCGCATAGAGCCCACTCATAGCGAACAACAGTGGACACATCCTCCCCAAACGCAAGCCAATCGGCGCTGAGGCTGTCGGCCTGCGACGACAAGACGATCTCGGATGCGTTCCGAGAGGTCAGCGAACCGCCCAACCGCACGAGAGCAGGAACAGGGGGCGTCAAATCGAGCCGCACGCGCTCAGAAATGAACGTGCTCGACACATTTGCGCGGTTGAACACACGCAACGACGCGAACAGAGAGAGCGCAGTTGTTGCGTTCGCGTCCGCTGCAGCATGCGGTAAGATCAACTCGCGGCACTCTTGCATGCCGTTTGCAAGTTGCCACGATGCCACATCGTCGCCATTCTGCACCGTTCCAACTGCCCATTCGACACGTGCAACGGATGACTCCGGATCAGCTAACTGGAGCCGGGACCAGCTCAGGCAAAAGTGCGATCCACCCTGCCAGAGCACTTCGCCGCTGCGCTGGGAACTGGTCACCTGCAGCAGCGACGTCGCTACGAACGGACGTGCGAGGGCAAGCGAAACCGGCGCGGTCGAGTCTAGCACGAAGCCAGAACTGATCGACAAACTCTGCAGGCCGGCTGCATCGGTGGCCATGACTTCCACCGCGTAGCGCGCACCGCTGACAAGAGTCGCCGAAGATGGCAAGACGAGGATGGCACCAGTGGCCATTCCAACGGACTGGAAATCCAACACCGGGTCGACACACTGAGCGCGCTCGCTACGGCAGAGGCGCCACGCGTACCCAACAATGGGAGCACTCAGCGCCGTGAAAGCCCGCCACACCGCTGCCACTTCGGTCAAATTGGAGCGGAACACATCCGATGTGGCTTGTTCAAACGCCGCAGCGGTGCCGTTGAGCATGTGGAAGTGCTCACCGGCCAGATCATACACGGTGCCGGCTACCGGGGGTTGCACAGCGACGCCGATCACGGAAGAGCGGGCCTCCCGCCAACCGCCGGCATTGTTGAAGCAACGTACAGCAATGACATATCGCGCGCCATCGCGAAGTGCCAGATCGTTGCGCACGACGCTCATCAGCATTCCTGTCGATGTGAAATTGACCAACACAACCCCAGTCGTCTCCAAGATGGCGTACTCATACCCACGAACGCCAGATTCCACATCGCGACATTCAAACCAACTCGCCACGACCGTGCTACTGTCAGTCTGCCACAGCGTGTGCGAACGATTCGTGCTGCTGCTCGGCAGTGTGCTCGTCCGATTGCTGGAGGCAGGAGTGGCGGTGTCTGTCGCGGCAGACGCTTCACGGCCTGGTCGATTGCTTGGAACGACTTCAACGAGGTCGAACTGGGGTGGGGTGAGGTCCACTGGCATGGCGGCGGAGAGAGCCATCGCACGCATTCCGGAGGCACTCACCACAGTCACACTGGCTACGTAAAGGTTCGTCGAGCTGCGATAGTCGACGAGGTCCGCCTCGGTCACCGTGAGGGACGAAGCGTGGGGAGGGAGATAGCGCACAAGCGACAGATCGCACACTCCCGAGCCACTACCGAAGCACACCTCGAAGTGATGGATTGCGCTGAACGGGGCACCAAAACCCGACCAGCGTGCCTGCATCTGAGTCAAGAAGCCAATCCAGCCAGTCGACGCCTCCCCCGTACCAGCAACAACTCTGCCCGTCAGAGGCACCGAGGAGTCCACCAAAAACGGTGTGGCTCGCACGATACTCACACCCGTGACTGACGTGCCGGACAGCAGAAGCAGATAACGCGTGCCGTCTCGAAGCTTCAGGCCAGATGCAGTGGCAGTGGTGAGCTCAAGCGGCAGACTGGCGAGCTCCATGGGGCACGACGCGGCGGCTTGGATCACGTGAGCACGTTCAGGGGTCCAAACGTCCGATACATTAGTGGGGCGAAAATCTTCACAAATTGCCCACTCCACAACAGACAGCGCAGAGAACGGAGCCTGCAGTGGAGACCAACGGGCGGAGACGGTCGACTGGCTGGGAAGCACAGGCAACGACGAGTTGAGCGGCGAGAGAACTTCCTCTTCTTCGCTCCAGCGCACAGCATTCGTGATCACGGCAGCAGTTGCTAGTGGCATGGAGCTGTCCACGAGCACGCGTACTTCCACCGCTGCAGAGCAGGAAGCGGCGACATCGCAAGCCACTACTGACAACGTGTAGACGACACCATCGGTGAGGTCAGCAAACAACTCTTCCGACAGCTCAGAGGAATTCGCTGGCACGCGCCGCTGCACCAGCTGTGCTCCACGGAGCTGCAACAGCTGCACGGTATAGAAGGCCAATGGCACGGACAGGGAAGCAGGCCGGAACGCGAACCACGTGACACGAACACTCGTAGCGGATTGCTGCACCAGATTCGCTTCCAACGCCAACGACGAAGCTTCTTCCCGCCAGTCGCGCGCGTCAGGCAAACTCACATTTCCGATGAGGGGTGCCTCGAAGTGAAGCGTGAGGGCGTCCGAGACACCGCTGGACTGCTGCATCAATACGTTCGTCGCCACCACACGCGCGTAGAGAGCCGCACTGCTCCGTTTGAGCGCTTCAGCGGAAGCTGGGAGAGAGGCTCGCACTTGCGTGCTCAAACCGGCATCCGTACAGTTCACAATGTCCCCCAGGCCAAACGCAGTCTCGAGACACCAAGAGAATGTCAGTGCGGTTCCTTGCTGGTCGAACCAACCGGCCCATTCAATCCACACGTCCGTCGCAGATGCATTCGTGAGATAACTGGTAGTCGACCACGGCGCGGCCAGCAGGCGCACCGTGCCGACGTTCGGGGCAAGCGGATGATAAATCGACGGCTCCACAGCGGAGTACGTGCTGATCAGGCCTGCACCGTTCCCGACCACGATGGTGGGGAAGAGGCTGTCGGACGGCGCGAGAGCCATCATGCTGCTATTGATGGTGAAAATGGAAAACTTGAGCTCTTCTGGCGTCACGCGTCGCGACTCCAGGAAGCTGTTGTCCGCCGGGAAGCGGCCGATGGAAACGTTCAACCACAGCAGATCGGACTCCGCATCCTCGCATCGCCACGCCAACAACATCGGCAGCGACAGGAAGTAACGGCTGGCCTGTCCAGGCACCAGCGAGAGACTCGGCAAATCGCAGACTGGCGGCGTCGTATCGATCAGAACGCCCGGCGACGTGGTGTTGACAGACATGCCACTGACGGGATCAGTCGCGCGCACTGTGACAACGTAGCGCTGACCGTGCTGCAGGCTGAGCGGGCTCAACTTGCTGACCACGGTGCTGAGGCGGAGCTCTCTGGCTGGAACCAGCATCATGGGCATCACGATGTCCCCGCTGCTGCCAGTGATCTGCCATTCGTACAGCAAATCCGTTGAGAACGGCGAGACAAATGCGCTCCACTGCACGTGCAACGCGTTCGTGCTGGTCTGCACCGAAATGCTAGGTGCTTGTGCGTCTCCAATATTGGTTCCGTCGACGTGGCGCACGACCCCCGCAGTGAGCACGCCAAACGGCAACAAGTATGGGATCGATTCGGCGCCCGCGGTCAGTCCGACTTGGTTGATGGCGGTCACCGTTGCCCATACGGACGTGCCGTTCGTGAAGCGGAGCGAGTCGAAAATGCACGACGTCTGGTCAGGCAACACTTCCAGCGCAGCGCTGATGTTGCCGTTACTGGAGAACAGGCGAACTTGAAACGACACCAGACTGACAAACTCGTCCGCGAAATCCGCCCACTGCACGAGTAGCGCTGCCCCATCCACCTCTTGCGTCGTACTCGACCAGCGGAAGCTTGCTGGGAACAGCAGCCGCGTGGCGATGGCGCCGACAGTGGGTCGTCGCTGCGTCGGAATGAGCGCATTACTGCTGATGGTGGTGCTGAGGCCTGCGCAGTTGCTGGCCTGGAGAGTGACAAAATAGGACGCGTCCAAGGTGAAGTTGTGCACAAACACGATGCGACGCGTATCGAGTGAATCGGTGCCCGTTTGCACTTGTACGTCGTCAAAGAACGGCGCCGATCCGACGGCAAAGCTCAGGGCACAGATGCCGGAAGTGTCATCGACGAAGGGAGCATCCATCACGAGCACGAGACTCCGGCTGCTCGTCTGGAAAAAGCGCGAACTCGTCGGAACAATCTGGAAGAGCGGATCATGCACAGGCTCGAACGAGACAGCGACTCCACGAGGTGGGGTGGTGTCGATCCGCTGGCCCACGCTGAGCAGGTTGGTTTGGAGGCCCACACCGTTTGTGACAAGCACCTCCGTTTGATAGATGGCGCCATCAACGGCAAGGATGGACGCCACCGAATGCTGCTGCCGAAGCACGGATACATACGGCTGCATGCGCCGCCCATGCAATGTGTCGATAATCGTGAAGCTCGAATCCACGACACCACTCTCGAGGTCGATACAGTCCCAGTTCGCCGAAATGATGCCTCGTGAAATAAACCTCTCGTTCGCACCCGGACGGAGGCCATCACGGATGAAGAAACACATGGGAGGGGTGATGTCGACGACGAAGGAATTGGAGGCGAGTGTCGATACCAGTCCGACTCCGTTCGTCGCGCGTACAAGCACGACGTACCTGTGCGCATGCTCGAGCGGCGTGGTGAGCGCCAGCTGCAAGGCCCCCGCGGTCGACACCGGGACAGTTTGAAAATCGGGTGGCTCGCTCGACGATGTCCAAGACGACGACACCACGGCGACCTCAATCGTCGCGATACCAGACTGTGAGTCCACCACATCCCACTGCACGGTGAGAACATCGAGCGCGCCCCAAAACGCCTGCGTGGCACCGAGCTGCGAGCCAACCAATGCAGACGACACCACAGGTGGCGTGTCGTCCACGCGCAAGCCGCTGCTGACAAACGTGCTGAACAGCCCTGCTCCGTTGCGCACGCGCAGCGTGAGGAAGTAGGTGAGGCCGGATGTGAACTCCACCTGCTCAACAACACTCATGACATCAGTGGAGACATTGCGGAAAGGAAGGAAAGAGTCATCGCCAGCGTGCAGCCCAACCGCCAGCTCCACGGTCAGAAGACCGGACTCGCCATCTGCGCACGACCACGAAGCTATCAACGATGTCAGGTTGGAGCTGAAGCGCTGCGGGCTGGCCAGATCGTTGCCGAACACAAGAGCCTGACAGATTGCTGGTGAACTGTCGGTTCGGAAGCTTCGTTCGGCGGCTGTAGACCAACCAGCTCCGTTGACCGCACGAACCGTCAGGTGATACTGCCCGCCGTCCTGCAGCTGCAAACCGCGCACAAGAGCTGCCGTGCTGGATGCACCACCAGGCACCACTTCGAAACTGCGCACATCCGCCGCCCCTGCACTCGTGCCGATGGCGAGCAAATAGTGCAGAATCTCCGATTCTTCGTCGTTGAACCCGCGCCACGACGCCTCCACCGTCGTGACGAGTGGCGACCAGCTGAGCTCCTGCGTACTGCCATCCAGCGAGTTGAACACTGCACCTTGCGACGGCGCGGTGAAATCGACGAGGATGGGCGGACCAGTGACCGTCGTCGTGAGGCCAAACGCATCGACGGCTCGGACGACAGCATAGTAGCTCTTGCCGTGCTCGAGTACCAGCTCACCGGTCACAACGTGCGTGGGCAGGCCGACGGAACGGAACGGTGCCACGTCAATGAAGGCAAGATCACTCGTCAAGGCAAGTTCGAAGCGAGCGATGCCAGCGACGGACGAAAAATAGCGCCAGTTCACCTCCAGCGTGTCAGACGAGCCTGTGAAGGCTGTGCTCAGCGAAGACGGATCCCCGTTCTGCACAATCCCCGCCACAGGGGGCGAGAGATGTACGAGCGCAGGTGCGCTAACGACACTCGTGGCGAGGCTGTTGCCGCTAACGACGCGCACCGTGTGCACGAGTTCGAATTGATCGAATGCGGTCAGGTCAAGTGTGGTGGAGAACTTGAACTCGGACTGCCAGGGATCCTCCAAAAGGGTGGTCTGGCACGCGCGAATGTCGGATGCACCAGGCCCGGTGCCAATGCAATGGGTGATCGAATACAAGCCACTTTCATCGTCGCCTGCACGGAAAGTGACGCTCACCTCCTGCAGTGGGGACAGCAAATACGGCACATCCTGTCCTGGTCCACTGCCCCCGTTGCTGATCCATTCAATGAAAGGAGGCGTGACGTCGATGAGGATGGGCGCGCTGACCATGCGAGTGCTCGTGTGCGCTCCATTTGTTCCAGTGACCGCTACAACGTATCGCTGCCGATCCGCCATCGGCACGACGAGGATGAAAGTGTCCACCAGCCCCACATCTTGCGCCGGAAGCAGCTCGAAGCCGAATTCGTCCAGCACAGCCAACGAATACGACTCCATGCCACTCTCCGCATCAGCGAACGTCCACCGCACAAAGAGGAACTCCGTGTTCCACTGAGCAGTGTAGCGCCGGTCTGCACTGGACACGTAGTCGGCATCCACAATTTCATAGCCAGGGCAACCGAACGAGACAGTCAGGCCGACCGGCGGCGTCAGATCCACGAGCACGGAGCTCGACAGGCAAGTCACCGGCTGCAGTGCCTGATTCACCGCACGCATGACAAACTGATACGGCGTATTGTGCTCAAGTTGCAGTTGCCCCATTTCCCAGCTCGTGTTGAGATAGAGAGGCACGAGGTGGAGCGCGAGCTCATCCTCCGATGTCGCACTGCTGGCGTTGGCCATGGGAACGATGCCAAGCTCGTGGCTTTTCATGCCGGCGATAGGATCCCACACCGCGGCGCTCCAGTCCGCCGCCAGCCGATCGGGGTACGGCGAGAAGGAAGAGCGACGCCCATCCACAAGCGCGACAAATTGCGGCTGATAGCAGCTCGGGGGGTTCCGGTAGTACAATAAGCCCGCCGTCGACGTGTAGTCAAGCAGTTGTGCAGCACTGACAACACGAATCGTGACGAAATGTGCGGCAAACTCACGCAACACCTCTTGCGGCATGATAAAATCGGCAGCGACGCTGTTATTGCTGAGTCCGTACGCGGTGAAGGGAACGAGGTCATCGGTTCCCGGCGACATGCCTGCACCGATGACAACGCTGTCAATCCACGACTCCGTCTCCATACAACTCCACTCCACATGTATCACATCGATGACGGACGTGTACGTGAACACCGCCCAGTCCTGTAGGCCGCGGGGGTCCGACGCCACAATCGAGCACACCGGCGGCGTGTAGTCGACAATGAGCTTCTCAGAGCGCACCAGCGAATACATGCCAGCGTGGTCCTGACAGATGACCGCCAGTTGCAGCTCACGGCCCAACATGTTGGAGAAGTCAAATCGGAAACTTTCAGCATCGTCTCGCGCGACGCGCCACCCGATCAGGAGCTCCTGGCTGAGGTCCCCGTCGAAAGGCAAAAGGGCATAGCGCCGCTCCCACGTGATGGGCAACGAGGCATTGTCGTGGCACTCAAAATGGAACGAGAAGTAGTGCTGATCGCGGAAGAAGGGTGCGTTCACCTCAATATTCGGCAGCAGCACCGGAACATGCGGTGCGACGGTGTCCAGTTGGAAAGGGAAGCTGAAAAATCCGACGAGGCCGATGCTGTTCGTCGTCCGCAGCGTCACCTGGTAGGTACCATCGGGCATCTGTCCCGCATCCGCCACAGAGACCACGATGTAGGCTTGCTCGTCCTTGTCGTGCAGCACGTGAGCATGTCCGACAGTGGCCCACTCCGTGACATTGGCGCCTGTACTGGTCTCGACGCGATGCACCACCTCGGAGATGCTGCTGTCCGCTTCGGGCTCCGACACACGGAAGCGGAAGGTGACGTGGCCGGACGTGTTAAACCACGTACTGCCAGGCCCGACGTGGCTGAACGGGAAGAAGCGCGGATCTTCGCGAAAGAAGGGCGAGGCCCACACGTCATCCAAAGAACGGCGGTATTCGAAATCGAAGATGCGAGGTGGCGTCGCGTCCCAGACGACCATCGATGATCGCTGCGACATCTTCTGTGCTGCATTAATACACTGCGTAGTGACAAAAATGCGCTGCGTTGGCAGCTCCAAGTTGGACAGGCGCCACGATTCGACAATCCCGACGTCCTCACAAGGTCGCAAGTTGGCGGTCCCCGGCTGCGATCCGATGCAGACGGCCTCTCGGACGATGGGTTGGGTGTGATCCTTGCACCCATACCAGCTCACTGCGAGCGTGGAGCGGTCAGCCTGCAGTGCAGTGACATTCCCCAGCTCAGGGACGGACCACGATGGAGAACCAGCACAAAGAGTGAACACGTTGACGAAGATTGGAGCCAGGGACCAGCGGAACAAATTGACCTTGACACGCGGACACCAGGCCAAGTTCGGATAAGGAATGCAGAATGGACAGCAGCACTTGTCCCATTTAATGCACAAATATAGCTCAAAGTAAAAGTACATGACGACCTGAAGCGGTCGGATGTCAAGGTCGAGTGCGCCGCACACTTCAAATCCGCTGCTGCTGCCGAGACGAAGGTTCAGGCGCGGAATGATACGCAGGTCGAAAACGACTGCTTCGAGCACAAGCCCACCACGCGCGATGAACAAATCGAGACCGACGTCAATCGCGACCTTGAGTGCGTACGAAGGCACCAGGCTCGCTTGAACAGAGCGCGTCGCCGGACAAAGCTCACCGGACGCGTTCACTCCAATGACACCGGAGACACGGAACATCGCACCAATGTACCCGATCTCAATATCATATCCAAACAGCGGGTACTCGAAGAATATAATTGTTAACGGCGGCAGCAGTGCTTTGTTCGCTCGCATGCACATGGAGGTGTCTTCCACCGTCTCTCCTCCCCTCGGTGGTGCCGCCGGATTGATGGGATCGTCGTAGTTCGGGTCGTCGTTCGATGGATTCCAATCCTGCACGCAGGTGGCTGCACCAGGCGCACAGGGACGGGCTGCCAGCGTTCGCAGCCAGTGTTCCGTGTGTGGGGCTGCTTCGTTGCGCGTGGCCATCAGGTGCACGATGCGCCTGCGGTGATCCGTTTGGCCACGCTCCTCGAGATGCTCACGGGCTGCCTCGTGCAACTCTGGATCCAGGAAGCCCATCGTGTGCACACTCGGCGCGCCGCTGTTACTAATGGGAACGCAGTCCCCCTTGAGCGCAGGAATGACGCAGGTCGGTGGCACCAGACTCATCATCGCCACCTTCATGTGGAGGATATTCTCAGTGGCAGCAAATTGCGCATTCGCAAGAATGGGCAGACGAAGTACGTACATCGAGTCTTCAATGTCTCCGCCGCTGCTCGCGAGTCGCGCCTGATTCGCTTCGAATCCACTGCTGAACGACAGCAGGAGGAATGCGACGTTATCGAACGCGAGAGACTCTGCTCCGACCGGCAGCCGCATCGCCATGGAGATGGTGGGCGCAGTGGCGACCGACACGTTTGACGGCTTGTGCTCTTCCGATTGCAAGACGTAGAAGCGCTGGGACGGCTGTGCAAAGTGGAACTCCAACCGACACGGGTATCCGCTGCGGTACGTACAGTACGTGACGGCAAGGAAGGAACGGCCCAACTGCTTCACGAAGGCAGCGCCGCGCGCAAACGGGCCGACGCTGACAATGTTTTGGAACGGAACACACGGCAGCCCGTCGAGAGAACAAAGCGAAGTCGGCAACACCGTGTCGCTTGGTATGTCGTCGATGGTGATCCCTGTGCTGTCCGTGATTCCGCTGTCTCCCATCGCTTCCGACACGTTCAGCACAAACGGAACGAACGTGCGGAAATTCAACGGGATGCCATACTCATCCATCGGATACGACACCAGCCACCCACCGCCCACGTGCAGCGGCGGTGAGCTCCTCTCGAACACCAGTGGGCTCTGCGGATCGATAAACTCACCCACCCATAGTTGTCCAGTGAGCAGTTCGTAGCTGAGGAAGCTCGCGTACACCCCAACCGGCACACGCAACAGCTTCCCGTCAAGCGGTGAGCGCTGAATGCGCAGCACGCCAGGCGGGCGAGGCATCCCGTCCGCGCACGGCTCCAGGATGTCAGACAGATTCCAAGCGACGATCTCATTCTGTCGCCGTCCGTCGCGGAAGGAATCATCCGAGGACCACACGAGGCCGTGCACCACAGCTAGCCCGCTGACAGAGCCTCGGTAGGGCTGGTCATTTTCATCCCGCAGCTCGAAGAGGCGCAGTATGTTCGCATTGCGGTCCATGAGGATGAAGATCGCGCTCTCGCCAGTCGCGTTCAGATCGCGCTGCCCTGTCCACTCGTAGCTGAGTAGAACGCGATGGTGCGCCACTGACTTGCCATCCTGCTTGTACTCTGCGAATGTGGATGCGCGGAGGCGGTACAGGGTTGAAAACTGGCCCGGCAGACGATACCGGAAGGTGCGCGACTCCGTGGGGACGAGTGGCGGTGAACTCACGTCCCAGAACTGCAAAAACTTGAGCTTCGAGATGACATCGCGGTACAACTGGTTGGAGCGCGGCGCAGGCGGTTGAACACACAGCGTCGAAGAACAGTACGCGAGACGGGAGGCGTTGATCAGAAGTGGCGCGGGCAGACCTGCGATCCAGGGGAACGCACCGCGGAACTGTTTGACAAAGTTTTCCGCCGTTTCGTTGAATCGGATAACTTGATCAATGATGCCTTGCACCTTGCGCACTTGTGTGAGGACGGGTTGCACGTGCTTGTTGAACTGGTCCAAAATGTCGTTTGCACCACGCCCAACACCCAGAGCAAAGCGACCGGCGACCAAAAAGGGTTCCATAACATCAGCTACTACGCTGAGATCGCCTTGGAAGCCGAGCACATCGGCGACAAAAGCCGCTGCTGGTTGAACGTATGAGCGCAATGTGTTGTTCAGCGTCTGCACGAACGCCACGCCCTGGTCAAGCCCGCCCTCGACTTTATCGAGCACACTGTCGATGAAGTTATCCACCGTCTCCACGTATCCAATCAGCTTGTCGCGCACCTCGTGCACAGCCCGATTCGGACCTTCCAGACGCTTCGCCACTTTAGCAGCTACATCCGCCGCAGAAGTAAGGACCTGCGCGATAAACAGAGAGGCTCCAGACGCGGATCGCTCAATCTGCTGGCTCACGGCGTGCACATGAGCTGCCATTGCCAGGCTGCTTGGGTTGGTGGGCGCCTGCTCCGCGAGCAGACGCACGCGCTCGAACTGACGTGCCACCATGTCCGTCAGGTTGCCAGCGGGACCGACATTTAGCACACACATGGCGCGTGTGAGCTCATTGCCCGGTGCAGCTGCGGCGTCATGACCGCACCGATTGGCGGCCAACTCCAGCGCATCTGCAGTGCGCGCCGGAATGTTGGCCGCCTGCAACAGCATCACGATGGTGGTCTGAATGTCCGACAGCCGGTTGATAGAAAGAGCGCAAAGGACGTTGATCGCGTCGGGAAGTAGCTGCTCCGCCGTGCTGCCCAGCAGCAGAATGGATGAGTTGACGGGCGAGCGCATCGTCGCGTTCACGGTACACAGCTCCCCGACGGCTAATTCCCACAGCTGCCGCTGCGGTGGTCCAAGCGCGCCACCTGCGGGAGGTGGGAGCAGCTGCTGCACAAATCCCCCCACTTGTTGCATGAACGATTGCACCATCGGCGATTGGAGAAGCAGATCCACCAGCCGTGGCGCCACGACTGCCGAGACATTACTGAGACCAACCAGACCAATGGAGAGCAAATCACGAGAGGTCGCGATTTGTCTCCGAGTTTGCGACACCAAGTTGAAATGCGCCAGCAGAGGACACGTCTGCTGTGTGGCAGCCGCGCTGAGGCATTGACTGTCGAGGATCGACTGTTTGAACGACGGTGCGCTGCTGCGCAACGTAGCATTGTCGATGCCACGCACTGCCCCGCTGAAGGCCTCCGGAATGCCAAGAATTTGAGAAAGCGACCCACCGATCGTGCGGTTGAACGACGCGCTGGCATCCGTGATTTCACGAATGAAAGAGGTGACAGTCCGCTGATAGCCATGCAGCCGCCTGATGACGTCGAGGATGACGGAAGATTGCCGCACCATCGCGAACGCAGGCTCGGTTGTGTCGTCCACCCAGTGGAGCGCCGTGCTCGCGGTCTCAATGAGGGGAGCCATCGCACTGAGACCACTGCCCAACACTTTGCTGACGAAGTTGAGCACATCATCGAGTCGGCGCTGGATGTCGATAATTGCCTCCGCCCTGTCCATGAGATCAGTGAGCATGTCCTCAAGCTGATCGAGCAGCTGATTCGCGAACCTCTCGATGGGCGAGTTTTGCACGAAGTTCGTGAGTCCGGAGCGCACCGTCGCAACGAGTACGCTGATGTTCGTGTATCGTTCTGCCGTGTCGCCAATGTTGCGCACACGGTCAAGCCAGATGTCCGTCGTGCCCACGACCTCGTCGACCGTGCTTGCAAGGCCCCCGATCGGCGACTCCAAGGCGGTGCCGCGGAACAGCGTCGCAACTGACTGCAGGAGAGCATTGAACTTCTTGACGTTGTCCATTCCGTGCGCAAACGCGTCCAGCTTCTCGTTGACGACGATTACCTTCTGATGCACGATTGCCAGCACAGGCGCAATTTTCACCGCCACCTCCTCCGTCACATTGACCAAAAAGTGCTCGGCCTTCAACGTGGCATTGTGAATGGTGCCGACAACGGTGGTACGGAACGACTTGACTCGCTGATTGATCTCCGTGCGAATCCGGCTCACAATACGGTTCACAACCTCCGGCAGCGAGGAACCGTTGATGAAGCGATTCAGCACCAGCACAAGCAAGCTTTCCACTTTGGTGCGCACCAACAATTGGAGCTGTGTGCTATTGCCGAGCGCAGCCTTGAGCGTGTCCACATCAGCGATGACCCCGCGGAGGCCGCTCTGAAACGTGGCCGCAGTCTCCACCACCTTGCTCTGTACGATGCGTGCAAACTCCTCTGCCTGGTCACCGACACGATCGACGACATCGACCGCCTGGCCGACACTGGCCATCGTCTTCGTCACACTCACCAGGACAGAGCGAACAGTCTGCAGTGGTACGGACAGCTTGTTCATGCGGTGGATCAGCACGCTATGCCCGGCCAACGCCGCGGAGGCAACAGAATCCGCAGCTTCCATGTCCGCCAGCAACTCCTGCAACTGCTGCTCTCTTGCCACTTGCGTCCCCCCCGACTTGCGCAACCGATCAAATCGCGCGATGAACGACTCTTGCGCTGCTGCCCACGCGTCGAACACAAGGGACGCTTGCCGTATGGGAGCAGCAATCTGGTCCACAACTGCAGCGCGTACAGCGAGAAATACAGCCATCGATCCGCTGAAGCGCAGCAGCGCCGGCTCGCTCACAGCCGCACCCAGGAGCAACTTCACGCGGAACACACGGAGTTGGTCGTCGAGAATGCGCCACGGAGGCACCGCTGCGTAGAAGTCACGTAGCTCGTTCGTTGACGCATGCTCGAGGGCGTAGGAGAAGTCCCGTACGGTGCACTGCGCTGCTGCAAAAGACTTCGCCAGGCTGCCGAGGATGGAGGCGATTGCAGGGAGTTGAGCCACGCGTGAGCGGAGGGGCTCAGTGGCGCTGAGCACCCCGACCAACGCCGGCGTGGCCCGTTGCAAGAACTCAGTCTGGCTGATTGGTGTGAGCTGGTTCAGCGCCGATGTGTAGTCAGCGATGGCGAGCTCCAGGCTGTCCTTCTGAGTTAACACGGAAGCCGAATCGATGCGCACGACAGGCACAGCGATCGTGCCATCGCGTGCCCGTGACAACGCACGTAGACCGCGGCTGAGTGCGATTCCTCCAGCAGCTTGCATCGCCCGCTCTCCTGCCTCAGCTGCAAATGGAACTTGCGGGAAGTAAGCGCGCGTGACGCGCTCGATGACTGCGAGCTGCCACACGACCAATACATCCAGCGCGCTCACAGCCTGGTAGGCAACGAGTAAATGATCGAGGCGGGCGTCGGATTGCAGAGACGCGACTCCAGGATTCACGGCTTCCTGACAACGAGCATCGTAAGTCGACAAAGAACTCAACGCAGCAGAGACAGCATCCACAGCAAACTGCACCGCGGTCGATGGAAAATCACCCAATGCGTAGAAGGAACCGACGGCTGCAGCGTTTGCATACCTAACTTGAGCCAGACTCATGGAAGTTTGGAATGCGTCCAGTGATGTCATCACTCGAACCCGTTCGACTTCGAGCGTCGAGTCACCGCATTGATAGACTGCCTGCACAAGATTGCCCTGCAGCGTTTGTACGATGCGCAGCACGTCAAAACTTTCCGAGACCACGGCAGCAAGAGCGGTATCCACCTGCAGCATGTCGCCGATAGACGCGACGAGGGTGGCTAGGTCAACAGGCGGGAATGGCGCATCAGTCGATTCTTGCAACCACGCAGTGAGTGAAGCGGCCGCATCATTAACGGCGTAGCGAATATCGCTTCGGCTCAAGATGAATTGCTCCACTGGAACGGAGGGCTGCGCGAGCTGCAGCAAGCGCCGACCCTGAGAATCGTTTGTTGTCGTCGAATTATTGCTCGTCGGCTGCACAGCGAACGTCGCGAGTTCCTTCAAAAGTTCGAGCAGGACAGTCGACAGCATTTGCGCCGACGGTGCCTCCATCGGTGCCACCGATTTCGACTCACACATGCACACCTTCTCAATCACCTCTGCGACCTCCTTCTTCCTCCGCGCTAAGCCGTCATGCACTGTCAGCGCACCTTGCTTTGAGAACGAGTCTGGAAGTGTGCACAACGACGTGCAGATGGATCCGTCGTTGGACGCTCCCTCCAAAGCCACACGGAGCAGCAACGCGGTAGAGGAACTAATCTGTTCCACCAGGCTCTGCATGGCACCGAACCCGAAGTCCGGTAGCTTGGCCAGATTGCCACTGACGGATGCGCATGCATTCACCACGGGCGGTGTCTTCTGTCGAATCTCATCCCGAAAATTCATCGTGTGCACCTGTCGGGTGCGACTGCTGGCCTGCGCTCCGGAAGGTGTTGCAACGATTTCCCGCAGCGCGGTGATAGGTTCCAGACTCGCCATCGTACCTGCGACATCAATGAATGAGAGCATGCTGCCACGAAAGCTCTCCGTCAGGGAGCGCTCCACACCGAGGAGACTGTGTTGCGCCAATACAGCGCTCGAGATGAGCGCCGCAGTGTCGTCTACATCGCTCGCGACCTCGCGAACAGCGGTGAGTGTGTCGTTGAATTGTGCAAGCATGCTGCGCATGGCGGCGGCAGGATGTGCGCGCAATGTTGCTTCCAGCGACGTAAGGCCGTTGTCTAGAAGCTGCGAGATGCCATCGCTGCTCGTGCTGTCATCCACTTGTTGCAGCAGTCGGCCCAGCGAGCCGGTGAGCATGAGCGTTTCGCGTTTCACGGCGGCATGCACGCTGAGAAGCGGTGGGGGGTTGTCGGAGCAGGAGTCGACCGCACCGAAGCTCGCTTCGAGTAAGCGACGCTGAGGAGGCACAGACACGGCCACCGTGCTTCCCGCTACTGCCGTCAGATTGACTGCTGGTCGAATGAATGACTGGAAATCCGCCAACGCATCAAGCAACGTGCTGAGCGAGAGAGCCACCTCCGGGAAGCTCACCGCACCAATGCCCGGCTGATTGAGAAGAGTGATGAATTGCTGGATGCCACCCGCCAACTGCGTAAACTGCACGTCGAACTGCAAGCGAGTGGGGGATCCCGCAAGAAGCCCAAGAGTGACATCGCGATAAGTGGTGACGGCTGCGAGCACCTCCGAGCACAGATCGGCAATGGCCGCATCGGCTACTTGCGTGGCAGACATGCTGGACACGATGCTGTTGCCGGTACTATCGCCATCTGTAAGCGCGGACATCGCGCCTCCGAGCAGGTCGCCTAGGGAGAATGCGCCGCTGTTGCGCAACTTGTCTGCCCCTGAGCGCAGCATGGTGGAGAAATTCGATATCCGACGCAGCGGCTCATCGAGCGCAATAATGTTGACCAACCGATCGACCATTCCGGTGGCGTTCGCCAGCATGGCACGACCTCGCGACTGCAGCACGCGCGCCTCCTGCACCACACCGCGAACCTGCCGGACACCGTCGAGGAGCACGCCGAACACCTTGTCACCGAGCAGGTGGAGACAATCCGCCATGAACTTTTCCATGGAGTCGTGCAAGAACAGCAGCGGCTGCTTCTGACGGAGACCGCTTTGAATTCTGGAACCAACCTCCAAACCCTGTTCGAACACGTCGAGCGTCTGCCGCAGCGCCACGCTCATGGCCGGCGCCTCTTCGAGCACCGCGAGAACAGGATCTGTCACACGTTCGAAGGTGCGGTAGTACACGCCAAAACGATCGATGTAGCTTTGGATCTTATTCACAATCTGGACGACGACGGGAGGCATACCGCTCGCCACGTTGTCGAACAAATAGTCAACAACATTGAGCAGATCCTTCGGAATGTCGACTCGCCAGCTAAATCCAGCTGCGTAGTTGAGCTTCGCAGTCACCAGGTCGACACTGAGCCCAACAAATGATCCATACACTTGCCCCTCATTTGTCAGCTGTACCCCAAAGCCGCCCCCGAAAAGGCCAACACGAATGAAGGCGGAGTTGGCAACTGCCACATGCGCGTTGACTGCCACGATACTCACACCGTAGGACTTCGACCAGTCGAGAGGCACGTGCGCAAACGACTGATCGATCAGCGTCAGCGACATAAGACGCCGAGCCGGCGACTGCTGCCGACGATCAGGAGAGGCACTCTGCTGAAAAACGGCAGCCTCCAGATGGCCGACAACAGGGACAACACCGCGAAGCTCCGTCCGATGTAGCACCTGCGCCAAGGCAGTATGGTACCGCTGCAAAAGTTCACCGTGCGTGTAGCACTGGCGTCGACACGATTCCTGGTGATGCATCCCGCTTTCACTTGCAGCACATTCGCCTGCGCACCTTGCCCGATCCTCCTTCCATGCATGGCTGTCAGCCCATGCCGGCAGCAGCACAAATTCACGCGCCAGTATGCTGACCGACGGTGCGCTCAGCCGCCAGCCTTGCAAAACTTGCAGAACGGCGAGCCGCACTGAGGACCCACGCACATGATACTTGCGCGGATTCGCTGCTTTCGTGAACAAGGTAACGAGCGCCTCTTCGACCTCCGGATGATGCGCGTGGTAGAAGCGTGTGGCATCGATGGCCGCCAGCACGATGGTGCGATCGCGATGCTGCAGCATGGAGAGAATAATCGGTAAATGTTCCTCCGCCGCCAAGTTGCCCATCAGCTGCAAACACAGGGCACCCTCGTTGTGATGCGTCGCGTGACGAGCCAGATCCTCCCGGTGACTCGCACCCACTGGAAGATGATGACGGTCACTCGTTACAGCCGCATGCACACTGGAACTCAACAAGTGGTGTTGCACAAACTCGACAGCCTGTCGTTCCAGGCTCTTCTTGCTTCGAACCGACCCAAGCCGATCAATTCCCGCCTCATCATCAACCGCCAGTTGCTCCATATGCCGGATGATGTGTTGCTGCTCGTCATCGCTCATGTCTTCCCACATCGTACGAGCGTGCAGCAGGGACACACTGTGCGCCGTTAACCAGAAAAACTCGCGCTTTGCGAACAGGTTCCATTCACTGCTCACAAGCTCCTGCACCGCAAAGGTGAACCAGTGTGGCGGCGCATTCGCATCGCGCAAGCGATGATTGCTTGCCGCAGTGAGGCTGAGCAAAATACTCTGCCGCAGCGGCATCAGCATGTCTCGTCGTGCGTGTGCCAAAGCAGCAGTGCCGTGTTCCGCTTGCAGCTCTTCGAAGCTCGGCACCATCTGGAGCAGCGCGCTGATGAAGCGTTGAGAAACCAATCCCGACGGCGCGGTGCAGGTGCGCATGATCAGGGTGCGCAGCGTAGATTCGAGCGCGTGCGCGTCGCGGCTCAGCAGATCCACGGTAGCGCTGTCGACATCGGAATTTGCAACTGCCTCATCGGTGAAGCGCACACGACGAAAAAGGCTTTTGTGCAAGCGGAGCAGCAAGCGAACCAAGCTATCATCGAACTCCGCGGCTCGTCGTTCGGCACTTCGTTGCAACTGAATGTACGCCGAAACGAGTGCGCTGAGCAGATGTCCTTCGGTGGCGCCAAAGATTCCTTCGGTCGGCGGCAGCAGCGCCACCACTGGCACTTCGTCAGCCACGCGCAGCACGTCATCAAAGGCCTCCGACTGAATCTCGATCCGCGAAACTAGGGCAATGCGAAACGACTCGTGATGAAGCAGCGCTGCCTGCACGTCGGAATGCGCTTGTGCACACGCTTCACCCACGTGTCCGATGGAGTCCGGCGTGCATGGCGCCAGCAGATGCAGCAAATATTCCATGGGGAGGCGACCAGCGTCGAGTGCGGCAGTGTGAGGGCTATCAACAGCAGCCTTGGCTGCCCGGCGTTCGAAGGCGAGCGGCACACGCCGCAACGTCGTGGGAAGCTGACTCACCGACGAATGCACGAAGACTTCCGGCTGAACAGCACCATTCGTTGACGCGTTTGATTTTGCGGCTGCAGCAGCGAGCAGCGGCGATCGACCGGCTGCATGGCGCGGTTCGCGTGCGAACGCCTCCGTGATCGATGTGGCCGAGAGGGTGGAGTGCGAAGTCGAATGCAGTTCGATGTGCGTGCACGTGGACACGGAGAGGTGCTGCTCGCTCACGTCCGTATGCACCGCCTGCAAACGTTCATGCGGAAGAGACGGCGAACGGGGAGTGAAGCCCGTTGCGGTCACGCCTTTCATAGCAGCGTGCTTCTGCAACACTGCACTACGCAAGGGCTGGATCTGCGTGAGAGCCGTCATGCGAACAATGCCTCCATCTGCTGCAAACGAAATTCGCGCCGAGCGCAGCAACGATTCCGCATGGTCACCGCGATACTGTGCCTGCTGTCGAACTACAGCTGCCGTGCGCGGCCTGGCAGCAGCAACGTCAGTGTCGTCCTCCTCGTGTGACACCGTACTGTTGTCTGGACACCACGTATACACGGATCGGCGCGCGCCGAAATGATCGTCCTCCTCATTGGACAATGTGCGACAGGTTCGATCGCCGTTGCCGTGAACCGATGACCGTCCGAGAGGGTCTTGCTCCTCCTGCGCAATCGCCTCCGCGACGAACTGCAGCACACGCGGCGACGACGGGCCAGTGAGCATGCCGAGGACGGTATGCGCGGCCTTCGCAACATGACTTTCAACAGTGGTGTCCGGATGGTGCAGCACATGCTCGATGCCAACCCCTTCGCGCACAGCCACGAACAAGCTCGCTTCGGACGGGGCCGTCGTGTTGTCCGCAGCTTCCCGCAACGCGCTTGCCGTCATCGTCCATTCGCCCGTCTGCAGGCAAGCTGGAGCCGACGGGGAAACAGACGACGGGTCATGGCGCACCGTGCTCAACGTGGCATCGCTCACGTGGACGTAAAGAAGATGCACACCAGGCTCCTCTTGACGGTGATAAGAAATGCGCACGACGGCGTGCGCGCTGTGCGTCTGGAGAAAGCGCGCTTGCGTCGCGGTAGCCGACTGAATCCCGCCTTCCTGCTTGTTATTTCGTTGACGCGTGACCGATGTGAGTGTGTAGGTGAGCGGCGCCGCCCCCCGCCCCACGCCGGCCAAACCGCCGAACGCCGCGGCGGTGGCGGCGGTGGCGGGGGCACAGTGGCTCACAGGCGCAGTGACGAAGACGCAAACGGCCCATAGGACCCACAGCAGGGACCATCTGCTCGAGCAGCGGAGCGACAGACGCTCCATCGCGCGCCGCTGTCGGTACTACATGCGTAGCCGTGTCTACTGATTTAATCCGCAGCCGCCCGACGGGCAGGGTGCTTTGGATGAGTTGTGTAAGT
>Ga0256774_1000006_pt1 | contig 29630 bp, 23 predicted proteins | sample MC6MC0925MT_FD_186061 | JGI IMG/M metagenome (GOLD analysis project Ga0256774, IMG submission 186061) | Metatranscriptome of enriched soil aggregate microbial communities from Iowa State University, Ames, United States - MC6-MC0925-MT... | ecosystem: Environmental > Terrestrial > Soil >... | reverse complement strand
GTTCCGGCGGGGTCGACGCAACAATCCTTACAGTTGATTGCGAAGCGGCCGTCCGCCCGGGCGTGCGCTTACCCCCGGACGCAATCCGCCCCCTTCCTTTTCCCCGATTCAGGACACTCCCCATGGCCAACCGCTTATCCGTCATTGCCACCCGCACCGGAGACGACGGCACGACAGGACTGGGGGACGGATCACGCGTTCCCAAGGATGGCCTCCGCATCGCGGCCCTGGGCGATGTGGATGAATTGAACAGCGTCATCGGCGTATTACTGGCGGAATCACTGCCGCCCGAGGTCTCGGTTGACCTGATGGCGATCCAGCACGACCTCTTCGATATGGGCGCGGAGCTATGCATCCCGGGTCATGCCGCCGTTACCGACGCGCAGGTCGCGCGCCTGGACACGCGCCTGGCGCACTACAACGCGACACTGGCGCCATTGCGCGAATTCATCCTGCCGGGCGGCACGAGGGCAGCCGCCCAGGCGCACGTGGCGCGCACCGTATGCCGGCGCGCGGAACGGGCGGTGGTGGCGCTGGCGGGGGCCGAATCCGTGAATCCGCCGGTGCGCCAGTACCTGAACCGGTTGTCGGACCTGATGTTCGTGCTGGCGCGGCATATCAATACCGCAGCGGACACGCCCGATGTGTTCTGGATGAGCCCAAATGCGCGTAAGGCCACGTAACTCGTGAGATGAATTGCAAGCCCCGTAGTCTGCAACGCATGGCCGCGGGTCTTGTAACTTGCCTATTTCAAACCACACTTTGTTTCATTTGCTAGGTAGCGCTAAAGCACTTGCGGCATAATTGCGGGTTAATCAGTGGGTTTGCGTGCACGCTCAACGCTCAAGGACTATATAAGAATGAGTATCATTGTTACCGGCGGAGCAGGGTTTATCGGCTCCAATTTCGTTCTGGACTGGTTCCAGGAAAGCAGCGAACCCGTCGTGACTTTGGATAAGCTCACCTACGCGGGCAATCCGGACAATCTTGTGACGCTTAAGGGCAATCCCGCCCACAAGCTTGTGCAAGGCGACATCGGCGATTTCGAACTTGTAAGCCGCCTCCTGGCAGAGCACAAGCCGCGCGCCGTCCTCAACTTCGCCGCCGAATCCCATGTAGACCGCTCGATCCACGGCCCAGGCGAATTTATCCAAACCAACATCGTGGGCACCTTCCACCTGTTGGAAGCTGTGCGCGCTTATTGGAATGCCTTGCCGGAAGATGAACGCGCGGCGTTCCGCTTTCTGCATGTTTCCACCGATGAGGTCTACGGCTCTCTGGAAAAGGACGACCCCGCCTTCAGCGAGACCAACCGCTACGAACCCAATAGCCCGTATTCAGCCAGCAAAGCCGCTAGCGATCATTTGGTGCGAGCCTACCATCACACCTACGGCCTGCCGGTGCTGACCACCAATTGCTCGAACAACTACGGGCCGTACCATTTCCCCGAGAAACTGATTCCACTGGTCATTCACAACGCCCTGGCCGGCAAACCGCTGCCGATCTACGGTGACGGTCAGCAAATCCGCGATTGGCTGTACGTGAAGGACCACTGCTCGGCGATACGCCGTGTACTGGCCGATGGTCAATTGGGCGAAACGTACAACGTAGGCGGTTGGAACGAGAAGGCCAACCTTGACGTCGTCCACACGCTTTGCGCGCTGCTGGATGAACTCAGCCCCCGGGCGGATGGGCAGCCTTATAAGAACCAAATAACCTTCGTGAAAGACCGCCCCGGCCACGATCAGCGCTACGCCATCGACGCCTCGCGCCTGGAACGCGAACTCGGCTGGAAGCCGGCCGAAACCTTCGACACGGGCATCCGCAAGACGGTCCAGTGGTACCTGCAGAATCAGGAATGGGTCGCTAATATCACCAGCGGCGCATACCGCGATTGGGTTAATACCCAATACGATGCTTGAATGCGCGAGGGGCTCGCGCTTCCAATGTAGCGCAGCCCATCGCCGCCACGACCGTTATTCCCATGCAACGCCGGCACCATCTAGCAGTGCATCGAACGATTGCCTTCCCCCGTAACCGAGTTCTTTCGTGGATGGCACGATGAGCCACAGCGTCGCCATTCTTCTCTGCACCTATCAAGGCGGACAATACCTACCGGAACAACTCAGCTCGTTTCGCGCACAATCGCATACAGCTTGGAAAGTCTGGGTATCTGACGACGGCTCGAAGGACAATACGCACGAAATCCTGCAGGCGCATCAGCAAACGTGGGGCCCGAACCGTTTAGTGGTTTATCCGGGTCCACGCAAAGGCTTCGCCGCCAACTTCATGTCGCTCGTCTGCCGCGAGGAAATTTCCGCGGACTACTACGCAATGTCAGACCAAGATGATATTTGGCATGCGGACAAATTGGAGCGCGCGGTTCGATGGTTGAAAACCGTGCCCGCAGGCATTCCAGCGTTGTACTGTACACGAACAGAACTCGTCGACGAGAGCGGCGCGAAAATCGGATATTCACCGTTGTTCAAGCGCCCGCCATCGTTTGCCAATGCGATGGTGCAAAACGTCGCCGGAGGGAATACGATGGTTTTCAACGACGCCGCCCGCGACTTGCTGAAGGCCGCCGGGGCCGACGTGCAAGTCGTGGCGCACGACTGGTGGGTATATATCGTTGTCAGCGCCTGCGGTGGCAAAGTGTTTTACGATCCCAGGCCATCCCTGCTTTATCGACAGCATGCCGAGAATCTGATCGGAGCCAACGCTGGCATTCGTGCACGGGTCCAACGGGTCGGAAAATTGTTCCAGGGCCATTTGAAAGCGTGGATCGATCAGCACATTATTGCAATGCAGCCGATCCTTGCAAGACTGTCGCCGGAAAGCCTTGCCATTTTCAATCGATTCACATCAGCGCGGCAGTGCAGCCTTATTCCAAGGGTATTTGGAATATGGCGTAGCGGCATATATCGACAGACGCGGCTGGGCAACCTCGGCTTGCTGGCGGCTGCGATATTCAATCGGATTTAGGGCGATTATGAAAATCCTTCTACTTGGTAAAAATGGTCAAGTCGGCAGTGAATTGCAGCGCACATTGCTGCCCCTGGGAGAGCTGGTAGCCCTGGATCGCAGTACGGCTGATTTGGAAAAGCCTTCGACAATACGTTCTGTGCTGGATTCACACTCGCCTGATGTGATCGTGAATGCCGCCGCCTACACGGCAGTCGACAAAGCGGAATCCAACCGGGATGCGGCCCACGCCATCAATGCGGAATCGGTTGCCGTGATCGCAAATTATGCTAAAGCACGAGATGCGCTTTTGGTTCACTATTCCACGGACTATGTTTTCGACGGATCCAAGGAATCGCCCTATGAACCGACCGACACCACCAACCCGCTGAGCGTTTACGGTGCCACCAAGCGCCAGGGTGAGGAGGCGATAGAGGCGAGTGGCTGTCGATTCCTAATATTTCGCACAAGCTGGGTGTTTTCCGTGCATGGCGGCAATTTCGTGAAAACCATTCTGAGGTTGGCCAAGGAACGGGAGACGCTGAACATCGTCGCTGACCAGCATGGGGCTCCCACGTCCGCCGAATTGATTGCGGACGTCACCGCACTTGCCATTGCCGGCCATCGGCAAGGACTGTGCAAGAGCGGCATTTATCACCTGACCGCCGCCGGCCAGACTACGTGGCATGGCTTGGCCAGCCACATCGTGGCTCGCGCCTGTGCTAACGGCGTTGCCGTGAAAGCAACTGCCCACAGCATTAAACCGATTCCCACGGACGCTTATCCACTGCCTGCGCCGCGCCCAAAGAATTCGCGCCTAGACACGTCGGCGTTAAGCAACGCGCTGCTGCTGCAGTTCCCCGATTGGACAGTCCACGTGAACCGCACCGTGGATCAACTTACTACTCTGGAGCATTCCGCATGAAACGCAAAGGCATTATTCTCGCCGGAGGCTCCGGCACCCGGCTGCACCCGGCAACGTTGGCGATCAGCAAACAATTGCTGCCAGTCTTCGATAAGCCCATGATTTATTATCCGCTGAGTACGTTGATGCTGGCCGGCATTCAGGACATCCTGATCATTTCGACACCACAGGATACGCCACGGTTCCAGCAGTTGTTGGGCACTGGCGAACAATGGGGACTCAATTTGCAATACGCGGTCCAGCCCTCCCCGGACGGTTTGGCGCAAGCGTTCATTATCGGGGAAACGTTCCTCGGCAATTCGCCGTCCGCGCTGGTGCTCGGCGACAACATCTATTACGGGCACGATTTCGCCAGCCTGCTGAGCAACGCCAACCAGCGCACCACGGGCGCCAGCGTGTTTGCCTATCACGTGCACGACCCCGAACGTTATGGCGTCGCTGAATTCGATGCCGATGGCAAAGTGCTATCGCTGGAAGAAAAACCGGCCTCGCCGAAGTCTAATTACGCGGTAACGGGCCTGTACTTCTACGACCAGCAAGTGGTCGACATCGCCAAGCAGATCAAGCCCTCGCCTCGCGGAGAACTGGAAATCACCGACGTCAATCGAGCGTATCTCGAGCAGGGCAATCTATCGGTCGAAATCATGGGCCGTGGCTACGCTTGGCTCGATACCGGTACCCACGAATCGTTGCTTGAAGCTAGCCAGTTCATTTCGACGCTCGAGAATCGCCAGGGCTTGAAAGTAGCTTGCCCCGAAGAGATCGCCTATCGCCAAAAATGGATTTCTGGCGATCAACTCGAGGCGCTTGCGGCCCCGCTGTCCAAGAACAATTACGGCAAATACCTGCAACGTCTTTTGACTGAAAAGGTGTACTGATGAAAGCCACACCGCTAGCCATTCCGGATGTCGTGCTGTTTGAGCCGAAGGTATTCGGCGACGACCGGGGCTTTTTCTTCGAAAGCTTCAATAGCAAAGTATTCACGCAGGCAATCGGACATGAGGTGGAGTTCGTCCAGGACAACCATTCCAAGTCCGTTCGAGGCGTGCTGCGTGGCATCCACTATCAGATCCAGCAGCCGCAAGGCAAGTTGGTCCGTGTCACGCAAGGTACGGTGTTCGACGTAGCGGTGGATCTGCGCAAATCCTCGCCCACCTTCGGCCGCTGGGTCGGTGCAGAACTCAGCGGTGAGAACAAACATCAGTTGTGGGTACCTCCCGGTTTCGGACACGGGTTTGTCGTGCTCAGCGATACAGCAGAATTTCTTTACAAGACGACTGACTATTACGCGCCAGAGCACGAGCGCTGCATCATCTGGAACGATCCCACATTAGCCATAGATTGGCGGTTTCAGGATACGCCTAAATTGTCAGCCAAAGACAACCAGGGCAAGTCGTTTGCAGAATCGAACGTCTACCCGTAAAGCCTAGAGACCGAATGGACGCCTTGAATTCGACGGATACCGTGAAAGCCGCGGTAATCATCCCGACCAAGAACCCCGGCGAGATATTTCGCCGTGTGTTGCCCATGGTATGTGCGCAGAAGACGGATTTTCCGTTCGATGTGCTGGTCATCGATTCCGGTTCGAAGGATGGCACCGTCGAGTTTGTACGGAACTTCCCAGATGCCCGCGTACGCCTCCATGAGATCGCGCCCACGGAATTCGGCCACGGCAAGACGCGCAATCTGGGCGTGTCCCTTACCCATGGCGAGTACGCAGTGCTGATCACGCACGACGCGTTGCCCGCCAATGAACATTGGCTCGCGGCGATGGTTGCCGCTGCAGACGCAGATCCGCAAATCGCGGGCGTTTTTGGTCGCCATCTGGCCTATCCCGATGCCAGTCCGTACACCAAGCGCGATCTAGAACGGCATTTCATTAATTTCACCGTCGAGCCCGTGGTCTGGATTCGGGATCGAGCGCAGTACGATGCCGATGCCGGCCTGCGGCAACGCCTGCATTTCTTTTCGGACAACAATGCATTGATCCGTCGCCGCGTCTGGGAAGCGCTGCCATACCCTGACGTAGACTTCGCGGAGGACCAGATCTGGGCGGAAGAAGCTCTTAAGGCAGGGTGGAAGAAAGCGTATGCGCATGAAGGCGTCGTCTATCATTCGCACGACTTCGAGAACGTCGAGAAGCTGCAGCGTAGCTTCGACGAATCCTACGCATTGTTCCGGTTGTTTGGCTACGTACTGACGCCCAACCTCAAACATATGGTGTTGTCTTGGTTGGCGCAAACGCGCAATGACTGGCGGTACGCTCGCGCCAGCGGCATGTGGCGTTCGCACTTTGGCCTGACGCTGAACACGCCCGTGCACAATCTGATGCGATCGGTAGGGCATTACCTTGGCTCGCGCGCAGACCGGTTACCGACACGACTACGCCACTGGATGTCTCGGGACCGCCGCATGCTGCGAGGCCTGCCCACCTCAAAGAAAAAATAGAGATCAATGAATATCCACACCCTTGCGCGCCGTGCCCGTACTGCCATCCGTTATGGCCGAGACAACGGCCCGATCGCCCTGCTGCGACTCATCAAACAGATGGTGCTGAAACAGCCAATGTTCGCCAAAGCGGACATCGTCAACGGCTATGGGTTTATCCGTGAACAACGGATCGGCGAGCCGATCGGCCCGCAAGGTGTAGCAAGACAGACCGTCAACTGGTTTATCCCTCCGGTCGGACGTGGGTCAGGTGGTCATCTGAACATATTCCGCTTCGTGCGCTTCCTGGAGCAACAGGGCTTTGAATGCCGCATTGTAGTGTCCGGCGATTTCCCGGGTCTGACGGGTGAGATCGTTGAAAGCGAGATTAGCTCGTGGTTTTTCCCGCTGAAGGCACGGGCCTATGTAGGCAGCAAAAATGCGCCTCCCGCCCATATCACGATCGCCACCGCTTGGCAGACCGCATACGACGTGCGTAATTTCCAGTCCACAATTCACAAGTGCTATTTCGTTCAGGATTTCGAGCCGTGGTTCTACGCGAGCGGCTCGGCCAGCAGCTTTGCAGAAGAGACATATCGCTTCGGCTTTGTAGGTATCACTGCGGGCCATTGGCTGGCTGACATGCTGCACGACCAGTATGGCATGACAACCCATTCCCTGAGCTTCTCGTACGACCGTGAGCTCTACCGCCCGCTACCGCGCAAAGACCCCGAGATACGCCGCGTGTTTTTCTACGCACGACCCAACACGCCGCGCCGCTCTTTTGAATTGGGCATGCTGGTGCTGAACGAGGTTGCACGGCGCCTGCCTGGCACGACGATCGCCTTCGCGGGGGCCGACCTGTCCAACTTTGAGATTCCGTTCGAACATACGGACCACGGCATCATGGATCTGGACCAGTTGCCAGAGCTCTACAGTCAATGTGACGTGGCGTTGGTACTTTCCTTTTCTAATCTGTCGCTGCTGCCGCTGGAGCTGATGGCCTGCGGCGTGCCGGTAGTGAGCAACCGCGCGCCTTATACGGAGTGGTTGTTGACGGATGAGAACTCGAGGCTTGAGGCTCCCACACTACCCGCATTGGCCGACGCCATATGCCACCTGCTCACAAATCCCGCGGATGCAGAAAAACTACGCCAAGCGGGCATGGCTACTGCACATGGAACGGACTGGGAGGTCGAGGGACGCAAGCTTGGTGCGGCGCTGCATTCCCTGGATGCGGCAGCGAGTGGTTCGCCTGCCGCTGCCCAACAAACATCGGGGACATAATGAGCGCTCTACAAAATATGCACTGCGTCGTCCTGGGTGCTGGGGGTTTCCTGGGCACCAACCTTTGCCGCGCACTTGCTCCGCAAGTGGCGTCGTTGCGTGCATTCGGACGGCGTCAATCATTTCCCGGAGCGTTGCATGGCATCGAGTGGATGCCGGGGGATTTCGCCGACCCTACCAGCATCGCGGCGGCAATTTCCGGACGCGACACTGTCTTCCATTTAGTCAATGCCACGACGCCCGCAAGCGCCAACATCGACAAGCTGGCGGACCTGCAGGCTAACGTCGCCAGCACGTTGCGCCTGCTGGAAGCGTGCCGCGAAGAAGGCGTCAAACGCGTCATCTTCGTCTCTTCGGGCGGTACCATCTACGGGGTACCGCAAGTGGTGCCCACCCCCGAAACTGCACCGACCTCCCCGATTACAGCGTACGGCATTTCCAAGCTGTCCATCGAAAAGTACTTGGGGTTGTTCGAGTATTTGCACGGATTGGAATACCGAGTGCTTCGGGTAGCCAATCCCTTCGGCCCATACCAGATCGCACTTAAGAACCAAGGCGTCATTGCCGCATTCATGCGTCAATGCATGAATGACCATCCCATTCAACTTTGGGGAGATGGCACCAGCGTGCGCGATTACATCTACGTGGACGACGTCGTAGAGGCCCTGCGCCTGTCAGCCACGCATCAGGGTCCCTCGCGGATATTCAACATCGGCAGCGGAGAAGGCCGTAGCCTGCGGCAGATCATCCACGCCATCGAAGCCGAATCAGGAAAGTCTCTAACCGTCAAAGTATCGCCAAGCCGTAGCGTCGACATTCCCAAGAGCATCCTGGATACGCATTTGGCTAAAGAAGAACTCGGATGGACCCCGAAAGTACCTTTCGAGACTGGTATCCACCGGACCTGGCGCTGGCTCCTGACGCAAGAAGACACCCCGGATCATTGAAATGGCGAAACTTCTTCGTGCCGCGAAGCGCGCAAAGGCTTTGATCAACCAACAGGGCGGCCTATGGGCCGGGATGGGGGCAGCTGCTCGGGTTCTACGCAGTGAAGGTTGGCAAGGCGTACGTGCGCGTATAGCCGGCCCAGCACCGTCTGCTGCGCCGGCCCCGGCGACCCACGCCTGGAATCGTCCTGCCGACGAAGACGATTACGCCTTCGAACTACCCTTTGCCAATCCGGCGCCCCGGGACGGGCGGCGCGCCTGCGCGATTGTGCATGCTTTCTACCCCGAACTTTGCCCGGACGTGCGACGCTATCTGGAAAATGTGCCCGGCCAGCTGGACGTGTACATTTCGACGACGAGCAACCAAAAGCGGGACGAAATCCTCCAAGTCTTCAACGGCTACGCAAAGGGCAGCGTAGAAATCCGCGTCTTCGAAAACCGGGGCCGCGATATCGCACCGAAGCTGGTGGGCTTTCGCGACGTGTACGACCGCTACGACCTGGCACTCAGCCTACACACGAAGAAGTCCCCCCATGCGGGCGCGGCGCTCGAAGATTGGCGCGAATACCTGTACGAGCACCTGCTGGGTTCGCCGGAAATCGTCAAATCAATTTTCGATCTACTCGCTCGAGACCGGGTGGGCATGGTCTTTCCCCAGCACTTCTTTTTCCTGCGCGACATCTTGGGATGGGGCTCGAATTTTGCGACCTGCCGCGCTTTGCTGGCACGTATGGGCATCGCGATCGACGAAAACGTCATGTTGGAATGCCCGTCTGGATCAATGTTCTGGTGCCGGACCGACGCCCTTGCCAAGCTTCTCGACCTGGACCTCCAATTCAAAGATTTCGACGACGAGGCCGGCCAAATCGACGGCACGCTCGCGCACGCGATTGAACGCGCGTTTCTTTACGCAGTCGAAGCACGTGGATATACCTGGGCCAAAGTGGCATTGCGCGACCGCTACCCGCTGCCCGACACCCTGATTCAGGTCAACGAACCCGAGGACGTCGAACGAGGGATAGGGCGGGTCTTCCGCCCCCTGCTTGGCCCGGCGACGCCTGGCCCCACATAAGATTGTCACTATGCGGCGTTAAGCTGCTGTGATCTCGCGCTATGGCGCATCGCTAACTTTTTTGTTTGAGAAATGGCTAACACTTCTATATCGGGTGCACTGGAAGACCTTTCTTCCGCCCTGCGCCGATCCACTCTGATCGCCACCCTGGGCTGGCAAGACGTCCGGCAGCGCTACCGGCGCTCGGCGTTGGGCCCCTTCTGGCTCACCATCAGCATGGGCGTGATGATTGGGACGATCGGCCTGGTTTTTGGCCAGATCTTCAAGTCTCCTATGGAGGAGTTCCTGCCCTTCCTGGCGGCCGGCCTCATCCTCTGGACGTTCATCTCCTCCGTTATCACTGAAGGCTGTTCGAGCTTCATCGCTGCCGAGGCCGTTATCAAACAGTTGCCCATTCCCCTGTCTGTGCACGTCTTCCGGCAGCTGTGGCGAAACTTGATCATTCTGACGCACAACATTGTGATCTTCCCGCTGGTCATGCTTGCGGTCGGCAAAGCACCAAGTGTGCATATGTTCCTTGCCATTCCCGGCCTGCTACTCGTTTTGTTGAACCTGGTGTGGCTTTGCATTTTCCTGGGCATCATCTGCACTCGCTTTCGCGATATTCCCCAGATTATTTCCAGCTTGCTCCAGGTGATCTTCTATCTGACGCCCATCATGTGGTTGCCTAGCCTGCTGCCCCAACGCGCCGGCACTTATATGCTGGACTTCAATCCGTTCTTCCATTTTCTTGAAATCGTTCGGGGCCCGCTGCTGGGCCAACTGCCGTCAATGGAAAATTGGCTCGTCTCCATTGGCATCGCCGCAGTGGGCTGGGTTGCGACCATTCTGCTCTTCGCGCGCTATCGCCGCCGTATTGCATATTGGCTGTAAGCGGATCAACAAGTTAGGTACCACGAACTATGGCTTCCATTGTTTTCGACAAGGTCTGTGTCGATTTCCCCATTTACAGCGCTAATGCGCGTTCGCTGAAAAAGCGGCTGTTCCAGGTCGCCACTGGCGGCCAGATCGGCACGGACGCCTCCGGGCGGCTGAATGTGCGGGCTCTTGACGACCTATCTTTTACCTTCAAGGACGGTGACCGAGTCGGTTTACTGGGTCACAACGGCGCGGGCAAAAGTACCTTGCTACGGCTGCTTAGCGGTGTGTATGAACCATCCAGCGGGCATGCCAGAATTGAAGGTGAAATTGGTTCGTTGATTGATATCGGCTTTGGCATCGACGGCGAGGCCACCGGCCGGGAAAATATCTATCTGCGGGGTGCGCTACTCGGTTTGACCCGCCCCCAGATTCAAGGCAAGCTCGAAGAGATCATCACGTTCTCGGAACTGGGCGATTTTATCGACATGCCCGTTCGCACTTACTCTGCCGGCATGCACCTACGTTTGGCATTCGCGGTGTCCACAGTGATCCGACCTGAAATTCTCCTGATGGATGAATGGCTTTCGGTAGGTGATGAGAGCTTTAAATCAAGAGCTGAAAAGCGCCTGACGGACTTGGTCGCGTCCACCAATATTCTGGTCATCGCCAGCCATTCACGCGAACTAGTTTGTCACACCTGCAACCGGGTCATTTGGCTCGAGCACGGTAAGATCAAAATGGATGGTCCAGCGGCGGAAGTCACCGCCGCTTACTTTGGACCGCCACCCAACCAATAGCAGCCAGGTCAGAGGCGTGGTGTCATCCTTATCAAGACACCATCCCAGAATTCGGGTAGTCAGGGCGCTGGCTGGTACGTGAGCATAGCCATGCGCCCCTTCCGATTAGCCCTGTGCGGTACATTTGATAAATTGACCTTCGGCGACGCGCTTGCGTCGCTGGTCATTGAAGACGCCCTCCAGCGCAGAGTGGATAACTTGACGCTGGTGCGCTACGCGTACGGTGCTCGCTCCGCCAGCAGTTGGCCTTTTGAAGTGCGTTCCCTCGACGGCTTCGAGCGTGACATCCCAAGCCTCTCGGGCGTACTTGTCGGCAATCTGGAAACACAGGGCCTATCCTCAAACGCACACCAGAATTCGCCTCCCAACGGGGAGATTCATGATTCTGCAGGCATTTGGCTGGCGCCCGCGCTTGCCGCCCTTACCGCTGGCCTCCCTGTCTGTTGGAACAGCGCGGCAGTCCACGATATACCCGACTGGTGCCTCCCCTCCCTAGCTTTTGCGCTGTCATTGAGCCGCTATGTCTCTGCGCGGGATGAGACGGTCGTCGCGACTTTTCGTAACGCCGGCTTTACCGGCGATTCTCCGGTTGTACCGTCTGTGCTCTTCGATGTTCCTCGGCTTGTAGCAGGCCGGAAAAACGGCGCTCCTTGCCCCGAGGTCGTGCAAAGTTGGTTACGCGCAACGAGCGCCGGCGACGACTATGTGGTCGTCCAGGATCATGAAGCTATCCGTCCGCTCCTGTCCGATTTGGAGAGGTTGCTAGAACGGCGCGGCTTGGGGTTGGTATTGCTGGCCCTGCCGCAGGACGACGTTCCCACTGCGGCCGAGAAGCCGGTGGCGGAGCGGCCAGCGATGGCGCCCCGGACACCGGAGAACATTGCGGCCCTGATCGGGCATAGTGTGGGCGTGGTCGCGCTGGACGAAGCCGTGATCACGACCGCGCTCGCCTACGAAATTCCCTTGCTGCTCCCAGCCGGGCCTGAGCTACCAGGAAAAGCGTTTACCGCCGATGAAGTCGTAATAGGCGTGCCAGACGATCCCCTGCCCAGCGCATTTCTTGATCGATTAGGGACATTCGCGTTAGGCGCAAGTGCGCGTATAGCCGCCAGCGTTCTGGATGTGCATTGGGACAACCTCGCCGCTAAGCTCACGCAGCGGTCTGCGGATGTACAAAGCGGAACCCTGGCGCCCTACCGGGCCTGGAACCGTTTTCTGATCGCCAGCCAGGAACAGGCTCGGTGCGTGAAGAGCGTGCCCTCCTCTCCCGCTCCCTTGGAGCGCGCAGATATTGAGAACCAACTACGAGCAGAACTTGAACACGCCAACGCGGCCCTGGCTGAAGAACGCGCACAACGCCAATTAGAGGCTGGACTGCATGAGACTTGGCGCACTGCCGCTGAGCGAAGGCGGTCGGAAACAGAGGTGGAACGTCAACGTTTGCAAGAGATGAAGCATAGCTTCGATGCGGCGCTCGATGCCTTGACGCATGAAAATGCGGCGCTGAGGAACGAGTCGGCCACCTTGCAGGACACACTACGCCAGCTGACAGTGGACTTGCGTGCCCGAAAAGATGAACTTGATCATTTGCGATCTTCCCTGTCGTGGCGCCTGACGGGGCCCTTGCGTACGGCAAAGGACGCTTGGCGATCTCGTCAGCGATAGACGAGTAAGGTCAGTTGCCGTCCAGTTCGCGACGAGCGATAGCACACTATTGTGACAGTTGTTAGATGGATGTAATTTCGAACTACAATTCCAGCCTAACTTGAGCATATCGCCGAAAACGATTTTCAGACGGTTGAGTGCTGATCGTAAATGCTATTGGGTTGCGGGCACGCGCCGGCGATCAGGATTACATGAACACCTCTTCGATATACAACATTGCGATATCTGGCACTTTCGACGTCGAGAACTATGGCGATCTGATGTTCCCCATCATGGCGGAGCACGAGCTCACGCGGCGTTTAGGCAGCGTGCAACTGACCCGCTATTCCTATCTGGCAAAAGTCGCGCATAGCTGGCCCTATGACGTCACCCCACTGAGCGGCCTGAATGGAGAGTTGGGGAACCATACGGGCCTGCTCATCGGAGGGGGTCACCTGATCCGCTTCGACAAGGGTGTGGCTAAGGGCTATTACCCCTCTGATGGCGAGACGCACCACCCTACCGGGTATTGGCTGACACCGGCCCTCGCAGCGGCGAATACAGGGGTGCCCGTGTTCTGGAACGGACCAAGCGCATCACTCGACACCCCAGCCTGGGGCGCGCCCTTGCTCAGGGCTGCACTTGCCATGAGCGAGTACGTCTCTGTCCGCGACGAACCTACCGCCGCGGAATTGCGCCGCATAGGTTATTCGGGGCAATGTTCGATCATTCCTGACACCGTCTTCGGATTGCCAGACCTGCTTCCTCTAGAAGATGCCCGCACGCGCGCAGCGCCCTTGCTTGAACAGGCCGGCATTACCGGCCCGTATATCGTTGTACAGGCCAAATCTGAATTGGCGAGTATTGCCCAAGCTCTCGCGGCTCATCCGGATACCCAACACCTGCAGATCCTCGTCGTGGCCATTGGCCCTATCCTGGGCGAACACCCTTCCCTGATTACCGATGCCGTCCCTGCGGCGAAAAGTCTGAGCTTTTGGCCCGCCCCTCTCGATATCGCGGCGCTCATCGCCGCCAGCGCGGGCACCGTCGCGATCAGTCTGCATCTGACAATTACATCGCTGTGCTACGGCCTGCCAGTCCTGCGCTACTCGCGCACCCGCCTGACCAAGTACGAATTCATCGAAGCGTCGAAAAATGTATTCCTACATGAGGGCGGCGATGAACCGTTGCCTCCGGAGTACGTCGCCCATCTGACACTGCGGAAACCATGTTCGATCGCTCAGCAGGCTAAAAGCGCCCTTGATGCTCACTGGGAGCATATAGCTCGTTCTCTGATCGATCAGCATGAGCGAAGAAAAGAGCCGGCTCATAAAGATTTTCTCAAGGTCTGGAATATGGCGATGAGGCAAGCGGAGGCCTTGGCAGAGGATGGGGTGAGAGCGACATCAGCTTTGCGAGCAGACATCGCCACGCTCGAGGCGACCGTGGCCGGCCAAGATCAAGCATTGAATGCAGTTACCCAGGAACGAGACCAAGGACATAAGTCCTATGAGCTATTGATTGCTAAACAAGCTCAGCTCGAAACCCGAATTTCGGAAGAGGCGCAGGGCCACAAGGCCGAGGTCAAGGCTTTAATGGGGGAGCTAGCGATGCTTAAGCAATCGCTCGCGGACCTGCTGGAGGGCAACAAGGCGCTGTTGGTACGTCATGATCAGGCCCAGGAGAGCTTCAGGGCGATTCAGCGGACATTCCAGCAATCAGAGCACGAACTCAGGGACCGACAGCACAAGCTCGATGCGGAAAACCTCGCGCAGCAGGAGACCCTGTCCGCCCAGAAGCTTCTGAACGCGGACATGCTTCAAGCATTGCAGGCCGCGACCTCAGCGATGGATCAGCTGAAGCAGAGCGAACGCAGAGAGCTCGACGACATGCGCCAAATGATCGCCGAGCGGGACGCGCGCATCCAGGGCCTCCTGGGCTCGAGGTCCTGGCGGCTGACGATGCCGCTTCGCGTAGGCACGAGCATGGCCCGCAGCGTGAAGAATCGCGTGCTGCCACAGAGAGCCAAGCTCCAGAGCGAGACCGTCGTGGCCGCCTACGCAGCGCCGCTGCAGCTGCAAGCCCCGGCGCTGACCGAACTTGGGCAGGAACACTCCGCCCTCGTAGAGCTGACGGAGCCATCGCCCCCGCTCGACATGCTCGCGCAATGCGCGCCTCCCCAGATCCGGAGTGAACCGTTCAACGAGGAGTTCTACGTCGAAAACTACCCCGACGTCGCGGCTTCAGGTATGGACCCCTACCAGCATTACATTGAGTTCGGTAAAGCCGAGGATCGCCTTGGTGTTCCGCCGCCGTTGATGTTGAGCGAGAATGCGGACGCGACCCACCCAGGGCGAGACTATGTCCTCGTCGTATGCCACGATGCCACCCGCACGGGTGCGCCGATTCTCGGCTGGAATATCTGCCGCGAATTAGGCAAACGCTACAACGTGATCGCCCTATTGCTGGGAGATGGGGAGATCAGCGAATACTTCCTGAATGATTGCGCAGTCGTCGCCGGACCCTACGACAGATCCGTACGGACTCCCAAGGCCATTGGCCGGACGATTGCAGGTTTGAACGAACGCTACAAACTCGCTTTCTCAATCGTCAACAGCATCGCCTCCCGATCCGTGTTGCGACCTCTGGCCGAACAGTATGTGCCGTCTGTCCTTCTCGTGCATGAATTCAGCAAATTCCACTGCTACCCCGACGAAATCGTCGATACCCTGGGTTGGGCGGGAGAAGTGGTTTTCCCTGCCAAGATCGTGCAGAGCAACGCGAGCCTGGAACGCACGTTGCCCGCTATCCGCAGATCGCACATTATTGCTCAGGGCCAATCTGCTATCCCTGCGGCCAAAGTCGAGGAAAGTGCGGCCGTGCTGGAACAGATGCATCGCGAACGCAGTGAGTTGATCAAGCAAGTCCTGGCAGAGGGCAGTGGCACCGAAAAGCCATTCATCGTTCTAGGCGCAGGGACGATTGAATATCGCAAAGGTGTTGACCTCTTCATTGCGGCCGCCACAAAGCTAAAGGCAATGGCAGCAGACCGGAAGATCCTGATGGTGTGGGTCGGCCGCACGTACGAAACGCCGGTGCACACTCAGTACCGGGCGTTCTTGGAAGACCAGATTCACACCTCGGACCTGCAGGATCGACTGATCATGTTGGACGAAACTCCCCACCTGGATGCGTTGTACGAGTTGGCAGATCTGTTCTTCGTTTCTGCTCGGTTGGATCCGCTGCCCAACGTGGCGATCGACGCCATGACATTGGGCACGCCACTGATCTGTTTCGAGAACGCCACAGGCGTATCGGAAATCCTGTCGTCCAATGAAACGACTCAAGAGTGCGTCCTCCCCTACCTCAACGTGCAGGCCGCCGCCCAATTCATTTTGGATATCAGCGCGTCTCCCGAGATGCAGCGGCAAATCGCCCAAGCCTGCCAGCTCATCGCTGCGCAGACATTTGCGCTACCTGAGTACGTCAAGAAACTGGAGTCTCTTGCGCTCAACGCGACCACCGCCACGTATCAACGCCGGGCCGATGAACTTGCACTGACCGCTAGCGCCGATTTCGTTACGGATTTCTACCGAGCCCGCCGTGCGCAAGAGCCAGAAGAACAGGCGCCGCGGACCTATCTGAAGCAGAGCCAGAGCCGGATCTACATACGCAAACCAGCGCCCGGCTTCAACCCGGCCGCCTACGCCGATCATGCAGGTCTGTCGTCATCCGATCCTGATCCCTATCTGCACTGGTTGCAGGCAGGCAAACCGCAAGGCGCGTGGCAGGAAGAGATTCTGGACCTTATCCACGCAGACGTCGAACCCATCACGAAGTTACGGATCGGTGTGCATATTCATGCGTACTACCCCGACCTGCTGGCATCGATCCTGGACCGCATGGAAATCAACCAGCTTGAATGCGACTACTTGATCAGTGTGCCCAATGCCAAGGCGCATGAAGAAGCCATGCACGTCCTGGCTGAGAGGAAATACAAAGACCGCTGCCTGGTGCGGCAGACGGAGAATCGCGGACGCGATATCGGTCCCTTCTTCACTGGATTCGCAAAGGAATTGGCCACGTATGACATCGTGGGCCACTTCCATACAAAAAAGAGTCCGCACGTCACCCTGTCCAACCTCGTACCCGATTGGATAGAGTTTCTTCTGGAAAACATGGTCGGAGGAAAATACCGCGCTGCGGATTCCATCATCACCGCGTTTTCGAAAGACAAGCAGTTGGGCCTCGTGTTCGCAGACGATCCACACCTTATCGGGTGGGACAAAAATCGCCGCTTTGCCGCGACCTTGGCAGAAAAGATGGGGATGCCACCGCTTACGGACGGCTTTTTCCCCTTCCCTGTGGGCACCATGTTCTGGGCGCGGCCCGAGGCTTTGGCACCCGTGTTTGACCTGGCTCTCGAATGGAGTGACTACCCTAGCGAACCACTGCCAATCGACGGATCAATGTTACATGCGCTGGAACGGCTTCTTCCCGGCGTGGCGCGGCATGCTGGATTCGCGCATTGCTCGACCTACGCGGGGATAACGCGCTAGAGAGGAGTTGCGCTCGATCGAGCGCGACTCAGACATGCTCCGGCAACATTGACGAAGAGGAAAACCGCGTAAACACGCAATGGCCGAACATTTGCCTCACTTATCCAAACCTTATTTCTGTTTATCGGCAACAACGATATTGGCGTCCGCACATTTATAAGCTTTTCCGCCAACCACCGTGATAAGCGAAATGCTTTTCGAGCCGAAGTTTGAAGGCAGTTCAAAAGCCAACGAGAACCCAGCATCTTGCAGCAGTGGCCGTTTGAGCGCGGCCGCGACGTCTGGCCGATGCACACGGGACGCCTTGAAATAGGTCACGGCCGTGCCATCCTCGGGTTCTACCACGGCCCATACTTGCATACCCGCTCCATCGTCCGGACGAATGGGTGCAATCCATCCTTCGAGTTTCACGACACCATTCATGTCATTTACTGCTTTCCCTGGTTGATGCCTCCCCCCGTTTACGCTGTCGACGTAGCATTGCGCAGGGCCAGCCGATTCGATTGGTTCTTGCAACGCTGGAGCTTCTTCCGGCGCGCTCAGCATCAATAATCTTGCCACTCGTTGAGGCTTGATATCGATAGGTACCTGTTTCACACTGAAAGTGGGCTCCCAGGAGCGTCTGGATACCGTATCTATACGGACGGATTTGACTTTTGACCCGTAATCCAACCCAGCCGCAAGGTTTACAAAATCGGGCGTTTTTTCCAAAAATGGCGAAACAATAAACCCCGCCTCTGCGACTTTCGGAATAAGTCGCTTTTTGAACGAAAATCCATTTTCAAGATGGACCTCGATCAGTACTGGAGACGCCCGAAAAACAAATTCCTGAAATTTTCCAAGCACGCTGGGTTTCATGTCGATTTGCATCCAAACAGGACGGTCGGCATTTAATTCAATCAAATCTCCAAAACCGCGTACGGCCTCCACCTGATTGCTTGTCTGCAGTTTCGCACCGCGCTCTCCATCGTGCCGTTTAAGCAAAACATAAGGCGGCTCCACACCATAGACGGAATAGCCCGCGAGTAACTCCAGGACGCTTCCCGAATCGTCCAATGATGGCAGACGACTGTCAATCGTCGCAAACGAGAAAAATACTGTCTCCGGCGCTCTGGCTGAGCGAAGATGCGCCACGTTCTTCGCATCCAGAACCGGATCATATACGGAATAGCTTTGGGGAACAGGCCGCCCCGACCACGTCAATTCATTAGCAAAAACGGCCGATAGCTCCGTTGGATACAGATCCACAGTACCGTTCACCGACGCCAACGGATGATCATCGCGTATTCTCTTCAGCGCCGATATGTATTCCTCTCCCAGCTTCTCGGGCCGAGTCAATCGGACTTCCATTCCTTGAAAAGTCCTATGCCAGTTTTTTGATATTTTCGTAGCAACGTAGTTGACATTGATGTCAGACACGGTAGAGCCCACGAAATACCATACCACCGCGGCCACACACCAAATCCCAATCGTAAGAAGTACGTTTCGCGCATACAGGGATGCACCATAAGCCATAAGCAGCATAACGCCTAGGGCAATAAAAACATGCTCATCCTGCCGAACAAATCCAGCTTTGAAGGCTACAAACATGGTGAGCGCCATGGCCAAACAAGCCAAAACCCATTTTCGACCCAAGGCGCTCTTTAGTGAGTATGCAAATAAGAAACCGACGAAAGAAATTCCGAGCAGAAAATAAATGACAGCGCGAACATCCCCTTCCAGCGACATTGCACTCGAGTAGCCGGAGACAAGAGGTCCTTGCGCAATGAAGAACTCAGGCAGCGCTGCTATTGCCTGGCCAGATAACGCCCAAAAAAAACAGATACTGAGAACAAACAACACCGCGAATGCGCCGGCGGCAAGCCCACTGGACGTCAATATAGTGAAAAATATCAATCCAGCAATGGGGAGAGTTGTCCCGGAAAAGCTTCCCTTCACGATTGGTCCCATTCCCATGGCCATCGTCGCGATTGCAAGTCCGACAATAACCAAAGGAGAGGGCTTGAGGTGGAACATGCTGGTGCTGCTTAACGTTACCCGAGTGACTGCCAGCAATAGAAAGAATGGCATCACCAGAAAGAATGCATCACGCAGAACCAGCAAGCAGACCAAAAAAGGCAGGACGACCGCCCACCATTGACGTCCGCTAGGCGCACTGAAATGAACAGCGAAGATAAATCCTGCGGCGTATAGAACGCTATACGCCATGACCATCGTATCAGTATAAGGACTATATAATGTAGAATATACTGACCCAAGCGGGCCAAAAGTGAAAATCAAGTCGCGCCCGAAGACATAGCCGCTCTCGACAGCTATATTCAGCAAGAGGCGCCAAGATGGGTCAAGGCCCGGACTTGGCATCACCGGCATGAAAGGGATAAAGAACAGCGCGGTCAGCACAAGTCCGATGACCACGACTGGCTTCTTAATGTCCCGGAGTCTGCCAAAACTCCTGTTCGCACTGAGAGCAGGTTGCATAATTTATGTGTAGCACCTATTTGAGTCTGAACTCTTCAAAGTCACGCTCAATTGCTCAACGAAACGAAAAATGCTTGTGCCCGAGATAGCTGGTGAAAACCGGCGCGACCACTCCGGCGGCATGTGCAATTTCATGCACGTATTTTTTTATACCCAATGCGGGAAGCACATATACTGCCAATCCCATACTGATCAACCATGTCAGGACCACGGCGAACATATTAACAATAATAAAATACGCCACTGACTTGTTAGTGGATTGCGTACTTTCTTTGAAAACAAATGCTCGCGCCAAAAGAAAAGCGACAATCATGCCGGTGATATAGGCCAATATCACCGCAGTCGAAAAATCCACCCACCGGTTGTACAGTATGCGTGATCCGAAGTTCGCGGCGGCGGCAATGCCGCCGGTCACGACGAAAAGCGTGAACTGCCTGTTCATGAACGCTTTCATGATTATTGCTGCGTAACTTTTCGCGCCATGTCACGGCCATAGCCGATACTTTCCGAGATACCACGATCCTCGGGATAGTAATATGACGTGTCGGCTGCCCACAATCCCTTCACGGGAAGCTTGGCATCGGGCACACCGTCCAGATAACCAGGCTCGCAGATAGGCTGCGCAAAACGATAGCGACTCGCGCGAATATCGATGAAATCATCGTCCGACAACGATGGATTGATTTTCTTCAGATATCGCTTGACCTTTTCCAGGAAAACCTCGTCCGGCTCCGCATATTTTGGGTGTTCGCCGGGCATGTAGAAGGGTACGTAGACCACGTGCTCATTCAAGGGCCTCAAGTTGGTGTATTCCACAAGACCAGGAATATCCATATCCGGATCATTGATATTGAGCCAGAAGTTCTCTGTGACCGCCCGCTTCATTTTGGCAATGACACACACGACCGCGATGTTTTTCTTGTTATTAAATTGGTCCAGGATCGGCTGAGGCAAATCCGGCATCAAGCGTGACACGTACGGCAACGGCACCGTGCTCACCACCTTATCGAAGGCATGCAACTCGCCTCCTGCCATCACGCCGCGGACCTGGCCATCTTCAATCACTACCTTGGTAGCGGGAGATTTCAAACGAATCTCACCGCCATTCTTGAGAATGGCGTCGGCCAGGCCTTGCAGCAACGTGGAGGAGCCACCCTCCAGATAGCCGAGTTTTTCGCGAAACAGGCTATATCGCGAACGGCCGATGCGGCGGATACGGCTCCATATCCAGGCCGCCGAAAGATTATCCGTGTAGTCGTAGAACTTGTAGTCGAACAAGCGGCGCCACAGGACTTCGTAGGCTTCCTTGCCTACCCAACGGCGAATCCATCCTGTTGCCTCTACATGATCCAACGGTTTCCAGTCGTTGCGTTTGACGGACAGGAACGCATGCAGCCCATAACGCACCTTGGCCATCAGGCTCAGTCCCTTGAATTTCAAGAGCGCAACCGGATTTCCCCAGGGCTGCAGCCTGTCCTGGTACCAATAACCCATTTTGGTCTCGACCCAGCGCATCCTGTTCGCAAGATTCAACTCTTGCAATACTTGTAGGAATGCCGTATCAGAAGTGCAATGAAAGTGATAGTAGCGTTCGATGTCCAAGCCATTGAAGTCGAACGTGGCGGTCATGCCACCCACACGGTCATCTGCTTCGAAGATAACGGGCTTATGTCCGTCCAAGGCAAGCTGATATGCCACGGCCAAGCCCATTGGCCCGGCGCCCAGAACTGCAATTCGTTGGCTCATTATCGTCAGAACTCCAGAACCACTTTGCTGTAAACAGGATCGTGAAACGTCTCGTCAATCGCTTTGGCGAAAGGCGTTGGAGTCACGTTGAAAATAGCAGGCCAATCGATGACTTCAAATTCATCATGCGCCACCAGCGCCTTGAGCTGTGCAGCCGTAAACGGGGGGTCCCGGTCGAACAGCGCGTAGGTCTTCAATAGCAGGTAGAACAGGCCATAGGGGATCTTCAGCAGGGTCGCCTTGGCGCCCGTCGACGCCTTGATGGCTCGAATGATATCGATATAGTCGATTTTTTCCAGGCCCGTAATGTTGAACACCTGACCAGTGATGCGCGATTCAATGCAGCTAATGATAATGCTCGCGAAATCTCCTGCATACAATGGCTGGCGCATGAACTTTCCGTTTCCCGGTATCGGAAAAACGGGAACGCGCTGCATGAAACGAGAAAGCCAACCCAGATGCTTGCGATCGAACCAGCCGAACATCAGCGTGGGCCGCAACACCACGCAGTTGATCCCGCTATCCAGGACGATGCGTTCCTGATCTTTCTTCGTATTGGTGTAGAAATCATCCGCCACCGATTCGACGACGGACGAACTGATATGCACTGTATACGGGACGTTATAACGTTTGATTGCGGCCAGCATATGTTCGGTGGACGTAATGTTATTGCGCACAAATGGCTCAAGATTGGGATCACCAATTTGCGCCTGCAACATTACGACCGTGTCCGTACCCTCGACGTGTCTCTCCCAATCACCACGCTCGGCCAAATCCGCATACTCAATAACCAGATCAGGATGAAACGAACGCAATACGTCCAGGTTGGCGCGATGCTTATCCAGCACCACAATATTTTTATAGCCCTTGCGCTTTAACTGCGCGACCACATTCTGGCCAACCAGCCCGGCGCCACCAGGGACCAGAATCTTCTTTTGACTTTCATTCATGATTTATGTGTTATCTATCCGCGCGCAATGCTATGGCTGACCACTCGCCAAAGCCTGTGCCCGCATCGGTGAACGTAACCTCGAATTCACCGGCGGGCCAAGCGCCCTCGTTGAATTCGAGCCTGACCCAGCTTTCGGCCGACGGCAGCACCATCCGAGTTGCAACGTCATTTCCGGTCTGAAGGAATTGCGAGCGCACATTTGGGCCAGAGCGATATAGCACCGATTCGCCCGATCGAACTTTCATACGTATCGTGCCGACGTCGGAATCGCCACGGACGATGCTGCCCAACACTCGTAACCCATCAATGGCGGACCGTTCATAATCCAGGCCCGTCCAACCATCATTGGCCAAGACGGCGCCGACACCTGCATCGCTTTCCGTCAACACTGGCTTCTGAACCGCCGATGCCGTCATCCGCGGCGATGGCAAGGCCAGGGTTGCCGTGCAGTCCGATCCCGCGACTTGGACAGCAGCGAGCGCCAAGGCGTCCGCCTTTGCAACATATCCTTCATAGCGGAGAACCGCCTGAGCACCGTTCTCCTCCGAAGCCGCTCGGCTTGAGGCCAAAGCGTAACCGACTCGGTTGCCATCCCGCCCGATTAGCCAGACGCCCTGTGCGCGCAACGCATCCGATGGTCCGCGCGCCCAGCCGCTTATACGGTCGTAGGCGCCGGCCTCAAGGCGATGCACGTACTCAATACGTGCCGAGCAATCGCCAGAAGGGCCAGCGTCGACAGACGTGCCCAGCTTGGCGCGAACACCTCGTAAAGCCGGTGAGCCGAAGATTGACACTTCGGCCCGAGACGCACGAGCTGCGATATCCATCACATGACCGATGTAGGGGTAAATGAGGCCAATCCTGCTGTCGTCCCTGGCCCCTAAAGTCAGCGCCAGAGCAGCCAATTGCCGCTGTGGTTCCGTCGTGATCGGATGGGGTAAATTGCGCACCTGTACTAACCCCGCATAGGCATACAACGCCAGCAATGGTAGCAACCAAGCGAGAGGCCGGACCCGAATCCGCGCCTTCAGGCTGTCCGCGAGCAAGACCAGAAACGCCGCCCACGCCATGATCGCGGGCGTGCTGTAGCGGCTGGAAAGAATTTGGTCTGGCCCCAGCTGCAGGCGTCCAATAGCTGTCGCCAATGCGGTGCCGCCGATGAATACCAGATAGGTCAACAGCGCCAGACGCAAACCTGCTTGCTTTCCGCGCCACGCGGCAGCAAGCCCCCAATAAACCGAGGTCACGAGCAGCACGGCGCCTGCCCATGCGGCAATCTGCACGCTATGGCTGCTCTTTCGCATCAGATAGAAAAATGGGCTGCCCAAATAAACAAGCAGGCCACGGCCGATCTCAACGGGATGCTCGGCAAGCACTGCCAGCAATGACTCGCCGTTCTCCGAATGAGAGACGTATTGATGGAGGTAAAGGAATATCCCCGCCGCAGTCAAAGCCAACAAAACCAGAATTCGCGAAACTCCAATGCGCAACAACGCCGCGCACAGCACCATCAAGGGCAAGACAATGATGCCATTAGCCATCGTTCCCATTGACGCCAGGCCAAGCAGGCAAGCCCAGACGAACGTACTTCTGACTGCCTCTGGCTCAGCCGAACGATACAAAACAACAAGCGCACACAGGGGCAGCAATTGCGCCAGGAAGAACTGGCTTTGAAATCCCCAGGTGAAATTCTCGCTCTGGCACCACAAGAACACCCAACCCAAAACAAACAGGCTGAGCGCCCAACGTACTACCCGCATTGCCTGCCCCGGCATCGACCACGAAATCAGGCGGCAAAAAACCAGCGCTGCAATGCCGGCCAGCACGTAGTTCATGACAATGAGGAAGGCGCCCGCGCCGTCGAACCACTTGATATCTATCCAGAACAACACCCGTGACCAGAGGATGCGATGCTCGTTGTGCTGCGCCCACCAGACCGATCCATCACCCTGACTGGCTTTCAGATAGAAGTCCAGGTAACCGTCCCACATGTCCCAGAAGGGCACAGGAGAGAAGGTTCGCACGCCGCCGAGCACAGCCACTGCAGCAATAAGCAACCCGATACTCAAAAATGCCAGCAGCGTCAGCCGCTCGTTAATCTTCATGCGCTCAGATACCACCCTGTCATACAAAATCTGGCAACGCCATCATTCCACTTATTCGTACCCGCGAGATCAGACCGTCGCGAGGCTCGCCTGCCATGGCAAACCCAAAGCAGGAGCAGTCCGGCGAACTTCAAATATCCATCTTGTTGAACACAAACCGGGGGAGATTTGAAATGATCAACATGATCAGCGCCCATTTGGCGGGCGCATAGATTACCGGCGTTCCACGGTCGACCCCGCGCACGATGGCGGCGGCAACGTCTTCAACACGCGCCATGGAGCCGCCCTTGCCCGATTGACGCATCGATGCAGTCATCGGCGTTTCGGTCGGGCCGGGCTTGATCAGCACCACTTTTACCGGGCTGCGGGCGAAACGATGCTGCAGCCCTTCGGCGTAGCGAGTGACCAGGCCTTTGGCAGCACCGTAGACGTAATTGGATTTGCGGCCCCGCTCACCCGCAACGGAACCGATCAGCGCCAGCGTTCCAAGCTGCGACTTTTCCATGGCTCGCGCAAAGGCTTCCGCAAATGCCACTGGCGACAGACCATTGATTTCCAGCGCCTGCGTCATGTTGCTCAAGTTCTGTTCACACGCCCGCTGATCGGGCAGCGAGCCATGAGCGATCAACACCTTGTGGACTGGGCGATCGGCCGTCAGGCGGGCCACCAGATCATCAATTGCCGCCACGTCGGTGAAGTCGGCCAGGTGCTCGACGAGAATGACCGATTGCGGGCTGCGCACCCGAAGGTCCGCCGCCACCCGTTCAGTCTTGGCCAGATCACGGCCGACCAACGTCAACTCCACGGCGGCCTTCGTCACCCATAGCCGTGCGCAGTGTTCCGCGATGGCGGAGGTGGCGCCGATAACTACCACCCGCGTCAGTTTTCCATGCATGCTCAACTTCCTATCAAACGGCGCGACAACGCCGAACTGATTCCCGGGTCACGATAAGCCAGGAATTCGGATAAACGGGGATACCCTGCTTCAAACAGCTCGCGCGGCATGCGGGCGTCTTTGGCTGGGTAGATACGCCCTTTCGCCTCACGCACCACGTCATCCAGCCGCGTGAGCAACTGGTGGGTGGCGCCTCCCCGATTGGGGAAATCAAGCGCGAGAGTCAGTCCGGGCTGAGGGAAACTCATCATGCCAGGCGCTTGCCGGTCGCCAAAGGTTTTCAGCACCGCCAGAAACGAGCCTTGTCCAGAGCGCGAAATTGCATCAAGCATTTCTTTGACGGCATCCTTGCCCACGTCTCGCGGCACGACGCTCTGATACTGGAAAAACCCCTTGGGACCATACATGCGGTTCCATTCCAACAGGTTGTCCAGCGGATAGAAAAAGGACTGGTAGTAATCCAGCCCCCTGCCCGCCTTCATCCGGTTCATATGGAAATACAGGGAATTGAACGGCTTGAGGGACAGCCGGTTCACCAAGGACATGGGCGGCACCATCGGCATGGTCCGCGGCTTGGCCTTTGGCGCCGGCAGTTGCCCCGCATCCGCGTGGTTCGCGCGCATGAAAATGCCGCGCCCCCCTTTCGACATGCAATCGATCCAGGAAACCGTATATTCCCAGTCGGCCTCGGACGCGTCGGCCAGTTGGCAGAATTCGTCTACGCCCGAATAAGGCAGGGTTTCGGTCGAGAGCCAAGGTCCGCAGGCACGGCGCAGCTGCAATTCTGCCTGGACGATCACGCCCGTCAATCCCAATCCGCCGACGGTGGCCGCGAACCACGGCGCATGCCGGTCAGGCCCGCAGTCGAGCACTTCGCCATTCGTCCGGATCAGGCGCAATCCCAGCACGTTGTCGCCAAACGAGCCCATCACATGGTGATTCTTACCATGCACGTCATTGGCGATGGCGCCGCCGACCGTGACAATCTGCGTGCCAGGTGTGACGGGTAACGCCCAGCCGCGGGGTAGCGCCAATTGCTGGATATCGCGTAGCAGGACGCCCGCTTCGCAGATCAGCCGGCCGGTTTCGGCATCGAACGAAATGAAGCGGTCCAAACCCGCTGTGCGCCAGAGTGTGCCGCCAGGATTCAGGCAAACGTCGCCATAACTGCGCCCCATGCCATACGCCAGCCCAGGCGATCGGCTATTTTGTAGGCATGCGGGGACGGCCGGCAATTCCGACAATGCGAGGACGTCGTGCTCCTCGCGACTTAGCCGGCCCCAGGAGGAAATTCCTACCATGGCCACGGAGCCGAAGCTCCCATCAGCACGGCGCCGAAAAGCGCGCCAGCGATAAGGCTGGCACGATCCTTCACCGCAAAAATCACGGGGTCATCGTGCATTTCGCCACGATGAGCGCGTATCCATACCCAGCTGATCCAGAACAGCATGATCGGCACGCCGACCCAGGCAAGTTCGGGCGTGTGATAGAGACTCAGTACGTTTTCATTATTGAAATACAGAGCCAACACGACGACGGCCGCAAAGCCCGAATTCACGCCCAGTACCTGGATCAATGACGCATCTGACGTGACGTAAGCGCGCCCATGGGCCTTGTGCTTACCGCGCAGAAGTTGCAGCTGCAATTCGGCGTATCGCTTCACGAACGCCAGTGACAGGAAAAGGAAGCCCGAAAACGCCAGGAGCCAGAACGACAGATCAAGGCCCGAGGCGGCCGCGCCCGCGACGATGCGCATCGTGTACAACACCGCCAGCGTCAGGCAATCGACCAGCATCAAGCGTTTGAGTCCCCACGAGTAGGCGCATGTCACCAGGAAATAAATGGCCAGCGCGATGAGGAACTTGCCGCCGACGAAGGTGCCGATCGCCAAGCTGGCCAGCAACACCAATGGCGCCGCGACCACGCCCTTCCACACAGGCAATGCGCCCGAGGCAAAGGGTCGTTTCGACTTGCGTGGGTGTTGGCGGTCGCTTTCGAGGTCGGTCAGGTCATTGGCGATGTAGACTGAGGATGCACAAAGGCTGAACGACAGGAATGCCAGGACCAGGGCCTGCCAGATATCGCCATCCGAAAAATGATGGGAGGCAAACAAGGGCACGAAGAGCAGTATGTTCTTCAGCCACTGGTGCACGCGCAGGGCGCGCCGCCACACGGCGAAGCCGCCTCCGGGACTCGTGAATTCCCGTTCGATTTCGCAAAGCGACGACGCTTGCTTGGCCACGCCTTTAGGCGCATCCACGACGATGGCGCGCCGCGCGCTTTGCCAAACGTGCAGATCCGCAGACGAATTGCCGGCGTAGTCAAAGCCCCGGGCGCCAAAACGCTGCTCGAGCGCCATGGCCTTGTTCTTGCCCGCCAGATTGACGCCGCCGTCGCTGGCCATGACCACGTCGAACAGGTTCAAGTGATCGGCAATCGCGCCGGCCAACGCCTGATCCGACGCCGTGCATAGCACCAGCGTGCGCCCCGCTTCACGTTGGTTGCGCAGCCAGTCGACCAGCTCTTTGTTGTACGGCAACAAGCTGGCATCCAGATCCGCGCGTTGTGCCAGATGTTGCTTGAGCGTTGCCTTGCCTTGGGCCAGCCACCCCGGTATGCGCAGCGCATCCAACGGCCGTTCGCGGACCGCCTTCAACGCAGACTCATGCAGCATGTCTGTGCGTATCAGCGTACCGTCAAGGTCAACAACAAGTGGAATCGCAGTCAAACGGGCACCTTTGCAGCAGGAATGGGCCGGCCGGCCGCATACAGCGTCGCGATCCGACAAGGCGTCGGACGAAACGACCGGTGAAATGAAACGCGCGCCATTTTAGCGCGCGCTCAGGCAATCAAACGCGGGAACAAGTCAGCATTCAAGGGACATAACAAACATACGCCTGCCGCCCCTTCAAGCTCCAAAGCCTGTTGGCTTAATTCACCCCGGCCGCGTGCGCCTGCTCGTCCGCGTGATACGACGAACGCACCATCGCGCCCACTGCCGCATGCGAGAAGCCCATTGCATAGGCTTCACGCTCGAACATGGCGAAGGTGTCCGGGTGCACGTAGCGCAGCACGGGCAGGTGGTGCTCCGACGGTTGCAAGTACTGGCCGATCGTCAGCATGTCCACATTGTGTTCGCGCATGTCGCGCATCACTTGCAGGATTTCTTCGTCCGTCTCGCCCAGGCCCAGCATCAGGCCGGACTTGGTGGGCACTTCCGGATGCAGCTTCTTGAATTCGGCCAGCAGCTTCAAGGAGTGCATGTAGTCCGAACCCGGGCGGGCCTGCTTGTACAGGCGCGGCACGGTTTCCAGGTTGTGGTTCATGACGTCCGGCGGGCCGGCGTTCAGGATCGCCAGCGCACGGTCCAGGCGGCCGCGGAAGTCGGGCACCAGCACCTCGATACGGGTGGTGGGCGACAGTTCGCGGATGTGCGTGATGCAATCCACGAAGTGGGCGGCCCCCCCGTCGCGCAGGTCGTCGCGGTCGACCGACGTGATCACGACGTAAGACAGCTTCAATGCGGCGATGGTGCGCGCCAGGTTCTCGGGTTCTTTGGTGTCCAGCGGGTCGGGGCGTCCGTGGCCCACGTCACAGAACGGGCAGCGGCGCGTGCACTTGTCGCCCATGATCATGAACGTGGCCGTGCCCTTGCCGAAGCATTCGCCGATGTTCGGGCAGGACGCTTCTTCGCACACCGTGTGCAGGTTGTGTTCACGCAGGATGCGCTTGATGTCGTAGAAGCGCGAGCCGGGCGCGGCAGCCTTCACGCGGATCCACTCGGGCTTCTTCAGGCGTTCTGCCGGAATGATCTTGATGGGGATGCGTGCCGTCTTGGCCTGCGATTTCTGCTTTTGCGTCGGATCGTAGGCCGAGTCCGCAGGCGCGGCGGCGGATTCGTTCGGGGGAACAGGAGACTCGGCGAGCGTAGACATTGGGCACCTTCGAAACCGGGGCGCAAGACGGCCCGG